>Ga0247611_10001879_pt1 | contig 35967 bp, 42 predicted proteins | sample 177DNAGHGhighgp2_FD_192422 | JGI IMG/M metagenome (GOLD analysis project Ga0247611, IMG submission 192422) | Sheep rumen microbial communities from Palmerston North, Manawatu-Wanganui, New Zealand - 1770 DNA GHGhigh gp2 | ecosystem: Host-associated > Mammals > Digestive system > Stomach > Rumen... | reverse complement strand
TGTAGATGAGTATAATAGAAACTGGGAAGAAATTATCAAAAAATTCTTTGATAAAAATATCAATATAACGAGTAATGTATATAATGCATCATTTATGTACAATGATAAATTTTGGTGTCGTGGATATAATGTAGATTCTAAAGATACATTCGAAACAGTATATGAAAGAAATAAATGTTATCTTATGTCTGATTCGGCTCATGTAATGGGGTTTATTGCTGCTCATATATGGAAAGATAAATATGACCCAACAAAATGGTGTGATGTTGTAACTTCTACTACTCATAAAACACTTAGAGGTCCTAGAGGTGGTATAATTCTTTGGAATAATAAAAATTTATGCTCAAAAATCAACTCAGGAGTATTTCCTAAGACTCAAGGCGGCCCAAATGAAGCATTAGTAGCAGCAAAAGCACAATGTTTCATAGAAGCATTAAAACCAGAATTTAAAGATTATATGGAGCAAGTATATCATAATATGCAAGCACTTATTAATGGTATAAAAGCATATGATAGAGATAATCGAATTGGTTTTGTGTCTGGTGGTTCTGAGAATCATCTTGTTTTACTTGATCTTAAAAAATCTGGTATAAATGGTAAAGAAGCTGAGGATAGATTAACTTCATACGGTATAATTACTAACAAAAATATGATTGCTGGTGATGATAAACCTTCTAGTTGTACAGGGTTGCGTATAGGAACGGCTGCAATTACTACACGTGGATTTACTGAAGAAATGTGTTATTCTTTAGGAGGTATAATTGCAAAAATTATACTTAAAGAAGAAAAAGATGATGAAACAAGTGTTATTGATTTTGAAGAAGAATATATTAAAACAACATTGAAGAAAATGATGGATAAAGTTGGATCATTTTATAAAAAGCCAATTCAAACACAAGATAATAATCCAAATATGCCTGATGATTTAGCGTAAAAAACGGTTTTACTTTTAAAGGTTTATTTACTACATATGTTTTATAGTTAATTAAAAGAAAGGATATAAATATAAAATGTTAGGATTTCCAGGAGTTATTCATAGAGATAAAAATGGTAATGAAAGAATGATTGATTTACCAACAAGATTACTTTGTGATAGAATTGTAATGGTTACAGGTGAAGTTACTGATGAATTAGCAGAATCTGTTGTAGCTCAATTATTATATTTGGAATCATTAGATAAAGATAAGCCAATACAAATGTTTGTTATGGGTCCAGGAGGAGTAGTTACAGCAGGATTTGCAATTATTTCTACAATGAATATGATTAAATGTCCAGTATATACTACAATTGTTGGTCAAGTAGCTAGTATGTCATCTGTCATTGCTGCTTCTGGTGAAAAAGGGCATCGTAAAATTTATCCATTTGCTAGAGTCATGCTTCATCAAGTTTCTGGTGGATATAAAGGTAATGTTCAAGATGTAAGAGTAGATTACAAAGAGATGGAAAGAATCAACGATCTTGCTATGGAGCATCTTGCAAAATGTTGTGATAAAGATTTAGAAACTTTAAAAACAGATTGTCAACGAGATGCTTGGTTTGGACCAGAAGAAATTGTAGAATATGGTATGGTTGATGAAATAGCTAAACCAAGATAATACAGTTCCATGTGAAGGAAGAAAGGAGTAACTTTGATTAGTTACTCCTTTTTATATAATTTTAATCACTTACAGATACGCTTGCCGCTAAAGCTGCTTGACACATTTCTTGATCTGAAAAATTAGATGTTAATAATTCATCTGGCACAAAATTAAAAGTAGAGTCACTAGTTAAATCTCTGTAGTAAGTTTTATTACCAATGGTTATGCTGTTATTAGTACTACTTGTGATATTACTTGTATTGTACATGTTATTTAAATTATTGTAAACTTTTTGATTAATTGTTTTTGGAACATAAATAGTTTCTTTATTAATTGCATTGTTACCAAAACATATTGTATATAATGCATCATTGGTTGCTAAATTTTGTGTGTTTTGACTAAAAGATTTATTTGGCATTATAGTAAAATTGTTTTCAGTATCTGTATATATAGTAGTTTGTGTATTACTTGAATAATTATATAAAGTATTATTTTCTACCTTTAGATATCTGTGTGTAGCTGAATCAAAATAACAAGTATTTAAATCAACTATAAAATCACTTTTATATTGATAATTATTATTATAAATGTCATATATTTTATTATCAATTGTTACAAAGCAATAAGTTCCAGAACCATAGTAGACATGAATAATTTCATTTGGAAATTCATATACCTTAACTTCATAAGTATTATTACTATAATTAAATATACAAGTATATAATAATTTATTTTTTGTAAAATATATTCTGTCTGTGCCAAATATATTTAAAGTTTTAGCGTCTACAGGAATTTCTGGAATATTGATTATAGTATTTGTATTATTAGTATTTCCTCTATTTAAAATAGTAACTGTATTATTACGAATTCCCATTAACCAATACTCATTATAACCGCCTCCAGAATAAAATAAATTAGTCCATTCAGCAGAAGAATCAGTTTTACCTCCACCTATATATAAACTGTTATTATTTATAAAATATTTTCTTGAGGAACCATATTCACCTATACTAAAATTATTTATTTCATCAGTAATCATTCTACTTGTATTATCATAAGATGAATTGAGAGTATAAATTTTATTATCTTTTATGCAATAGTTTGGACTAGCTGCATTATGTCTTACCCAAAATTCCCAATCAGTATCTACCCCTTGTTGAGTAAATGTAATTTTATTATCGGCCAATGAAAACGAATATAATTTATTATTTATAACTGCACCGTTCATATAATAACTTGATTGGTAATTCATTGGAGCAAAATTATAACCAGAAGTTATTTCAATTGGATCACTTGTATAAATAATATTATTATACTTCATTATAAATTTATACATACCAGAAATGTTTTCAGAATATGTATATGCATAAGCTTTTCGTAACTGATTGCCTAGTGCAGCTAAATAATTTCCAGCTGGTACAGTTGTTTCTTTAACAATACTTGGCATACCAGAACTAGATCCAAAATATAAAGTCGACATTAAATATTTCTCCAAAAAATATAATTATTAGTTAGAACTTTATTAATAAAAACTTGCTTTACAAATATAAAATTTTAGGGCATTTTAATAAAAAAGGAGTATGAAATGACCAGTATAAAAAATACAGTATCAACGATAGAAAATATTATGCAATTTAATAATAGTAAGTCATTTTATTATTTTATTGCAATTAAACGTAAAAAAGATCATCCAGAATTACAAATAAAAGAAAGTCAAGTAATAAAAACTTGGATTGTTAAAGATCTTCGTGATTTTTATGGATATTATATTCCTGAAATGCTCGAAGTTATTAAATTACATAAATGCAGACTTTATATGTGTACAGATAGAAAATCTTATGCAAAGTCGATGCTTTCTATACGAAATGATATTAATAAACAGTTAGATTGTGCAATTGGAACAGATAAAACTGAATATTCACCAAAAATATTAAATAACTTACTTCAAAGTAATATTATGAAAGACGAGTCTTCTGATAAGAATGCTAGAAAATGGTTATTTGATATAGATATTAAAGATATGAATATAGTAACAATAATTAAAAAATTATGTGGTGAATATTTTGAGGGTTTATTAGAAACAAAAAATGGTTATCATATAGTCGCTAAACGTAAATTTGATGCTTATACTGGTCTATTATGCTTAAAAGTTAATGGAATCGCTAAAACATTTGATAAATCTAAGTTTACAGAAGAAGATTTTAAGCTTATAGAACAAAATGCTGATAAAATTGAATTAAAAACAAATGCGTTAGTTTTAATAGCAATGGAATATTAATAATGATTTTTAATATAAATTTAACTGAACGATGTAATTTAAATTGTACTCATTGTTTTGCATTAAAAAGAAATTTAGATATGTCAGATGAGGTAATTAATTTGACATTAAGATATTTAATAGATTTTATTAATACTCATGAAAATGAAGAGCACAGTATTATTTTTTTAGGAGGTGAAATAGGATTATTAAATCCAAATATTATAATTAATTTTATTGAAAAATTAAATAGAGCAATAAAAGTAAAAATTAATTATGAAATTAGTACAAATTTAGTATATAAAATAACAAAAGAACATTTATCTCTTTTTAAATTATTTAAGGAAATAACTGTTTCTTATGATCCAAATATACGTTTTAAAACAAATTACCAAAAAAAATTATGGAAAGAAAATATTATATTATTAAAAAAGAATAATATTTTGATTAATTGTGTAATTTCAGTTACAAAGGATATTATACAAATTGCTCCTAAAGTATTTTTTGAAAATATGTTAAAGTTAAATTGTGATTCGTATGATTTAATGACAATTGCTCCTTCTATAACTAATATTAATATTTGGAATATTATTAAATCTACAAACAGGGATGAAGATAATTGGTTATATGAAGTTTATTTATTGTATAAACAGTATCAAACCAGTAATAATAATTTTATAATTTACTTTTTTAAAGGAATAGAAGATTTAATATTAAAAAATAAAAATTATGAAGATTTTTGTAGAAATTGTCAAACATCAAGATTAACTTTTGGTCCAGACGGTTTAATTTCACAATGTCCATTTACGCAAGATAAACCTTTTTATAATTTAAAAACAAATACTTATATTAATGATAATTACAAATATTGGATAACTATTGAAAAAACATTAAATGAAAAATGTAAAATTTGTAATTTATTTAAATATTGTAAAGGTGATTGTTGTTTACATTTATGGGATAAGACTGGGTGTGCTTGTCCGACAAAAATATTTAATTATATTATAAACAATAAGGATAAATTTAAATGTTAAAATATAGGAAATTTATAAGTTTAACTAATGATGAAATTAATTTAATCGTAAAAGATATGTTTCATCCAGAAAGTGTTAATTATATAGAAAAAGATAAAAGATATGATGAAATTAAGGTTGGTATTTCTACAAAATGGTATTGCAAAAATAAAAAGAATGAAGAAGAAGAAGAACTAATTGATGATGAAATAATTTTAACAGAAAATCATATTACAGCAGATTTTCAAATTTTATCAAAAGATATGGATTTATATAAAAAATATTTATTTTCACTCGGTGTTTGTGATTTGTTAAAGAATAATCCATATTTAAAGAAAATAGAAGTATATAAAGGTAAATTAATTATTAATAAATAACGGTTTTACTATTTTATATAAATCGTTAAATATATAGATATAAAATTTTTTAAGAAAGGAAATTAAAATGGCTGAAGCTTTAAAAACTAGATTAGCAAAACAAACTAATGAAACAACACAAGTTAGAAGTAGATATCAAAGAAAAGAAGAAGAAAAATCTGATATTGAAGAAAATACTTTTTATTCTATTGTTATGAATCCTGAAACAGAATTAGAAGAAAAAGTACAGCAAGTAAGTAAAGTATTAGAATTTACAAATGATAAAGAACAAGATAGAGCTCATATAAAAGAATTTGAGCAATTTAAAGAATATTTGCAATCAATTTCTGAAACTATGTCTAAGCAAAGAATTGAAATGACAGATACTGCGACATTTTCTGAATTACAAAAAGTATATGGTGATTTTAATAATGACTTAAATGATTTTATTGAAAAAATTAAACCATTAACTGATATTACAGATGCTTTATATACTTTACGTAAAAATGGTGAAACTCGTTCTGTTTTACAAAAAATTCAACAAGATAAAGCAAATCGTAAAGATTTAGAAGATGAAATAAATGCAATTATTACTCAACTTGAAGATATTGATTATAATATTAAAGAATTGACAGCTAAAAATTATATGTTAGCTGAAGATAAATCTTTTTTTGGTTTCGGTAATATTAAAGCGGATTCAAAAGCTAAAATTTTAGAGAATGAAGAAAAACTTAAAGAATTACAATCTAATAGAGATAATTTAGCAAAAAGTGTTGAAGATTTACAAAATAAAATTAAAGATATGGATGCTGGATCTGAATATTCTTTTGAAGCTCAAAAATTAAAAGAATTATTAGATCTTAATTCAGAACAACATATTGAACGTCAAGCTAATTTAGTTCAATCAGCTCTTCAATTTATTAAGTCTGGTAAAGAAAGGTTTGGTGAAATTCGTAAGCATTTGGATTTAATGACAAATCAAATTGAAGGTTTAACAGACAATAATAATAACATGCAACAAATTTATGCAATATTAAATGATGCTACTAAAAAAGCAGAAGAAAGTAATAATACTAAGCGTGAAGAGTTATTAAATAAACCAGAACCAGAAAGTCAAATTGAAAAAATGAAATTAGATAAAGAAAAACGTGATCTTGATGAATATATTGATACAGTTACTACGGCTACTGTAGATACAATGCAAACATATGGTGAATTGTCAATGGAAGAAATTAAATTACGTAATATGCAGGCTGCTACTAAAAATCAAGCGGCTTCTGCAGCAACTATGCATTCTCGTGGTATTGCTTCCGTGGCATCTCAATTATCTGTTGTATTAACTGCTGTAAATAGTGCTGCAATTAATGAATCACAAGTCATGGCTTCTGATACATTAACACAAATGGCTAATGTTACTAATGATGTGGCTAAAAAAGAAAGTATTCGTATTGCGACTGGTCGGGATGACGTTAACATTGAATTAGAAAAGACATTGCAAGATCTTATGGAATTTGGTGATACTCAACGTCAAGCTACAGATATTACTAGAGAAGCAATTACAACTATGCGTGCAAATCTAGATGAACTTGAAAAACTTTCTAAGGATGTACAAGAAGATACGTCAGAATTTGTCGCAGTCGCTGCTGAAACTGGTGCTAAAAAGAAAGAACCTAAGAAAGAGAAAAAAGATACATCTCAGTCTATTTTCAAAGGCATTTAACAGTGAAAGATGAATTGTGGTTTATATTTGGTTTCGTGGCAGGTGCTATTTTTACACTTGTCATGAGCCAGATATTATAAAAAGTGTTAAAATTGGTGTAATTTTAGTTATAAAAAGTGTTAATTAAATGAAAACTATAGCTAGTCAAGAATTTTTAAAAATGTTTCCTAATTTCAAATTAGTAAATAGAGATACTGATTTGGAACGTATTTCATCTATATTGTGTAGAAAGAAAAATAATTCTCTTTTAATTACAGGTCCAAGGGGTGTAGGTGTTACATCATTATTAGTTGGATTACAGCAGTTAAAAGAGAAAGATGATACTTCTTTTGATATTTTATCTAAGCAATTTTTTGTGTTAGATGTAGATGACTTATTTTCTAGTGGTGATAGTGAACAAATCAATAAAGAATTTCAGCAAGTTATAAAAAATCTGGAAAAAACGCCTAATTCTGTACTTGTTATTCTAGATGCTTATAACTTTTTGGAGGGAGCAAAAAATTCTGGTAATTTACACTTTATAAACACGCTTAATAATGCTGATAGATCTAATTTATTTCAAGTTATAATGGAAGTAAATGATGATCAATTAAATAGTGTGTACACAACAAATTATAGAATTAATGACTTTTATACTTTATATGACGTAAAGGAATTATCAGGTCAAAAGTTAGAAGACGTTGTTAAAGAAGCATCTAAAGAACTAATTGAATATCATGGTATAGGAATAGATGATGAAACTATTAAAGAAGCTATTCGTCTAACTACTAAGTACCGCGAAGATTATGGTTTAGGAATTACTCAACCTGCCAGAACAATTGCTTTGCTAGATAGGGCTTTAGCAGCTTATAAGCAAGCAGTAAATAAACAACATCCTGCTTTAACTAATCTTATGAATCAAATTTTATCTTCTACAAATGAAGAAGAAAAGAAACATCTTCAAGAAATTTATAATGCTAGTTATGAAGACTGGATGAATACTAAACTTGAAATTCAGAAACTTGCTAAAGAACAATCCGAAGGTGAAGTTTTACGTCTCAAATATACTGAAGAATTAGAAAAGGCTAAAGAAAAGCAAGAAAAAGGTGAAGTAGAATGTGATGCTGTATCAAAAAGAGATGTAGCTAATTTTAAAACACTTATGAAAATGGGTTTTGATTCTAAAGAAGTATGTGAGCTCAAACAACAACTTAAACAAATAAATGATCAATTAAAAGATAATAAGTGCAAATATCAAGAGTTAATTAAAAATATAAACAACGGATTAGCTTTAGATAAAGTGCACTTAATGGATTCTTTTAGTAAAATTTCAGGTATATCATCTGCAAAATTAGATGAGAATGAGATTGAGTCATTAGTAAATCTTGAATCTAATCTCTTAAAAGATATATATGGTCAAGACAATATTGTGAAAAGAGTTGCTGATGCCATAAAAGTTGCTAAATTAGATAAAAACAAAGATAATGGGCCAGCAGCTAGTTTCTTATTTTTAGGCCCTTCAGGATGTGGTAAAACATTTTTGAGTAAGTCTTTAGCTAAAAATCTCTTTGGTGATGAAAAGACATTGATTCGTTTTGATATGTCTGAATATATGGAAAAACATGCTGTAGCTAAGTTAATTGGCGCTCCTCCAGGATATGAAGGTTTTGAATGTGGTGGTATCTTAACTAATACAGTACGTAAAAATCCTATGGGTGTATATTTGTTTGACGAGATAGAAAAGGCACATCCAGACGTATTTAATATCTTTTTACAAATACTTTCTGATGGTAGATTAACAGATAACATAGGACGTACAGTAGATTTTTCAGAAGCAATAATCGTAATGACTTCAAACATCGGTCAAAAGTATTATCTTGATACAAATTTAACTGATGAGGAAGCTCAAGAAGGTGCTAACGAAGAACTGTGTAAAACTTATCGCTCAGAATTACTTAACAGATTTAATGGTAGAGAGAATATTTTTCATTTTAAACGTTTATCTATGGAAACTATTCAAAAGATCGTTAGAAGAGAAATAAACAATCTTTCTAAAGCATATGAAGAAGATATGTGTATTCAAATGAGTGATCATGAAATAGAAGAATTTTGTAAAGACCAATATGATCCAATTAAGGGTGCTCGTGGTCTTCCAGGGTTTATTAAAGCTCACTTAAGACCAAAATTAGTAGATGAAATGTTACATAATAATAGTGAAAGACCTGCGTTTTGGATTCGTTATGATAAAGAAATTAAGGATTTTTACTTCGACTATATAGTAACGGTTGATGATGTCTGTGGAGAGATTGCATAATGGCAAGAGATATGGATAGTTTAAAAATTGAATATACACATGTTGTACATTTATATAGTGATTTATGTGCATATTTAAAATTTATGGTTCATGATGGTAATATTGAAGAACCTACTTATAATATGATGCAAAAAACACTTAGTGAAATTTTTGAAAATTATAAACTGTTAAGTTTGGAATTAGAACATTATATAGAGCCATTTGCTAGTCAAAAGTTAATAGATGATAAAATTGAAAAAATAAAAGAAAACAATAACAATGTAGATGGTATTTTACAAGATATTCCAGATGAAACGGATATAAAAAGAATTCAAAAATATTGTATTGAATCTAATAAATTATTAAAAGAAATTAAAGATGAGGTACAATTTACTTTTTGGAGAGATTAAACAAATGATAGAAAAAGTCAAATATATCATATCAGTAATTTATATGATTTTTAAATTTATAGAAAATTGTTTTATCATACCATTTAAAAAATTCTGGAATTTTTGTACTCCAGTAAGAAATTGGTATAGTAAACAATGGAAAAAATACTGTTATGATAAATATGGTGATTTTTTCTGGAAACGTGCTTTATGTATGATTTGTGCTACTATCACTTCTTTATATATAGTGGTATGTGTATTGGAATTCATTTTTGATGTCAGTTATTATTACGCAACAAAAAAAGTAGAAATAATATATTTATCCGATTCTGTTGAGCTTGAAGATGGATTATGGAGTGCTAAAGGATGTCCTACAAAAGAATGTAGTTCAGATAATGCTTTATATTTCAGGATTAAAAATACGTGGTTTAACAACATCTGGAATATATGGCACCATGGACAAATCTTCTTTCCAGATGGTATAGCTGCAGGAGTACCTACCGGTCAAACTCAGTGTAAAGTAATTTCATATGGGTTAAGATATAGACTTGTGATGATTTTTAACTATTATCCACAGATTCTTCAGGTAAATTGTCAAGCTGAATAGATTTTTCTTCTCTGTAATCATCTTGCGTGTCACTGTCTTTAAGCCATACAGAATTACCCATATTTTCCTCATCTGATATACGGATAAGGTCAAAGTCTTCCTCTGCATTAAGTATGTCCATTGCTTCAATAATTTCAGCACCCTCTGGCACATTTCCTCCTACATAAACAATTCCGTTGTGTCTGTATTTGTAACATTGTGTAATAAACATATTTCACTCCTTAAGATGTTGCAGGTAAGTCAAAAGCACAAACTACATAACCATTTGTACCATCAAATAGTGGATAACCATTTAATGAAGATATTGTTGATTCTAAATTACTTGGAAAATGTATTGTATGAATTGTAGTTGATCCTGTACTAGACATCATTTCCTTAAATTGATTTTTATAACTTGATCCAAAACTTGATGTAGTTAATGAATTAAAATATATATCGGTTAATAAAGTACATCCACTAAATGCTCTTACAAATCCAGACATATCAATAGTATTTACAGAAGATAAATCAGCGCTTGTTAATTTTGAACAATTTTGAAAAGCGTAACCGAGACCACCAATTCCAACATTTATTAATGAAGATAAAGTAATTGTTACTAATTTTGTACATCCTCTAAAAGCGTGTTCCATTCCATTACGACCCATTGTAGATAATGAAGATAAATCAACACTCGTTAATGATGTACAATTTTCAAAAGCATAAGCTAAACAATATTCGCCAATAGTAGATAATGAAGATAAATCAACACTTGTTATTTTTGTATTATAAAAAGCATAATTTAATCCATAATTACCAATACTATTTATTGAAGATAAATCTAATGTTCCGGTTAATCCAGAACATTCTTTAAAAGCATAATTTAATCCATAATTGTCAATACTATTTATATTATTAAATATATTTTTATTTAATCTATATGTTTGTCTTTTAATAACTCCATTATCAACTTTATAACTTGGTAATTCATTAAATCCAACAGATATTGTAGCAATATCTGTTGCTAATTGACTAGAACCACCACCAGAAGTAACAGTTCCACCTTTATTTGTAATAGCTGTTCTTGCGTTTTGAATATCAGTATTTAACGCATTTAATGCACTTGCTATTGTCATTATACACCTCTTATTGTATTTATAACTGTTTCAATGTCACCAACAGTGTCATAAAATAATTTTGCACTTGGATATTGACTGTCTGTGCTTGAACTTGATACACTTGTCACCAAATTAGTAGTTGTTTGATAACCACTTAATGCACTCGAAGTAATAAACCCAGCACCGTTTGTTAGCTCGTTTGTGTTTGTCGGCACACTAATATTCGCCGTAACGTTACTTGAGGCATTTGCCGTAAATGTTGCAACATTCGTGCCATTTTTTTGAATGGTTAATGTAGCGTTGTTAACCGTAGGTATTGTCGGTTTATTAGATAAGTCGTTATAACTACCGCTTGTCGCAACCGTAGCTAATGCACTAGGCTGAACTGCTGTTGCACCTAAAGCAGCACCTGTTGAAATGTCACTTGTTACACTAATTTCATTACTTGTAATATCAATACCATTACCTGCGGTATAACTTGAGCTACTACCTCCTGCAGTTGCTACAATAGTATTACCAATTTTTACACCAACATTGTTTATATTGGATAACCAATCTGGATGAGCATCACCTATCGTTCTATATGTAAAGCCGTTACCTGATTGATTGTAATAATATGTATTATTATTGGAAAGTGTGATGGCTCCACTTGTTACACTTGAAATGGTATAACTTGAAGTCACTTCTGGCGCACTGTATACCGTTGAGTTTGTTGTCGGGTTGGCTGTGTCCGTGTAGCATTTGTCGTATTGGACTGTAAAGATAGCGGAAGCGTTTGAACCAACAGCTACAGCAACAAATTTACCATCACCATAAGTTACTGAGAACCACTTTGCAGAACTCGGTATCGTAGATGCTGTCCAATTTATACCATCTGTTGAATATGCTGCTTTATCTGAACTATCAGCTACAGCAACAAATTTACCATCGCCGTAAGTTACTGAACACCACTTTGCAGAACTCGGCATCGTAGATGCTATCCAGTTTATACCATCAGTAGAATATGCTGCTTTGGTTGATCCCCATGTTCCAGAGTCTACAGCCACAAATTTACCGTCACCGTAGGTTACTGATTTCCAACTAGCAGAACTTGGTAATGTAGATGCTGTCCAGTTTATACCATCAGTTGAATATGCTGATTTGTTTGAAACATAACCATCTACAGCCACAAATTTACCGTCACCGTAGGTTACTGATTTCCAACTAGCAGAACTTGGTAATGTAGATGCTGTCCAAGTTTGTCCTCCGTCAGTGGAATATGCCGCTTTATCTGAATCATAAGCTACAGCAATAAATTTACCATCACCATAAGTTACTGACATCCAATTAGCAGAACTTGGTAATGTAGATGCTGTCCAGTTTATACCATCCGTAGAATATGCTGATTTATCTGAATTACCACCAGTTACAACAACAAATTTACCATCGCCGTAGGTTACTTCATTACACCTTGTGAGATTTGATAATGTAGTTTCAATCCAATTTACACCATCTGTTGAATATGCTGCTTTGATTGGTGAACTAAATTCATGCTCTATAGCAACAAATTTACCATCACCATAGGCTACTGACTCCCAATCAGCAGAACTTGGCAAATTCCCCCCACTCGTCCACATTGCCTGAACATTTGTTTGCCAATAATACCACGTTGTTGCAACACCTCTGTTCCATTGTGTTTCTGTACCTTGCCAAATCGGTAATGTGCTGTCATCTCGTTTGTTCTTTACAGCAACTACTTGAAGCTCATTATCACCATTTTTAGTGATAGTCTCTTCATCAATATTAACAGTACTAGCCGAACTTATTGTCCCATTAGCATCAACAGTAATAGTTGTTCCATCTGGTTTAACAAGACCTGCTGTAGAAGTAGTAGCAATTCCTGGAAGAGAAGAGCTTGTAATAAATCCTGCTCCGTTTGTCAGTTCATTTGTGTTAGTAGGAACAGTAATGTTAATAGTTTTTCCTGAGCTTGCATTAGTCGTAAATGAATCAATAGTAGTGCTATTTTTCTGGATAGTAATTGTTGAATTGTTTACAGTTGGAATAGTCGGTTTATTACTTAAATCATTATAAGAACCAGATGTTGCAACAGTTGCTAAATCACTTACTAAACTTGCCGATAGCTTATTGCTTGAGGTAATTTCCGCTTGTTTGCTGTTAACCTGTGCTTGCAATTTACCAATTCCAACAGTAATAGAATCTGTTGCAACAACCGCAGAATTTGTGCTTGTGGATAATCCTGTCAGTTTTGTACCTTGAATTATCTGTTTTAGATAATCAGCTCTAACACTTCTTGCGGTTGTCTTTGTGCCTGTCGTTCCTTCAGATACAGACATAGCGGTATATGTTGTATTATTATCAACACCGTGCCCTAAGAATACCCAGTTTGAGCCGTCAAATCTGAACCAAGACGGATAATTCGCCGCCCAAGTAATACTATCGGTTGAAGTGGTAATTGCCGCTGAACCATATTTCATTGGATAAGCAGTAAAATTATTAAGCTTTAACGTACTATCTGCGACCGTGGATGTTATTGTCGGCTTGACAATAATAATCTGTCCTTCGCTTAATGAGGTAATACTAGATATCGTTACTTCTTTTTGTGTTGCATCGGCGGCACTTGTTGATTCACCGTAAGGGATTAAAATATTGCCACCGACTTCAATGTTACCACTACCTAACAAACTATTACCATTAATTGTCTTAATATTTGTACCCGAAACTAATGTATCTTGTTTACCAGATAGTTCAGTTCGAGCTGTAGCATCTTTGATATTATATGTATTAGTACCATCTGAAATTTTTGAAATGTCTGTCATATATTATTCCTTAAAGTAAAGCCCATCCAATAATTAAACCAGAAAACCATTCAGCCCAATTAGTTGGAGATTGACACCATTTTGTTTTAGGTAATTCTACCCAAAACATAGCATTGTAAATAAATGGTATAGCAAAAGCACAAGCAAAAAATTTAATACCCACTAAAAATAAAAGTGGAATGGCCCAAAAAGTATATCTAATCATCATTCCAACAAAGCAATATTGTTTACTACGTGGTTGAAATTTAAATAATTTATTAATTGGAGCAACTATCCAATTCATTGCGGGTTTTCTACCTTTTGCTTCTTGTTCATCAATATATTCATCGGATTCTGTTCCACATAAAAAATAATAAAAATGGCCTTTGCACCAAAAAATATAAACAAAAATAGCTATGGTCAAAGATAAATACCATGATTTATGAATTAAAAAAAATTCCCATAAAAAAACGGTTAAAATACAAAAAATCATTTGCAATCCACGTTTTTCTAAAAAATCAAATTTGCTATCAAAACCACCAAATAATCTACGCCAAAAAGCTAAAAATATACCCATTTTATAATATTCCATTTATATAAAACTAACTTTAAATTAGAACTTATATAATTGTTTTACATTTTATATTATTCAGTATATTTTAATATAAAAGGAAGTAAAAATGAAAGATACAAAAAATTTAATAGCAGTAACATTAATAGATAATTTAAATGTAGAAAAAATTTATATATATGATAGATATTGTTCATCTATTTTAGGTATATTAAATAAACTTTATCCTGGTATAAATATAGTAAAAGTATCTGATAATCTTTTTTATATTAATATTACTAATGATTTTACAACAAATAATATAAAAACAAGTATAAAATTTTTAATAAAAGAATTAAAAATCAATGATGTTAAATCATATAATATGTTTAAAAAAATAGATAAAATTTGTATTTATGCACTTGAAAAAAATTTCTTTTTTACAATTAATATTGATAATTATAAACAATTTATAGCATTTACAAGAAGATATTTTAAGTTATCAAAAGAAAAAAGTTATAATTTATATAAATATGGATTACAGCATAAAGAAATTGAATTAACTTTTAGTTTTTTAGATAATGATACACTAAATATATTAAAAAGATTATTGAATAAAAATACAAATGATATAATAATGGATCAATATTGGGCGTTTTTTGAAGCATGGGTAAATTTTGATAAAGAAAGGATAGCTAATTAAAATGAGTATGAAAATTTATGATGGATTTAAACTACCTGAAAAATGGAATAATGGTAAAATTAGTACTTTTCAACAATGGTGTGATGAAGTAAAATTAATTGTAGAAAAAGAATATAATAAAGAATATAGTTTATCTTTACATAGATTTGCTATTGTTGAAAGTTTAAATCATATTTATAGTGGTACAGAATATAATATTATTGAAACCATGAAATATGTTAATGAAAATTTACCACTTCCTGGAGTTGCTTTATATTTTTTTGAAGGTAAAATATATGGTAGTACTTTTACTAGCATTTATTCTATACGTGCTAAATTAATGGAAAAAGGATATATTGAAGATTTTGCATATTGGGATAATACGGATCCCGATGAAAATATTTCTAAAAAAGAATGGAAAGAGAGAGAAAGAGTATGGGATTCAATTGATCATTGGCAAGTAAGTTTACAATTTCAAGATTATTTGTTAAGAAGTAGTTTTTATTTAGACGATGATGAAAGAAAAGAATTAAAGAAACAATTTGAAATACTTGATAAAAGCATTCCGGAAAGATGGTTAAAAAATCAATTAGAAGTAAGTTTAAATAAAGAAATAAATAATGCTAATACTCCAATAGATTATAAAGCCGTTAGAGATTTGGTAGAAGAAATATTAAAAGATGACTATAAGGGTCAATATTTATCTATGAAAATAAATTTGTTAAAAGTTATAGAAAAGTACAATGCAAATGAAAAAACAAAAACAAAATAATAAAGCAAATTTATTACAAGTTAATTTTTGTGATAATTTAGATAAAATATACGTAATACATCATTCTGTATTTAGACAATTAACTTATTTATTTAAAAAGAATTCTTGGTTTTTTAAAACTGTTGTTGGAGATGATGGTTATGATTCTAAAATAATTTTAGATAAAACTTGTTTATTAGAAGAATATGAAAATTTATCTTCTACTGAAATAATAAAGTTAGCAAGAAAAATGGCTACTGATTATATGCATTATAATAGAAAAATAATGGAAGGTTTTAATAAAATAAGACAGGTAATGATATTAGGTGGCACTATAGCTGGTTTTGATAATTTATTTTTAAAAATGTTTGATCTTATTGAGTTTAAAAAATTTATATTGTTTTTAATGAAAAAATATAATGTAAGTAGTAAAATTGCTTATGCAGGATATAAAAGAGGTATTACTGATGGTATTTTAAATTTAGATAAAGATATTTTTTATAATATAGGTGAGAATTTCTTTATAAGAGTTTACGGTAATCGTGGTGTAAAACTTGCTATAAAATTTTTTAATGCCGTTTGTAATAGTTTTGAAGAATATATAAAAGAAGAAAATGCCAAAGGGAATTTATTATAATCGAGGTTTAGACAATTCAGAAAAAATGCAAAAAATGCGTGCATTTTGGCGTGAGCAGTATCAATTACGTAAAAATGAATTGAAATTGAAAAGAATAAATAAAAAGATAACTAAAGATGAAGAAGAAGTTATAAAATTTAAGCAAAGTCTTTATAGATATTTGAGAAAATATAAAGTAGATAATATTTTATATTTAAATAAGACAAAAAGACTAAATGAAATTTGTAAATATTTTGATAATAACGGAATTAAGTATGTTTTGAAAAATAAAAAAATAAATTGAAAAAATATTTGTAGAATTCATTATGTTTAATCATTCTATATATTACATTTAATTTATGGAGCATAAAATGGTTAAAAAAGAAAATGTAGAAAAAACAGAATTGGATAAAGATCTTGAGGCAGCATTAGCTTTAATTAATAAACAATTTGGATCTGATACAATGCTTACTTTTGATGACACTAATATAAGAAAAGTTGATTCTATTTCAACTGGATCATTAAATTTAGATGTTGCATTAGGTATTGGAGGTTTACCGGAAGGTAGAATTAGTTGTATTTATGGTGAACCATCAAGTGGTAAATCAACAATAGCGTTACAATTAGTAGCAAATGCCCAGAAAAAAGGATATTTATGTGCTTATTTAGATTCAGAGCATGCTGTTGATTTAGGTTATGCTAAATCATTAGGTGTAGATTTAAAACATTTACTTTTTTCACAGCCAGATTCTGGTACTCAATGTTTTTCTATTGCGGAGGCTTTATTAAAGCAAGGTAAAGTAAAGTTAATTATATTTGATTCTGTTTCTACTATGTTATCTGATTCTGAAATAAATGGTGAAATGGGAGATAATTTTATTGGTCGTCAAGCAAAAATGATGTCAGATGGCTTAAAAAGAATTACTCCATTAGCAGCTAAATCAGAGTGTATGTGCTTTTTTATTTCTCAAACTCGTAAAAATATAGGCCAAATGTTTGGTGATAATGATACTATGAGTGGAGGGGAAGCATTAAAATTTTATTCAAGTGTTATTATGAAAATTTGGAAAAAGAATAGTCCAACTACAGAAAAAGTAAACGGTGAAGAAATAGCAACTTCTGTAGAAACTACGGTTAAAGTAGTAAAGAATAAGGTTGCTCCACCATTTCGTACTGCTAAATTTATTATACGATATGGTAAGGGAGTTTCTCAAGAAGAAGAATTATTAGATCTATCTTTTAAGTTTGGTTTACTAGAAAAATCAGGAGCTTGGGTTAAATACAAAGGTGAAAACATAGCTCAAGGTAAAGAGAAAGCTATGATTTGGTTAAAAGATAATCCTGATATTATGGAGCATTTTAAAAAAACAATATTAGATTATATTGCTAATAAACAAGATGAAATGGATTTAATAACAGATGAAGATGAAGAGCTTAATTATGATCCAGAAACTGGTGAAATTATAGAGGATTAAAAAATGAAAGAAACATTAAAAAAGTTATTTATTGCTTTGTTAGAATTTTTATATAATCTAATTAATAAAAAAGATACAGATTCTACTTGTTATATTAGTATTACTAGGCGAGGTTATGATATAGTATTAGATGCTGATGTTTATGAGTCTTTAACAGCAGATAAAATTACTATAAGTTTAGTGTTAGCTAGTAAAACAAAAAAACCTTGCTGTGTACAACTTAATAAAACAGTGAATGGTAAACAAACATATAAAGGCACTTTAAAATCGTATTTGAATGTAAAAGGTTTTAAAGATGGTAATATATGTAATTTTAAATATGATAATTTAATTTTAAAGGATAATTAAAATGACTGATCAAATTGATATTGAAGTTGGTGGATTAAATACAGATAGACTTAAATCTATTATTGAAAGAATTGAGGCGGTAGATAGTGAAATTAATGATTTAAAAGAGGATAGAAAAGGTATTATGCTTGAAGCAAAATCTGCTGGATTTGATACAAAAGCTATTACTTATGTTATAAAGCAACGTAAAAAGTCAAAAGCTCAAAGGGATGAGGAAGAATTAGTTTTTGAAACTTATGAAAAAGCTGTTGGTTTATAAAAAATATATACTATTTTGAAAATTAATTTCGTAGAAGTCAATTATATGTTGACTTCTATTTTTTATATAAATTGGAGGAATTAATGGATAAAACTAGCTTCTTTGTAAATAGACCAATAAAAGAATATGAAAGTGTAGTTGCCCCAAAGCTATTATTAATAAGTAATGGAGTACTAGAAAATGATAAAAATGAAATATTCGATTCAATTAAGGGTCGAAACTATTTAACAGAGTGCTTTAAAAGCAAGTTTACATATGCAGATACTCATGTGACTTATATTGACGATAATCATTCTTTTCCATATGATATTTTTCCAAATATTTTAAAGCAATATGTAGTAATTAAACATTCTTTTAATTTAAATGAATTTTTAGTTGCTTTTATTGGTAAAGAAGCTTTTGAAAAATTTAAAGAGCAACGTAAAAATTTTATTGATAGTCCATTTAATCTTTTTATAGAAAATGATAAAGTAATGACTTTAAAATCAAGAAGTTATGAATTTTGCGGGAACGAATCTATAAAAATACCATATATAATTTTACCAGATATTGAAGAAGATTATAGTAATGTTTCTGAAATATTAAATAATACTAATTTAGCAGATCATGTGTTTGAATCTCCATATTGTTCATTAGATGAATTAATAGAAAGATTAGATAATATGTTAAAGCTATATAAAGAAAATAGTTTATCATATTTTAGATTTAATGCTCAATATAATGAAGCTATTAAAAAAATGGAATATTTTGAAATATGGGACAAAATAAATAGAATAAAGTTATTGTATAGTCCAATTTCAGATACTTTAGAAAATAAAACATTAGTTTGGTCTAAATTAAAAGAAGTATTACAAACTATTCCAGTTTATGGCAATGATATAGAAAAAATAGTTAATTTATTTGGGTTATCTAATGTAACGATAGTACCAGAAGATCAAGTAACTGAAACTATTTATGAACGTCCATATTTTAAATTAGATAATGATTATAAAGGTAAGCAGTCTGAATGGTATGATAAGTGGCACAAAGAAGTATTAAAAGATTTAAATTTAAAGCCTCAAGAAAAAATAAATGAAGGTTATACAGATATTCATAAATATGAATGGATATATGATATTGAGGTTTTTAAAAATGATTGGTTATTTGTTGCTAAATCATTAGATGGTAAAAATAAGTTAGTGTGTTGGAATGATCCAAAAAATTTATGTAATTGGATAAGAGATAAAATTTTAATTGGATTTAATAATGCTGGATACGATGATGCTGTTATTAGGCATGCTCTTATTTATCCATATGCAGTAGAAAATACATTAACAGTTAAAGAATTTTCAGATGCTTTAATTTTAGACAATGAAGACGATGTTAAAAGAAGACCAGAATTAAGAAAGGATTTTAAAGGTAAAAGAATAGAGATTGATCCTCCATTTTTATCTTGGGATATTAGTTTACATTTACCATTTGATATTAGACGTAATTCCTTAAAAAAACTTACAATGTCTGTATTAAATAGACCAAATTATGACTCAAATGTACCATTTAATATTCAGCATGCTTTAACACAGGAAGAAAGAGAAGAAGTAGAAAAATATTGCGAACTCGATGTTGATAATACTAGAGATTTATTTTTACCTGATCCAAAAGATGTAGAGGCTAAAAAAGAAAATCCTAAACATAAATGTAGGGAATATGCACAAGATTCATATGATATTAAATGGAATCTTATAGTTGAGTATAAAATGAAAGCCAAAAATCTTATTACAAAATCATCTAGTTTTGCTGGTAAAGTTTTATGTGGTGAAAACGCCAAACCAAACTTAAGAAATACTTTTAGAATAATAGGTGATAAAAAAGAATTTTATTCAATACCAGAATTAGCTTTAAAGGAATTGGCTGGTACAGATTTATTAAACTTTTATTTAAAAAATCAAGGTAATCCAAATTATATTAAAGAAAAATTTGAATGTTATTTGGGTGGAGATGATGAAGGTCATTTATACCAATTTGGATTTGGAGGTCTGCATCAGGCTTTACTTAATTATGGTTCAAAAAATCTTGTAAATATGGATGTTGCTTCACTTTATCCATCTTTATTGATTCAATATCATTTAATGTCAAGGGGAGCAGCAGCAAATCCAGATTCATATGAGCAAGTATATAATACACGTATTGAAGCTAAACATACAGGTAAAAAATTGCTTAATTTAGGTCTTAAATTAGTATTAAATGGGGCAATTGGCGCAATGCTTAGTAAATTTAATCCATTATATGATACTTGGTCAAATTCAAGTATTTGTGTATATGGTCAATTGTTATTATTTATACTCGTAAAAAGATTACATGACGCCGGCTTTAATATAGTCCAAACTAATACTGATGGTATAATGATCGAAACTCAAAAAGAAGTAGATTATATGCCAATTGCCAAAAAATGGATGGAGGAAACAAGATTAGTATTAGAATTTGATGAAATTTCTATTTTACAACAAAATAATGTAAATAACTATTATTGTCAATTTACAAATGGTGATGTTAAATCAAAAGGTTTTTATTTATCTAATGAAAAATTTGGTAAAGCAACTTCTAAGATTTTATGTAATATGGTTACTGAAAAACCATTATTGGATAATGTAGAGCCAAGAGATTTTGTTATTTATAAAAGACACGGCGTTGGTGAAATTTACGATGCTGTTACAAATACAAAATTAGATGGACGTAGTTTAGCATTTGTTGTTGGTTATCCAAATGATCCGAGAACTCAAGGTTATTATAGTAGAAGTAGAAATGAAAGAGAAATAGTCGTAAAAAATGAAAAAGGTAAAGCAATACTTGATGAAAATGGAAATAAAGTAACAGAAATTACAAATTCTATATCAAAAATTACTGGTTTTACTGATCATATGCTTTTAGTTGATGATATTAATAGTTTAACCATGAGTGAAATTAATACAAAAGAATATGTAAATTTTGCTAAAAATTTATTAGATAAATCTGAAATATTTGGTCCATATTATGACGTTGGTTTTGTAAAAGTTGATGAACCAGCTTATTTACAAGCACTTAATCCATTAAAAGATAATACAGATGAACATCCTACTTCTGCTGGCGTAAAATGTCAAAACTTTTTATTTGAGTGTGATTATTTATCAAAAGAAGAGCAGGAAGAATTAATAAAAGGTATTGAACAATATACATATAGAATTGTTTGGTCTGGTCATAGGTCATATCATATAGTTGTTAGATTAAATAAGCAAGTAACTAGTACAGCTTATAAAAAGATATGGTATTATTTGGCATATAAATTAGGATTACAAAATGCAGATGAACAAAGTAATCAACCAAGTAAATATACTCGTGTACCAGATCAAATTAATCCAAAAACAAATGAATTACAAACTTTATATAGTGAAAATAAGTATGAGTTTGATGTAAATGAAATATTAAATGATTTACCGAAATTAAAAGAAGAATTAAAGCAACCAACAAAATATAAAGGTCAAGTTACTATAAAAGCTTTAGAAAGACACATTAAAAGACAGGATTGGTCTGATGGAAATAGATTTGCTGCTTGTCAAAAATTAAGTCCGATATTAATAGCACAAGTTGATTTAGAAGAGTTAATTAAAATGATTCCTTGCAAATTAGATAAAGATCATATATATGTGTTAAAAGCAAAATATCATTATTGGAACAAATATAAAGACTTTTATGAAGAATCTAATAATGAAGATGAAAGTGAATAAAAAGTGGAAAATTAATTATGTAGAGATTTAATATTTTTACATTCTATATAACAGTTTTAATTTTAAAAGGAAAAGAAAATGAAATATGCAATTTATAGAAATACTAAAAAGCCAACAGGAAGAAGAGGCGATGATGCTGGAATAGATATTTATGTTCCTGAAGATTTTCCAAAAACTAAATTATATATAGGTGAACAAGTAAATATTCCAACTGGTATTAAAGTAGTTGTACCGGCTGGTTATATGTTAAAGGCTGAAAATAAATCAGGAGTAGCTGCTAAAAAAGGTTTAACTTGTGGCGCTTGTGTTGTTGATTTTTCATACAGAGGTGAAATTCATGCTAATTTATTTAAGGCAGTTAAAGGTTCAGAAGATTCATACGATCAAGAAACAAATAGATGGTATACTATAATTAGACCAGGTGATAAAATTGTACAATTTATTCTTGAAAAAATTTCTGATGAAGAATTAGAAGAAATTAGTACAGAAGAATATGATAATTTACCAGCAACTGATCGTGGAGCCGGTGCATTTGGATCAACAGGAGCAAAATAAATGACAGAAATACCAAGTTTAGCAGATAAAATTGATATTGTATACATGAAAGTACAAGATACTAATACAGGAAAGATATATCAAAAACCTTTTATGAAAATTATATATGCAGATGATAAAGAAGTATTAATTCAATTAAGAAATGATATTAATATTACTGATTTTTCTAGATTATTAGTATCGGCTTTAGATTATAACATTGTTTCTACATCTTTTGAATTTAGTAAAGGAAAACAAGTAGCAGATGAAGCTAAAGAAGAAGTAGAAAATAAAGAAATAGAAGAATAATATATAAAAATAAAAAAGCAGTTTTACTTGTTATCATATTCGTTATATTTATAATAAGTAAACTGCTTAAATATTAAATAGGAAAAATATATGCAGAAAGTAATTGCTATAACTGGTTTAAAAGGTTCTGGAAAAGATACTATTGCCGAAATTATTTGTAAACATGATGATAGTTTTATACCTTTAGCTTTCGCAGATCATCTTAAAGATATTGTAGCTTTAATGTTTACATGGAATAGAGATATGCTAAGCGGTCGTTTTCCAGAGTCTAGAGAATGGAGAGAAAAACCAGATGAATTTTGGAGTAAAGAATTAGGTATAGATTTTACACCAAGAAAAGCATTAACTACAGTTGGAACTGATTTAATTAGAGGTACTATTTTAGAGCATATTTGGGATATTATAGTTAAAAAGAAGATTATAGATAATCCTATGACAAATTTCGTAATAACCGATTGTCGTTTTCCTAATGAAATTTCAGTTTTACGTAATTTGGATGCGGTTATTATTGAAGTACAAAGGGGTGAATTACCAAATTGGTATAATATAGCAAAATCTTATAATTTAGGTGAATTTGGAATAGATTTACCAAAAGAGCTTGAATCTATTCATCCATCTGAAAGAGATTGGATTGGTCTTAATAATCCTCAATATATTTTTTATAATAATGGTACTTTAGAAGATTTAGAAAAAGAAGTTGTTAAATATTTTGAGTTAACTGAAAGATAATAAATGATAAATTCATTAGGAGCATTTAGTCAAAAATTAGATTTTGAAAAATTATATCCATTTTCTAGTAGTTGTACTGATTTTGATGGTGTATTTAGACTTAATAATGAAGTAATTTTAATAGTTGAAGTTAAAAAAGAAACAGATTCTCATTCGGTTGATAATTTTTTAAAAACAGAACAATATAGGCTAATAAGAGATATTATTGGTAATAGAGAAGATATTTATTTTGTATATGTAACACATCAAAATTATATTTCAAAAGATATTCCAATTGAAGCTAGTGATTGTGTTGTAAAATTTGTATTACATGCTTCTAATTTAACAGTTATTGATAGTGGTATTTTATTAACAGATTTTACTAAAAGTCTATCTCGTAACAGATATATGCAAAGTGAATATTTTATTATGGTAAAATACCAAAATACACAAATGGAATATTGTATGGTTTCACCAAAAAGTAAAATTTGGTCATCTAAAACATATACTCCCGAAAATAATAAATTTAGCAGTTTAAAAGAAGTTGAAAGTTATATATCACAACGCTTTTTATTTATTCCAAATCATACAAATGAATATTGGGTATTTAAAAAAGATAATGAAGCTACAACACTTTTAAATATTTATAAATATAAAACAATAGAATTGGAGACATTAAATGAGTAATTATGATTTTAAATATTTAAAATTAGTAGATAAAGTATTAGAAGAAGGAACAATTAATCCTTGTCGTACCGGTAATAATACACATGTTTTACTTAATCAGGTTTTAACACATGATTTAAATGATGGCTTTCCTATTTTAACTTTTAGACAAATGCCATTTAAAGGAGCTTGTGGTGAATTAGAATGTTTTTTACATGGTTATACGGCCAAAGAACAATATGAAGCTGCAAAATGTATGTATTGGAAAGAATGGTGTAGGCCAGATCAAGTTCCTTATGGTGATAAAGAAAACATGTTAAAAAATAGAGATCTGGGTCCTATTTATGGTTGGCAATGGAAATTTGGAGGTACAGAATATATTGATTGTGATACTGATTATACTGGTCAAGGTGCCGATCAAATTAAATATATTATAGATACTTTAAAAAAGAATAAATATGATAGAAGATTAGTTGTAAGTGCTTGGAATTTACATGATCAAGATAAAATGGCATTACCACCATGTGTATATGCATTTCAATTAAATTATTTTAACGATAGATTACATATGACAGTTAATCAAAGAAGTTGCGATTTGATATTAGGAGTACCAACTGATATAGTATTTTATTCTCTTCTTTTACATTTAATTTGTTTAACTACAAAAATGATAGCTGGAACAATTACATTTAATCTTTGTAATTGTCATGTATATGATAATCATGTTGATATTTATAAAGAGCATAAAAAAGAATTTTATAATAACACTTTTGAATTACCAATTTTAAATTTAGATGTTGATTCTGATGTATTTAATTTTACTCATGATATGGCAAAATTAGATAATTATAAACATGGTCCAAAAGTTAGTTTTCCAATAGCTGTATAAAGGTTTTACAATTTTTGGTATATATGTTAAAAATTTATCAAGAGGCTAAAAATGGAACAAGTTTTAAATAATTTATCTTTTGATGATGTTTTTGAAAAAATTACAGAAACTAGGTATATTACTTTATATAAAGGTAAAATTGGAAAAAGTGATATAGCATATATACAAAGTTTTAGTAAATCAAAACCAGATAAAAAGGCTTATTATATACCAGAATATGTTTTTTATAAAGTAAAAGAATATTATAAATTAAAAGATCAGTATAAAACTTTAATTATGGATAAATATGATCATCTTGAGGCATATAATATTATAAAAACTTTATTTGGTCCTTTTATAGCAGACAAATTTAGGGTTTATGATCCAAAAAACAGGTCTGATTGTACAGATTATACACTTTATAGGGGAAGTGGTTATCATGGTATTGATTCTGTGGTTTTTATAGAATGTACAGAAAATACAAAAAGAACTGATTTTACTAAAAATGAATTAGAAATACTTAAAGATGTTAAATCAAAAATAGCTGAAAATAAAGTAATTAATAATTTATGTAAAAGTACAGTTGAAGCCATTTGTAAAAAATATGGAATTGAATTAAGAGATAAGGAATATTTTTATTTTAGTGGTCGTGGTGATATAAATAAATTTATTTTTGAAGCCTTGAAAGTAACAGTTTTTAAAGAATTAGAAGAAAACGGTTATAAAATTGATAATAATCTTAAAAAAATTCATAATCGTGGAAAATTAAATGAAAATAGTATTTTATTTAGTTTAAATGATTTGAGACTTAGTAAGGATATAACAAATGCATAAAGAAGATATATATAAATATTTTAAATTAGATGTTGAACTTTTTAATACAATTATGAATTGGATAAGAGATATTCGTAAAAATACTCAATATGACAATTTACCTTATACTATCGATAAGATAATTAATAATGGTAATGGTATGATTTTACTTAAAATTACATATTACTTAGAAAACGGTAAAAATGAAGCTATAGATTATTCTATACCAATTGAAGATTTAGAAAGATATTAAAATGAGTACTTTTTTTACTTCTGATTTACATTTTCAACATGCCAATATATTAAAATTTACAAAACCACGTCCTTTTAAAACTATAGAAGAACATGATGAAACTATTATACGTAATTGGAATAGTGTAGTAAAAGAAGAAGATCATGTGTATGTTTTAGGAGATATTGCTTTAAAATATGATCCTTCTTTATTAACTGAACAATTACTAAGATTAAAAGGTCATAAACATTTAATATTTGGAAATCATGATATTTCAAAAGTACAAGCTAAATATTTAAATATGGGTATTTGGGAATCCATGTGTGATTATCAAAGTATAAAACTATTTGGTTTGAATGGTAAATTATATGAATGTATTTTATTTCATTATCCAATTTTGGAATATAATCATGCTTTTTATGCTAATAATAGTCAAAAGATTGGAAAACCTATTCATATGTATGGACATATACACAATATGAATAATTATGATGAAATTTATAAACAACTGGGTTTTAGAGGAGTACATGTTGGTTTAGATGTATCTGATAAATATCCAAATACAAAGCCATATACTCCAATTAAGTTTGATGATATTTTGACTTATTTGGATGAATAATGTTCTATTTATAGAAAAACAATTAGGAATTAAAAAAATGACAGAATATAATGATAATTTACAATATAATATAATAAAGAATCCAGATGAAAAGTTTTATGAAAAAATTACGGCGGCAGTTGAAAGAAATGGATATTATTGTCCATGTTTAATAAAAAAATCAACTGAAACTTTATGTATTTGTGAAGAAATGCGTAATAAATTTCCAGATGTTGAAAATGGTGAATATGAATGTTTTTGTCATTGCAAAAGATTTAAAAAAGTATTAAAAGATGAATTTCGTAACAAATAATATTTTAAATTAAATAATAAGGAATGGCTTATTGCATATAGTAGTAAGTCATTTTTTATAATATGTTGTGAATAGCTAAAAAATAGTTTTACAATTCATATTTAATAGATTATAAATTAATTAAATTAAGATTATGAAAGGAATTTATAAATGTCTAAACCACGTTCAGCCGAAAGCATGTTAACAAAATTAGAACAAATGAAGGTTGGCGATGAAATTTATACATTTAAATCAAATGGATATGTAAGCGATATTATAAATACCGTAAAGAAAAATTTTCCTACAAGAAAGTATATTCAACAAAGTTTTTTTACTCATGATAGTCCGACATTACCTGCTTCTTCTAAAGATTTTATTAAAGTTATATATATCATAAGAGTCAGCTAATTTTTATTAGTATTTTCTATAAAGTTCTATTACTAGATATAATTTTTTTATAAGGATTATATAGAAAATGCAATATAAATTTATGATAGGATTAGCTTTTATACTAGCCATATTTTCATCATTAATGACATCTTTTGGTATGACAGATTTATTTAATGCAGCCGGAATGTTTATTTTGGCTCTTTTTGTTATTATAGATCTTGGAAGATTTTTATTATTTAATTTTACAGTAAATGAATGGACAAATTTAAGAAAAGTAAAATATTTTATTGTTATTATTCTTATTTTATTATTTGGATATTCTGCTGTTGGTGTATATAGTAAATTAGATTCTTTAGTTACTGCAAAAACAAAAGAAGCAATGATAAATTTAGTTACATATAATGAAGAGGTAGATAATGCAGATATTAAAAAAACTCGTTCAGAAGATCTCGCTAAAATTGCTCAAAAAGAATATGAGGAGGCTATGGAATGGAATAGGAATGATCTTCTTAATTGTATTAAGCGAGCAAATAGAAATGCTAATGCAGAAAATAGATGTAATAATACAAAACGAGCATTAGATAATAAAGCATCTGCAGCATTAAAAGAGGCATTAAATCTTGCAGATCAAAAATTAGATACTATTTCTAAAATCAGTAGAAATAATATTGAAAATAAAACAAACATAGCAAGCGTTTTATTGACCATATGTAAGCTTTCTGGTAAAACATGTAATAATTATGATGATTTACAATTTGCCTTGTCTGTGGTTATTTTTTTAATTATAATAGGCACCGATTATCTTCAAATTGCAATTGTATTAGCAGTGAATACAAGAAAAAATAAAAAACCAAATATAGAAAAACAAATTGCCGAAAAAAAAGTAATTAATGAAATTATAAAAGCTGAAGAAAAAATAGAAAAAAAAGAAGAAATACAACCAATGGTATCTGTTAATAAAATTGATGATAAAAAAAATATTGAAAAAAATATAAAAGTTGAAGAAAAAAATATAGACAAAATAAAAAATGAAGCAAAACCAATGCTTAAACAAATAAAATCTAAAAAAAGACCTGAAAATTTTCATAATTTTTTATTTACTGGACCAAAACCGTCTAAAAGTTAGTAAATTTTATAAAGGTATGATTTATCATATTTTATGCTCTAAATTAAAAAATTAGAGCATATTTTTTATTTAAAAATAGCTCAAAAATAATTAGTAGAAGTGGAAATTTTTATAAGTAGATTTTAGTTACAAGTCGCGTTCTATAATTATACCCTTGAAGGCTAAAAGCTAAGAAAATAAAGGCTATTTGAACTATATAGTAAAGGAAGATCATGCAAAAATATAATATAGTATTAGAAGAAACTTGGTTAGATTATCCTGATCCAAAATCTAATGCTATAATTGTATATATGACTGGGTGTGAACATCATTGTAAAGGATGTCATAGTCCATCATTACAGGTTAAAGCCGAGTATACCGAAACTAAAGAAGAAATTGTTAAAAAGGTTGAGGATTTATGTAAAAGAGCAGATACAAATAAAATAGTTTTACTTGGCGGAGATCCACTATTTTGTACAAATTTAGAAATTACAAAATATATATTGAAGGAATTAGCAAATGATTATGACATTTGTATATTTACTGGATATGATATTGAAAAAATTAAGGAATTAAATATAAAAGGAGCAAAATATTATAAATGTGGTAAATATATTGAAGAATTAAAGAGGGAATCTAAAAAAACAGATGATGAATATATTTTAGCTTCTCCAAATCAAAATTTTTATGATAGTAATTATAATCAACTATCTGTAAATGGCGTATTAAAATTTAAAATAAAGGAATGAAAATTATGAGCCCAAATATTATCAAAGTAAATTATCCAAAAGATTATCAAACTGAAGTTACTGTTGACAATATATATGATGAAGAGCTAGCAAAACTAACAGCTGAGTCTTTTGCTAATGCTTCAACAACAAATACTTTGAAGCATATTAAAACATGCTTAGCAAAAAGATTAAGAGATGTATATAAAGTAAAAGATAAAGCAGAATTAACTGAAAAAGTTAATAATATGATGAAAATTCATGGACTATCTGATGAAAATTTTGATCCAATGAAGAATTTTTCTGATATGATTTCAACAAAAACAAATGATACTTCTATTGATGATAATGGTAATAAAGGCGATGATAATGGTAAAGCTATTAAAGGTATAATTAAAGAGGCCGAATTATCTTTTGATAAGTTAATTGGATATGACTATTTATATCGTACAGCTAAAGAAATATATGGTAAAGCTGAAGCTCAAAGACTCATGGGTTTATTATATGATTATTCACTGGGTATGCATGATTCTACAAAAATTTTAATTCCATATTGTTGGGCTCTAGATACTACTAAATTAGTTATGGAGGGTAGACCTTTTGGTGTTCTTCCTTCTAAACCTGCTAAAAGTGTTGATTCATTTTTGGATTGTCTATGCGATAGTATTCCAGAATTAGCTAATCATTTGGCTGGAGCTATTGCTCTTTCGACACTTTTCCTAGATATAACTCATTTGTTGATTTATAAGCAACGTATACCTTTAGACAAAGTTAAAAATGATAAAGTAACACGTAAATATCTTGAAAATAGATTTCAAAAACTAATTCATTCAGTATGTCATCCAACAAGAGATAGTATTGAAAGTCCATTTACAAATGTTTCTGTATTTGATAAAGAAAAGTTACATAATTTTATCGGACCAGATAATTATCAATGGTACTTTCCTAAAAATATTAAGGTATTAGCTGATAATGAATTAGGTGGTGAAAATGGTAAAATCAGTCGTGAAGAATTTGATGATTTTATTGTAGAATATATTACAGAAGTACAAAAAATATTTATAGATTTCTTTGATAAAGGTGATCCAAGCCAAAATGGTATGCAATATCGTTTTCCTGTTACTACACCTAATATGACTAAAAAAATTGATAAAGAGACTGGTAAATATTATCTTGATAAAGATAATGAAATGTTAAATTATATTACTAAGAAAGATATAGCTCGTTATAATTTATTTACTTCTCTTGGCACAAAAATTGCAAGTTGTTGTCGTATGATTAATAATAAAGAAATGATGGATTCTTTAGGTTCAACCGTTAATTCTTTTGGTGGATCTGGAGGTGCGTCATTAGGCTCACATAGAGCTATTACAATTAATTTTGTACGTATTGCATATGAAGCAACTTCATATGAAGATTATTTAAGAATCTTAAAAGAAAGAATTGATGATTGCGCTAAGATATTAAAAGCACATAAAGTATTACTTTACAAATTAACTGATATGGGATTAGAGCCATTTGTGAATCGTGGTTGGATAATCTTAGAAAGACTGTTTAGTACTTTTGGTGTAAATGGACTTTATGAATCAAATATTATCTTAAAAGAAAAATTTGGTGATGTTGTTGAAGATTATAAAAAAGATATTTTAATTAATTTTAATAATTTTTATAAAGAGGCTGCAAAGAGAGAAAATATTGTTGCTAATGCTGAACAAACACCTGTTGAAAGCATGTCTCCAAAATTGTTTAAAGCCGATAATATATTATTTGGTAATCCATATGCTTTTCCTCAAATGTATGCTAATCAATTTATTCCTACTTGGGTACATACAACTATTAGAGAAAAGTTTACTGAAGAAGGTAAATATGATGGTTATATGGATGGTGGTTCAATTGCACATTTACAAATTGGATCAGATTTAACACCTAGCCAAGCAAAAGAAATAATTATGCAATCTGTAGAAGCTGGTTGTGAGCATTTTGCTTTAAATGCCGTATATTCTCGCTGTAAGGAATGTGGAGCTGTAGAAAAAGCTAATTGGAAAGAATGTCCTCATTGCCATTCAGAAAAAGTAGAACATTTATCTAGAGTTGTTGGTTTCTTTGTTGTTATGGATAATATTAATCCTGTTCGCAGAGAAAACGATTGGAAAAAGCGTACATTTATTACAAAAGATGAATTAAATACGCAACTTGGTAAATAATAATAGAAAAGAGACAGGTTTTAATAACTTGTCTCTTTTTTTGTCTTTATAGCAGCGTTTTTAATTTCCGTAGTAAAACATAAGTCAAATTTAATTATTTTAATCCAGCGGTCAAAAAACAAGCCTTAAACGGTAGGATGTGGGCCGCTAAAGTAGTATGGTTTGTCATTTGACTGCTTAGAGACTTTTTTACCTGGTCTTTTAGTAGCTTTATCTAAAAGTTGTGTCATTTCATTTTGAGTTATTATTCCATCAGCTAATTCTTCTTTAGCAAAGTTTGGATCTTCTGTTAAAGCATCTATCAGCTTTTCTTCAGTTGTTTGTTCTCTAATTTCTTCTTTTTCTGGTTGATTTAAAATAACTTCATGCCCAGTTACTTTTATTCTTTGTTTTCTTGGAGTTATATTAAGTTGTTTAGTCGTTTGGTGACTTTTCACTTGGTCGTTTGGTGACTTTTCATCCGGCTGTTTGGTAATTTTTTCGACTTTAGAAGTATCTTCTATTTCCTCTTCTTTTTTAATTTTTTTATTCTTACGAGTATTTACAGCTAATACTATTCCTATTTGTAAATAATCTGTACCTATAATAACAAATATAATTACAATAGTTAAAGCATTTTGTAAATCTGAATAAGTATTACATGATTTTTGGCTAAATTTACAGATAGTAGTTAATACAGTAGCTATTTCACTTTGATTTTGCATATCAGCTTTTATAGTTTCTTCTACATTATCTAAGGAGGCATCTGCTTTAGCTAAAGCTTCTTTTAGTGTATTTGAAGCTTTTATATCTAATGCTCTTTTTGTATTATTACACTTATTTTCAGAATTTTTATTTCCACGAGCTCTAGCTATACAGTTAGCTAAATCATTTTTATTCCATTCTAAAGCTTCTCTATATTCTTCTTCAGCTATTTTTGCTAAATCTTCTGAACGATTTTGTTTAGTATTAGCATTTGCGTGAGCTTTGTTGTAAACGGCCATATTAACCATAGCTTGTTTAGTTTCTGGAGTAACTAAAGAGGATAATTTAGAATAAATACCAACTGCAGAATAACCAAATAATGCAATTATTATAAAACAAATAAAATATTTTACTTTACGTAAATTATTCCATTCATTAACAAGAAAATTAAATAAAAGGAAACGTCCTAGATCTATGACAAAAAATAAGGCTAAAATAAACATTCCAGCTGCTTTAAATAAATCTGTCATACCAAAAGCTGTCATTATCGCAGACATTAAAGCCATTATAGCTGCGATTAGGAGCATTAATTTATATTGCATATTAAAAAATCTCTTTTAAAAACTAAATATAGATTAGAATTATGTTCCTTTTATATATTTAGAACTTAAAAGAGATATGTATAAAGAAATGACTGTATATTTTAAGCTAATCTCGTAATACATACAATTTTTTTAAAGTCTTTTAGTGAAGTAAATTCAGGCTTTATATGAGTATATACACTTAATTGAGTATATCTTCTTTCAGGAAAAGTTTTTCTAACAGTAGCAATTGTATCAGATACAAAACCATTACTTTTTTCAGTAAATATTTCATCATTAACATTCATATTTTCTAACTTAGTAATTAAACTATCTTCGCTTCTGCGTTTTGGCATTTTTAGTGGTCCTTTTCTTTTAATCTTTTATTACTTTTTATTTTATACAGTTTTGTTTAATTTGTAAAACGATTTTTATTATTTTTTAAAATTTTCCTCAAACCATGTTAATAAGTTTTCTAATTTTATAGGTGTGAAAGGTTTAGTATTTGGATATTTATCTGAAGTATCTATACCGACATGTGCTGCTTTAAAACCTAATTTTTTATAAATTTCATCATAATTATTTAAATTATGTATATGACCATATAAATGAAAACAATTATCATCAAAAGCATGATAAAATTCTAATTCTGGATAATGATCTAAAACAATATGATATAATTTACCATCATCTGCTATTACTCGTATAACAGATCTTTCATGCATTTCTTGCCAAATACCAAGATTTAAATATTTTGCATGATTCTTAGCTCTATCGTGATTACCAAGAATTAAATATTTATCTCCATTTAATCTAATTAATTTACTTTCTAATTCATCAGAATCAAAATTTAAGGCTACATCACCGAGTACATAGACTTTATCATTTTGTTTTACTACACTATTCCAATTACTTATTAAAGCTTCATCGTGTTCTTCTATTGTTTTAAATGGTCTAGGATTTGTAAACTTTAATAAATTTTTATGTCCGAAATGTAAATCACTTGTAAAAAATATATTAGACATCTAACTGACTTTCACTATACCCTTTTGATATTTTTTGCAATTACGCATAATATCTTTCATAAATAGAACCCATGAATCTACTGTACCCCAACCATCAAAATCAATCATAATATAAGCATATTTGTGTTTATTTTTACTTATTTCGTTTGCTACTTTTTTAGCTAATTTATATACAATATATGCAGGTAAATCATTAAAATCCGATGGAGTCATACCTATAATTTGTTTACAAACTTGTGAACCGTTATAAGTATGATTAACCCATGTATCTTCTATATATTTGCCATCTAATTCTATATATATATCATAACTCATTTTAGTAATTTTCTAAGTCTTTAATATTTATATTATAAACTTCTTCAACTTCTTTATTATCTACTAGAAATCTAAGAGTTATACCAATACTACCGCCGTTAAGTTGTGCGATATTTAAAATTCTATATGGTACATTTTTATAATTAGTATCTTTTACGATATCACGTACCCAATTTATAATTGTTTGATATAATTTAGCTTGTAATATAAAGTAATTATATATTTCTTCTCTATCCATTTTATTTTCCTCTATTTATTTAACCACTTAGCTAATGGTGTAACTAATTTCTCATATATATTTAAATATAGATTACTCCAACCAAATAAAAAAGTAAGCGAAAATAAAATAATACCAATAATACCTTCTAGTATACGTTTTATACTATATACTAAACCAGTTGGTAAACTTTTATAAACATTTACTTTATTATAAGTTTTCATTTTTATCTTTTCCTTCTTTAGCTTTTAATAAAATACTTCTTCTATGTTGATAAGCTGGATGTGAAGATAAAGTATCATTTCTATCATAAATACCATATTTAACATCTAATTCTGCGGCTTTTTCAGCATACCTATTTAAATCAAAATTATCTCGTCTTAATCTTTTTGGTGTATTAACCCTTAGGCTTTTCATTATCTACTCCTTTCAAATTAAACTCAATATCTTCTAATCTTATCCATGTATGATAATTTTCAGCCTTTTTAATAGACGGGTTTAATTGTTTTATTTTAATACCATTAGTTTCCAAGTCTTTAATAACATATTCTTTTAACATATCTTTAACAAAAGACAATAAACCATTATCAGAATCAAAAAATATACCAAATTCAGATATATGCATATGATATTTATTTAATATTCCATTATTTATTGTATTTTTTAATATAGTATTAATTAAAGTCTTTTTGATTTCTAGATTTTTCTTTTTTTCTAATTTATTTTTGTCTCTTTGTGTAAGATTTGATATTTTTTTACATTCATCGACATTGACAAAATATATATTTTTACCATAAGTTTTTAATGCTGATATATAATCATTATAATCAGCAGTTTTATATTTTTCATTAAATTTATGTTTATAATTTCCAAGATATTGATTGGTAAAAAGAAAAATATTTTCTCTATATATCCATGAAGAATTAATATGTTTACAAATAACAGGAGCAGCCGAATTAGCAGATATAAATTGTTTATGATATTCTTCTTTTAACTCTTCAGCTATTAATGATAAATCTCCAGGCTCTAATTCTATTTTATATAAATAATTAATTTTAATTATTTGGTCATAATCATTTATAGCTGGTCTTGTTTTAAAAAATTGACAACTACGATAAGGACCAGACTTTACATACTGTCCAAAAATATGTTCATCAACTTTAATTTTTGTAAAATTCATATAATTTCTCCATT
>Ga0247611_10001878_pt1 | contig 35971 bp, 27 predicted proteins | sample 177DNAGHGhighgp2_FD_192422 | JGI IMG/M metagenome (GOLD analysis project Ga0247611, IMG submission 192422) | Sheep rumen microbial communities from Palmerston North, Manawatu-Wanganui, New Zealand - 1770 DNA GHGhigh gp2 | ecosystem: Host-associated > Mammals > Digestive system > Stomach > Rumen... | reverse complement strand
GACAGTGCAAAGATAGGAATTATTTTCGATACCAACAACTTTTTTTGCCAAAAATATGTTGCATCTGGTAATTTTTAGCTATCTTTGCACCGCATACGTGCAGAACAGATGATGATACTCTTCTGAGCGAAGAGCGAGTTTGTGGAAGACCTGCCTATGAACTAAAGGGATGGGAATCGCGAAATTCCATTTTCCAAAGTTCATTTGTACGGTTTAACTCATAAAGTACAGATTATCAACACTGTATAGATATTGCGTGGGGAAATGAAGATTCGCAGTTGTTTCTGCCGATGGAAACACCTTTCTGTTCAACTCCTCAATTTGGGAGTTTAGCTGTTCACCCGCTTCCGTGACTTTCTTAAAAGTAATCATATCTCACGTTCTTTTATACAAAACCAATACGGGCACTGCCTTTCTTCACAATTTTCTCCTCACGACAGTACTGTTCTATCTTCTCATCGGTCACGTAATCATCACCATAGAGGATGCTCTCGATATCACACTTACGAGTGATATTCTCTATCTGACCACCACTGAAATCAAATGATGAAGCCAGTTTTCCTGCCATGTCGGCTGAGAGCCGAGGCATCATCGATTGCCATATCTTTGTTCTTTGTGCCAGTTCGGGCTTCTCAAACTTCACCTTGTAGAGAAAGCGGCGCTCGAAGGCATGATCCATATTCTGTACCAAGTTTGTAGTTGCAATCATAATGCCGTCAAGCGACTCCATTTCCTGTAGAATGATGTTCTGGATGGAGTTTTCCATCTTGTCAACAGATCGTTCGGCCCCCTCACGTCTTTTCCCAATGATAGCATCAGCCTCATTGAAAATCAGAATGGGAACTCTTTTTGAATGTTTGGCAATGGTGCGATAGCGGTCGAAAATGGCCTTGATATTCTTTTCGCTCTCACCAACCCACATGCTCTTCACCTGCGAGATATTCACCTGCATGATGTCACGCCCCGTCTTCCGAGCCAGTTGCAGCACACTCTCTGTCTTGCCAGTGCCTGGTGCTCCGTAGAACAGACATGCAAAGCCTTGTCGTCGTCCTTTTTCCTTCAGCCGGTTGCAGATACCGTGATAGTGTGTTTCGTCAAGCAAGTCGGCGAGTTCTTCGAGTTGATTCTTCACCTTTGGAGCGAAGAACAATTCCTTGCCGATGATGCAACTGCTCTGTAGCACGTCGCATCCCTTACTGTCACTCTGTTTGATATCAAAGTCTTGGAGCAGCGTTTCCCGTGCTTTTGCTGTCAGCTGGTATTCCTCCTTGTCTTTCATCCCCTCTGAGAAAGCATTCTCCATCCAGCCCTCACGAATCAGATAATGCTTGCCCTCTGACATAGAGCGGTCAAAATCATATTTCCGATGCTGGGCATCGAATAAGAACACTAGATGGCTCATCGGCAGGCTCTCAGTACCGGATAACACAAGATGGCGGCACATGTGGGTTATCACAGCCTCACTTGTTTCTGACATGGCTATCGCACGAAGGGCCTTTACATACGGCAGGTCTGGATTCTCATCCATCAGCCGCCCGATTTCTTCAAGCATCAGTTCGGATGACAACTCATCCTCATAGCGCAGATGAGTGATGTCATAGAAGTGCTGAAAGAACTCTATGCCTGTGGCATTCTTGTATGACTTACGCTGGAAGGGTTCATTCCTTGACAGGCTGTCAAGCAACGATGGTGCAACGGCATAGTCATAATCGCCATTCATATTGTTCCTGATCATTCGCAGCAAGCCTTTCCTGACCAGATCGTCCACTTCGACCTTGTACTGCAACACTTGTACGTTGTTGCAGTCGAGGTAGCGAGCCACATCAGAGAAGTCGGATTTGTTGCCGGCAGCACTCGACTCAATGAAGAGTGCCAGCAGCACGGCCTGCATCTTTGTAATACCCTGACGTTCTGACACGTAGTTGATGAATCGCTCTGCCTTCTCAAAGAAAGCATTGCTCAGCTCCGAGTCTTCAGCTAATGTCACGATGCAGTTGATGGCCGAGAGCAAAGTCAGTTCACTGCCGTCATCGATGAAATCCTGCCCAAGATTCAAATTCTCGTCCAGCTCATCCTGAATTTTCAGTCTGCGCAATGGCTTTCTCATTTTTTTACCTCTTATCATAGCCTTCAAAACATTAGAATTCAGAATTGTATTCTCCCACCAGATAGCCCTCATAGTCCAGAGCCTCTTCGTCGGTCATAAAGGTGCCTGCCTCATTGATGACACCTTGTACACCATCCTTCGTGACGGTATAAGGCTGCTCCATGTCGATGAACTCGATATTGTCATACTGCGGAGCGACATAGAGGTCGTTGCAGTAAGAGTCGAGGATGCCGTATTTTCCGCAAGACTTGAATACCACGCAGCGACCTGACGGGTGGTATATCTCATCAAGGATGCAGGGGGCTATCACATGCCCATCCATACCCAGGATGCCCATCTTATCACCTTTCTTCACCATGAAGTAAGGTTCGATAATCATGAAGGAGATGGCATCGTAGTCGAAGGGAGTCAGTTCCTCACCGCTGCCGTCAGCCTTTACAAGCCCTGCCTTACCCCGAACCAAAGCCACCCGGGGGACAGTCCTTGCAAACAAGAAATGACAGCGTTCCTGAAACCCGTCGTACTTGGCAGGTACGACCACATTCCCCTTGATGTCCTTCAGTCCCAGTTTTCCGCCCTCCTCGAACACCGTGTCAAACCAATCATAGCGTTCAATGTACAGAGAACGTACATTCACGAGGTCATACGAGGAGCGATGCTTGCCCTTTGTGGCATCACCGTTTTCCTCTGCTTTCTCCACAATGTCAATCAGTCTGTCCAGTTTTTCAATGAACTGGAGGTTCTTCACTGTAGCCTTCGGCTTGTTCTCTACGTTGGTAGTTGCTTTCACACCCATAATACTCAATTAATGATACTATCCTCGGACCATCCTCGGATTTCTGGGTGCAAATATAATACTATCATTTCGATGTGGTCAGAGATTTATAGGTATAGAAAGAGAGACTATATCATTTTTTTATATGACCTTTGCCCTCGAAATTAAAAAAGTGTTACGCATATATGAGATTTTATGAGTATTGGAACGGTTTTATTTGGGAGTATAACTCTATAGGGGAGTACTTGAAATGCTTGCTTGGCAGGTTGGTAGGAGCTATTTTAGGGGTATTGATTCTCTTCTTCCTACTTTGCTTCTTCTACTACTATGGTGAAGGCCATTGGCCTGATCTGACTCCATTTTGGAATCTGATAAAGTCATTTGTTGAATTATAACAGATTTATATATGATTATAGGAGAACATAACATTTTACTGCATTTTTACTTCTTCAACGAAGAATATTTTGGTGGCATGCTTCCTATTCCTAATATCAAGATTAGGCATGGCTGGCATACCTTAGGTTACTTTCATTGCAACCCTGATGCGCCCTTAGGCACATCAGAGACTATTGAAATGACAGATTTTTATGACTATACAGATGATGAGTTCAGAGACATTCTTATTCATGAAATGATTCATTATTACCTTTATTACATAGGTGAGGATACAAGGGTAAGACATGGAAAAGCCTTTAAGAAGATGGCCAATGAATTCAACATCATGTATGGTACGAACGTTACAGTCAAAATAGATATATCTATGATGAAGCCAAACCCAAATGCAGGTTACTTTACAAAACTATCATATAAACTATTTCATTAATCACATTACAATGAGACAACTGAAGATTAATAAAAGCATTACCAACCGTTCGGAAGAGTCACTTGACAAATACCTGGCTGAGATAAGTCGTGTGCCCATGGTGACAACTGAAGAGGAAGTGTTACTTGCACAAGCAATCCATACTGGCGGCAAAAAGAGAGAGAAGGCCAAAGAGCGACTCGTTACAGCCAATCTCCGATTTGTTGTGTCTGTTGCCAAACAGTATCAGAATCAGGGTGTTCCTCTTACCGATCTTATCAATGAGGGTAACATCGGTCTTATTACTGCTGCCGACAAGTTTGACGAGACGCGCGGTTTCAAGTTTATCTCCTATGCCATCTGGTGGATTCGCCAGAGCATTCTTCAGGCTATAGCCAATTATAGTCATTTGATACGCCGTCCGCAGAGTCAGATTGGTGTCAGCAACAAAATCAAGAATGCCACTAACGATTTCCTTCAGAAGAATCAGCGCTATCCGTCTTCCGATGAGTTGAGTGAGGTTATTTCCTTGGAAATAGACAAGATAGAGAAGGCTATTTGGTCTGAGGCATATGTGTCGAGTATCGATGCCCCTATTGCCGAGGACGAAGGTACAACCATGGCTGATATGCTTGCATCTTCATCGGAATATGCATCAGACAGGAAGATGGATTTTGATTCACTTTGCACTGACTTGAACCAAGTCCTTTCCAGCATCCTCAACGAAAGGGAGAGAACTATTGTTGTTCAGAGTTTTGGCATCGGATGCCCTGAACGCAGTCTTGATGACATTGGCTACAGCATGGGACTCACTCGTGAGCGTGTCCGTCAGATCCGAGAACGTGGTCTCGAAAAAATACGCAAACATCCCCAATCCAGACTTCTCCTCAAACATGTAGCATAAACAACTATTAAAAAGAGCGGTGGTGTCTCAACGACAGCACCGCTCTCAGACATAAGAAGGTCGTTTAGCACTTCCTCTGTACCGAGCCTGGACTTCTCACAGATGATTGGAATAGTGCAACGTCCCTTGATAATGATAGTATGACATTCCGTTGAATATCTATTTCGCTATCAGTTCTATCTTTCCATTGAGGAATGGTTTCCATTCTTCAGCACCGAATATACACTGCAAAATTATAAAAAAAACTCAAAACTTGTATGCAATTTATATCTATATAAGTTTATTTTCGTAATTTTGCCCTGTATTATTACCCATTGTATGGAAATATTCTATCACGGCACATCTGTGCTTTTCAAGAAGTTTGATATTGCCCATGCCTTCGAAGGCGATGGCAAGGCTAAGTTTGGCTTTGGCACTTATGTCACGGAGTCATATACCTCTGCAGCGCACTATGCTTACAACAAAAAGCGCCCAGAGAACAAAGACTACTATGTCTATACCTTAGAGATTCCTGACATGACAGACGATAACCATCTGTTTTCCGTTCGCCCCGTTCATCCGTCTATTATCGAACGTACGGAGAATGCTCTTGGCGAGCAGATTCCAGAAGAAGCACGAATCGTCGGCAAGTTCTTCCGCAAATACGTCGGCAATCGACTCACAGGAAAAAAAGGAACGGCCAAGCAACTCATTGGCAGCGCAGACCTTGATGCAGAGAAAGCCGCTTCCAAATTCTTTAGTGAGATTGGTTTGGAGTATTTTGCTTGGCCACAAGCCCAAACCAAGCCTGATGGATTGACCAATCGCGTGGTTCTCAATATTGACAAGATTCGCATTGTCCGTATCGACAAAGTAGAACTTGACCCGAAGAAGTTCCAACTCATCGAAGGCTCCGAGAAAGAAATCCCCTTAGACAGTTTCTAATCATCGGCAGTTATGAGTTTCTATAGCATATCAGTTTTTATTCGCGAGAACTATCCAGACTATTGGGGGCTGCAATCTTATCCTGCAGACCAATGTGTCAGAATTCATAAGATTGACGAGGAATGGGGCATCTTCAGTAACTTTGGACATACCCCAATAGTCGTTGAAGGTGTCACATTCGACACCTGTGAGCGCCTTTTCCAATTAATGAAATTCAAGGACGAGGAACCCGTCAAGGCCATATATTACAAGAAAGGTAATCCCAAGATGACCACCAAGCACTGGGAAAAGTCCCATCGCCGTGAAGACTGGGGGCAGATGATTGTCGATGCCATGAAATACTGCCTAGTCCAGAAATATGAACAGAATGAGGCGTTTCGTCAGGAACTAGAACGTTCCAAAGGCAAGTATATTGTAGAAGACCAAACATCATTCCCTAAGAAGACTCCTGATGCATGGGGCGTGAAGCTGCAAGGCGACAACTATGTCGGTCCCAACCTCTTGGGGCGTCTGCTCATGGAACTCCGTGACAATGGCAAATTGGACTATAGACTCCCTGATGATGCCTTCACGTTTCTTCAGCATCTGACAGCAATGTAGTTCATTGAATGGGACACTCAACCTCGAAACGGCGGCTGATATCGAAATAGAGTAGCTTTTCCTGAGGTGAGACATCAAAATAAGGACCGTCATCCACATCCTCCAACAGAGAGTCAGGATTATCCAGTATTTCACAATCCTCAAAGTTGAGATTCTCTAAGCTAATCCCATCATGGCGTTCTTCCCAGTAATCCATTGAAAATTCATCAGGAATCTCTCCAGCAGCATACTCTTTTGTGTAAGTATACCCATAGAGATTCGCCCTTAGCGTCTCAACATCAACTCTTTCTGGGGCTTTCTCCAGTCTCTCCTTAATACTCTTATTATACTTCCCTTCGTACTCAGAGTAATTTACTTTCTTCAGTACCTTCATACCTTTAATATCTATAAATTCGATCTATAAATTCGATTCAGTTGGCAAAGATCGTAATTTTTAGGGATAAATATACATTTTGTTATAGGTATATTTGGAGAACTACTTTGGAAAAAAATGACGAAATTTGCCCTCGCAAAACAAAATCACAGTAGAATGACAGCAAAACAAACAACCCAACTGAAGCCCAAAGCTCGTAACGGAAAGCCACTTATGAGCGAGTTACTTACCGATGTCCGCAAGTACACCGAACTGGCAGAACAGGCTGACGTAGAACCTCTGCGCCAGTTTCTCTTCAACGAACCTGAACGTCCGCTCATCGCAATGGGGCACGGCGGTTCCCATTCCTCTGCCGCATACGCAGCACTCCTCTATGGAACCAACTGCGGACTGGGACGTGCCATCACGCCTTACCAGGCCAACTCCCTCTCTGATGCAACGCTAAAGAGCGCCAAGCTGTTGCTCGTCAGCAAGTCGGTCAAGAATCAGGATGCCGTATACATCGCTAAGCGTATGAACACAGTCAATCCCTCTCGTAGTTACATTTTCAAGCTCCCCTTCGATGTTCCAGACGGTTTCATCAGCATTGGCGGTACCTTCGCGTACTTCTCCTTATTATATAAAGCCTTCACAGGCGATGCATACTTCTCACACAGGCTGGCACTCTCTCCAGAGTCTGCCAACAACTTCACCTACCGCTGCGTTGATGGAGTCACCACTCCACCAGACCTTAGCACCATCACGCAATTCACCGTCTTGTACGGATCATACGCAGAGCCTGTTGCCCACAAGATGGAGAGCAACATGACCGAAGCCGGACTGGCCTCATGCGTCATCTCAGACTATCGCGACGAGTGTCATGGGCGTTTCCTTGCTCTCTCCAATTCTATTCAGAGCAAGCATCGTCCACAAACCGATTGCGTCCTCGTTCTGCTCGTCACACCACGCGAGGAAGCCCTGTGTCGCAACTTCCTCGCCAACTTGCCAGGACATCTGCCCATCGTCCTTATCCGTACAGACATCGCCTCACCACTTGGCGCCATCGACCTGCTCTACAAGATGAGCATGTTCACCAGTGTCTTCGGCGAGCAGTATCGTCGCTCCAATCCCAACGACCCGAACAACCTTGGCGGCTTCGACAAGCGGGCATTCCGAAACAACGTCCGTTTCTGCCAGGACTTCAAACTATACGGTAGTCTGTCGTTGCAGGCTTCCGACATTCCTTACACTGACCGGCTTTGCCTATGAGCAAAGCTGGTAATTTGCATTTATAGGTATAGCCAAAGGGATAATTTGCCCATTGTTAGTACCTTTGCCACGAATTTCTAATTTAGCAGTAAAATATGAACAAGGAAAAGCAAGGAAAGAAACTGACATGCCTCGGTGCGGGTACATTCCCGCTTGACAATCTTCAGGAGAAGAATGGTAAGGACGTAAAGACCATCTACCAGCATGTGGGTGGCACTTGTGGCAATGTGATGTCGATTCTCGCCTGGATGGGATGGCATACACTGCCCGCAGCCCGACTCGACGACTCCGAGGCGGGGCTGTTCATCAAGGCCGACCTCGAGAGCTATGGCTGTGACACGCGCCTCGTTAGTAACACCCCTGACGGTGGTACTACCATCCTCGACATTATCCACAAGATAGGTCGTGATGGTAAACCAAAGACTGCCTACATGCCTCATTCCCCGCATGGAGGTCGTTTTGTGAATCATCGTTTCTGGACAATGAAACAGGCACAGACGCTTTTTGACTCGCTGGAGGAGATGCCCGACGTGTTCTTCTTCGACCGTTGTGCTCCTGGCAACATCCTGCTCGCCCAACTCTTCCATGAGCGAGGTGTGTTGGTTTATTATGAGCCTAACGAGCCTGTTGATCGCAACTTCCTCCGTGCCGTAGCAGCCAGCAACATTGTGAAGTTCTCTGACGAGAAGCATCCTGATGTCTCCTTCACAGAAGGTTTTACAGACAAGCTCTTCATCCAGACGATGAATGAGAAGGGCCTTCGCTTCAAACTTCGTGCAGAGGGATGGATGACCATTCCCCCTGAGCACAACCCACACGTAGTGGATGGTGAAGGTGCCGGTGACTGGACGACCTCGGCTTTCATCAATGAGATGGGTCATCACCACATGCTGACCTTTGATAGAATTCATCTGCCAAATGTCACCCACTGCCTGGAAGAGGCACAGCGGGTGGCTTCTATGAGTGTTTCATATATAGGTGCAAAGGGATTGATCCATCATTAGTCCCTTTTTACACCTTAATATATATAATAGTTTCTTGATTGTCGAGGTTGTTTGAATAAAAGTTTGTATTTTTGCACAAGATAACTAAAAATACCAAGTATGAAGATTATATACAGCCCTTTCTACAGTGGAAGTTATTACATGGACATGAAAGCCAGACAGGTTGTGCTTGATGTTCAGGTGTTGGAAACTCAGGGTTTTCTTAGTCAACTTGCGTTACATGCAGGTATTCATCAGCAGATGCCGTCTTTCCCGGAAAGGCTTACCTCATATCATAAGGCCTTGCTGGAATATGATAGCGTTAAAGAAGAAAACATCTTCCATCGAAGCATCAAGATTGACAGCATGAGTGTAGCCAAGACGCTTCTTAGGTGGAGAGACTGTCTGGCATTGTGTGGTTGGAACAAGAACATAACACTGGAAGAGTGTGACCGTCTTAATACTTTGGCTGATATTGACAATTATTTCAATGATGAGGGGATTGCCTCCTTGTTACTGAAACTTTCTAATCAGATTCTACTGATGGAATCTGGCGAAGTAAGAATACCACAGGCTTATAAGAACCTTGTCATAGAGATTCCCTGCCCTTTCAATCTATTACCAGATTATATCAAACCACTATTGGCTTCTCTTCAAGGTATTGGTGTCACCATACAAGAAAACACTTCCGATAGCACAGCACAGCCTAAAGCAATCAATGAGATTCATTTCTCTCAGCAGTGGAAAGCAGAAGTATGGCTCTCACAACGACTGCCAACCGCCTATGATGTGTGGATCAATACAGACAACAAGCGACTCGATAATTGGCTCCATATGTCAGGCTATCCTGTGTGTGGCAGTGAAATGACAGCAACCAATCCGCAGATTACCCAGATGTTCCTGCTGGCCATACAGTTGTTTCAGCGTCCACTCAATGTTAATACACTCTTACAGTATCTATTCCTCTCTGAATGTCCACTCGACATACAGCTGCGTGGCCGTCTGGCAAGGGTTATAGTTGACGAAGGAGGCTTTTGCAACGAGAAGGTTCAGAAATGTATCAATACATACATCGAACGGGAATTCAAAACTGCTGACGATAAAACTCCGCAAAAGAGTACTAAAGAGCAGCGTGAGGAGAATTATATGACATATCTGCCCTTTGACCTTAGGAAAGACGACAGTTCACTTCCTTTGGCAGAAGAGTCAGATTCTGTGGATATCAATGTCCTTACAAATTTCCTGAAGAGAATCAGTAACTACGCATCCAGCAAAGCTGTGAAGATTTCTGCTGTACAACCTTATGATGCAAGAATTGCACAATTGAGGAAAGTGTCAGAGATGACTGATGCATTACTCAATCAAATTGATGCTTTGGTAGAAGGAAAGTTCTCCTTTACCACCCTTAACCAGTGGGCACAATCGCTCTATGAAGATGGCAATTTCATTCTCTATCCTGCTCAAGTTGGCAGCAAGTGTCTCATCAACCAGCCTTCAAATATGATAGGAAAAGTAAAGAAAACCATTTGGTGTGATTTCTATGGTGACATAACAACCACACAGTCCACAGACTTTCTCTCCAATCACGAATTTGATGAACTGAAGAAGCAAGGCATTTCGTTGTGGAATAAGCAGCATGAGAACGACCTTATGCACTTGATGATGAAACAGCCTATATATAACACGACAGAAGAGCTCACCATCGTAACCTGCGATCAACAAGGGGCTACCAAGCTACCTCAACATCCATTATATCTCCAGTTACCTTCTAAGCCCCAAGTTATAGATGGCGACATTCTCTATCAGGAAATGGCCATTAAGAAAGTCACCCCTGTTGACAACCATCGCGAAGAGGATAACATAGAGATTCGCTTTGATGCAGAAAAACATCCTGTCACCTGGCGTAAGGTTGAGAGTTATTCTGCTCTGGAGAAACTCCTGCAGAATCCGTTCGACTATTTCATGAACTATACCCTTCAGTTTATAGATACCAACGAGACTAGCATCAACATCTTCCTGACATATGGTAATGTTGCCCATAAGGTCGTTGAAACGCTCTTTACTGCTGACAGAAACGGTGTTTCTTTAACTGATTATGTAAACGTACATTACGAAGAAGAACTGAATAGAGCACTTATTCAAAAGGGAGCTATACTCTTACTGCCAGAGCATCATCTTGACAGAGAGCGGCTGCGCTATCGCTTCAGAAGTTGTGTCAGCAAACTCGCAATTATTATTCAGGAGAATAATCTGACCGTCATTCAGTGTGAACAGAAGGAAGAACATGATTTGAACTTTGAAGGTGGCATTATCCTGCAAGGCTACATCGATATGCTTCTGCGCGATTCCGAAGGCAATGACGTAGTCTTCGACCTGAAATATGTTTCCAAGAAAAATAAGTTCATACCTGTCCTTGAAAATAATCGTGCACTTCAATTAGCTATCTACAAGGCTATGTTGCTGAATCACGATCAACCACCAAAAGCTGTTCGCACAGCCTACTTCGTTATGCCATACGGAATACTCTTCAGCACAGATCATTTCCTTGGAGAAAACTGCGAACTCATCACACCAAAAATTCAGGCTGAGCTAATGCCTCAACTACGCAACGGTTATGCTGAGAGAGTCAAGGAAATCAGCGAAGGTAGAATCGAGACTGCTGGAAACATGCCTATTAAAGAAATTCCTTATGCGCAGGCAGAAAATGTTTATCCTTTGGATGTCGAAGGGGTCAGAGAGCCCAAAAAGGCAGAGAACATGTATTCTGTTTATAAGAGTTTCACCATCTAAAGACGCAAACATATTATGACAAAGAAATTCATCAGTGCTGGAGCAGGTTCTGGCAAGACATACACAATAACAACTGATGTTGCTAAGATGGTGAAAGACCATCTGCTTAATCCCGACCAAGTCATCATGACCACCTTCACTAAGGCGGCCGCACAGGAGTTGCGCGAAAAAGCAAAAAACGAACTGGCTAACCTGGGGCTTCTTCGTGAGGCTCAGCAGATGGAACATGCCCTTATAGGAACTGTTCACTCTGTAGCCAACACCTTTCTCACCAAGTATTGGTATCTCCTTGGCATCATGCCCGATGCTGCCGCTATGGAGGAGAGCGAACTACAGCTCTATCGCGACCATTCTCTACGTGGATTACTCGAACCTAAAGACCGCACTTTCTTGTATCATTATGCAGAAACCTACAACGTTTCTTACGATCATAGTGAGCACAAATCTGGTGTTAATTACGAGTTTTGGAAGAAAGACCTATGCCAAGTCCTCGACTACATCCAATGGTATAGCATCAGCGACGAGCAGTTAAAGAAAAGTATTGAAACTACTGAATCTTTCATCATATGTCTCGATGCAATTAAAGACGACAACACATTGATGGATCTAGCAAATGCTGTCATCAATGATATTGAAGATGCCCTGAATAGTCTCAGGAGGCAAACTGACAAGTCGAATAATGAGCGCCAGCGCATCAACAGTTACAAGAATCGTCCCCTTACTGCAGATGAATTATCAGACTTGGAATCCATTGCAAAAGGGCGTTGTAAAGAATCAGAAAACTACAAACGTTTCTCTGCGAGTCTTGCAGCATCAGCACTGTTTACGAAAGACTCTGCCGATGATCAGCGTAAATATGCCGCTCTTATCTTCCACCTTGCCAGCCGATGGCAGAAAGAATATCGTCAATATAAGGACGAGCATCACCTTATCGACTTCAACGATATGGAAATGATGTTCTTGCAGTTGCTTGACATAAAGGAAGTACAGAAAGATATCAAGTCTCGCTATACCCACCTATATGTCGATGAGTTCCAGGATTCAAACCCCATGCAGGTACGTATCTTCCAGAAACTCTCCTCTCTGCTTAACACTGTTTATGTCGGTGATAAGAAACAAGCAATCTATGGTTTCCGAGGTTCGGATACGGATTTGACAACTGCTATTGCTAACAGTATCGGTGACATTCAGCATCAGAAATACTCCTACCGTTCCATAGAACCATTGGTAAATTTCTCCAATGCCATCTTCTCGAAGGTCTTCCACAAGATGAATACCGAAGAAATCGAACTGAAAATGCCGGCAGAGAACGGCAACTATACTCTAGTTGACAAGCCTCTTCGTCTATGGCCAAATACTGGGGACAAAGCACTGGCTCTCCAGATTCAGCAACTGATTCTCCGAGAGAAAATTGCGCCCAAGGATATTGCTGTACTTGCTCGAGCAAATGCAGACCTTGACCGATTGGCTGATGAACTGCGAGCATTGAAGGTCCCAGTGTGCCGTGAGTCTAATGATATCAAGGAGTCACGTTCAGGTCGTTTAATGAAGGCCCTTCTAACGCTGGTCAATACCCCATCTAATCAGTTGGCTCGTGCCGAAGTGGCCTATCTCACCGAACCGGGCTATCATGTCACAAAGGTCATTGAAGATCGTCTTGACTATTTGGCTACAGAAGACAAAATATCTTCTGAGTACCTGAAAGATATTACCATTCTGAAGCGTCTGTCCCAACTTCGTAGCTTCCGTTCCAACGATAACGAGGAGTTTTCGACTAATCTACTTGGCTATCAGAGCATCAGTTCATTGGTCGAGAGTCTTGTCATAGAGTTAGATCTCTATTCCTTGGTACAGAGTTGGGAGAATGCACAAGCAGAAGAAACAAATCTTCAGGTACTCATTGACTTGGCACGAAAATACGAGGACTATGCCACCAAACTGGCTCAACCTGCAACCGTTGCTGGGTTCATAGAATTCTTTACTGGTCAGCAGCAAGAAGGTGCTGCCAATGAAGACGGTGTTCGCCTTTACACCTATCACAAATCCAAGGGATTGGAATGGAAAGTGGTTATCATGCTGTCACTTGATAATGATGCTGCTGATGCTACGAAGATTGCAACACGAAGTATGCTTGGCTGTCATCATCATCGTGAGCAACAGCCCACGGCAGAGAATCCGAATCCACCCATGACCATTTCGTTGGTTCGCAACATCTATGGCAGTACTGATGCTGCAAAAGAAGCAGTCAAATCGAGGTTGCAAAGACATCCTCTTTGGGAAACTGTGTTTAAACATGAAATTGACGAGGCAGCAAGACTGTTGTATGTCGGAGTGACACGCGCCCGTGAAATACTGATTCTTGCACCAAAAGAAAAAGATGGTGCTGTCAGCCTCAGTTGGTTCGCTTCCGTTGGTGTTAAAAACATTACACAACTCTTGGACGGTAGCGAAAATCAAGACTTATTTGGGATAGGTATACCTTTGCATATTGAGCGAATTGATGCTGACAATAAGTTGGAATGGCTAGAACAAACAATGAACCGAGTCCATGACTTGGCAGCAGCTTTCTCTACACTTGACAACATGCTGTTTGTTTCTCCCTCTAAGGCTGGTGACACTCCTCACGATATCGTGACCATCAATGATAAAGAGAACAGGATGCTTGTGCGAAACAAGTCCAGTGAGGAGGCACTCATGGGTGACTTTATCCATCAGGTTTTCTGTTGCTGCGATGATGGAATAAGCATTGACCAGATAGTAGAACTGCGCAACAGTTATGGTTTCACAGATAAGAACATGCCTGAGCCTGGCCACCTGCTCGATTCATGGAAATATCTGACCGATACGCTTGAAGCCAAATATGGTAAGGCCATTAAGCGACATCATGAGAAGCCATTCCGTCATTTGGATTCAAATGGGCATATTGTCAGTGGCTATATGGACCTTGTTTGGGAAACAGAAGATGCCTACATCGTTGTGGACTATAAGACCTGCCCAGGTAATTACAGCCTGGTATTCAACCCTGTCAGCGAACACTATGCAGGTCGTCATGGCGACCAACTTGACTGCTACCAACGGGCTTTGGAGGCAGAAGGCAAGAAAAGAGTCGCAGCCCGCATTATCTACTACCCTGTCACTCAATTCATTGTAGAAGTAAAATGAAGAAACATCTCGTCATCTTGTCTGGAGCAGGAATAAGTAAGGAGAGTGGAATCGATACATTCCGCGACAAAGACGGCTTGTGGAAGAAGCACGATGCTTTGAAGCTGGCCTGCATTGAGGGGTGGAAAACAGCCCCTCAGGCTGTGCTCGACTTCTACAATGCCCGTCGTCGCCAGTTGATGGAGGTACAGCCCAACAAAGCACATGAACTGTTGGCTGCGCTCGAAGAGTGGTACGATGTAAGCATCATCACACAAAATGTCGATGACCTCCACGAGCGAGCAGGTTCATCTCATGTCATACATCTTCATGGAGAACTTGCTAAGGTCTGTTCTTCCGTCAACAAGGAAGACACAGACTGTATTGAGTTCCGTCCTCTTTCCGAGGATATTCATATAGGTGACAAAGCCAAGGACGGTAGTCAACTTCGTCCATATATTGTGTGGTTTGGCGAACCTGTTCCAAACATGAAGGTGGCTATGAACACGGCTTTCGAGGCAGACATCTTCGTCGTCATCGGCACATCACTTTTAGTATCTCCTGCCAATACCCTTACAGCCTGTTCTGGGGCAGGCCACAACATTGTCATTGATCCAGGTGAAATGGAGATCCCAGAAGGGTTCCTTCATATCAAGGAAACTGCAACCGTCGGAATGGAGATGCTCTATCAGTCACTCGTCAAATTGAGTGCAAATACAAAATAGCGAACAGGATATGACCGAAAAAGAAATCAACGACAAGGTTGGTGCCATGCACTTTCGTTTTTTAGACGATGAGGAGAGTTACGATACCCTTTTGGAACTCCTCACCGACTATTCAGAGCGTTATGACCAGTATGGGAAAGTTATTACAGCGGCTTTGGAGGACGGCCTGCAGAACATGGAGCGCTATATTAGATTGGAGAATGCCCTTTCTCCAAGAAACATCATTATAGAGAAGCAGGAACATTTCCAAGGGAAGGATAGCAGAGATACAGAAGGAGCCTATCATGTAGTCTTTGTGATGGATGATGAAAGCAGGCATGTTATCCATTTCAACAGGAAACAAGACCAACTGCTCTATATGTTGATGCTGCTTTGCTCACAGAAAAGCGGTCTGCTCTCAGATTTCTTCAAATATGAGACAAGGACATTGACACCAGTTCAGGAAGCTGTCATCCAGCTTGTGAAACTGGTTTATCCTTACATGAAAGAGAAGTTTATCATGCAGATGGTAAAAGACCTCTCTCCAGACAATTCCTTTACCAGTATCCTTCAGAACATGAAGGAACCTATCACAGAATGTCTGGAAGAACAGCAGCTTTCTGATGATCAGTATTGGTTTATGCCTTCAGCTATCAATATGAAGAGAAAACGACTGTATCGCATGCATCTACCCCAGACAAAAGTCATCTTTCCTGAGGAGTTTAAGCCTGTCATTACTGCACTTCCTGATGCCGCTGAGTATCTTCAGGAAAACGGTATTGATCCCAGCCACATAGGCAAAGATATGAATAACGACTTCGCCAAGTATAAAGAACTAGCAGATCAAGGCGATGCCGAAGGGCTGTTTTACGTAGGGGCCTATTATGGGACAGGCGATGTTGTGGCACAGGATTACGAGAAGTCAAGGGAATATCTGGAAAAAGCAGACCGCCTTGGCTACTTAGATGCCACCTATGAGTTGGGCATATACTATATGCATGGATTCGGAGTGAAGGAAGATACCAAGAAGGCTCTTAGCTATCTGGAACGTGCTGCAAGAAAAGGTCATGCAGATGCTGCCGCAGTAGCAGCTCAAATGTATGAACGTGGTACATATGGTGTGAAGGTCAACCCAAAGAAAGCCTTCAACCTCTACCTGATAGCAGCTGAACAAGGCAACGAGGAGGCAATCTGGTACGTCCTTGACGGTTATCTTGAAGGTAATGGAACAAAGGTTGATTATGAGAAGGCCTTGGAATGGCTTGAGGTTGCTGAAGAGCTGGAATACTACAATGTTTTAGTCCTTGCTGGTGTGTTTTTCTTCAACCAAGGTGATGAAGATTCTCTCGACATAGCTTTGGAACTATTTGCTAAAGGAGTGGAACAAGGCAATCCCATGGCTTTCTACTTCATGGGCAGGATGGCTTTAAAAAGGTGTCATGGGAAAAAAAGTGTGGAGGAAGAGGCGCTGGAGTGGTTTGTCGACGGGGCTGACTATGGAAACAAATTCTGTATTGAAACCGTCAAGAAGAATTACCCTGAAACCTACAAGGAACATGAAGAAGACTGGAAAGAAGTGGTCTCAAAGAGAGATCTGCTTATCAGCCAAGTTCAGAAAATGGGGGAAGAGGAAGAGCAAATACTGTTTATCACTCTTATCGATGCCTACAGGGAGAGGTGGCAGGAAAGTTATCTGAAGGAAATTTGCAAGCAATTGCGCATCCACAAGTCACCTGAAAGCAAGGGTGGTTTATGGAAGCCTGAACGCAGAATCATTGTCAAGAAAACTACACGTGGCAAGTCATGCTATCAGATAGTACTGGTGACTGCTGACGGTGTGGAACTGCCCATCAAGACCTTCAACACCAATGCCTTGGTATTGTTCCTATTGACTATCATTTGCTCTTATAAGAGCGGCTATTCAACAGAGATGGCAAAGAACAATGAATGTATTCCCTTGATCGGACAACTGGTCAATTACGTCTTTGGTGAGCAGTTCAGCGACAAGTATTTGAACATATATATCGAAGAATACATGTCATCAGGCATGGAAAACAGCAAATACTATCGTCCCTATTCCAAACTTGCCAAAGATGCAGTCAGCAAGTCGCTGGGTATGAAAGATGACCCTGTCTGTTTCCTTTTCGACAATGACATGATAGTAGGAAGGAAGTTTCTCAGACGAATGAACATAGAACCTCAACACATCGAATTACCTCAAGAGCTCATGGATCTGGCCGCCAAGATGCCAGACGCATTAAGCGTTTTGAAACTTTCTGATAATCAGCCTTATACACCGATTCTCAACGAATAAGACGATACTTTTTTATACCTACACAGATGGCCATTTTCTTTGGATAACGGCTATTTTTTTTCGTAAATTTGCACCCGGAAATCCGAGGGTAGTCCGAGGATATATAAATAAAAGGTTAATGACAGAGAAGATTAAGAAAATGATTGAGTCCATGACGACTGACGAGCTCAAGCAGCGTCTGGCTGAGTACATGGCCGCCGACCAGCAGTTGACTCCACGCCCCAGGGCTGTTGAAGTCCGACCAAGCAACATCAACAATGTCCGTTGTCGTTACGACGTGCTGCTTATCGCTGAGAACGGACAAGAGACCGAGGTGAAGTTCCGCGACCGCAGTTCACGTCTCCTTTACATCTACACCCTACTCCACCCACAAGGCTATCAGCGTCGTCTGGCAGCAGCCAACAACTACAAGGCACTGCGCAACCTCTACACCATGCTCTACTTCAGAGACAGCCATGCGCTGATGAAGACCATCGAGAGCACGGACTTCGACCACTTCTTCAGCCATTACGTGGCTCAGTCGCGTAATGCCATCCGTCAGGCTACGCCCCATGCCGCAGACTTCGCCATTGACCGTCCGCAGTCGCACGACGGTAAGGTGCTTATCCCCTTCGTCGCACAGGGCGGCACCGTCATCCTCGACGCTTCACTTCGTAACCAAATGTCTCACCTTTAATATCATCCACATCATGTACCAGAACGGCAGAAACATCACCTTCACCGACCGCAGCAACAGTAGTGTCAACATGTTCCTTAAGGACATCAACAAGTCGCAGCCTCTGACCAACAAGCAGGAATACGACCTATGGCTCCTCATGCGTCAGGGCAACAAACAGGCTCGTGACAAGTTCATCTATGCCAATCTGCGCTATGTCGTGACCGTCGCCAAGAAGTACCTCGCCTCTGGTGCTGCTTTCGAAGACCTCATCATGGCTGGCTCGCTGGGCATCACCAGAGCGGCAGACAAGTTCGATGCGAGCCTTGGCTACCGTTTCATTTCCTTCGCCACATGGTACATCGAGTGTGAGGTTCGCAAGGCAGCATACGACTACCTCAAGCACAACTCTACCACAACCTCGCTCGACGAGCCCATCTATTCTGACGAGGAAAGTTCAGACACCATTATCGACCGTCTGCCTTCTTCATGTAACTCATCAGCCGACTGGCATGTCCGCTATGATGACATGCTCAATGCGCTGACGAGAGGATTGGACAGGCAATACTACGAGGGCACAGGAGAGATGCTCCATGACTATCTCGCTATGCTGTCAAAGGGCTATACTGCCGCTGACTTTGCTCAGAAATACCGCCTCTCAGAACAGCAGATGAAGCATTTCCTGACCATTGTCAGCAGTGAGAGTAACCAGCTTCTCAAGGCAGCGTGATACATATAAAAATCCTCTTATAGGTATAGCTAACGTGCTTATATGGCCGGAAACAATTAATTTTGGCCCCAGATTAGTAACAAAATACAGTAAACAATATGAGTATCAAAAGAAATCCATTCCCCAAACGCCCCAAACTTGAGTATGGTGAGAGTATGATGAAGGAACCGGAAAGCTGGACCATCATCACCGCCCTGAATCGTGTGCTGACACTGGCAGAAGACTCTGAACTGTCCGACGAGTTCTGGAACCAGTGCAAGAACCCACTGGCGTTCCTTAACAAGGAACTCGGACTGACCAACGTCCAGATTGTGGCGCTGGCTATCATGATTGAGAGCGGCGACGGTATTTCCTGGAAGGGACTCGGCAACTATCTGGGCTGTTCGCGACTGTCGGTGATGATCTACTCCGACGAGATAGAACAACTGGTCACCAAGCGCTGGGCAGTTCACAAGGCAGTTCACGAAATCGGTGAGCGCTGTCAGGGGTTCGACCTTGCCGATGGTGTCGTCAAGGCACTCCGTCAGAACAAGCCGTTCGTGCCAGAGAAGATTGACGGACTCACCGAACAGCAGTTCGTGGACAAGTTGGAAAGCCACATCGACAAGAACTTAGGAAGCCGCACCGCCATGTTCGAGGACGACGAGGTATGGATGCAGCAACTGGTCAAGGCCAATCCCCACCTGCCGCTGTGCCATGAAGTACTGCGCTTCGACGACATCCACATCCAGTCGCTCCTACTGATGATAGTCTTCGACTATGCCCAGTGGGCCGACTCCGATGGAGAGGGTCTTACCCTGCAGACCATCAATGACCTCTATCCTGAGGATTACGACTGTGACGGTATTCGTTGTAGGCTCAGAGACGGTAGCCATCCGCTCATCCGTCATGGCTATATAGAGTTCAGATGCGACGACGGCGTGGTGAACAACGAGCAGTATCGGCTTACCCGCAAGGCCAAGCAACATCTCCTGTCTGCCTACGTACCCAGCAAGTCGAAGTGTCCCAATCGTGGTTCTGACAGTCGTTTCCTGAAGTCGCATAGTACCATCAAGGAGAAGCCGCTCTTCTATAACCACTCTGAACAGCAGCAGATTCAGCAGCTCACCAGTCTGCTCAGTCAGCAGAACCTGCCCTCCATCCAGCAGCGCCTCGAAGAGCAGGGCATGCGCAAGGGCTTTGCCTGTCTGTTCTATGGTGCTCCTGGCACTGGCAAGACGGAGACCGTACTCCAGATAGCCCGCCAGACAGGACGCGACCTGATGCAGATTGACATCGCCGGACTGCGCGACAAGTTCGTTGGCGAGAGCGAGAAGAACATCAAGGAGGTGTTCGCCCGTTATCGCGACATCTGCCGACGCTCAGAGGTGATGCCCATCCTCTTCTTCAACGAGGCCGATGCCATCATCAACAAGCGTACGGAGAACGTGGCGCACTCGGTCGACAAGATGGACAACGCCATGCAGAACATCATCCTCCAGGAGCTGGAAGACCTCGAAGGCATCCTCATCGCCACCACCAACCTGACGAGCAACCTCGACCGTGCCTTTGAGCGCCGTTTCCTCTTCAAGGTGGAGTTCAAGAAGCCCACCACCGACGTGAAGGCGCAGATATGGAAGGCCATGCTGAAGGATATCACGCCTGACGATGCCCGGCAGTTGGCTTCCCACTTCGACTTCTCTGGCGGTCAGATAGAGAACATCGCCCGCAAACGCACCATTGACTATATCCTCTCCGGCAAGTTCGCCTCGTTCGACGAGATTGAAGGCTACTGTCGTGCCGAACTCTTGGGTGGCAAGGAGTGCAGAAGTATTGGTTTCAAATGATAGACTGTCTTTATGAAGAAACTTCTTTTTGCCCTTTTTGCCTTGATATTGGCATCCTGCGAGTGTCCATATCAAGACGAACTGGATCGTGCACAATATCGCAAGTCATCTACAGGCGATGTTTTCTATGCAGAAAAACTGCTGGGTACCTGGCAGTGTTATTACCCCATGATCATCGGCAGTGTGGAGTTCAAGCAGATTAAATTCATGGATGGTGGCAAGGCCGATATCACAATGGCCAAGCAATATGACACCGAGTGGTTCACGGAAACCTACAACTATGCCTATTATGGCAATACCCTCCGATTCTCCAGAAGTGGGAGCAACATTTCTCTGACCATCGAGGGTTACTTATTCCCAGAACTCTATCTGAGAGATTCTTTCGGTCGCTATACGATAGCCAAGCGTAAGGCTAACGGTTGCTAAACAATTCTATAATTCAATAAACATCCATACGATATGAGAAAAACGTTATTCTTGCTGCTCACTCTTGTGATGAGCACTGCAGCCAAAGCCCAGGAGATTGAGAAGATTGATAAGTTCGCGTCAGGTTACATCAACGGCACCTACATGAACAAGTACAAGACCATCGATGGAGTGCTCTATGCCGTCGGCTATGAGGGAACCAAAGACTGGATTCTGGTGCGCTATCCTGCTGGCAGTCGGAACACAGCCTACACCGTCCACCCCAACTGCCGCCGAATAGCCCGTGGAGCCTTCGAGGGCGCCGCCTATCTCCGCGAGATCTACCTTCCAGAGACCGTCAGCTTCATCGGAGAGGATGCCTTTGCTGGTTGTACCTCCCTCCAGGGCATCTACTATGGAGAGAATACTCCGTCTGCCGTCAGGGGGATTGAGGCAAATGGAAGCGGCAATGATGATGCCGAGGAGGTAGCCCGCTACAATCTCTCCGGCCGTCCCTGTTCACCCAACGAAAAAGGCGTTCAGATCATCGTTTACTCCGATTTCTCGACACGAACCGTCATTTCTGATTAATAAATGTTATCAAGCGACGTGATATTGAACAAATATTACTATTTTTGCCACAAATTAAAGTTTTGGATATGAAGTATAAGTTTCAAGTGATGGTTGCCCTTACCTACGAAGATAAGGACATTGAGGTCGAAGTAGAACTCACAGACGAAGAAGTAAGCAGAATCAAGAAGCTGGTTGCTTCCAGTACTTCTACCAACGAGGAACCAGTAGATGAGGATGCTTACGTACCAGAAACAGACCTTCTTCAGATACTTGAGGACAATGACAAAGAACTCTTCGACAAGTTCTGGGATGCTATCATGCCTCCTGTATTCATCGAGATGTTAATCAACGGTATCGAGAACGGTTACATTGAGCGGCATGATGACGATGATTTCTATGACTACCATGAGGCTGACTTCGATGAACTTTACGCTATTTATGGTGATGATATAGTGCTGGAGCACTCCAGCTGCTGTATCTGCAAGATTCCTGCAGATTGGAAATCGCAATAATCTTAGATGCCATCATCCAAGGCGTATTGCGTCATGGAGCCCACATCGAGGTTTGGCGCAAATATGTTATAATCTGAGCAGTCCCAAGACGGAGAAGCGCGAGATTGACGCAATTAGGGAGCCTCACTTCTCGCAGAGCCAGTACTCCGAACAGCCGTTAACCATGCGGTGGCGGAAGTTGAAGCGGTAGTTGTTCATCGACTTGCCGAGCACGGCAGGCGTGGCCCGCTTGGCATCGAAGTAGGCATAACGACCTGAGAACGTGGCAAGTATCTCCGACGTGCTCCACCACCGGCCCTCGCCGTCCTTGGGCTTGCGGAACGTCTCGTTGATCATCTCCACCAGGTCGATGGTGCGCTGGTAGGGCACGTTCTCCTCTATCAGCGTCTGTATCTCATCATCCTCCAGCCAGAAGCGTTCACCTTTATTAAAGAGGTGGAGAGCCTGGGCATAGAGCTGGCGATGGTTGAGATTGTCGGTGAAGTCGATGTTCTTGCCAGCCGGGATGCCCACACAGACGAAGCGGCGCGAACCCGTGGGATCGACCAGCGGCTGTTGCTGATTCGTAGTTCCGATGAACGAGGTGTAGCGGCGATACTGCTTGATGGTCTTGCCGTAAGGCGGACGGAACTTCACGTCGCTCGACGACAACAGATACTTCAGCACGATCTGCTGCGACGAGGTGGTCTTGTCAAACTCATCGATGTTGATGAGCGCAAACGAGGTCAGCGCGATGTTCAGGTCAAACTCGTTCTTGAAGTTCAGCTTGTCGTTGTAGTAATCACGCAACTCCGGCGGCAGCAGAATCTTGCAGAAGCGCGTCTTGCCGCAGCCCTGACGACCTATCAGGAGCGGCGTCAACGCATTGCCAGTCAGCTGCTTATCACTCTCACGCCACTGCGCCACCATCCCCACAAGCCAATACCTAAGGTACTTCTCCCAGTGCGGCTGTTCCGTAGGTACTCGCAGCGCAAGCTCCCTGATATAGTCGTGTCCATCCCACTGCGGCAGGCTGTCGAGCCACGTGTTCACGGGGTCGTACTGCTCGATGCGGGTAGAGTCGATGAAGCGGTTCACGTTCTGATCCCATCCTTTGATGCCCAGTTCTATGGCCTGCAGCGTCATATCGTTGCGCACCTCCTCGGTCAGCGGCTTAAACGTCTGGTCCTCAGCGTATTTCATGCGATACTCGGCCACGCCGGTCATCAGGTTCTTGCGCATGTCGAAATTGGCATTGAGGAATATCTCCGTCCGCATGGTCTGTATCAGTTCATCAGGCACGCTCTTCAGCGGCTTCAGTTTGTTCCGCTTCCGATAATCTTCCATCAATCCTGGCTCATAAGTGGTGCTGAAGACGCTCTTCACCAGTTCCGGGTCGTTGTGGAACAGCGGATGCTCCAGCGTCATGCCCTGAGCATGAGCGAGCGGTATGCCCTGTTCGAGCGACTTACGGGCAATCTGCTGCAGCAGCTGCATCTGGCGGTCCTCGTCGGGCAAGTCAAAGTAGCCGCCTAAGACCTCGCGGAGTATAAAGACCCAGTTGAAATGATAGGTACGCTTGATGGTGCGCCCAGGCATCAGCATGTCGCTCTCCCATGAGATGGGCGCTGGCTCCGGCTGTTCATGCTTGACAGTATCTGCCTTGAAGGGTCGTGCATCGGGATTGAAGTACATCTCAGGGTCGGCACTCAGATAGACCGTCCGTTCCAGCGTCGGCTCCAGATACTCGATGTCCAGCCCAAACTGGTTCTGATAGGCCCTCCGCGCCGTCTCGTACAGGTTGTTATGAAACAGCCGTATCTCATCCTCTTTCTTAGGTAACCTTCCATCTTCCTTCTGACCTCTTACATCTTCCTTCCCAAACAGTTCTCCCCTGCACACAATCTTCACCGACTTGCCCGACGCCCCTAAGAAAGCCATCACCGTCTCGTCCATCCGCGCCGCCTGGTTCCTGATGGCGACGGCCTCCTCATACGTCTTTAGCCCGTTCACTTCAACCACCACCAGCCCGTTGTACCTCAGCCCCTTCTGTATCTCCTTATAGTTCACGCACTCTGCGGCAAAGAGTATGCGCGGCAAGTCCACCATATGGTTCTGCGAGTCGAGCACTATCTGGCCGTCGTCCAGCCGCTGCGGCTGATAGAACTGATAGTTCAGTCGCAGATTGAACACCTTCTGCTGCTCGGGACTCTTGCGGATCATCTCTGCCAGATCCTTCAACTCCAGACGGTTGATCACCATCTTTTTCCGCGATATTTTCAGTAAACTTATCTTCATAAATTCATATTTTTAGCTTTGCCTCTACTAAATCACTCGTAATATAGCTGCAAAATTACTTATTTTTAGCGAATTATGCAAAACTTTTGCCAATTATTTCTTCTATTCTACCTCTACAAATCCTCTATATTCCTTCTACCTTACCTCTACCTCTTCGCCACATTAATAGAACTTCGCACCTCTCATTCATGCAACTTTGCGCCCTCCAAACTGATGCCTCATCCTCGCTTTGCGCTAACCCAGAAGCCGTCTTTCTTTGAAATTCTCTAGAGAATTTATCACTTAAGTGGCACTTTTCTTAGACTTTGCAGTAAGCAAACCTGTAAATTCTCTAGAGAATTTAGCAGCCATAAGACTTCCGATATCCCGGAAGCAGGCTGTAGCGATGGAGTTTGAACGCTTGTCCCTGGTGATTAGGCTACTATCCAGTGAGGCAGATGTTATGTAGAAGCAAAGTAGAGGTAAAGTAGAAGAATAATAGATGTAAAATAGATGTAAGATTATATATAACTTAATAATATTCAATGATATAAAGTTCTTTTAGTAGAAGCAGAAACAAAATAGTTATTTCAAAAAAAATAATTCATATCCCTGAGCAAGACGCTCGAAAATACTCCCGCTCGAAAAACCTCAAATTTCTTTTGGCTTTTTGCTCGCTTATTCGTATCTTTGAGCTGAAAGCTCGAAAATACTCCCGCTCGAAAAACCTCAAATTTCTTTTGGCTTTTTGCTCGCTTATTCGTATCTTTGTTCCCCAAAAAGGAACGATGAAATACAGGATCAAGAAAGAGACCAAACCGAAGCTCCCCACTTTCGGCAAATACAAGGCCGTGGCCGTGCATCAGCAGACCATCAGTTCAGACCAACTCATCAAAGAGGCCTGCGAGCAGAACCCCATCAGCAAGGGCGTGATGATCGCCGCCATCATACGGCTTTCGGAAGTCATCAACCGCCATCTGCGCCAGGGCGACCGTGTCCGTCTGCAAGACTGGGGCCTGATGAAACTCGAGATAGAGAGCGACAAGGTAGACAACCTCAAGGACTTCCGTGCCAAGAAACACATCCGTGGTGTCCGCCTCCACTTCATCCCCGAGAGCAGCGATGGCTCCCCGGCCCTCTACGACGGCATCACCTTCGAGAAGGAGCGCACGTGACCTCATCCCCATACATATAAATATGTTAAGATTTACCGCCCGATTTTGTATTTTCACAAATAATCACTACTTTTGTAGGCAGGAACTAAAAACATTGTAGTAATTGCTATTAACAAGAATGAGTAGAGAGAAAGACTGTAAATGGCATTTTGGGCGAGAAACTGGCAGAGAACAGTTGAGCGACCCGATGAGCGAACATTTCAAGGACGACCTCTATACTTCATTGGTAAGAGAGTCTATCCAGAACTCATTGGATGCCGCCATAGGGACTGAGCCAGTGAGAGTGGAATTCCTATATAAGCAAATCAACAGTCGTGACTTCCCCAATTTCTTTGGTTTGAGAAATCACATTAAGGGCTGTATCGATTATTACGGAAATGACGCAAAGAAAGTGTATGGGCCAATGTTGGAAAGTTTCCCTGAAGACGATGGGCTGAAGCAAACGATACCTTATCTCAGAGTAGCTGACTACAACACGAAAGGTATGACCTATGCAGAAGGAGATACCAAATCCACCTTCTATGCGTTCGTCAGGGCCATAGGTGTGACAGTAAAGGATGACACAGGAGCCAGAGGCGGCAGTTTCGGCTATGGAAAGGCAGCCTATTATAAGATGTCGCCATTTTCCACTGTTTTCATTTCCACGATGGACACCAATCTACGTCGTTGTTTTGAAGGAGCATCGGTATTAAGTACGCATAAACTGAATGGGGAGGTCCTTACTTCCGTTGGTTATTATGACAACAATAACGGAAAGCCTGTCACAAACAGTGATAATATTCCTGTTCCATTCAGAAGAGACGAGTCAGGCTCTAACATTGATATCATAGGCATTGAGAAGGATAGTGATTCCGTAGATAACATCTTAACTGAGGTAATCCGCAATTTCTGGATGGCCATCCATGATGGCATACTGGAGGTGAAAGTGGAAGATGTATATCTCAACAAAGATAACCTTTACGACTTGATGAAGCGTTACTTCCCTCGTATGGCCGATAATACAAAACGCAACTCCAGCACCTATACAAATCCTCGACCGTATTATGACGCAGTAGCCAATACAGACAAAGACGATGCCCACAGACTCTTTACTGACAAACTGGAGTCTGTAGGAAATGTAAAACTATATACAGCCATCATCCCAGAAGAAGAAGGAATGGAACGAACCAAGGTGGTATTTATGCGTTCGCTGAAGATGCACGTTTATACTCAGAAATACAACCTGTCAAATTCCATTGCTGCTGTTTTCCTTTGCGAAGATAGAAACGGTAACAGGTTGTTAGGTCATCTGGAACCTCCTGCCCATAATGAGTGGAAGGCAAAGCATTGGCGTGATGAGAGAAACCATATCATTCCAGACGGGCAGATTGCCTTAGACGAAATCCAGGAGTTTATTAACAGGAGTTTCAGGTCGCTGATTAATGCCGAGGAAGGCGAAAGCCAGGATATCACCGAACTGGAGGACTATCTGCCTATACCATCCGAACTGTTGCCTGACGATGATGAGGAGACAAAGTCAAAAGGCTTTAATCCACAAGTTGGCGACCCAGGTGGAAAAGATGACAGCGGAACTTATGCCACTACGGAAACTGAGACTCCCAAGGAAGGTGGAGGCGAGTCAGGCGGTAATGAAGATAAAGGTGAGGTGACTGCTGTTATAAAAGGTGGGGCATCACCTTCTGGTGGGACACAAAAGACAGGAGGCATTCATCAGCGCGAATCTGAAAAGAAGAAGAAACGAGGCAGTGGGCAGAGTGCCGGCAAAAAGCGAACTATCCAAAATTTCGATCCAAATTTGCCAGGTTCCTACACTCAAGTAGTAGATGTGGATTTTTCCGTATTGGCAAAAAGTGCCAACGGCAAACTCTGGCACGACATCTTCATCAATGCCGATGATAACTACCCTGACGTACAGATGACTGTGGTGGTTTGCGGAGAAGGAAGTGACGAAAAACTGGATATTGCAGAAAGCAGCGTGGGAACACCCTCTGAGAATACGCTTTCCGGCTTTAGCTTGAAAGCTGGCATCAACAAGGTGAGTATCAGATTCCGTGATAACGTAAAACATACCCTAACATTGGAAGTATATGAAGATTGAGAACGTAGCCTTCCCATACCCAGTTCTGGGGTTAGGGAACAGTATAGAATCAACTGCCCAGTGGCAATATGCAGTGGAGCAAAATAATGCGGAATATATCCTGAAGGTGGATGTCCAGCTGAACAACAAGAGTATCGAGGACTATATCAAATACGACCTTGCCGACTATGTCTGCGAGATAGAGTGTACCTCCACCTTTATGAGAAGATGCGAGCGTTCTAAAGATGGTCACTTCGATATCCGCCTGCCAAAATCCGATGTTGCCCGAGAAGTGACATTCGAAATATCTGTAGTGGTGAAAGAACACATAGAGAACTATATCAATACCCAACTGAATCCCATTTTCGCTGACTATGAGATCAGTATGGAGCCGGGCGACCTGATGGCATACATTGGAAAGGACAGGTTCAGCGCAGACATCATCTATGAGAAGCTGAAGATGGTAAGCACCTTTATGATTATCCGCGAAGACAGCCAAGTGTCACAGACCGAGATAAAGCTGGATACTGAGAAAATAGAGATACTGATACCTTCATCGATGTACAAGCATTATACTGAGGAAATCAAAGGCAGTTCCACCTATTCAGCCATCATTCATGGTTCGCTGGTGTTCAATGCGCTACTCCATGCTCTTAACAACATCACAGCCCACCAAGACAAGCTTTGGGCAAGATGCATCATGACGAGAATCGAGAAAGACGCAGAAATAGCCAAACTGGACATAGACCCTGCTGATGATGAAGACCGCGAGGATCTGCCCAAACTGGCACAGGCCCTGTTGGGTGATCCCTTCAAACGCCTGTTCACAGGCATCGAGAAAATCCACGAATCGCTAAACTTTGAAATGGAGGACTGACGATGGCTACACAGAAGACATTTAACGATAGTTATGCCTACTCACTGAACGAAAAAGTGGCGCGAGGCGAAGACTTACAACTATATCTGAACAAGGATTTCACAATTGATGAGTCACAGACACAATGGGTAGGAGGACTGGTACAGCCTGAAGGGCTTTTAGACAAAATGATGGCATTGATCAACAAGAGCCAAGACCTGGATGCAGCCATCACCCTCTATGAGAGTTTCCGACAGCTGCGCCCTGTGGTGGCATCCGAGAAAACATTCTGGATTTATCTGGGTCATGTGGATCTTTATCCATACATGCACCAGCGATTCCTAACAGATGTCACTCGCTTGCTGCAGAAAGATCCCACGAAACCGTCTGTCATCCTCAATCGTTGGTTCTTCCCTCGAGAGTTCGTCAGGAACCATCTTGCAGGAATGTGGTGGGACGTGAAATGTACTATTGACGAAACAGACAGTAATCCCTATATTTATACAAGGACATTGTTCAAGTACTACGACATGCGTAGTATGAACTTTGCGAACTATAAGATGTTTAGGAACAAGGCACAGGTAAAAGGTATCCTAAAATGCATTGGCGAACATCCTGATATTTTTGATCCCTATTGGCAACAACGCATCAGATTCGTAACTAAATATTTCAATCGCCTTGGTGCCACAAAGCAACTCATCGCACTCCCCTGGGAGTTCTTCTATAATACAGTTGAATCTCTATTAGACGAGATAGCCCAAGTGACCGACTCTGGCAAAGAGACCATCATTGACACTCGTACGGAGAAAGAGAGACAATTGGATAGTGATTGGCAAAACGAACAAGAATAAAAAGAATACATATGAACTGTAAATTTTTCAATAACGTTGACTCGCCGCTTATACAGAAATTCGCAGGCATTGCAGATAACATGCATGATTTCTATGCATTTCAGGCTGTAGTCGGTTATTTCCGATCTTCAGGTTATTTCAAGTTGCGCAAACATCTTGATAACGTGAAGAAAATACAGATTCTCGTTGGCATCAATATCGATGATATCTTCCGTAAGCACGACAAAAGTCTCTTGATGTTAGGAGGTGAAGACGAGGCAAGAGCCAAATTTACTAAAGACTTCATCAAAGATGTGGTTGATGCCAAATATAGCAAAGAAGTAGAAGAAGGCATTCTGCAACTTTGCGAAGACCTTGCTTCTGGTAAGGTGGAAATGCGTATTGACAAATCGAAGAATCTACATGCAAAGTTCTATCTTTGCCTGCCAGAGAACCACAACGAGAATACAGATGGTTGGGTTATTATGGGTTCTTCAAACATTTCTGATTCTGGTTTAGGCATCATTCAACCTCCACGCTACGAACTCAATGTGGCTATGAAAGACTTTAACGATGTTTCCTACTGTAAAGAAGAGTTTAGGAAACTTTGGGAAGAATCTATCCCACTATCTCCTGAAGATATTGCAAGAATCCGCAAAAAGACCCATCTTGAAGGCTTGCCCACTCCATATGAACTTTATATTAAGGTGCTTATCGATGCCTTTGGTGATCAGGTAGAAGATAACTTCTCCATGAAATTGCCTGAAGGCTATATGGATTTGAAGTATCAGAAGGATGCTGTTATCCAAGGCTTCCAAATGCTGAAGGAATATAACGGTTTCTTCCTGGCCGATGTCGTTGGTACCGGTAAAACCATTGTGGGAACAATGATAGCCAAGCGTTTCATAGAAGAAAACGGTAAAGACACCAACGTTTTGGTGGTCTATCCTCCTGCTTTGAAAGACAACTGGATGGACACTTTTAAAGATTTTGGTATTACCAGATACGCACAATTTGTTAGCAACGGCAGTCTTAATAAAGTTATTGAAGGCGAGGATAATTATAAAAGCCCAGAAGAGTTTGACCTCATCATTGTTGACGAGGCTCATGGTTTCCGTTCTGATGCCGCTGGACGATATGATGAATTGCAGCGAATCTGCAAGTCACCACGTATAAACGAAGGCTTCATTGAGGGAATTCGTAAGAAAGTAATGCTTCTCTCTGCAACACCTCTAAACAATCGGCCAGAGGACTTTTTGAACCTCATTCTTCTATTCCAAGATGCACGCAATCCTACTATAGACGGCGTTGGCAATCTGAATCTGAAGTTTACACCTTGGATTCAGCGTTATAAGCAGGCTATGAAAGACCGTTATAGCGCAACTATTACTGTTAAAGAGCTTACCGATCGAGTAGAGAAAATTTATGAGGAGATGCGTACGGAAATACTCGACAAAATTTTGGTGCGCCGTACCCGTAAAAACCTCATCAACAACAAAGAGTATAAGGCCGACTTGGATAAACAGGGAGTTGTATTCCCTCACATAGAACAGCCTAATGAGTGCATCTATCAAATGGACTCAGAACTTTCTACTTTGTTCTATCACACTATCCACATGTTAACTGACACTAAGTCAGAAGAAAATCCTGATGGCGTAGGTTTGAACTATGCTCGCTACAGAGCCATCGAGTTCCTGACAGGCCCTGCGAGAGAAAAATACAAGCAGGCCCAACATATCACCAATTTGCTCTCAGCCATTTATCGCGTTCACATGGTGAAGCGACTTGAAAGTAGCTTCTCTGCATTCAAGACCTCGCTCCATACCTTCTTACGTATCACCAACGACATGATTGACATGTTTGAGCAGAATAAGGTTCTCATAGCCCCAGATTACGATGTCAAGGGCATGATGGCTAAAGATATGGAACTCGATGAGATTATAGAGAAGATTGCAAACAAAGGCGTTGACAAAGATGACTTCGTATATCAGTCTTCAGACTTCCTTGATGCATTCCTGCCACTATTAAAAGAGGACAAGGAGAAATTGGAGATGTTATGCGAATCATGGGATAAAGTCAATGCAGATCCTAAGCTAGACCTATTTGTTGAGCTGCTTAATAAAGAATTATTTGAAAAAAAACGAAATGTTGAAGGCAAACTGGTAGTTTTCTCAGAAAGTGTGGACACACTCAAATATCTTGAGGAAGAACTAGAAAAGCGTTTAAAGAGGGATGATATTTTATTTGTTAGCGCAGCAAATCGAAATAAGGTAAAAAAGATATCAATCAGAATTTTGATGCCAATTTCAGAGGGGAAAAACTCAACACATACAACATCATTCTGACATCAGATGTACTGGCCGAAGGTGTCAACCTGCACCGTTCCAATATTATTGTCAACTACGACTCTCCCTGGAATGCCACTCGCCTGATGCAGCGTATAGGCCGTGTCAATCGTATCGGTTCTGTAGCCAAAGCGGGAATATTCAACTACATGTTCTATCCGTCTCAGGAAGGTGACCAGCAAATCCAACTTTATCAGAATGCGCTGTTGAAACTGCAAGGATTCCATACAGCTCTTGGTGAGGATGCACAGATTTATACCCGTCAGGAGATTCTTCACGATTTCAAGCTGTTCGATGAGAACGTCAGAGACAACATCGACAAGCAATTGGAAATGCTGAGAGAGGTACGTGACCTATATGCTACAGATCCTGATCTTTATAAGAGAATTAAGGAACTGCCCGTCAAGAGTCGAACTGTAAGAAAGGAGGAATACCGGAAAAAGGGTGTTGAACCTCAAACCAGTCTTATTTACATTAGTAAGGGACAAAAGAGCCAGTTCTATAAAGTCACAGCAGACGGTAAACCTGAAAAGTTGGAATTTGTGTCTGCAGCCGAAATATTAAGAGCTGACAAGAATGAGCCAATAGGCAACTTTGATGCAGTGAAGGATATCCACTATCGTCATGTTGACGCAGCATTCCAAGCATACTTGACAGAAGATGAGCAAGACCATGCTGCGCCTACGCTGAAAGCCAGAATCAATGACAATGGGACCAAAGCAATGGCCGCCATTCGTGAGTTGAAGCGTCTTTTCAGAAATGAAGATGTCTATGACAAGATCCTCTCATTAGAAGTCTATGTTGAAAAGGGTGTATATACCCGTCTGACAAAGAGCATTAACCAGCTCAAGAAACAAATCAACAAGATGACTAAGGATGGTTCAAAGATAACAGACCACAAGCTGGACATTCAACGAGTCATCGAGAGCCTCTATGACACCTATCACATTCCGGAGTCACGCCAAAAGAAAGATCAAGATTTTGGCGACCCCATCATTGTAACATCTGAAACATTTGAATAATTATGGCATACACTAAAGAACAAATACAAGCCCTTTTTCAGTCACAGTTCAACGTAAGTACCTGGACAGACTTTATCATTAACTTCTTCAAGGCTCAGACTCTCATGAGAGTGCCGGAACCTTTGGATATCAATTCTGATGAGGGCACTGGATATTATTGGGGTAAACTATCTACAAAGGACACCTATGAAATCAGCTTCTTCTATCTCAAGATGAATAATTCCATAGATCGCCGTAAAGTGGGGCTGCGACAGCTGATAGAGAAATACATCAAGATTGACTCTGATGCCGGTATTGCCGTCTTCGATGATGGCAATCATTGGCGGCTCTCTTTCATTACTGATATGCGAGGGGAGAAGACATCACCCAAACGATTCACTTTCGTCTTTGGCGACCCAGAGAATCATTATCTCACGCCTGTAACCCGATTCTTGGAATTACAGAAGAAAGGCATTAGCTATACCAATATCCGTGAAGCTTTTTCCGTCGAAGCTCTTACCAAGCAGTTCTATAACGACTTGTTTGACTGGTACACCTGGACTCTAAATCCTTCGTCAGGTGTTTATTTCCCCAATAATCCCAACACTCCAGAGGATGATAGAGACAAATTAGACACCAAGATGATTCGCCTAATTACGCGATTAATGTTTGTGTGGTTCATCAAGCAGAAGGAGCTGGTTCCTGACGATTTGTTTAATCCTGAGCGCCTGAAACACATCCTTATAGACTTTGATCCTCAGAGCATGGACTCGTCAAACTATTATCAGGCTATTTTGCAGAACCTCTTCTTTGCCACCCTCAATCGTCCTATCAAAACTGTTACATACGACAAAGATGGAAATAAACATGTGGAGCGTCGTTGTTTTGCTACAAACAAGGACAAGCCTGATGTAAAATCAAAATACCGCTATCAAGAACTATTTAAAATCAGCGAAGACAAGATTCTGAGCCTATTTGAGTTTATACCGTTTATCAATGGAGGATTATTTGAATGCCTGGACAAAAACAAAACAAGTGATGGCGTAGAGCACGCATATTTCCATGATGGATTCAGTCGTAATGACACGATAGTTGCTGGGCATTATACCAAACGTGCTTTTATCCCCAACAAACTCTTTTTCGACCCTAACGATGGGATCATCAATATTTTCCGCCGCTACAACTTTACCGTTGAGGAGAACTCGCCGTCTGAGCAATTGGTGGCCCTCGACCCAGAGCTTTTAGGGAAGGTGTTTGAAAACCTGTTGGGCGTATATAATCCAGAAACGCAAGATACAGCACGCAATCAGAGCGGGTCTTTCTATACGCCAAGAGAGATTGTCAACTATATGGTTGACATCAGTCTGCAAGCCTATCTTGGTGACTCAGACAAAGTCAAAGCATTGTTCACAGATGACTTCGAATATGACGATACAAAGAAGGCTTTTTATGATGAAGTAATAGCAAAACTAAATACTATCAAAGTGCTTGATCCTGCTTGTGGATCTGGTGCATTCCCAATGGGTATGCTTAACCGTATTGTGGAGATTCTTCAGAATCTTCATGCCTCAGGAAGTAAGTACGACATGAAGTTGGCTATTATGGAGAACTGCATCTTTGGTGGTGATATCCAAACCATTGCAGCCCAGATTACCAAGCTGCGATTCTTTATATCATTGGTGTGTGATTGCGAGAAAAATAACAATCCTGATGACAATTTTGGAATACCTAACTTGCCAAATTTGGAGACTCATTTTGTTACAGCCGACTCTCTGATTGCTCTTAGACGCCCACAGCAACAAAATCTGTTTGAGCAAGACGTTATCGAGCTACAGAAGAAACTCCAACAAGTACGTCACGAGCATTTTATAGCTAAGACCGTCTATCAGAAAACGAAACTTCGCAATCGTGACAAGGAACTGAGGGATGAACTCATTGAAATGCTGAAATCTGATAATGTAATTGCCAGTGAGAATGCCTATCAGATGGCAAAGTGGAATCCATACGATCAAAATGGCCAATCGCCTTTCTTCGACCCGAAATGGATGTTTGGAATTGAAGACGGATTTGATTTAATTATTGGCAATCCTCCATACAGAAGGCTACAAGACAATGCTGGTGAGTTGGCTAATAAGTATGCAACTTGTGGATTCGATACATTCGACCGTAATGGCGACATCTATTGCCTTTTTTACGAAAGAGGTTGGCAGCTGCTGAAGAAAGATGGTCATTTGTGTTTTATAACATCAAACAAGTGGATGCGTGCTGGTTATGGCAAAAAAGTGCGTGGCTTCTTTTCTAAAAAGGTCAATCCAATGTTACTAATCGACTTCGCAGGAGTGAAGATTTTTGAGAGTGCTACAGTTGACACAAACATCTTGCTTTTTGCAAAGGCTAATAATAAGCACCACACTATATGTGCTGTCACTAACAAACAGAATAAAGATAGCGTGAATAATTTGAGCAATTTCGTGCAGCAGCAGAATAGCATCTGCGATTTCAATTCTTCGAACAGCTGGGTGATTTTATCGCCCATAGAACAGAGTATTAAGCGAAAGATTGAAGCCGTTGGAACACCGTTAAAGGATTGGGATATTCAGATTAACTATGGAATAAAGACGGGCTTTAATGATGCTTTTATAATATCAACAGAGAAGCGTAATGAAATTCTTGCAAATTGCAGGGATGCCGAAGAGCGCAAAAGAACGGAGGAACTTTTACGACCGATTTTGCGCGGCAGGGATATTAAAAGATACGGTTATGTGGACAATGGATTGTTCCTTATCAACACTCATAATGGCGTTCGTGGACGTATTCCTCGTATCAAAATCGAAGATTATCCAGCTGTAAAGGCTCATTTAGACCAGTATTGGGATAGAATTGCCACAAGAGCCGACAAGGGTGATACCCCATACAACCTTCGTAACTGCGCTTATTTGGAGGATTTTTTACGGCCAAAAATCATATGGAAAAGAATTGGGTCAATCTTACGTTTCTCTTTTGACAACAAGGGATGCTTTGGACTTGATAGTACATGTTTTGCTACAGGCGAACATATCGAGTTT
>Ga0247611_10001877_pt1 | contig 35985 bp, 31 predicted proteins | sample 177DNAGHGhighgp2_FD_192422 | JGI IMG/M metagenome (GOLD analysis project Ga0247611, IMG submission 192422) | Sheep rumen microbial communities from Palmerston North, Manawatu-Wanganui, New Zealand - 1770 DNA GHGhigh gp2 | ecosystem: Host-associated > Mammals > Digestive system > Stomach > Rumen... | reverse complement strand
TCAGTCAAGATCACCACACGAGGTTTCAGTTGTGCCTGCGCTCCCATTGTCAGAAGGCAGAGTAGCAGGAAAATAAGCAAGTTCTTTCTCATCAGTATCTGTATAATTTGAAATGTTGAATCTGGAAAGGACACAGCGGGATATGGTTTAGTTGACCATAAATCGATTGCCTTTCCTACAGCAACCATAAAACTAACGTATATTCTTCTCAAAGCTTTTAACATGGTACAAAAATACAAATAATATTGGAATTTAAATACAAAACACAAAAGATTTATTAATAAACTGATGATTATTTGAAAAATATAGCTATCTTTGCAACCGACATTAACTTAATACGCATTAAATTAATTGATGTTAGATATGAGATTCTATGACAGAGAAAAGGAGTTGGGCATACTCCAGACAAATTGGGAGCTGACGTCAGAACGAGGGCGAATGACAGTTTTGATAGGACGGAGACGTATCGGCAAGACGACACTATTGACAAAAAGTGCTGATGATGGTGGACAACCATTGTTATATCTCTATGTCTCTAAAGATAACGAACGAGTATTAACTGGCAAGTTCCAGGAAGCAGCAGAGCAGACGCTTGGCCTCCAAATATTTGGTCGTATGGAGACATTTGCCCAATTCTTTGAGCAATTACTGCGATATGGACAACAAAATCACTTTACGCTGGTTTTCGACGAGTTCCAGAACTTTCTGAAAGTGAATCCTGCCATTCCAAGCCACATACAGGACATTTGGGATCGCTATCATGAAAAGACAAAAGTAAACATGGTGGCTTGTGGCAGCATTTATAATATGATGCACAAGATTTTCGACAACGAGGATGAACCTCTTTATGGTCGTCAGGATTGTCGATTGAATATGTTGCCGTTCCGTATCAGCATACTGAAACAAATCCTTCACGACCACAACCCTAAATACACACCTGAAGATTTGCTTTGTCTGTACACACTGACTGGAGGTGTTGCAAAATATGTAGCATGGTTGATGGATGCCAAGGCGACCACAAAGTCAAAAATGCTTAGATGGGTCACTCAGGCAGGTTCTCCCTATCTCTCTGAGGGTACAGAACTCATCATGTCAGAGTTCGGCAAGGACTATAACAACTATCTGAGCATTCTACAGTTGATAGCATCTGGTATGACTACCCAGAGCGAGATAGACGGTGCCATCGGCAAGAACACAGGTGCTTACCTTGACAATCTGGAAGAGGACTATAGCTATATACATCGCAAACAGCCGATGTTCAGTAAGCCGGGGGGAAGGAATTCCCGTTGGCAGTTGGATGACTGTTTCCTGCGTTTCTGGTTCCGCTTCATCATACGCAATCAAGCACTCGTAGAAATGGAACGCAACGACCTGTTACTTGAAATCGTCGAGAAAGGGTATGAGCAATATACGGGTCTTGTACTTAAACAGTACTTCCGCCAGAAGTGGATGGAAGAGGAACGTGTTACACTGGTTGGCAACTATTGGGATCGCAAGGGACAGAATGAAATAGACATGATTGCACTCAACGACATTGACAAGACTGCCGTAGTAGCGGAAATTAAGCGTCAGCGAAGGAAGTTCAGCCCCACAGAACTTGCTGAAAAAGCTGCTACGCTGAACAAGGACTTGTCTAAATATTCCGTTACACAAATCGGTTTGTCAATGGAGGATATGTAAAAACCTACTACATTTAATATAGGGTAGCGCTGCAAAAGTGTTATCTTACCTTATGTTTCCACGTTGGAAACAGCATGTTTGGACTAAGGAAACAGCATGTTTGGACTATGCAGATATGCTGTTTCCATGGGGCAGATAGCATATCTGCATGGGGCAAACTTGGGCCTTCGTGAAGAAGAACGTCACTTCGACCAGGCGAGAACGTCACTCCGACCAAGCGAGAACGTCACTTCGGTGAAGTAAGCATGTCGTTGGGACAATTGGAGCACGGAGCAAGAAAATTCTCTGCTCGGAGCAAGAAAATTTCTTGCACGGCGCTCCCAGGCGGGGAGCTGGACGGCACTCCCGGGCAAGAATCTGGACGGCATTTCGGCTTCAGAACCAGCGAATGCTAAAAATGACCTCCCGTCCTCCCGTGACAGCCTTCAAACCCCGATGTACAAAGGGTTTGAGGCACGGGAGGTGTGCGCTCAACACCTCCCGTAGACCTCCCGTCACTACTCACCTGAACGGGACGGTGGGATTTTTTGGAAAGAAAATGATCAAAAATAGGTGCCAAAGAGTATGGATTTTGGCAGGAAAGCTTGCAAATGGGCTTTTTATTTTGTACCTTTGCAGACGATATGAGTAAACCAACAAAAACTTGCGGCAAGAGTGCTACAAGAAGAATCGTAACTTAAAGTAATTATTTATGAAAAACACAGAAAAGAACATGAACAGCGAGGCTATGAGTGCCTCAAAACAGGAGATGCTCGCAATAGAGTTGTTCCTGCATGAGAACTACCGATTCCGGCGTAACGTGCTGAACGGAAAGTTAGAGTTTGTAACCCTGTCGACTGACGGCAACCCGCATGACGGCTACCGGCCGCTGACGCAGGAGGCACTGAACAGCATCATCCTGCAAGCCAAGCGCCTGGAGGTCTGCGAGAAGGGCGACCCGAAGACAGACATCGTAACCATCGTCCACTCTGAGGAGGTGCCCGTATTCAACCCTGCACAGGCATTCCTCGAAGGGCTGCCGGCATGGGACGGACAGAACCACGTGGCACGACTCTTCAGCCGACTGCCGGGCATCAGCAGCGAGCAGTTGGCGTTTCTCACGATATGGATACGCTCGATGGTGGCTCACTGGCTGCAGATGGATACGCTGCACGGCAACGAGTGCGTGCCGACGCTGATCGGTGCTCAGGGCTGTGGCAAGACGACATTCCTGCGCAGACTGCTACCCGTGGAACTGCGCCAATACTACCTGGACCACCTGAACCTGTCGAACAAGTTCGACAAGGAGATGGCGCTGACCAACAACCTGCTTGTGAACATCGACGAGCTGGATGCCATCCGTCCCAGTCAGCACGCAATGCTGAAGCAGACACTGTCGAAAAGCAAGGTGAACGGGCGTCCCATCTTTGGCAGCGTACAGGAGGACCGCCCGCGCTTTGCATCGTTCGTGGCGACAACCAACAATCCGCACCCGCTGACCGATGCCACTGGGTCGCGTCGCTACATCTGCCTGACGACACCCAACGGGCAGTACATCGACAACACGGGCGACATCGACTACGAGCAGCTCTATGCGCAGATTCTCTACGAACTGCGTGAGCTGAAGTCGCCCTACTGGTTCAACAACGACGAGGTGGCGCGCATCCAGCAGCTGAACCTGAACTACATGGAGCAGAAGGACATCGGCGAGATGGTGACTGCCTGCTTCCGCAAGCCCAACGAGGGTGAGCCGGTGAAGACGCTGAACAGCACGCAGATACTGAAGTTGATGCAACTGCAGTACCCGACGCTGAAAATCAGCCACAGCGTCAAAGTCATGCTGGGACAAGCCATGAAGGAACTGGGCTTCGAACATACCGAGCACAGCCACGTGGCGTTCTACAAGGCCATTCCCCTGAAGGCTGCATGAGGTGACGCGGGAGGTAGCATGAGGTGACACGGGAGGTCTACGGGAGGTGTCGAGCACACACCTCCCGTGCCTCAAACCCTTTGCACATCGGCATTTGAAGGCTGTCACGGGAGGACGGGAGGTCTGTTTCCTGATTTTGTCAACAAGTTTTTTTCTCCAATTATGCTATGGTATGACATTTTTTTTGTACCTTTGCAAATAAATTGTGCGAAAACAGGCTGCACCTCGGCATAAAGCGAGCTTTCTGCACTCGGTTTGCACTGTTTTTGCCAAATATTACCTGTCAATAACTAACCTCAAGGCCCGCAAAAGGCCTGAAAACAAACTAAAAACCGTCTGACTATGAATCAAGAAGACTTGAAACGCAATGTGTTTATCAGCTATTCGCGTCACGACTATATCGATGAACACGGGCAAGAGATACCAGGCAACAGTGTTTCGATGATACTGGAGGCTCTGGACAAGAACAAAATCTCGTACTGGATAGACAAGGAGGGTATCTACAGCGGCGACGAGTTCAAGGGCGTGCTGGCTACGGCTATTGAGCAGGCTGACGTCTTCGTATTCATATCGTCGGAATCGTCCAACAAGTCGACATGGACGGCAAAGGAAATCAATGTGGCCGTCTACGAGAAGAAGTTCATCATTCCCGTCAGGATAGACGATGCCAAGTATAACAGCTCCGTGAAATTCGACCTGGTAGGACTGGACTTCATCAATTTCCAGAGCAACCCCGCACTGGCGCTCCAGGAACTGGTGAAGTCGGTCAAGAAGCAGATGAAGAACACGGGCACCGACGTCAAGAAGGTGAAAGAGGAAATCAAGGCGATAGAAAAAGAAGGATACCTGCTGTATGCCCAAGAGAAACGACTATTCGACGAGCTGTCCGCCAAGAAGAGGCAGATAGGCGAAGGTACGATGACCTGTCCCGTCTGTGGCGAGACGAACGAAGTCAACAGCCTCTATTGCCCGAGATGTGGGTGGGCATTCAACCCCTTCACGTCGAAGAAGCTGGACGAGAAGAGGCTGAACACCCACCGCCGGGTATGGAGCGGACTGACAAGCGGAAACAAGGCGCCTGAGGTGCCGACGTCAAATCTGCCAGCCCCCATCAAGGAACTTATCGACAACATGGTAAAGGTGGAAGGCGGCACCTTCATGATGGGGGGCACCCACGAACAGGGCGAAGAAGCCTTCAGCGACGAGAAGCCGCCCCACAAAGTGACTTTGTCCACATTCTATATAGGACGCTATCCCGTCACCCAAGAACAATGGAAGGCCGTCATGGGCAACAACCCCTCCTACTTCCAGGGCGAACGACATCCCGTGGAACAGGTCGACTGGATGGACTGCCAGGAGTTCGTCGAGAAACTCAGCAAGATGACGGGCATCCGCTTCCGTCTGCCGACGGAAGCAGAGTGGGAATATGCTGCACGAGGAGGAAGGAAAGGCAAGGGCTACAAGTATAGCGGCGGCGACCTGCTACCCCAAATAGCATGGTATAACGAGAACAGCGGCGGTACCTCACACGAGGTCGGTCAGAAAGCGCCCAACGAGCTGGGACTTTACGACATGAGCGGCAACATCTGGGAATGGGTGCACGACTGGAAAGGCGACTATTCGGAAGAAGCACTGACGAATCCCACCGGTCCCGAGACTGGCGACGAGCGTGTCTGCCGAGGCGGTGGCTGGAACCGCGAGCACGACCGCTGCCGCGTCTCCTACCGCGGCGACGACCTGCCCGACCTGCGCTATCGCAGCCTGGGCCTAAGAGTGGTGATGGAGAAATAATGGGAAAAGGATATCCAAATGCATAGAACCAACAGAATCTAAAAACAAAATGAAGATAACTGAAGACATCTCTAAATTAAAAAATCCGATCTATTTCGATAGGATGATTGCTAAGGGGAATATAAAACAATTCTTACTTATTGTTTTACTTTTACCTCTTGTTTTTATCGTAATTGGTCTTTTGCTCAAATGGCTGTTATCAGTTGTTTGGGGAACTTCGGAACCTTTGTCTATAGTAAAAGAAGGGTTGTTTTGGGATACCTATGAGAATTATATTAACCCGAATTCACATCCTGATACTAGTTTTTCCCGAAGACTCTATTTGCTGGTGTCTGGAATTATTGGTGTTTTTCTCCTTAACGGTATCCTTGTATCTGCTATTGTCTCATGGGTAGAAAAGAGAAGTGAGAGATGGAAGTCTGGTGAATTACGTTATAATAGAAAACGATGGTTTCAGAATTCATTTGCTTTAAACAACTTTGTTATTGTTATTGGGGGAAATGAAATCGTTCCTGAGTTAGTACACCAACTAGTTGCCGACAAGTCATTGTATGTGCTTATCATGACCAATCGCGATGTGGCAAGTTTGCGTAAAAGAATTGTGTCAGTCATAGGTGGAGATGAAGAAAGAGTTGTAATATATCATGGTGAACGAACCTTTATAGATGACCTTAGCCATTTGCAAATAGAGCGTGCAAATAGTATTTATGTTATTGGTGAACAACTTGACATTGAGCAAAGTGGCAGTCATCACGATGTAAAGAACATGGAATGCGTAAAACTGATGGCAAAAATACTCCATGAAAAAGTCGAAATGTCAAAAGAAACACTTCCACCATTCTCTCCAATACTATGCCGAGTGATGTTTGAATATCAAAGTTCTTTCTCTGTGTTTCAGTTTACTGATGTTGATGAAACAATATCATCCGTACTAAAGTTTAAACCATTTAATTACTATGAGACCTGGGCTCAGAATGTTTTAATATGTCCAACGTTACAACCAAAAGCGGAACATGATGCTTATCTTCCTTTAGAAGGAGTATCGCCCATTACGAGCGAGAGCGATGACACAGTTCATCTTATTGTAGTAGGAATGAGCCGAATGGGCATTGCCCTTGGCATTGAAGCCGCTCATATTGCCCATGATCCCAACTTCATTGAGAATGGAGAATGTAGGACAAGAATAACATTCATTGATTCTATGGCAAAAAAGGAAATGCAATATTTACAAGGGCATTATAAGGAATTGTTCGCATTGTCGCGCTGGAGATTTATTGAGGCAGATGAAGATAATATCTATTATAACGAAAATGGACACATCCAGTATGATGACTCATGGCATGATCCATTAAAAGATGAAAACAGTCACTCTCCCTATCGCGATTCGGAAGACTATACACTTGGAGAGAAAGTTGTTGATGTTGATTGGGAGTTCATCCAGGGGGATTTAGAAATGCCTATCGTCCAGTGCTACATTCGCGATATTGCCATGAAAAAGAATAAAAGAGTAACCATTGCAATATGTTTCTCAAAAGACAATGCATCATTTGCTGCATCCTTATATCTTCCTGATGAGGTGTACGACGACAACAACAATGTGGTTCAAGTGCTTGCTTATCAACCATATGGCGATGCCATGTGTCAAAGTTTCAAGCAAAGAATAGAGATGAAAGGTTGCACAACAAATAACCCTCGAAACAACTTTAACCAATTTGCAAAGTTAAAAGCATTCGGCATGATAAACAGCTGCTATAATATTAGCAGTCAGGAAAAAATGGAACATGCCGCTGACCAGCTTTGGAAACAATACGAAGACACCTACAAAGGACGAATTGGAGGTAGAAATTCATACAGGGAAAAACTGGGTATGGGTGTCACGCTGAAAGCGGGAAAATCCCTAGCAGCAAGCCAATGGTCAAATAATTATGCTGCCGCTCATTTATGGACAAAACTTCGTAGTATTAATTGGGATGGTAAAGGCAACATAAGTGATAAAGATCTTGCGACTCTAGCGAAGTTGGAGCATATCCGATGGAACACTGAACAGCTATTATTAGGATATGCCCCCCTACGACCAGAAGAACAAAAGTCTATCAAAGACAAATTAGAAATTGCAAATGGGGTTGATGTACCCGATAACGAATTAATTCAGCTGTCCAATTTAAACAAAGAGGAATTGGATCCAGAGCGATATCCTAAATTAAAATTCTGGCTTGAAGCCTGGAAACATTTTGATGAAGAAAGAGAGGTATTGAAAGCCAATATGAGTCATATTGACATATGCTCTTATGAAGTTTTGGAGATAATAGATAAGGAGGCTTTAAAATACGATGAAGACCTTACTCGGATTTTGCCCCTCATATATACTAATATTATTAAATTATGAGCCTGATTTTTGGGTTGTAAGACCTTAAACGAACAATATGGAACAGACAAAATATGATGTATTCATAAGCTATAGCAGACAGGACTATATCAAGGATGATATGGTTATCCCCAACAATCCAATATCTGAAATTATGGATATACTGACAAAACTGGCAAAGTAATACGCAAAGCATGAAATTGTTAATTTTAGATTAATATCATAATTATGAATAAAGATAATAATAGTATTTTGTACGATGTGTTTGTTAGTTACTCTCGTTCCGATTACAAGAATGAGGATGGAGATATTATTCCTGGTAACATTATCAGTCAAATAAAAAAAGTATTGGAGGAAAACAATATTTCTTATTGGATTGATGAGAATGGTATAAGCAATGGCGATGAGTTTGCCAAGCTTATCCCATCCAATATCAGATCATCTGAAATATTTCTCTTTGTTTGCACGGAAAACTCTGTAAAATCGAGGTGGGTAACCAGGGAACTAGGCGTTGCTGACCTATGGGGGAAACGCATCATTCCTTTTATATGCGATAATTCATATATGGACGATAGTGTTTCTATGTACACTACATCATTGGACAGAATAGAGTACTATTCAAACCCTCAGAATAGTTTGATTCGATTGGCTTCTTCTATAAAGAAATATACTTTAGACGTTCATAAAAAAGCTGTTTATGACGAAATCTCTGCATTAGAAGAACAAATATATCTCTTACATTTACAGCAAAAGGATTTACTCAATAGGATAATAGAAAAGAAACAAAATTTGGGAGAGAATACCAAACAATGTCCTGTTTGTGAATGCCAATGTGGTATTTCTGATTATTACTGTCATAAGTGTGGCTGGTTATTCCTTCCCTATTCAAATAGACTGACTGGACCAGAGAAGGCGGAAGAGAACTCAAGACTGCTCTCTGCAATGAGTATTTGGAAGGGTGACGAGTTAAAAGTACAAAAAGATGCAGAAATAGGTAGGCTTGCGCAAATTATATCGGATCTTGGAGCACAAATACAGAAAATGAAAGAAGGTGGAGATAGCATAAAACAAAAAGAACATCTTTCGCCTATTTTACTAAAGCTTATTAACAACATGGTTCGCGTAGAAGGTGGTGATTTTATTATGGGGGCAACAGATGAGCAGATAAACCCAGAAAGCGATGAAAAACCTATCTCAAAAGTTACCATATCTTCATTTGCCATCAATAAATATGAAGTAACCCAAGCGGAATGGGAATATGTAATGGGAGAAAATCCGTCTGTGTTTAAAGGTGAAAACAATCCTGTTGATAGCGTGACATGGGAGGAATGCCAGGCATTCATTAGCCGTTTAAATTCCCTTACCGGAATGAAATTTAGATTCCCGAGAGAAGCAGAGTGGGAATTTGCTGCCAGAGGTGGAAATAAAAGTCTGGGCTGTCAATTTGCAGGCACCAATGATGCTGAGGAAGTCGCTTGGTGTACAGTTAATAGTTCTAACAGTTCACATCCTGTTGGTCAGAGGAAGCCAAATGAGCTTGGTCTGTATGATATGAGCGGAAATGTATGGGAGTGGTGTCAAGATTGGTTTGCTGAGTATTCAGAAACCACGAAAACCAATCCTATAGGTCCTTCGACGGGATCGCTTCGAATTCTTAGAGGAGGGAGTTGGCTCAGTTCTATAAGAAGCTGCAGGATTTCAAATAGACATTACAGTGCTCCTACTGACAAGGATAATAACATTGGACTAAGACTTGCTTTGTGAGCTGTTTTGAGAGTCGGTGAATCCATATAATTCATTGAGAAAGAAAACAAAAGTCAAAAAGAAATGACAAACCTGATAATTCTGACAGCAGCACTTCTTCCTGCCATTCTGCTTTTACTGTATATCTGGAAGAAAGATACGCAGAAAGAGCCGACCTCATGGTTGGTCAAGGCTGTCCTATGGGGTGTGGCTATTTGTGTTCCTGTTTCAATCATTGAAATGGGTATAGCATCTGTATTGTTTGGCCAGGGAGGTAGTCCGACCAATCTTACAGGCACAACAACAATGGCATTCATAGTGGCGGCTTTGCCAGAAGAATCATTCAAACTTCTGGCGTTATGGCTGGTACTACGTAAAAATCCCTATTTTGACGAGCATTTCGATGGTATAGTCTATGCCGTGTGTGTCGGCTTGGGATTTGCAGCTATTGAGAATGTATTTTATATTGTCGGAGAAGAAGAAAACTGGATGGGGGTTGCCGTCAGTCGCGCGTTGTTAGCCGTTCCTGGGCACTATGCCTTTGCAATACTAATGGGCTACTACTATTCTGTCTATCATTTTATAGACCACACCCCCAAAGTTGCGGCTTGCGTTCTACTTGTACCAGTTGCGGCTCATGGTGTTTATGATGCCTTAGCGATGAGTGGTCTTGTGAATCCATATATCGGAGGAATTAGTTTCTTCATTCTTATTTGGTTTTGCGTTAAGATGCACAAGGAGGCAAAGACAAAAGTTCTGGCACTTATAGAAAAGGACAGGAGTTACACTGCATAAGATTATCAATAAATTAAAGAAAGAGATATGAAAACAAACGACTACACCCCGCAGCCTATTGACACCTCTGACATCCAGTTGCCAGAGGAGTTGAACCCGCTGTTGGAAGCAATGGCAAAGAACGTGCATGAGATATGGGCACAAGAACGTATGAACCAAGGTTGGACGTACGGCGAGAAACGCGACGACACCCTAAAGCACCACCCCTGCCTAATAGCCTACGAAGACCTGCCTGAAGAAGAGAAGGTCTACGACCGCAACACCTCGATAGAAACACTGAAACTGATACTGAAGCTGGGATTTAAGATTAAGTATAACTAAAAGCAATCACACATATGGGTAGGTTCAGACCAGAAGACAGCATTGAAGTTCCCCAAAAGCAGAAAGTGCCCTTCAATGAGAAAGAATTTGTTTCAGATGTATTCCACAACAACTACATACTAGTAGTGGGCAGCGAGGCACTACTCAATGCCAAGGAGTACATGGACGTAAATAACGACATGAACCAATACCTGCTTGACACCATCAACCAGACGGTGTTCAAGAAAAGAAAGGGCGATGCGGGATACTACACCTCGTTCTCTGCGATGCAGCCGGAGCACTCCCCAAAAGCCCTTGTGCAGAAGCAGCTTTTTGAACAGCCCAACTTCAAACTGGAACTCAGCGACCTCTCGGAAGAACTAAAAGACCTGCTGGAAACGCGGCTTTTCCGAATTGTATTCACTACCTCTTACGACGACCTTCTAGAAAAGGCTATGGAAAGCATTTGGGGAACAAGCCTCAAGGTGGTGGACATCAATGACATGGATAGCTTAAGAGAATTCCAAGAGGAAGTAAAGGAATGCACCACCGAGGACGGTTCCTGCGACTACGACCGCCCCACCCTGTTCTACATCTTCGGCAAAGCCCGTAACCCCCAAGAATGCCCAGACAACAAGTTTGTCGTCACAGATAATGACGCCATAGAAATCATTTGCCGCTGGATGAACGGCGACTCCTCGTTTAAACAAATAACGGACTTTGTCGTCCAAAAGAAGATACTGTCTGTAGGCTGCAATTTCGAAGACTGGCACATGCGGTTCTTTTGGTATATTCTAAAAAGAAACATTGCCAACATCCATAGAGGGAAAGTCGTATCAAGCAGCACATCCGATGGAGAATCGACACTTGTCAGCTATTTGGAGCAAAACCAGATCTATCATGAAGCCGACACTCGTGATTTCGTCAAACGAATTACCAAACTACTCAAATTATCGGTAGACAATTACTCCTTAAAAGACATAATTGTCAGGTACCGCAGGAAAGGCAGCATTTTCCTCTCCTACCACTCCAAAGATTTCGATGAGGCCAACAACCTGTTCAATAAGCTCTATAATGCCGGATTCGGTGTATGGTTCGACAACAAGGACTTGTTTGGCGGTGACGACTACGATGAACGTATCGACAAGGCCATCAGCAAATGCAAGGTATTCCTGCCACTGTTGACTACTAATATCAAAAATATACTGCAGAACATCGACCTTGACCACACGCCCGACAAGGATGTGCCCTATTTCATCAAGGAGTGGATGTTGGCCAGACAAACTGAAGGGGCGACGATTATTCCTGTAGCCAAAGGATTTCCGCTCAGAGACGAGAACTTGTACAAGCACATCTTCGAAGAGCGCATCATCGGCCATGCCTGCAGCGGCATCGATCTGAATGCAAAAGACGGAATGGACAAGCTCAAGCAATCGTTAGACCACCAACTAAAAAAATGAACTGACACATGAAGAAGAATCCATGGATTGGCGCTGCATACTATGAAGACCCCAATGCAGCAGAACACGCATACAAATTTTTAGGCCGTGACCAGGAAGTCAGCGAGTTACTCCAGTTTGTTGACAACAACATCTGTACCACCCTCTACGGTAAGAGTGGTATCGGAAAGACCTCCATATTAAATGCCGGACTGTTTCCTCGTCTGCGAAAAGCCAAATATTTTCCAGTATATATACGATTAGGTAATACCGAGAAAACCCAAAGTACGCCTGATAAGGAAAGCGTCACTATCCAGCAAACCATCATCTCCCTATTGGAAACCCAAATTTCCGAACAGGGAGGAAGTATCAAGCAGATGGAAGTGGTCAGCGCAGAAAACGACGAGACGGCATCACGATTCTTTTGGAACTATTTTGCCCGCCACCGTTTCTATGACAAAAACAGACAGATTGTCTTCCCCGTACTTGTACTCGACCAGTTTGAAGAGTTCCTTAGAGGTGACAGCGAAACGGCCAGCTATCTTTTACGACAAATAGCCTTTCTGGCAGAGGCCAACCACACTCTGCCCGACAAGACCCTCAGCGATGGCACACGCTATACCTATGATTATAACTATCGCTTCGTACTGTCCATCCGCGAGGACGAGCTCTACCGATTGGAAGACGGTATTGACAATAACTACTTAACCCCGCTGAAGCAAAACCGCATGCGACTGCGCGGACTTTCTGCCATCGGCAATACGGGAGCGAAAGAAGTTATCAGACAGGCAGGAAAGGACTGCATCAAGCCTAGTGACATCATCGATGTCTGCAACAACATCATCCAAGCAGCTCCCAACGGTGACGGAACGGTCAACTCACTCTTGCTCTCCGTCATTTGCTATCAGCTGTACGAAGCATTAGGCGAGGACCAGCTGATTACCCGCGAAATGACCACCAATCTCGACTTCACACTCGAAGCGTTTTACGAAGGACAGATAGCTGGCATTCCCGGCAACGAGCGTAAACACATAGAACAAGACCTCACCGACGGACCATTGCGCAAACACATCACACTGGATGAAGCCGAAGACAGAATACCTACAGCACTAAAAAAGGCCAAGTCGCTGCTCCACATATTTCCAATGCCAGGCAGTAACAAAATGCAGGTTGAACTGGTGCACGACCGAATAGCTGAAATCGCCAACAGACATAAACGCGACAAACAGCAGACCGTGTTCCGCAACCTTTTCTGGGCTGTCATAGCCCTTATGGTCGCAGCATTTGCCTTCATGGGACTCTATAGCGGCTTGGTAACTGGCAACAAACAGAAAGTCGTCTCATCGCTGACTGAGGTGAGAGACCACCATTTCAGCACAGCAGACTCACTCTGGATTCCAGCCTACCACCTGACAAATAACGGATTGGTAGAGGAACTGGCGATAGAGGACAAGAATGACTATAAGGTATCGGAATGTCCGTATCTTTCAGTCATTGACCTGACGAAGCTTGGCAAAGACTCTCTCAACCTGGAGCTGTCCCATTGCCAGATGCTCAACACTATTATGTTTCCTGAGCACCTCGGTTTTCTGAAGCTCACCATCAATGACTGTCCCAGGCTTCTGCTGTCCATAGTCGAAGGCATAGGCAGGCTGGAAATAGAGGCAGACAACCTCAAGGCCAGGGTCGACGAGAACACGACAAGATACGTCTGGAAGCAAGACGTATTGTGGGATGTGGATGATCGGCGGGTCGTCTACTACAAATCCGAGTCTGACGTCAAAGACATTTCCTGCAGTTTCCCTGAGAAGATACTCGATCGAACCATTAAGTACAAAGACATCACCTTCAACAACACCAACGAGACCAATAGCAACAGCAAATACAGCATACGTACATCGGTTATCTTAGACCATTCCACCAACTTTATCCACAGAGCCAATATCAACTCCGGCATCAGCAGCTTGAGCCTGCCCGACAGCGTGGACTACATTCCCGATCATCTCTGCTATCAGTTCCACTCACTTGAAAGTGTTAAAATGCCAGCCTATGCCAGCTACATCGGCACATCGGCATTCGAAGGATGCAACTTGCTGCAAGCGATAACCATCCCCGAGCATGTCAGCCGCATTGAGGCCCGCGCTTTCATGAACTGCAAGCAACTGCGCACCATGGTAATACCAGCCAGCGTGAAAGTGATTGGAGAGAGCGCTTTCGAAGGCTGTGACTCGCTGCACAGCGTAATATTCCTTGGCGACTCCATTGAATTGGGGTTCCGTGCTTTTGCCAACAATCATGCACTCACTGATGTCAAGCTACCAGCAGAAATCACGATATATCCCAGCTACAGCAAATATCCGTTCCTCAACTGCACAGGGCTGAAATTGCCTGACTATGTCAAAGCCCCTGTCAAACCCAGAATAAAATATCGCAGTGACAGTGTGATTTTCTTTGCTGACGGAGGTATAGAAGCCAAGGAGAGTCTGCGCAAACTAATCATTCCCACAAGTGTTCCCATTGGGACATGGACATTTGTAAACAATCTGGAGAAACTGACAGACATCTATGTGCCCTATTCGCAACCGACAGTGGTGTACCCTGCAGACAAGGGGAAACTAAGCTTCAGTCTTGAACTGACAGATTTGCAGAAAAGCAACATCACCCTCCATGTTCCTCATGGCTGCAGGAGATACTATGAGGTTGTGCCCGAGTTTGCCGCCTTTAGACAGATTGACGAACTAAGCATGTCAGAGACCCAGCAGCTGTTTATCAAGGCACAATTTGACAGACTCTTGGAAAACTATCGTAACCATTGGCTTATCCATACATCCCTGTTCCTATTCCTGCTGCTACTCGGCATGGGTATCATGAAACTTAAGCACAAGAAATTCTTACTGAACGACCTGCCTTACGCCGCTCTATTTGCCATCTTAACGGTTGTATGTGCGATAGCACTCTTCTGGTTCTCGCTCTATCTTATAGGAATGTCCCACAATTTGGCCGGCGTTTTCTCCATCATTGTCTCTATCATCATGATGGCTTGGTGCTACTTGTTCAACGAGGTTGAGGAATTATTAAAAAACTATGTACAGAAGTTCAAACAGGAGTTCAAACTACCCAAACTATCCCCAAGAGTGAAAGACTTGCCTGCCAGTTGCCTGGCATTAGTAAAGAGGCACTGGAAGAAACTGGTGGCTGTACTTGTAGCCATCGTCATTGCACTTGCCACAGTCAGCTTCTTCCGTAAATATGATGATTATACCTACCAGCTCGCCCATAAGAACTATAGTAGGGCTCTTTCCTTACTTTCCGACAGGCTCCTGTCTGCAGACAATATCTCTGCACAAGATGCGGCAGAATTGCGACGACTACTCATACTGTCTGGAGCCACGCCTGAGTTCAGAAAGACTGCCCAGCATACTGGATGGAAATCGTATTCCATGCATATAGACAAAAGCCTCTGCATCACTGATGAAGACAGTCTTTATATTTGGGACGACAGCAACCTCTACAAACGTGCATTGTCAGATAACATTTTTGGTGAGGGTACCCAGAGAGTGATAGACTGCAACGATAACACTATCAAATTCTTCAACGAAGCGAAAGACTCGTCGGCTTTGGTTATCTTGAACAAGGACGACGAACAAACCATTAAATTACCTGGAGAAATCCAACAGGTGTGGCTCAAACAGAATTTAGTTGAGACACGCAAGGATGGAAAACGGTATATCTGCGACCTGCAAGGGAGAGTAACACCTATGCCAGAATGCGAACCTATGTCCAGTACGACAGGGGTTAACTCTATTTGTATTTATTTAGCTGGTCAGACCAAACTTTTCGTCGGACACGGAAAGAATGGTCCTGTAGTCCGACTATTCGATAGCGGAGCGTTCGTCGGAATCGCCGGCAACCAATTCCTTGCCTGGACAAACCCGTCAACAAAAGATATTGAATTGCTTGACATCAACAACGGCTTCACGCCCGACTCCAACTACAAAGGATATACGGTAAAGTCGGATGGTTGCGACTTCCTTGTGCAAGAACAGAAGGGCAAGATAGAGTTGATACACCTTGATGACAACAAAACCATTATACTTGACGGGAACCCACAATCATACAGTGGCAAGTTCATTCGTTATACCAATGAATCAGGTGAATACGTTTATGACAGCCGGACACGAAAGACTTACAATCTTAGCAGCCAGTGTCCCAGCCTTAAGCGTCTGACCGATAGTTCAAGGTGGTTTCAGGACGACCGTTACTATTTTGTCACTGATGATGTCTACAAGCGGACGTTTGTCTTCGACATGAATAGTGACGGAAAGATGATTGGTGACATCAACGGACGCTTTGGCGACAACAATCAATTACTCTATCACAATCTGACTTTCAACAATTCTAACTATTTCTTCGTCGAGCGCAATGACAGCGTTCAGCTATACCGTCTGTCGGACGATTTCATCGCTGAAGGAATATGTCTGCCAAGAGCATACGTCAAGGCGGCAAGGTGGAAGAATGGCTTCATTGCCATTGAAGACAACAGTTCCGCCACAAATCGTTCACTTATTTATTCGATAATAGACAAATGCCCACCAACAGAGTTTTACCGCCCTCTCTCTGATATGCTGCTGAACGGTAACACCCTCATCATTGAAGACAGCCAGGAAATTGTCGCATATCATTATGACAACCTGTGCGATCTTATAGACAAATCAACGCATCTTGACAAGCAAACAAAGCAAAAACTCATAACCCGATGCAAATACTTCCAATAGCCAAATGAAAAAAAGTGACGTATAAGCACCATACATTCGAAAAAAATGATTATCTTTGCACCTATTATTATCAATAACTAAAGAGAATGGGAAAAAAAGGCAGATTCATTATTACCATCATATTCATTTGTTGTGCCACGGTGCTGAGGGCGCAGCAGCAGGGGGTTGATGCGCTGAAGGTGGACTATCCGCAGCTGATGCAGAAATTCGGCAAAGAGCTGGAGGGACAAAGGGCCGACTACATCTTTGCCATCGACGGTTCCCGTGAAAGCTGCATGAGGTGACGCGGGAGGTTGCATGAGGTGACGCGGGAGACTGCATGAGGTGACGCGGGAGACTGCATGAGGTGACGCGGGAGGTCTACGGGAGGTGTTGAGCACACACCTCCCGTGCCTCAAGCCCTTTGCACATCGGCATTTGAAGGCTGTCACGGGAGGACGGGAGGTCTTTTGGGTTATTTCCTCTCAGAAAAAAAACAAGGTATCTTCTTTCTGTTATCAGAATATTTTCGTAATTTTGCAGACTGCTGGAAAGAAGAAAGAAATGAAGAAGATATGTGATTTCATAGCCCATTGGATGGGGCTGATGGTGGTGGTGGCGGCAGCCATCGCCGTGCTGGTGCCGGAAACTTTCTCGTGGATAGAAACATGGAGCATCAATCCCATGCTGGGCGTCATCATGTTCGGTATGGGTCTGACGCTCTCACCGCAGGATTTCAAAATTGTGCTGAGCCGTCCCAAGGACATCCTGATAGGCTGTCTGGCTCAGTTTACGGTGATGCCCCTGCTGGCTTGGGCACTGACATGGGCCTTTGCGCTGCCCAAGGAGTTGGCGTTAGGTGTCATCCTGGTGGGATGCTGCCCGGGCGGTACGGCATCCAACGTCATCACCTATCTGGCAAAGGGTGACCTTGCGCTGTCCGTGGGTATGACGGCCACTTCCACGCTGCTGGCCCCTGTGCTGACGCCCCTGCTGGTATGGCTGCTGGCAGGCACGATGGTCGACGTAGACACCATCGGTATGCTGAAAAGCATTGTCTATGTGGTCATTGCGCCCATTGTCATTGGTCTGTTGTGTCAACGCTACCTACCTCATATCACCAAAAGGGTGACACCCTATCTGCCCGCCTTCTCGTCGATAGTGATAGCGCTGCTGGTGGGTATTGTCGTGGCACATAATGCCGACCGACTACTGCTCGGAGGCATGATAGTCGTCCTGGTGGTCATGATTCACAACTTGCTGGGACTCTCCGCCGGCTACCTGATTAGCCGCCTGTTGCGCCTGCCACATCCCAAGTGTGTAGCCCTCAGCATCGAGGTCGGCATGCAGAACAGCGGCCTCGCCTCGTCGCTGGCCGTCCTGCACTTCGCTGCCTATCCTCTGGCAAGCATCCCAGGTGCTGTGTTCAGCGTATGGCATAACATCAGCGGCGCACTGGCCGCCAAGCTATACCAAAGAAAAAGCATACAGTAGGGAAAAGCCCTACTGTATGCCGTCTTCACGAAGTTTCTGCTGCCATTTCCAGGCAGACCTCAGCACCTCGTCGGTTGGTGTGTCGGCCTTCCATCCCAATACGCGGTTGGCCTTGTCGACATTGCCCCAAACCTGTTCGATGTCACCCTCACGACGCGGGGCATACGTCCAGTTGACCTTTACGCCAGTGGCACGCTCGAAGCCCTGCACAACCTCCAGTGTGGAGAGGCCGCGGCCTGTACCGATGTTGAAGATTTCGACGGCATCGGTCTCGGGATTGTCGAGCACGCGCTCCATAGCCTTGACGTGTGCCTTGGCCAGGTCGACGACATAGATGTAGTCGCGGATGCAGGTATGGTCGGGGGTATTATAGTCGTTGCCGAAAATCTTCAGCTGTCCACGGATGCCTATAGCCGTCTGAGTGACGAAGGGGATGAGATTCATGGGGACGCCGTTGGGCAGTTCGCCGATGAGTGCCGTGGGGTGTGCGCCAATGGGGTTGAAGTAGCGCAGGATAACCGACTTGATGGGAGCACCAGAGTGGATGTAGTCCTGGATGATCTCCTCGTTAATCTGCTTGGTATTGCCGTAGGGCGACATAGCTTTCTGGATGGGAGCATCCTCGGTCACGGGCAGGTGCTCCTGAGAAGGCTGTCCGTAGACGGTGCACGAGCTGGAGAAGATGATGCCCTTGACATCGTACTTGGGCATGAGTTCCAGCAGGTTGATGAGACTCGTGAGGTTGTTGCGATAGTACATCAGGGGCTTTTGGACGCTCTCACCTACGGCCTTGGAGGCGGCAAAGTGGATGATACCCTCGATTTTGGGATACTTCTTGAACACATTTTCCAGGGCCTCGAAGTCGCAGCAGTCCACCTTCTCAAAGGCGGGACGAATACCTGTTATCTTCTCGATGCCGTCCACAACGTTAGCATTTGAGTTGGAGAGGTTGTCGATGATAACGACCTCGTAGCCAGCTTCCTGTAATTCGACGGTGGTGTGACTGCCGATGAATCCCGTTCCACCCGTCACCAGAATTGTTTGTTTCATAACAGTAATTATTGTTGTTGATAGTTCTCAGTTATTAAAAAAGCTCACGGAACGCTGATGTTCCTGTGAGCTCCCTTGTTGTTCCAGCGGTGCGTACGAGACTCGAACTCGTGACCTCCTGCGTGACAGGCAGGCATTCTAACCTACTGAACTAACGCACCAAAAACCACTTTTCATAAAAACTTTTCAGCGGTGCGTACGAGACTCGAACTCGTGACCTCCTGCGTGACAGGCAGGCATTCTAACCTACTGAACTAACGCACCGGAAATGCCTCATTATTCATTTAGCGGGTGCAAAGGTAATGAGTTTTTTTGAAAACACAAAACTTTTTGCGAAAAACTTTATAAAAAACTTTGCATGAGCAATGCATCATGGTAGCCGTGACCATCGAAGAGCCAGTCTTTCAGTCGTGCCTGCTCTTGAAAGCCGGTATGACGGAACAGATTGACGGCCCCTTCGTTAGCGGTATCAATGACGGCATACAACTGGTGCAGATGCAGCACATCGAGGGCATAGCTGCACAAATCGGCCAATGCCAGACGGGCATAGCCCCGACGGCGATAGGCATCGATGATGACGATGCCCACCTCGGCACGCAGGTGCTGCGGGTCGAAACGTACGATGTCCGCCATACCCACGGTCTCGCCCTCCGCATTCTCAATGACCAGCCGCACCTGGCGGTCGGCATAGATGTCGTCGCTGGACGTTGCCACGTAGTCGTGGAGCGTATAGCGGCTATAGGGAACATTGGTCGCGCCGACATTCCATAATGTTCGGTCGTTCTCAATACGGTAGAGCACATCGAGGTCCTCTGGTTCGATGGCTCGGAGACGGATGACAGGATGCTGGTTCATGGGGTATCGTTGTTCTGGGGATTGACAAAACGGTGCAGGCGATGTCCCAGCATTTGCAGCAGCGCCACAAGTGCCCGGAAATAGATGGCCGCCTGAATGGGCAGCGAGAAGATAAAGCTGAGATGGTTGTAGTGCTTGCGGAAGAAGATGAGCATGGCCTGGTAGAAGGTGTGGACGTAGCGGAACGATGTCTTTTGCGTCGACTCACCCTTGTAGTGCACGATGTCGTAGGGCAGATACCAGTTCTGCCAGCCTCCCTTCAGCAGGCGGTAGCTGAGGTCGATGTCCTCGCCATACATGAAGAAGTCTTCGTCCAAGAGTCCCACCTGGTCGAGAGCCTTATGGCGCAGCAGACAGAAGGCTCCGCTGATGACTTCTATCTGGCATGGCTTGTCCCACGGCAGATGACTCATATAGTAGCGCCGTGTAAAACCCAGCATCTTGAGCATCGACACCCAGGGCGACGGAACAGCCCGGCGCGACTCGGGGGCGGGGTCACCATCACGCGTCAGCATGCGCACTCCTGCCCCACCCGCCTCGGGATGAGCATCCATGAAGTCCAGACAGCCCTTGATGGTAGGCTCGTAGACGACGGTATCGGGATTCAGCAGCAGCACATACTCGGACTTGGACTTGCGGATGGCCTGGTTGTTGGCTCGTGCAAAGCCTACATTCTCGGTATTGGCAATGAAGCGTACGTCGGGGTGGCGCTGGCGCAGGTACTTCACCGTGCCGTCCGTCGAATGGTTGTCGACCACAAACACCTCGCCGTCAATACCCTTCAAGGCAGTCATTACGCTCTGCAGACACTCGTCCAGCAGCTTGCGCACATTGTAGCTGACGATGACTATGCTGATTTTCTGGGCCATACGAAGGGAATGCAAAGTAATAGGATGACACCCAGATAGAAGAAGGGCGTCGTGCGATATATGAAGTACAGTACGATGTTGAGTACTAAGGGGACACCGATGAGTGCAATGCGTAGCCACTGGTTTTTCTTGAACAGCCGCACTCCCAAGTAGGCACACAGCAGCGTACCTATCTCCATCACCGTTGTCAGCAGAAATTGTATGGTCTCGTTATTCATTCGTGTAATTCGTTGTTATATTTCTTTATCCGTGAATCCGTTGTTATATTTCTTTATCCGTAGAATCCGTTGTTTACTTCCCCTCGAACGGTGTACGGTTCAGGATGGAACGACCCAGCGTCACCTCGTCCGTATATTCCAGTTCGTCGCCCACACTGATGCCCCGGGCAATGATGCTCAGTTTCACATCCGTATAGGGAGCCAGCTTGCGGAAGATGTAGAAGCACGTCGTGTCGCCCTCCATCGTGGACCCTAACGCCAGGATGACTTCCTTGATGCCACCCGCCGCCACCCTGTTGACCAGCGAATCTATCTCCAGGTCGCTGGGGCCGATGCCATCCATAGGTGATATGACACCTCCCAGAACGTGGTAGAGTCCATTGAACTGCTGGGTGTTCTCGACAGCCATCACATCCTGGATGTTCTCCACCACACAAACGGTAGAACTGTCACGGCGGGGGTCGCTACAGATGGGGCACGTGTCGCTGTCGCTGATGTTGTGACATACGTGGCAATAGCGGACCTCCTCCATCAGGCGTCCTACAGCATCGGCAAACTGAGCCACGTCGTCGGCATCCTGCCGTAACAGGTGGAGCACCAGTCGCAGGGCCGTCTTACGACCGATGCCCGGCAGTTTGGCGAACTCCTGTACTGCCCGTTCCAGCAGTTGTGATGGATATTGTTGTTGTATCATTGAAGTTTGATGTTTGACATTTGAAGTTTGATGTTGATGATTAGGCCTCTATTTCCGAGAGTTCCAGCCAGCGCATCGACTTTTCGTCCAACTCGTCGTTCAGCAACGGCAGGCGCTTGCTCATGGCGGTAATCTCGTCGACGGAGGTGGTGCCGCCGCAAAGGGCATCCTCTATCTGTTTCTTCTCGGCTTCCAGTGCGGCAATGTCCTTCTCCAGCTGTTCCATCTCGCGTTTCTCCTTGTAGGACAGCTTTCGGGGAGACCCACCCCCCTGCCCCTCCCTGCGAGGGAGGGGAGTAGATGGTCCGTCCTCTGCCTTCTCACCTTGAGAGTATTTCGACTGCTTTCCGCCTCTAGAGTATTCACTCCCCTCCTTCCCAGGGAGGGGTTGGGGGTGGGTCTTCTCCCACTCGCGGTACTGCGTGTAGTTGCCAGGGAAGTCCTTGATGACACCATTGCCCTTGAACACCAGCAGATGGTCAACCACCTTGTCCATGAAGTAGCGGTCGTGCGAGACAACGATGACGCAGCCGGGAAAATCCTGCAGGTATTCCTCCAGAATCTGTAGCGTCACAATGTCGAGGTCGTTGGTCGGCTCGTCGAGCACCAGGAAGTTAGGGTTCTGCATGAGCACCGTACAGAGGTACAGTTTCCTGCGCTCGCCGCCCGACAACTTATACACGTAGTTGTACTGTTGTTCGGGGGTAAAGAGGAAATACTGCAACAGCTGCGATGCCGACAGTTTCTTACCGCCACCCAGTTCCACGTACTCAGCAATATCACGAACAATATCGATAACCTTCTGTTGCTCATTGAATTGCAGGCCTTCCTGCGAGAAATACCCAAACTTCACCGTATCGCCGATGATGATGTGTCCCTCGTCCACTGGCACCTCGCCCAGCAGCATCTTGATGAACGTCGACTTACCCGTGCCGTTGTTGCCTACGATGCCCATCTTCTCAAAGCGCGAGAAGTTATAGTAGAAATCCTTGAGGATGGTCAACTCATGCCCATCGTTTTGGGTGAATTTCTTCGAAATATACTGGCACTCGAAAATCTTACTACCTATATATACATTAGAGGACTTCAGCCTCAGCTGGCGCTCTTCCAACCGCTGCTTGGCGACCTTCTCCAACTCGTAGAAGGCATCTTCCCTGTACTTGGCCTTATGACCGCGGGCCTGCGGCATACGCCGCATCCACTCCAGTTCCGTACGATACAGGTTGTTGGCACGGGCTATCTCTGCCCGACGATTGTCAATGCGCTCCTGACGCTTCTCCAAATAGTAGGCATAGTTGCCGCGATAGGTATAGATGGTATGGTCGTCCAGTTCCAAGATGACCGAGCACACACGATCCAGAAAGAAGCGGTCGTGCGTCACCATCAGCAGTGTCCTGTTGCCACGCTGCAGATAGCCCTCCAACCATTCTATCATCTCCAGGTCCAAATGGTTGGTAGGCTCGTCCAGGATAATCAGGTCGGGCTCCGTCAACAGCACGTTGGCCAGTGCCACGCGTTTCTGCTGTCCACCGGAGAGCTGTCCCATCGGCTGCTGCAGGTTGCTGATCTTCAACTGCGTCAGCACCTGCTTGGCCTTCAGCACCTTTTCTTCCTCGCCATGGTGGTTGAAGCAGGCATCGAGCACAGTCTCCTCCGGGTCGAAGGTCGGCGACTGTTCCAGAAAGCCTATCTTCAGGTCACGCCGAAATACAATGTCGCCGGCATCATAGCCCTCCTTACCGGCCAGGATGCTGAGCAGGGTCGACTTGCCTGTGCCGTTCTTCGCTATCAGCCCCACCTTCTGGCCTTCGCCAATGGAGAAGCTGATGTCGCGGAACAATGTCAGTGCACCAAACGACTTGGTCAGATGTTGTACGTCCAGATAGGGAAGCATTTACTTTTTGAAGTTTAAAGTTTGAAGTTTGATGTTTGATACTTAGGCTGTTGCCAAACCCTTATTGATGCTATCAATATAGTCAAGCAGTTCTGCCCTACCCTCTTTCTTCTCAGCTGACGTCAGGAACATCGGGGGGATCTCCTCCCAGGTTTCTGAGAGGGTCTTACTATAGGCTTCCATAGCCTGGCGTGCCTTGTTGGGCGTCAGCTTATCAGCTTTGGTGAAAACGATGGAGAACGGGATGCTCGACAGTCCCAGCCACTCGATGAACTCCAAATCAATCTTCTGGGGTTCCAGCCGGATGTCAACCAGCACGAAGACGTTCACCAACTGCTCGCGCTGCAGGATGTAACCACGAATCATCTGGTCCAGCTTTTCTACCTCCTTCTTCGACCGTTTGGCATAGCCATATCCCGGCAGGTCGACCAGATACCATTCCTTATTAATAATGAAATGATTGATGAGCAACGTCTTGCCTGGTGTCGCGCTCGTCTTTGCCAACTTCTTATTGTTGGTTAGCATATTGATCAGGCTCGACTTGCCGACGTTCGAGCGTCCGATGAAGGCATACTCTGGCTTGGTATCCTTCGGGCACATCGACACCATCGGTGCCGACAGGGAGAATTCTGCTTGCTTGATGTCCATAGGGTATTATCTGATTTTGTTTGCAAAGGTACACATTTTGGTTCATAGTTCATTGTTCATAGTTCATAGTTTTCAGCCTCTATGGTTAAAAGAGCTTAAAATGAGACCATATTACGAACGATGAATCATGAACTATGAACAAATTTTATTAACTTTGCAGTCGAATTTCAGAAAAACGTGTTTCCGTCCGCGAAGCACTTTGTTTCCAAAGACAATTCCAACATCATTGAATCATTAACGAATTACTGTATATTATAATATGTACACGAAAGAAGAATTAGAAAAGCTTCCTATCCCTGAACTGATGGGGATAGCGAACGAAATGGGCGTCAAGGTGTCGCAGAACGACGAGCTTGAGACGGTAGTATATGCCATTCTCGACAAGGCTGCCGAAAACTCTGCCGCCGGCGTGACAACGCCTAAGCGCAAGCGCACCCGCATAGCCAAGGATAATAATAAGGTATATACCGTCAATGGCACCGACGGCGAGAATCTGGATGCCAAGGGCACCAAACCCGCCAAGAAGCCTTCATTGAGCAAGGTCATTGCCGAAGCTGCCGCTGCTGATGCCAGCATCGCAGATCAGGCTGCTGCCGAGAGTGAGGCTCCCGCTGAAACAAAGCCTGCTCCCAAGAAACGTGGCCGCAAGTCGAAGAAAGAACTGGAGGAGATAGCTGCCGTCGAGGCTACCAAGAAGGCCGAAGAAGAGGTTGCTGCCGCCGAGACTACAGTTCAGAAGGCTGAGGAGGTTGCCGAGGTTCCTGTTCCCGAGGCCGCCGACAACAATGACGCCACAACTGACAAGGGCAGCGACATCACCCCCGAAGTCATCGACAAGCTACAGGAGAAGATGGCCCAGCAGGCTGCTGGTGACGAGACCACTGACAGTGTCTGGGAAGGCGACCCTGCCGACGGCACGGACTTCATCACCGTCGTCGACCTGCCCATCGAGGACCAGGAGGCCATTCCTACCGTCGACATCTTCGACCGTCCCGTCGTACAACAGCAGGAGCAACAGGTTGCTGCCGTGCGCCAGCCAGCCAACAACCAGCGCCAGCAGGCTGTCAACTTCGACTTCGCAGACCTCATCACGGGCAACGGTGTGCTGGAGATTTTGCAGGACGGCTACGGATTCCTGCGCTCGTCAGACTATAACTACCTGTCGTCGCCCGATGACATCTACGTCAACCCGCAGCAAATCAAGCACTACTCGCTGAAGACCGGCGACGTAGTAGAGTGCACCGTGCGTCCGCCACACGACAACGAGAAGTACTTCGCACTCTCCAACGTCACCAGCATCAACGGCCGTCAGCCGCAGGAGGTGCGCGACCGTGTAGCTTTCGAACACCTGACACCCCTCTTCCCCGACGAGAAGTTCACGCTCTGCGGCGACCCTGCCACCACGAACCCTTCGGTGCGCATTGTCGACCTCTTCTCACCCATCGGTAAGGGACAGCGTGCCCTCATCGTCGCACAACCCAAGACTGGTAAGACGCTGCTGATGAAGGACATCGCCAACGCCATCGCTGCCAACCATCCCGAGGCATACATCATGATGCTGCTCATTGACGAGCGCCCGGAGGAGGTGACCGATATGGCTCGCACCGTCAATGCCGAGGTTGTCGCCTCAACCTTCGACGAGCCTGCCGACCGTCACGTGAAGATTGCCGGCATCGTGCTCGAGAAAGCCAAGCGCATGGTGGAGTGCGGACACGACGTAGTCATCTTCCTTGACTCCATCACCCGTCTGGCCCGTGCCTACAACACCGTAGCACCAGCCAGTGGAAAGGTGCTCACCGGTGGTGTCGATGCCAACGCCCTGCAGAAGCCGAAGCGCTTCTTCGGTGCCGCCCGTAACATAGAGAACGGCGGTTCGCTGACCATCATTGCTACCGCCCTGACAGATACGGGCAGCAAGATGGACGAGGTCATCTTCGAGGAATTCAAGGGTACGGGTAACTCCGAGCTTCAGCTCGACCGCATGCTGGCTAACAAGCGTGTCTTCCCGGCCGTCAACCTCGTACAGAGTTCAACACGCCGCGACGACCTGCTGCAGGATCAGACCACACTCAACCGCATGTGGATCATCCGCAAGTTCATTGCCGAGATGAACCCCATCGAAGCCATGAGCACTGTACGCGACCGACTGGTTCAGACACACTCCAACGAGGAGTTCCTGCTCTCCATGAACGGATAATATACGCTGTATATTAACAACGAGTTTCACTAATGAAACGAATGGTCATGCCAATATGAGCATGCAGACATCAATTCGTTTCATTCGTGAAATTCGTTTTTTTTCATTTCTTGCTGCGCTTCTTCAGCTGCAGCTTGGGAATCTTGATGACCTGCCCCTCCTTGATTGTGGGATTCTTGGGCAGGTCGTTGTAGACTTCTACATAACACTCCATATCCGGGCCCAGGTTGGCACGGCAGATGCCATAGAATGTCTGGCCTGCCAGCACCTTGACCTCATGGTCCAGACCAACAATGCGATAGGCTCCCAGACGCACACGGTCATCCTTGGAGGCATATTGGTCTACCGATTCCTCTACCTTTTTCTCAACAGTTTTCTCTACAGCTTTCGCAGTGACTTGGGCTGTTTCCGTCACAGCTTTCACCGTGTCTTTGGTGACGACTTCCTCAGTCTCCGTTTTCTCGACTGACACCTTCACGCTGTCCTTGTCAACAACGACCGTATCCCGAACAACAATGGTATCAGGAACAACATCTGGCAATGGTTTGTTAACGCCATGATAGTAGCCACCATAGGCAGAAACAGCCATCAATGCCAGCACACCAAACATCTTCAACAGCCATACCAGCGGACGCTTTTTATTGTTCTCTTCTCTCAATTCCTCCTTCTTGTTTACCATTTCAACGGGAGCCTCCTCCTTGGCTTCTTCAACGGGAACCTCTTCCTTGGCTTCTTCAACGGGAGCCTCCTCCTCAGCCACTTCTATCAGTGGTTCCTCAACAGGAACCTCCTCGACGACAGATTCCACTGTAGTCGAAACATCAGCAATGGTTTCCTCAATGGTCGGAACATCAGCAATAGCAGCTACCACAGGTACTTCCTCTCTGACAACCTCCTCGGGCTCTTCTTCAGGTTCGTCATCCTTCGGATCTTCTTTCGTGACAACTTTCATGTCGTCAAACTCCACACCATCGTTCAGCACGACGGTCTCGAACTGCGAGAATGGTTTGTTGACCAGTTCCTTCATTGTTGCATCGGGGGTGAACGTCAACTTCGAGTGACCGCTGATGGTGACACGTTCACCCGTACGGACACTGACGCTCTCACGGGGTTCCACATCGATAATCCGGAACGTGCCTAACCCCCTGACCTTCACCTGTTCACCAGCATTAAGACGTTCCATGATGACGGCAAACAGCTCCGTCACAAACTGGTTGGCCTCCCGTCTGTCCAGACCGTTCTTGTCCACCAAGACGGCAGCAATATCATTGATTGTCAGTTTTCCCATAGCCTACTTGCCTCCTTTCAGTTTGTCCTTCCACGTCTGGTTCGGCTTGAAACTCAGCACCAGCTTGGGCGGTACCAGCAGACGCTGGTTGGTAGCCGGATTGAGGAAGACACGCTCCATCTTCTTCTTGGTCTCAAAGGTACCGAAATTGGTCACCTGCACAGAGTCGCCCTCCTGAAAGGCATCACCCATGGCGTTGATGACATTGTTCACCAGTCGCTGGGTGTCCTTAGGATTATGCCCGGTACGGGCGGCTAATTCAGCTATCAGTTCCTTGTTGTTCATATCGTAGTAGCATATAAGTCAAACTCTTCAGCATCGGTAATGCGGACGTCATAAAACTGTCCGATGGTCAGCGTCTTACCTCTCCTTTCCCTCCGTTCACCTCTATGAATCAGCACCTCGGGGTCTACCTCGGGCGAACAGTATTCTGTACGCCCAACGTACCAGTCGCCCTCTACGCGGTCGATGATGACACGCAGCGTCTGGCCAATCTTCTGGGCTTCTATCTCGGCACTGATGTTCTGCTGCACGCGCATCAGTTTGTCGAGCCGGCGTTGTTTCACCTCCTCAGGCACATCGTCCTTGTAGTGTTCGGCCGAGTAGGTTCCTTCCTCCTCGGAATAGGCAAAGGCACCCATGCGCTCAAAGCGAGCCCACTTGGTGAATGCTATCAGTTCCTCAAAATCCTCATCGGTCTCGCCGGGGAATCCTACCATCAGCGTCGTACGGATATGGATGCCGGGCACTTCACGGCGCAGGCGCTCTACCAAGTCGTAGGTTTCCTGCTTGGTGACATGGCGCTTCATGCGGTCGAGCATGTGGTCGCTGATATGCTGCAAGGCGATGTCGAGGTACTTGCAGACATTTTTCTTCTCCCGCATCACCCGCAGCAGGTCCCACGGGAAATGCGTCGGATAGGCATAGTGCAGACGTATCCATTCCACGCCCTCAATGTCGGCCATCTGCTCCACAAGTTCTGCAATATGCTGCTGACCGTCGATGTCCACGCCGTAATAGGTCAGTTCCTGCGCAATGACATTAAACTCCTTGACACCCTGACCGACCATCCATCGCACCTCATCGAGGATATCCTGCATGGGACGGCTCTGGTGCTTGCCCGTAATCAGTGGTATGGCGCAGTAGGCGCAATGTCTGTCGCAGCCTTCCGATATCTTTATATAGGTATAGTGGCTGGGCGTGGTCAAGACCCTCTCCCAACCTCTCCCTATAGGGAGAGGAGAAGACAGCTTGGAGTAATCACTCCCCTCCATACAGGGAGGGGTCTGGGGGTGGGTCTTCAAGTCATTCAGCAGCTGCCGATAGTTGAACTTCCCGTACCAGCCATCGACCTCGGGAATCTCGGCCTCCAAGTCTGCCAGATAGCGCTCCGAGAGACAGCCCATGACGTAGAGGCGCTCAATGCGTCCCTCGGTCTTGGCCTGTGCAAACTCCAGGATCGTATTGATGCTCTCCTCCTTTGCATCAGCAATGAATCCGCAGGTATTGATGACCACGATTTCCCCCTGAGGGTCATCGCTATCATGTGTACAATGATAACCGTTGGCCTCCATCAGTCCCATCAGGTTCTCAGAATCCACCAGATTCTTCGAGCACCCAAGTGATATGAAATCTATCGTCTTCAAGGTTCTGCGTACTAAATTAAGTCTTTTTCTTCATTTTACTATATTAAACAGCGAATCAACGAACTCCTTGCGGTCAAAGAGCTGCAAGTCCTTCATGCCCTCGCCCAGACCGATATACTTCACTGGCACCTTCAGCTGGTCGCTGATGCCGATGACCACACCACCCTTGGCAGTACCGTCAAGCTTGGTGATAGCCAGCGAAGTAATCTGCGTGACGGCAGCAAACTGCTTGGCCTGCTCGAAAGCGTTCTGTCCCGTTGAGCCGTCCAGCACCAGAAGCACCTCGTCGGGAGCCTCGGGCATAACCTTCTTCATCACGTCCTTGATCTTCTTCAGCTCGTTCATCAGGCCCACCTTGTTGTGCAGACGACCTGCCGTATCTATCAGCACCACGTCGGCACCATTGGCCTTGGCACTCTGCAGGGTGTCGAAAGCCACCGAGGCAGGGTCGCTGCCCATCTGCTGCTTCACCACGGGCACGCCTACACGCTCACCCCAGATGCACAGCTGCTCAACGGCAGCGGCACGGAAGGTGTCGGCAGCTCCGAGGTAGACCTTCTTACCTGCCTGTTTGAACTGCCAGGCCAGCTTACCAATGGTTGTCGTCTTACCCACACCATTGACGCCCACTACCAGAATGACGTAGGGTTTATGGTCACCGGGCAGGTCCCAGTTGTTGTTATCCTCCGTATTGTTCTCTGCCAGCAGCGATGCTATCTCGTCGCGCAGGATAGCATTAAGCTCACTGGTCGAGACATACTTGTCGCGGGCTACGCGTTCTTCTATACGTTCGATAATCTTCAGGGTTGTCTCTACGCCGACATCAGAGGTAATAAGCACCTCCTCCAGATTGTCCAGTACATCGTCATCCACCTTCGACTTACCGGCCACAGCACGCGCCAGCTTGTCAAACACGCTGGTTTTGGTCTTCTCCAGTCCTTTGTCCAGCGTTTCTTTCTTTTCCTTATTAAAAAAACCGAAAATACCCATAATATTACAATTTCAGCGCAAAGATACAAAAAAAAGCTGAAACCACCTTCAGTTTCAGCTTTTTCTATTGAGATTTTAATATTAATTCTTAAAGAAGTCCTTAACAGCCTCGTTAGGAACCATCTGCTCGTCAAAGATGTAAGCACCCGTCTTGGGGCTCTTCACCATCTTGATAACCTTTGTGTAAGCGCGACCATCCTTTGAGCCTTCGTGGAGGGTAGCGACGGTTTTCTTTGCCATGCTCTAAATCGGATTACTTAATCTCCTTGTGCACAGTCATGCGCTTCAGGATGGGGTTATACTTCTTGAGTTCCATTCTCTCGGGGGTATTCTTACGGTTCTTGGTCGTAATATAACGGCTTGTTCCGGGCAGTCCACTATCTTTCATCTCAGTGCACTCCAGAATCACCTGAACGCGGTTACCCTTTGCTTTCTTACCTGCCATGGTTATTAGTCTCCTATTACTTTAATGTCCTTCCAATCAACATAACCCTTAGCAACAGCCTGCTTCAGGGCAGCGTCCAGACCTACCTTATTAATCATACGCAGACCAGCGGCGCTGATCTTCAACTGAATCCAGCAAGCCTCCTCCACATAGTAGAACTTCTTGCTGAACAGGTTTACATCAAAGACGCGCTTTGTGCGGTGCTTTGAATGCGACACATTATTACCACGCTGTGCCGTCTTTCCTGTAATCTGACAAATTTTCGACATTTCTATCTACTTTTTATTTGTTCCTAAAATATAACTTACTCCAAACAGGGTGCAAAGGTACACATTTTCAATGAGAAATGAGAAATGAGAAATGAGAAATGTTTTTGCGTTAATGTTTTTTAACCTTCCAACTATATTTTCTCCCGTTTTTCGTCCTCTGCCTTCAGAAAATCGAGGAAAATCTGCATAGCGTGATTGGTAGCAATGGCCAGGTTGATGTCCCGTCCGTGGTCTTCCTCGACCTTCATCGTCACCTGATAGTCGGGGGTGCCGCAAGCCAACCATATCGTACCCACAGGATTCTCCTTTGTGCCTCCTCCAGGACCGGCTATTCCCGTAGCCGAGATGGCATAGTCGGTATTCAGCGACCGACACGCACCCTTCACCATCTGACGGGCCACCTCCTCACAGACTGCCGTCTGCTCAGCCAGCACCTCAGGGTCGACACCCAACAACGACTCTTTGATTTCATCGACATAGGAGATGATGCCTCCCTTGAAATATTTCGAAGCACCCGGCACGGCAATGATAGCCTCAGCGATGCGACCGCCCGTGCAACTCTCGGCCGTACTCACGGTCTTCTCCATTTCCCACAGCAGCTGACTTACTTCGCGGCTGATAATCTTGCTTTCAAAATCCATATCTTTAGTCAATTAAACGTTACTTTCGAGAACGCCGGGGCATCTATCGGGCAGAACTCCTTGTCCAAGAACTTGTAGTAGCCCACGATGCCAATCATGGCGGCATTGTCCGTCGTGTAGCTGAACTTCGGGATATACACCGTCCAGCCGTAGCGCTTGGCATGGTCGTAGAAGGCGTTGCGCAGCCCGTTGTTGGCACTCACGCCGCCAGCCACTGCCACATGCTTGATACCCGTCTGCTTGACGGCCAGCTTCAACTTCTTCATCAGGATGTCCACGATGGTCCACTCCAACGACGCAGCAATGTCCTCCTTATGCTTCTCTATGAAGTCTGGTTCGGTCTCTACCCACTTACGCAGGTTGTAGAGGAACGACGTCTTCAATCCCGAAAAACTGTAGTCCAGCCCCGGTATGTGTGGCTCGGCAAACTGGTATGCCTTCGGATTGCCCTGACGGGCCAGTCTGTCGATGATAGGACCGCCGGGATAGCCCAGGCCCATCACCTTCGAACATTTGTCGATGGCCTCGCCGGCAGCATCGTCGATGGTCTGCCCCAACACCTCCATGTCGTTATAGGCATTCACCTTGACAATCTGCGAGTTACCACCACTGACCAACAGACAGAGAAACGGCAGAGGAGGCGGGTTGAAGTCACCTTCTCCACCATCGATGAAGTGTGCCATCACATGCCCCTGCAGGTGGTTGACGTCAATCAGCGGAATGCCTAACGAACGGGCAAAGCCCTTGGCGAAGTTGACACCCACCAGCAACGACCCCATCAGGCCCGGCCCGCGGGTGAAGGCCACGGCGCTCAGCTGTTCCTTCGTGATGCCGGCCCGTTTGATGGCCTCATGCACCACCGGAACCACGTTCTGCTGGTGCGCACGGCTCGCCAGTTCAGGCACCACACCACCATACGACTCATGCACGGCCTGCGATGCCGTCACATTCGACAGCAGCACGCCATTGCGCAATACCGCCGCCGACGTGTCGTCACACGACGACTCTATACCTAATATATATATGTCCTTTTGTGGTTCCATGACATTTCTTCATTTCTCATTCCTCATTTCTTTCATTTAATAAGAAATCACTTCCACGCCATGCTCGGTCATCAGCAGGGTGTGCTCCCACTGGGCAGAGGGCTTCTCATCGTCTGAGATAACCTCCCAGCCGTATGGGTCCTCGGAGTCGATGAAGACCTTCCACGTACCCATGTTGATCATCGGCTCAATGGTAAAGACCATGCCGGGGACCAGCAACATGCCGTCGCCGCGCTGCTTGAAGTGGACTACCTCGGGGTCTTCGTGGAAATGGCACCCTACACCATGACCGCACAGGTCGCGCACCACGCCGTAGTGATATTTGTCGGCATGCTTCTGGATGGCACGTCCTATCTCGTTGACACCATGCCAGGGCTTGGCGGCCTCCATGCCTATCTCCAGACACTCCTTGGTGACGCGCACCAGCTGTTCCTTCGCGGGCGTGGTCTTGCCGATGATGAACATACGCGAAGCGTCGGCATAGTAGCCGTCGAGGATGGTGGTGAAGTCGACATTGATGATGTCACCCTCCTCCAGCACGTCCTCGGCCTTGGGGATGCCATGGCAGACGACCTCATTAATACTCGTACACACGCTCATGGGGAATGGCGGCGTCTCCTCGTCGCCACCGTAGTTCAGACAGGCGGGAATCGCATGATGCAAGGCACAGTAGTCGCGACATATCTGGTCGATTTCCAGCGTCGACATACCCGCACAGATCTCTTTTGCGACAGCGTCCAACACACCCGTATTGACGACACCCGCACGGCGGATGCCCTCTATCTGTTCAGGGGTCTTTATCAAATCTGGCGTCGGCACCAGCGCCCCTTTATTCTCCAAATACATCATGCGCTTGTCAAGCTCTGTGGGCTGTTGCCCGGGCTTGCAGCGCCATCTTCTCTTAATCATAGTTCCTGAATTTCGGCGCGAAGGTACGCAAAAAAAACGACTTTGCGAAGAGAAAGCAAATATATTTGAATTCAAATGTTAATGTTCCCTAACATTACCGCTATCCGATTTTACTTTTCCCATCGGCAAGCGTCAATAATGTGTTAGTGTAGCAGAAACAATAAAACTTAATATCATTATTCATCTTAAATTAACTTATGAAAAAGATTTTTCTTTCATTGATGGCACTCTCATGCCTCACAGCATGGGCTCAGTTTGGTGCTCCCAGACAGAACCCCATTGTTCCCTCTGTAACAGAAAACGTCGCTGAAGACTTCAAGCCTGCAACGACCAATCAGGACAACAAGCAGTACCCGATGGTGAACTCGCAACGTATGGTCCGTGCGCAGATTACAGCACCTCAGGCCACTTTCGTCGGACTCGACATTGCTGGCAAGATCTATCAGATGACCAAGGACGAGAACGGAGTATGGACTGGCACGTCAGAGCCTCAAGACGAAGGCTTCCACTACTACCAGCTCAACATTGACGGTGCTTCTGTGCCCGATCCGGGTAGCCTCTATTACTATGGCGCCAGCCGTTGGGGCAGTGGTATTGAGATTCCTTCCGACGACCAGGACTTCTGGCAGGTGAAGAACGTGCCACAGGGATCCATGAGCGAGGTGTTCTATTGGTCTACCTACACGGAGAAGATGCGTCGCTGTCATGTATATCTGCCCGCCGAGTATTATACCAATCCCACCAAGAAGTTCCCCGTGCTCTATCTGCAGCACGGTATGGGTGAGAACGAGTACGGATGGGCTGAACAGGGTCATACCGCTCAGATTCTGGACAACTTGATTGCCGAGGGTAAGGCTGTTCCCTGCATCATCGTGATGGACAATGGTCTGAACACGCGCCGTCCCGGTGAGCAGCCGATGGGCTTCGGCGGTCCCCGTCCACAGCGCGGTCAGCGTCCTCAGGCTGCTCCCGGCCAGGGTGGTCCCCGTCGTGGCTTCGGTGGTTTCTCCGAGGGTTTCAAGAATGTGCTCTTCAACGATATCATCCCGATGGTCGAGAAGAACTATCGTGTGATTGCCGATCCTCAGCACCGTGCATACGCTGGTCTGTCGATGGGTGGCATGCAGGCTCGTGAGATAACGCTGGCCAATCCGGAGAAATTCGCTTATGTAGGTTCTTTCAGCAGCGGTGCATGGAACGTCGACCAAGTGAAGGCTTCTGAAGGTTTTGCCAAGAACGTCAAGTTACTCTTCATGAGCGGTGGCGGCAAGGAGAACATGGGTTGTGTTGAGGCTGCCAAGAACATCAAAGAACAACTCGGTATGAATGCCGTAGGCTACGAATCACCCGGCACTGCCCACGAATGGCACACGTGGCGTCGCAGCCTCTATCAGTTTGCTCAGCTGATTTTCAAATAATACTGCATACATCCATGCAAACAGACAAGGTGGTTGCAATCACTGCAACCACCTTGTCTATATCTATCAATCAAAATCTGTCGTTATTGGAGTGATTCCTCCATCTCTTTGATGTACTTCTCCGTTTGTTTGGTGACGTATTCTTGAAGCTTGCGGGTAGTTTTTCCATGCGTGATACTATCCTTAAATGCATCATTTAGGGCCTTGTTCTGATCTGTATAGAATTTCAGGATTGCCTTGTAAAGGTTCGGCATTTCTTCGACAGGACAGTTCAGCTTCTTTGCCAGTTTAATGACATCCTGATATTTCTTGTCCAACTCTTTGTTCTGCTGGAGAATCTGGTCAAAGATTAACATGATTCTGTCACGACTTCTGAAGCCGCCCATAATCTCACCAATCATTTGATATTTGGCCTTAATGTTTTCTATATCCATCTCCACCAGTTCAGCCTTCAGTTTAAGCTGTGCCTGTTGCTGTGCAGTAAGCGAGTTTCTCCAGCCCAGACGTGGATCTGAAGCGACAGTTCTGAACTGTTCAGGCACTTTGTCTGAAACCTCTACCGATTGGTCATCAATGCCACGTCTTTGCAGATTGTTTAGAAGACTATGGCCAGAATAGCGGCCCACACGCTGCTCATAGTC
>Ga0247611_10001876_pt1 | contig 36016 bp, 59 predicted proteins | sample 177DNAGHGhighgp2_FD_192422 | JGI IMG/M metagenome (GOLD analysis project Ga0247611, IMG submission 192422) | Sheep rumen microbial communities from Palmerston North, Manawatu-Wanganui, New Zealand - 1770 DNA GHGhigh gp2 | ecosystem: Host-associated > Mammals > Digestive system > Stomach > Rumen... | reverse complement strand
AGCGCCAATTTACCCCCGCAGAATTTGAGGGATAACAGAGTGGTATAGAAAGGACATTATGGGAGAGATAAAAAGAATCGAAAACATAGCGGTGGATAAGCTTATCCCCTATGTGAACAACGCAAAGAAACACACCGAGGAACAGGTAACAAAGATAGCAAGCTCTATCCGGGAGTTCGGTTTCTTGTCCCCGGTGTTGATTGATAAAGAGTTCAACATCATAGCTGGCCACGGAAGAGTGATGGCGGCGAAGAAGCTGGGGCTGAAAAGCGCTCCTTGCGTATTCGTGGAAGGTTTGACGGATGCACAGCGGAAGGCATATATCCTTGCTGACAATAGGCTTGGCGAGTTGGCTGAATGGGATATGGATATGGTCACAAGCGAGCTTGAAATGTTGCTCGATAATGATTTTGATATAGATTTGACCGGGTTTGAATTGCCGGAAGAACAGGAAGAAGCCGAAATCAAAGAAGATGATATTCCCAAAGAAGTCGAGACACGATGCAAACTTGGTGATTTGTGGGAACTGGGGGGGCATAGGCTTATTTGTGGAGATTCTACAGATATTGCGGTTATTGATAGGCTTATGGATGGGGTAAAGGCTGATATGGTATTTACAGACCCGCCTTACGGATATAATTATCAATCTAATATGCGGGTAAAATCAGAAAAATTTGATGTATTAGAGAATGATGATAAAATATTAGATTTTTTTCCAAACTTAATAAAACGAGTAAAAGGCTTTGTAATGATATGTACCACGTGGAAAGTATTAGATAAATGGATCCCTTTATTCAAACAGTATTTTGAATTATCAAATATGATTATCTGGGATAAAGGCGGGGGGGGTATTGGAGATTTAAAACATACCTTTTCAACAGATTATGAAGTAATATTATGCGCTAACAATGGAGCGGAAATAAAAGAAAAGCGCATTGGTAGCGTATGGAGTATTGGAAAGGATAACGCAAGTGATTATGAACACCCAACACAAAAGCCTGTGGAATTATCGGCAAATGCCATAAGGCATACAACAGATAAAGGGCAAGCTGTTTTAGATTGTTTTGGCGGTAGTGGAAGTACATTGATTGCCTGTGAACAGCTAAACAGAAAATGCTATATGTGTGAATTAGACGAGCATTATTGCGATGTAATAATCCAACGGTGGGAAGATTTTACCGGGCAAAAGGCGGTACTTTTGAATGAATGAAACCGAAATCAAGGCAAGAGCCGAGGAAGAGCAAAACAGAATAATCGAATTGCTTAACGAGGTTGGAATATCGGCAAAGAAAATGAAACTACTCGAACCGATCGTTATCAATACCGCCTGGATGAAAGTAAAACTCGATGATGCAAGAGAAGCGATAAAGAACAGCAACATTGTCATAAGCTATGACAACGGCGGCGGACAGAAGGGTATTCGAGAGAATCCGTTATTCAAGGGATATGAGAGTTTGTGGCGGTCATATATGGCGGGTATGGCAAAACTCCTTGAAAGTTTACCACAGGAGCAGATTGAACAGGCCGCTGAAATCGAAAAACCTGTCACAATGCTTGAGCTAGTCCGCAACAAACATAGGGAAAAAGCATGAAAGGTTCACAAGAACCACGAATAAAAATTGAACCGAGTCGCACTTTATCAGATGGTAAAGATGCGGCTCTTTTAATGGGTGAATATGGTTGCAATCTTGACGAATGGCAACAGTTAGTAATTGATTGTTGGCTTGGCAAGGATGAGAACGGAAAATATAACGTTACTTCCGCCGGGCTATCTCTTCCGAGACAGAACGGAAAAAATGTTTGCTTGGAAGCTCGCGAATTTTACGGGTTAGTGGTTAATGGTGAAAAGATACTTCATACCGCGCACCAAGTTAGAACTTCAAAAAAGAGCTTTAGACGTTTGGCGGCAATGTTTACCGACAAAAAGCACCCGGAGATAACAGACATTGTAAAAAATATCCGTTATACGAATGGTGAAGAGAGCATCGAGCTTGATAATGGTGGAACAATTGAATTTTCTGCCAGATCAAGGCAAGCGGCCCGTGGTTTTGACGGAATATCACTTGTTGTATTTGACGAAGCACAAGAATTAACAGACGACCAAGTGGAAGCAATCATGGCTACACTTTCCGCTTCACAGACCGGCACAAGGCAAATTATTTATACAGGAACACCGCCCTATCCAAATTGTCCGGGTGAAGTATTCAGGCGACGTAGAACAATTTGTTTAGAAGATGCTGGAAAACATGATTGTTGGCATGAATGGAGTTTAGCTGCTGACAATCTGGAAAAGGTCAACATAGGTGATTCGACATTATGGTATATGTGTAATCCTGCGCTTGGAATAAGACTTTCTGAAGAGTTCACTTCTGAAGAGTATAGATCAATGAGTCCTGATGGATTTGCAAGAGAGCGCTTAGGATGGTGGAGCCCTACGCTTGTAGCAGAAGCGAACAACGCAATAGATGCAAAGATTTGGGATTCATGCGCAAGCGAAGCATTAAAGCCAGAAGGAAAAACGGCTTATGGTGTTAAGTTTTCGCCTGATGGTTCAGAAGTTAGTCTTTGTGGAGCGGTCATTGATAAGGACGGCAAAGCAAGGATTGAATTAATAGATAGACGTTCCACCGGAGAAGGAACACAATGGTTAGCTGATTGGCTTAACCTCAGATACAAAAAAGCCTCCTGTGTTGTCATTGACGGACGAAACGGGGTTGATGTTCTGGTGGAAAAGATTAAAGATACATGGAAATATAAAAACTCTGTTGTAAGGCCATCTACAAAGGATGTTATTGCAGCGGTTTCCATGGTAATGAATGGACTCAGTGAGAAAACAATTACATGGTATTCAAAGCAGGTAGTGCTTAAAGAGAGTGCCATAACATCAGTCAAGCGTCCTATTGGTGGAGGTTGGGGATTTGGTGGAGAAAATTCCACTCCAATCGAAGCTTGTGCGCTGGCGTTGTGGGGTGCCAAGATTTCCAAAAGGGACCCAAACAGACAGATGAAATTTGGATAAGAGGAAAACGACAATGATAACATTGAACCTTAATGCTGGAAACATCATAGGACTTGACCCGGCTGAAATTGCAAGAGTGAATAAGCTTGTGCAAATATTCAATTATCATCAGGGCAAAAACTTGCTCAAAAATAAATATTATGAGGGCAAGATTACTCTGGATGATGTTAATCTTGGAATAGCCCTTCCTGAAGGAATGAGCAAGCTAGAAATAGGTTGCGCTTGGGGTGCCAAGACTGTTGATGTCCTTGCAGGACTGTCAATGTTTGACGGTTTTGTCAGTGAGGACGGGGAAGATTCTGAGCTTCTTGATATGATCGCTGAAAAGAATAATCTTGTGGCTGAATATCAGAAGGCTTGCAGGGATGAGCTTAAGTATGGATGTACTTTTGCAACCCTCTCAGCAGATCCGGAGCTTGGCTGTAAGATTCGTTTTCATTCTCCAATGACAGCTTCAGCTATGTGGGATGGCACGAAGGGTCGTATTTCTTGCGGAATGGCAATTCTCGACTCCGTACAGGATGAGATGGATAACTCAACATGGCACCCTTCACTTATCGGATATTATACAGATGATAGCATTTGGATGTTATCTGCTTCAGACTCAAACGCAACCATTTGGAGAGCTATGCGGATGCGTCATAAGATGGGACGGCCTTTGATGGAGGCTCTCATTTGGAATGCCACATCAGATAAGCCTTTTGGACGTTCCAGAATAAAAGAGCCCATTAGAAGACTGATAGATGGATATGTCAGAACCATAGCAAATGCGACGATAGGTTTGGAATTTTCCACAGCTCCTCAAAAGTATCTGCTTGGAGTTACTGATGATCAGTATGATGTGATAGTTAATCAGAAGTTTAAGCAGTACATTGGAAACATTCTTGCAGGAACTTCCAATCCGGAGACCGGAGAAAAACCTACATATGGACAGCTTCCTCAGGGAAGTATCACTCCTCATGTAGAAATGATTAGAATATTGGCAACACAGTTCAGCGCTGCTACTGGTTTAACTGTTACAGATACCGGAGTTGTAAGTGAAGCAAATCCTACAAGCGCGGACGCTGTTCTTGCTCAGTCAAAGACACTTGTTTCCATGGCTGAGCAGCTTAATACAGTAAATGGTGATGCACTTCATACAATTGCACTTATGGCCCAGGCAATTGTGCATAATATTGGACTTAATGAGTTAGATGAGACAGAGCAGGAAGTTATTGCACATTTCAAGAATCCTGCAATGCCTAGCGTGGCAGCTTCAACGGATGCAGCTATGAAAATTGCAACATCAAGACCAGCATTTGCTGACACCGATACATTCCTTGAGATGATTGGCTTTGATAAAGCTGATATCAGAAGGATAAAAGCTCAGGAACAGCGCTCCAGAGGATTGAACACTTTGGTGGATTTAGGGGTTGAGTAATGGATATCTCCAAGCGCATTTGGAAAAATTATATTAGTGGGCTGTCCAAGGTCAGTGATACTGCTAAACAGTTAATCCTTAAATACCTGGACACTCATTCAATAAATACATTTGAAGAGCGCGAAGCTTTTATCAATTACTGTTATGCTGTTTCGACTAAGTATGGTGAAGCTGCTGCTGAATTTGCCTGTCAGATGTATGATGCTGAAGCAGCTTATGAGGGGGTTCTTTTGGATCCGGCGGAACCTTCCGAGCCAGCATCTTTGGAAGAGATTGCTAAAGTAGTGAATGGGACTCTTAAATATGCTTTGTTTTCTGAAGTTACAGCCAGCGCTATTGGAAGACAGGTAAAACTTACCGGGCAAGACACAACACTGAAAAATGCAATCCGAGATAAAGCATATTATGCATGGATTCCAATGGGTGATACTTGTCCATTCTGCTTAAGTATTGCAGCGGAAGGATGGCAAAGAGCAACAGCTAGAGCTTTAGCTGGTGGACACGCTGAACATATACATGGTAATTGTGATTGCTCTTATGCTACAAAGCACAGCGAAGAGACAAAATATTCTGTTTATGATCCTTCCAAGTATGAAAAAATGTACGACAATGCTGAAGGCAGTACGGAAGAGGAAAAGCTTAATTCCATGAGGCGGAAGGCATACGCCACAAACAAAGAGCGCATAAATGAGCAGAAAAGAAGTGCATATGAGAAAAGACAGGAACTGAATAGTTCCGAAGCTGAAGAAATAAACGTTAATTAAGGCATCTTGACGAAGGTGCTTTTTTTATACCCAAAAACTGGCAACTCGTGCCATTAAAACGAGGGAATATTTACTCGATTTTGGAGGATTTTATTATGTCAGAAACTGTGAATCAGGAAAAACAGGCAACTACTAACGAAGAAACCAAGACATTCACTCAGCAGGAAATGGATGCCATTATAGCCGACCGCTTAAAGCGTGAGCGTGCCAAATATGAAGGCTTTGAGGACTTTAAAGCTAAGGCTATGAAGTTTGATGAGCTGGAAGAGGCAAATAAGAGCGAGTTGGACAAGGCACATGAGCGTGTTAGCACGCTGGAAACTGAATTGAATGCTTTGAAGAAGGCGGAAGAGGTTCGCCTGATCCGTGAGAAGGTTGCTAAAGAAATGAGCATTCCGGCTCAGTCAATGAGTCTTATCACTGGAGAGACGGAAGAAGCTTGTAAGGAACAGGCAAAAGCTATCTTAAGCATTGCAGTTCCTAGTAGTTATCCACAGATTCCGGATGGTGGAGAGCTGCAAAACGTAAACAAAGGAACAGCCAGAGACTTATTTAAGGACTACATGAGTCAGGTTGGTTTTTAAACAAAGGAGGACAATAAAATGTCAGGAATTAACACAAACAGAACTAATATTTCTCTTCCTACAGCCGTTTCTGCTGAGATTATTCAGAAGGTGCAGGAAGATTCAGCAGTCATGAGACTTGCTAGACAGATTACACTCCCCGGAAGAGGTCTTACAATTCCGGTTATCACATCAGATCCTGCTGCTGCATGGGTAGATGAGACTGATGAGAAGCCCGTAAGCAATCCCGGTCTTGGAACAAAGGTAATGAGAGGCTACAAGCTTGCTGTTATCGTTCCTTTCTCAAACCAGTTCAGACGTGATGATGGTGCTCTTTATGATGCCATCGTTGCAAGACTTCCCAGAGTGCTTGCTGAGAAGTTTGATAATACTGTTTTTGGTGGAACAGCAGCTCCCGGAGATGATTTTGATACATTCGCAAGCTGCACAGCTCAGAGCCTTGCTTCTGATGTGTATGCTGGTCTTGTTGCAGCTGATACAGACGTTGCTATTCATGGTGGAATCATCAATGGATATGCAATCTCTCCTCAGATGAAGGGCGTACTTCTTTCAGCTGTTGACCAGGATAAGAGACCTCTGTTCATTAACTCTGTAGCTGAGGGCGCTATCCCTATGATCCTTGGAAATCCCACCTATCTCACAAAAGGTGCATTCGTTAATGGTTCACCTGCTACCATCGGTGTTGCTGGTGACTGGACCAAGGCTATGTATGGCATTGTGGAAGGTGTTGAAATCAGCTTCTCATCTGATGCAACTCTTACACTTGCTGACAGTTCCAAGATCAATCTCTTCCAGAGAAATATGTTTGCTGTAAGAGCAGAAATCGAGATCGGCTTCCGCGCTGATACTTCTGTATTCAATAAGCTTACAGCAACAGCTGTTCCTTCTGTCTGATGGTTGTTTTTATCAATCCATTCACAGGCACTGAGACACTGGTAGCGGATGAGCGTAAAGATGAATATTTGGGAGCTGGCTATAAGCTGGCTCCTGTTTATTCAAGCGCAAAGCCAATAGAAACGCCTGTAGTGGAAGAGAAGCCTGTGGAAAAGAAGGCTGAAACTGTAAAAAAGACAACACGCACCAAAAAGAAATGAGGTGGTAAGTATGGCATATGCTACATGGGAAGACGTTCAGGCAAGACTTATGAGAGTCTTATCTACAAATGAGCAGGCTGTATGTACCACTCTTCTTGATGATGCTGCTGTGATAATTGACGCATACAATGCAGACGCCAAAGCAGATAACAAGAAGGTTGTATCTTGCCGGATGGTTTTACGTGCTCTTGGTGATGGTGAGAGTGCTGGGATTCCAATGGGTGCCACACAGGGATCCATGAGTGGACTTGGTTATTCTCAGAGCTGGTCTATCTCAAATGGTAGTGCTGGCGAGCTTTATATGTCAAAGATGGATAAGAAGCTTCTTGGAGTCGGTGATAAGATTGGCTCTTATTCTCCGGTACAGGAACTCGTTCCAAAGGAGGAAAACAATGAAGGGCACGACAGTACAGTTAGTTGTTAAGACTCAGAGTGGTACTGATGCCTTTGGAGCGCCTGTTTACACTGAGGAGCTTGTATCTGTGGCTGATGTACTTGTTGGAAGTCCTACATCTGATGATGTTACGAACACGCTTAATCTGTACGGAAAAAAGATTGAATATGTTCTTGGAATTCCAAAGGGAGATACGCATGACTGGATAGATGCTGAAGTAGTCATCTGGGGCGAACGCTTCAGGACGATTGGATATCCCACAACAGGAGAACAGGAAAATATTCCGCTCCGGTGGGGCCAGAATGTAAAGGTTGAACGTTATGGCTAATTTTAAGTTTGAGCTTAATACAGCCGGAGTCAGGGAACTGATGCAGAGTTCTGAAATGATGGCTATTTGTGAACAGTACGCTAATAATGCAGTTGCACAGCTTGGAGATGGCTACGAAGTGAGCACGTATGTTGGAAAAACTCGTGTGAATGCCAGTGTTATGGCTACAACCTTTGCAGCCAGGAAGGAAAATTCTGAAACTAATAGCATATTAAAGGCGGTAGGTGGATGATTGAGCAGATTATTTATGATTATTTGAAAACTTCATTAAGCGGAGACGAGATTCCGGTATATATGGAACGTCCTGCAACGCCTCCATCATGCTATGTGCTTATCGAAAAGACAGGCGGTGGAGAAGATAACCACATTCAGCGCGCAACAGTGGCAGTCCAGTCAATAAACACATCTTTACTCAATACAGCAGTTCTTAATGAAAAGGTAAAAGAGTTCATGAGGGCTGCTATTTCTTTGGATAAGATCGCAAAGGTTGAATGTAACAGTGATTATAACTTTACGGACTCATCCACAAAAACATACCGATATCAGGCAGTTTTTGATATCAAATACTATTTATAGGAGGATAAACAAATGGCTGATAATAATGTAGCTCATGTTACAGCAGGCAAGCCGAAAGTTGGTGGTGCCATTTATCGCGCACCTCTTGGAACAAGTCTTCCAACAGATGCCAGCTCAGCACTCTCAGCAGCTTTCAAGAATCTTGGATTCGTTTCGGAAGATGGTGTTACAAACTCCAACTCTCCTGAGAGTGACGAGATAAAGGCTTGGGGCGGTGATACTGTTCTGACTCTTCAGACAGCAAAGCCCGACACATTCAAATACACGCTTATTGAAGCGCTGAATCCCGAAGTCCTCAAATATGTTTATGGTGATGCTAATGTAAGTGGAACTCTTCAGAGTGGTCTTACTATCACTGCAAACTCTAAGGATCAGGCAGCAAATGTAATAGTTGTAGATATGGTCCTTAACTCTGGCACCCTTAAGAGAATAGTTATTCCTGAGGGCAAAGTTTCAGAGGTTGGAGATATCGTTTACCAGGACGGCGGAGCAGTTGGTTATGAGACCACACTCACAGCTCTTCCGGACACTTCTGGAAATACTCATTATGAGTATATAGTCAGCACTGGCGTATCATCTTAAACATTGGAGGGGAACATGGTTAAAGGCAAAACAGTTGACGGATTCAAATTTTCAATTGATGAGGAAGTCCTTCAAGACTTTATGTTCCTAAAAGCCCTTAATATGGCTCAGAGCAATGATGTTTCAGAAGCTCTGGATGGAACAATTAAAATAGTTTCCTGCATCTTCAATGATGATGTTAAGGAAAAAGAGTTCTATGAATTCTTAAAATCAAAACATAACGGACGCGTTCCGGTAGATGTGCTCTCAAATAATGTCAGAAGCATGATTCTGAAGCTACAGGAGAGCAAAGATGTAAAAAAATCTTAATCCTTTCAACCTTGATGGCTGCTGATGAGGATGCTCTTATATGTGACTTAGCTGAAACATATGGGATTTTAGATATGTGGTCGTTGCCGGTTCTTACGGTAGCGACCCTTTCTATAGGGTTGAAAGGTGATTCTAGGATAATGCGAAAAGTGACTGCCCAGCCAGCAGAAGACAAGATTATGTTATTAGCTGGAATATTGGACAGATTGTCATTCCTCGCATGGACAAAAACGAAAGACGCACAGACGGGACGAAATCGTCCTGATTCTGTATTAAATAAGCTATTGAATGGCAATAAGAAGCCGGATAGAGGATTTGAAGTATTCGATTCCGGTGAGGAATTTATGGAGCGCCTTAATCAATTGCGGAAAGGATAAACAATGCCAGAACTTGGAAAAGCATATGTGCAGATAATTCCATCAGCAGAAGGAATAAGTGGCTCCATTGAGTCAACACTTGCACCTGAAGCACAGTCAGCAGGTTCAAAGATAGGCGCTTCACTTGGTGGAAGCATTGGAACTGCTATCAAGGGCTCGGCTGCTTTAATTACTGGGGCAGCTGTTGGAGTGACCGGAGCTGTTGTTAAAGGTTCCGCGGATCTCGCTTCCTATGGTGACAATATTGATAAGATGTCTCAGAAAATGGGCATTTCAGCACAGGGATATCAAGAGTGGGAAGCAGTTATGCAGCACTCCGGTACTTCCATGGAAACAATGAAGGCTTCCATGAAAACCCTTGCGAATGCAGTTGAGAATGGAAATGAAAGCTTTGAGCGCATAGGAATATCCATGGAAGACCTTGGGAATATGTCTAATGAAGATATATTCAATGCAACTATCGCAGGGCTTCAGAATGTCGATAATGAGACGGAGCGTACATATTTAGCTGGTCAGCTTCTTGGAAGAGGAGCGACAGAACTTGGTGCACTCCTTAACACATCAGCTGAGGACACTCAGGCCATGAAGGACAGAGTGCATGAGCTGGGTGGCGTTATGTCTGATGAGGCTGTCAAGAATGCTGCTGCCTTCCAGGACAATCTCCAGGATCTGCAAACAGCTTTTGCAGGTGTTGGACGTGGAATCTTTGCGGAACTCCTTCCCGGTATGAATGAAATCATGGCAGGCTTTACTTCACTTATTGCAGGTGAAGAGGGCGCTTCCGAAGCTATTTCCAACGGATTTAATTCATTATTTGATTCTCTGACGGATATCACTAGCAATATTGTTTCGACTATTTCGGATATGCTTCCCGGCATGGTAGAAGGCTTTGCAACAATACTTCCGGAAGTAATAACTATGGCTGCTGATTTAATTATTTCAATCGGTCAGGCCATCATTGACGCACTTCCAACTATTATCACAGTTGTTTTGCCAGCTCTTGCCCAGGCAGCTATTGAGATAGTTATAGCTCTTGGACGTGCTCTGGTGGAAGCAGCGCCTCAGCTTGTAAGTGCTGGGCAGCAGCTTATTTCAACGCTCAAGACTTCAATCAATCCTTCTGAATTGCTCAGCAAAGGACAGGATATGATTACAAACGTGTTGAATGGTATCACAAATGCACTTCCGGGACTCTTGCAGTCAGGAGTACAGATAATTCTTAGTATTGCTAATGGAATATTGAGTAATCTTCCACAGCTAATCACTACAGCATATAGTCTGATAACATCGTTTGTTGCCTTCCTGCTTCAGAATCTTCCGACCATATTACAGGCCGGAGCTGACTTATTGCTTGGACTTGTTAATGGTATCATCAGCAACCTTCCAGAGATAGTAATAGCAGCTGTGCAGGGTGTGACTCAGTTTATTACGACTATTGCAGGAATGCTTCCGCAGGTTCTCCAGCAAGGTATTGAGATTATATTCAAGCTCATTGCAGGACTTGTCCAGGCTATCCCGGATCTTATCGCAGCCATCCCTCAGATAATTTCTGCAATTGTAGATACAATTATGGAAGTTGACTGGCTTCAGCTTGGTTTAGATATCCTTGATGGTATCGCAAAAGGTATTACAAACGGAGTATCAAACCTTATTAGCGCACTATGGGGAGCTGTTAGTGATGCCATCCAATGGGTTAAAGACCAACTTGGAATTAAGTCTCCTTCAAAGCTGATGGCTGATGTCATCGGTAAAAACATGGCTCTTGGTATTGGAGTAGGCTTTGAGGACAATATGCCGGACGTAGACATGGCTGATGCTGTTCTTGATACTACTGGAAGCATGGAGACAGCTGTGCAGAGTGGCGTGGTTGCTAGTGCAGATAGAATTGATTATATGGCAATTTATGAAGCAGTAAAGGCAGGAGCAGAAGCAGCAAATCTCATCATTGACCTTGATGGACGTGAAGTGACAAGAACGCTTAAAGGGTTAGGAGTGGCAATGGCATGAACATTAATTTGACTTATATCAGCGATAATGGCATATCTTTTCCACTTGTCGCAGAATCAATGTATATAAAAGAAGGTTCTTTTCATGAGTATGCATGGAATCCTGAGACTGTAAAATATAAGCTTGGAGACCTTCTTAAGATATTCACCAAAGACGCACAGCAGTATAGCTGTACACTTGCATTCTCAGGGTCTCAGTCAGCAAGAGAGAGTAGCATTGAAGCAATTCATGATGCTTGGGAGCATGATATTATGCTTCAGAAGCCCGGTAAGCTTGTCTGGAATAATTACTCGATAGAGTGTTATTTTATACAGTCGAAAACCTATTCCAATAAAAGCAATACAAGGACGCTCAATGATGTCACCATCTACTGTCCTTATCCATTCTGGACTAAAGAAACTAAATACGAAATTCATGCCACAGGTGCAGACCAAATTATTGACGGACTTGATTTTCCGTTTGACCTGCCCTGTGATCTTGGAGTCAGCGGTTACAGAAGAGTCATAACATTTGATACTTCCATTCCGCTTGATTTCAGGCTTGTATTCTATGGAGTAATAACAACACCGAGTATCAACATAAACGGACATTTATATGAAGTGCAGGTAACAGTTCCGCAGAACTCAACGCTCACAATCTCCTCAATCGAAAAGAATGATAGAGAAAAGGGCGTAGTGATGACTTATCCCAGTGGAACGCAGACCTCAGTACTATATGCACGAAACCGCGACAGCTACATCTTTGAGCCGATTACTCCAAAGAATGGGCAGATAATTATCACTACAGCACAGACAATGGATTTTGACCTTTATCTGGTTGAAAAGAGGAGTGAGCCTAAATGGACTTAATCTATGCTGATATAATTGAAGGATTAATAATCGACCGTGGAGTCCTTACAAATTATACTTTCGACCTATCATATGGTGCAGATGAGAATGATTTTTTGCTGACTCTTCCGCTTAGTGGAGTCAGACTGTCTGAGGACCAGATTGTATATATCCCCGGAACAGAGTACGGCGGAATCATTGACTCCATCAAGGTGGACACATCAACACAGATGCTAATGTACTCCGGTCGCTCATGGCATGGAATCCTGGAGAGTAAAATTCTCTATCCTGAACCGGGTAAGGATTATATGTATGTCAGCGGTGAAGCAAATAGTGTGCTGGCAACACTCCTTGAACGAATGAACATAATCCCCGGAGATTACAACGAGCTATATGTTCAGCCGACCCATCCCATCATAACTGTATCTGAGGAAGATTCTGGAATTTTTGTTGATGCAAAGATTACTTCTGAATCAGGAAATTATGCACATGGGTACTCCTTTATCAGAGACCTTCTTTACGCTTCCAGTGCAAAGCCTAAGATAATTGACGGGGTGCTTTCAGCGGAGCCACTTATGGACTACTCCAGCAGCGCAGACTTCTTGGAAGGCACAGACCAATTCACAGCAAAACATAATTACAATGCAATAAACAGACTCCACTGTCTTGGAGCAGGAGAGCTCAGAGACAGATATACGATTGACTTGTATCTGTCTGAGGGTGGAACATTGCTTCCTTATTCAAAAGAAAACCCTATTCAGGACAGTGACTATTATACGGACATTAATGCTCTTGCTGAGTCTACTGATCCGGAAGATGTTGCCAACTTTACCGAGATAACTCAGAACATGGTAACAGGAGCAAAGGAAATATCTGATATATACGATTATCCTAATGCACAAGTGACATATCACTATGTGGAGCAGACTGAACAGCCAGCAGACTGGGGGAGTGACCTCACGCCTAACATTACAGATATAAAGAGTACAGATAAGCTGTGGGGCTTCCAGCAATACTTTTATCAAGACCCCGATAATGATGGGAAGTATAAGAGCCTAGAAAAACCAAGCCTTGATTATGATTATCAGTTACAGTATGTGATGCCTGCTGATTGGCTTTCAAACTTTGCCAATTATTACACCAGCGGAGCAAAAGGCTATGAAAAAGTAACATCTGTTACTGCTTATGATGTTCAAAGCACAGAGCCGAGTGGATGGTATGAAGGAACGTTCATGAACTACTATAAATATGCTAATGGTAGTTATACAAAGCTTTCACTTGTGCCTGGCTATGTAATACTGACAGATCCCCCTGGAGACTGGGAGACATCTTACGGTAACTACTACAATCTTGATGAGACCAAGGTGCAAGGCGTGAAATCACGTCCTGCCCCAGTAAAACTGACGAGTGCATCTGCTCCTTCAAATTGGAATACAAACTATGGTGATTACTATATTTGGGACGGTACACAATACAAAAAAGTTGCAGGAGTAAGTGTTACAAAGTACCGAAAACTTGCTTCCAAGCCGTCAGATTGGAATAGTTCTTATAAGAACTACTACAGAAAAGTAGGAAAAGAATGGGTTGCCTGCACTTCCAAAAAACAATGGGACATCAAGAAAGTCAGACAGAGATACACAGAACAGAAGGCTCCAGAGTATAAAAAGAATGTCTATTTTTCATGGCCTCCGGAAGAAACTAATGCACCAACATTTGTAAGTGGACAGTATAAGTCAAGCGGTCGAGTTGTCCCTGCGTTTAATGCTCAGACAGTTTATAAAAAGCGTACAGTTCCAACATGGACGACTAATAAATACTATACAGCTGTACAGTATCAGCCTATTCCTGAGTGGGGACAGGGCATTTTTACTCAATATGAGGACCATTATCAAGCACTCATTGAGGGAGCTTTGAAAAAGATAGAAGACAGCTCCATACAAGATGAGCTGGAAATTAAATTGGATGAGCTTACCACTTATGATATCAACGACAGGGTTGGCGCGTCTGACGAGGTAACAGGCATCGGAGCAGTTGAGCGCATAACGCAGAAGATAGTCAAGATTAAACGCGGTATAGTCAGCTTTGACTACAATACCGGCAAATAAGGAGGGCAGATATGCCAAACGCAAACATTGATTATGTTACAAGCCATCAGGGGCAGGCGCATATAACTACACAGAACGTTATAGATCTGCTTGGTGGGATAAGCGGAGACATCACAGGCATTAAGAAATTCCCACAGCTTTATAATGGCTTGTCACATGAAATAACGGACGCACTTACTATCCAGGTTAAGACAGGAGCAGCCCTTGCAGGTGGCTCTTTTTTTATGTTAGATAGTGCCTTTGATTGGCTGTTAGATGCCGGAGCAGTTGGTTACTCAAGAATTGACGTGCTTTATCTTGTCTTTTATGAAGATCCTGAGACCAATGTACAGAGTGCGGACTTTGTTTATGTTCCCGGTGACTTATATCCAAACGGAACCACTGGGACAGTTCCAAGTGCTCCAACGGGTACAGATATCGCACAAACTTATCCGTTCTTGAGGATGGATATGACAGACGGAAGTATTGTTAGCGTCACCGATTACGGCACGCCCTATCTGTCAAACAGTGACCTGTCTCAGACAGTCAGCGACCTTGTGGCAGAGCTCGAGGAGAGTGTCGGAGGTACGGTGGAACAGGTGCAGACAAATACTCAGGACATATCAAACCTTAAGAACTCATCACAGACCATGAGCCAACAGATTCAGACAATAAACGACAACATGGGCACACAGGTCACTTATTCGCTCAGCGGAACCACGCTGACAATCACAACGAAGTAGAGGGAACGCTATGCCTTTAAAGTTCAATCAAACGAAGTGCAATGCAGTGAAATTCAATAATACGACTCTATCGGTCATCAAGTATAACGGAAATAACGTTTTTAAGAGTGGAAATGTAAAGTTTACCTATACGCTGACATCACAAAACGAAAACCTTAATCAGTACGCCTCAAATTTTTATGCGAGAATTAAAAATGTAAGGACAGGCGAGACCAAAACAGTCGGCGGAAGCATAGGGACAACGAGCGTCAGTATTTCTGCTCTTGATGGAGATAAGATACGTCTTGAAGCATTTGGCTACTATGAAGGCGGATCATTAAGGGCAGTATCTCCACTCCAAAACGGAACGGATGAAGATGGAACCTATTTTAATTACCCATTAAATGATGCAGATATACAATTCACTGCGGCTCTAAATATGAGAGGATATTATGACCCGGATAGGAGAATATGGGTCCTTAATGAAGCAATAACCGGGACAATCACTGCAAATTACTACGTCAATATACTTGACGATTATGAATAAAGGAGATTAATCATGGCAATAGATTTAATCACAGGACATCAGGGCGTTGCCCACATAAGCGAGGAACAGATTGCAGAGCTCCAGAGAGCCGAGCTTGGCGGTTATGGTGATAACAAAGTTATGCGCATGATTGACGGTGGAGTAACTTATTCAGGTCTTACTATCACAGTGGCAGCAGGTTACTGGCGTGTCAATGGATATGATATGCAGATCCAGGAGGCCGAGGAGATCCTTATCGACCCAACGGCAGCAGGTAATTCTCGAATAGATAAAGTCTATGCGACTATTTTGCAGGATATTCCCTCCGGTGTTCAGAGATCGGAGCTGCGAGTTGTCCAGGGCGAAGAGTCAGCAAGCACTCCCACAGCTCCAACAAAGCCCACAACACCCATCCTCAACACTGATGAGCTTCTCCAGATTGAAGAGGTTTGCACGGTAACAGTCTCCGATGGAGCAATGACCTTCCAGGACAACACCATTCCCTATAGGCTCGCCAATCCTGAGGACATCACAGAGACTCAGCAAATGATCGCACCTATCGAAGCAGGTCCCACAGCTTCCCAGGCTTATGCAGTAGGAAAGCAGCTCGTATATAATGGTCTGCTCTATAAAGTTACATCAGCAATCGCCCAGGGTGACACGCTGACAGTCGGCACTAATATTGCCCTCAGTGATGACGTGACAACCCAGCTCCTGACTCTCAAGAATCAGGTCCCGAAGTATGGCACATCATCCACAGCAGCATCCACCACATCAAAAACCGCAAGCACTACAGACGGAGATTTTGCCCTCCAGACTGGTGCAGTCGTGCGCGTTAAATTCACATACAACAATACCGCGTCAACTCCCACGCTGAACATTGACAGCACAGGAGCTCATGGCATAAAAGCATACAACACCACAAAGCCGGACCTCTACTGGAAAGCCGGGGACGTGGTGGAGTTCACTTATGATGGCTCAAACTTTATCATGGGAGCAACCGAGGGACAGATCAGTGAGTTAAACGCGTCTTTAAATTGGCAAGCATTAGGAACTATATCTGGTGGTAATTCAATACAAATTACTGATTTTAATATCAGAGAAATCATGATTGTTGCTTATCTAAGCAATACAGTGAATTATGTATTCAATATTAACAAAGAAGTTTTACTAGATGCTAATGTTCAAAGATTAGTACAAGGTTTTAATAATACTAATCAAAATTTCGCTATTATCGGAATAGCATCTCCGTATATAACTATAGAAAGTCTGATGTTAAATGGTACAGATGTAAAAGCTTCAGGAAAAGGTAGTGTTACAGTATATGTGAGGTAAATTGGACTATAGAATAATTAGTTATGTTGAAAGAACCTTTAATACAAAAACAGCAATTCAAGTTGATTACTTAAAGACGCGTTTAACGGACTTAAAAATTAAATATTGTAACCTTGAGCGCTCAGATCGGGCGCTCTTTTTATTAAAGGAGGAGAAAAAGAAATGAAAAGATATTACATTTGTGAAGCCGTCCAGTATATCGAGCCCGTCAATGGCAAGTCGGAAAAATTTGCCATGGTTGCCAGAGACACTGAGAACGACGCTATGATCGTCTATCTCGACAAAATGTCCGCAGCCAGAAAAGACGACAACGTTGCCATCGAGATTGTGCATGTTATGGACGAGAAGGGCGGGGATATCAAGACAGACTGCTTTGAGAGAGAAATCCCTCAGGAAGAGGAAGAGAATGCTCCGGCCTATGATGAGAACGGCAACCTGATCGGATGACGGAGGTGAGATCATGAAAGAGATATATGTTGTATTATGTAGTATCTGCGGAGTTTTGGGGAGCATAATTGCAGGAGCTTTCGGAGGATGGGATGCTGGCATGGTAACGCTTGTTACTTTCATGTGCATTGATTACATATCTGGCATTATAGTCGCAGGGGTTTTCAAGAAATCAAATAAAAGCGAGACCGGAGCTCTTTCCAGTAAAGTCGGCTGGATAGGCCTTTGTAAGAAGTTTATGACCTTGCTTATTGTCGTTGCAGGATATCGTCTCGACCTGCTTATCCAGACAGATTATATAAGGGACGCGGTTGTTATAGGATTTTGCGTCAATGAGCTCATCAGTATAATTGAAAATGCTGGCTTGATGGGGCTGCCACTTCCTCATGTACTGATTGAAGCCATTGAAGTCTTGAAAGGAGAAGGAGAGCACCATGAGTGAAGTTTTCGGGATAGATGTGAGTCACTACCAGCAGACCATAGACTGGAAGAGAGTTGCAGCATCCGGGAAAAAGTTTGCTATCATGAAAGCTCAGTATGAATCACAGGCTCACAGAAAAGACGAGTTTTTCGAGCGCAATTACATAGGTGCAGGAGAAAACGGCATCAAGAGAGGCGTGTATATCTATATTGCAAGGACATCCATGGCAGATATCGAAGGAGATGCTCGCTCACTGCTCAATCATTTGCAGGGCCGTCCCTTAGAATATGGCATCTGGCTCGACCTTGAAGACAAGGCAGTCGCGGTCAAGGGCAAGGCTTATATCAGTGAGCTTGCTTACAAATATGCAAAAATATTCAGGACAGCAGGTTACTTTGTCGGCATATATTGCAATCGTGACTGGTATATGAGACTGATCGGAGACGACCTGAAGCGCGATTTTGATATGTGGATTGCCAGATATCCGAAAAATGACACGGGGCTCTATAATCCAAACTCTACACTCAAGCCCAGTCCATCATTTGCAGTGGCATGGCAATACTCATCAAAAGGCAAGGTCGATGGCATCAAGGGCAATGTGGACATGGATGTTGACTACGATGGAAACATCGACCTTGTGGCAGGTGGAGAGATCATCGTCAAAAATCCATACCGGGAGCCAGCATCCAACATCAAGAAGGGCATGTGCGGAAATGCTATCAAATGGATTCAGTACGAGCTGAACCGCCACGGCGCAAAAATCGTTATTGATGGGATTTTTGGCGAGCACACCCATGAGGCGGTCGTGGACTTCCAGGCATCACACCTTGATGCTGTTGGGAATAAGCTTGTGATTGATGGGATAGTTGGAGCAAAGACAAGAGAAGCTCTTAAAAATCATTAATGTGTTCACAAAAATGTTCACGACATATCACAAAGCTACTATTTAAGCGCCTTGAGGGGTAAATTGTCACGGGTCCGATTCCCGTTGCCAGCTCGATAAGTAAAAGCCAGTAATTTTGCGGAATGTGATTCAAAACCGCTTAGTTACTGGCTTTTTTGTGTTTACAATCTACACTTAAAATTTACTTTTTACACTTCAAAATGCACTATGTGAACATAAAAGTGTTCACGAAAGTGTTCACGAAAATTATTTCGCTTTTCTCTCCGGGTTAAAATGTTCCTCAATGTAATCATTAGCAATCTTGGAATATTTCTTCCGGGCAGATGTCAGAGTATTATCATAAACGCGGTCGAGGACCTGAGATCCTTTCTTCCAGCGACCGACTTCCTCAATGTATTTCTTTGGAATTCCGGCGTCACTCCTGAAACTAGCTGCAAAGTGCCTGAGCGAATGTAAGTTATAGGATATTTGTGTCTTCTTTTGGAGCTTTGCATATCTGTGGGATATAACAGTGGGGTTCATGTTGAACAGGAATCCTTCACCTTCTGGAAGGGAATCGATAACGAACTGAGGGAGATCCACCGTTCCACATTGACCATTTTTTGTAAAAGGTTTGTAAACCCATTTACGATCATCAGCAACCATATCAGCATGGACGAAAATTGTGCACATATCTCTGGAAATGTCTTCCTGCTTCAGAGCTGCTATCTCTCCCCGGCGTAACCCTCCAAAGGCTGCCAAGTAAAGAATTGGCTTAAAATCATCATCTGCTGCCTCAAGAAGTATCTGAACATCATTCAGATCCGGAGATGTAATCACCTTGGAAGTGCTTTGTGGATAACGGAGCCGGAACTTCTTATCACATTCTGCATAATCCAGGGCGGATAATAAAAAACTGATTCTGTTTTTAATGGTCTTAGCCTTCACAGATATGCTCCAGTCGTTAATAATTCGCTGAATTTGGGACGTTTCTATATCAGATGTATAAATATCCCATAAGGGAGCAAAAAGCGGTAAAAAGAGCCGATAATTAGTTATTGTGGAAGGACTAAGGACCTTGGAGCGGTCGTTTATATAATTCTCCATGGCCTGCTTAACTGTCTTGCCATAAACATCCTCAGAATGATTGCTTAGTGTCCATTCTCTGGCAAGGAGCTCCGACTGAGCTTTTGCCTTCTTGGAATTTCCACCAAACTCATCCGGGTGAACTGTAAATGATTTCCGAACAGTCTTGCCGTTTATTCTCTTGGATGCAAGTGTTCTCCATGCTCCTGAGGGGAGCTTTGTTGCATTTGCCATAATTAATCCTCATTCTTTTTTCATGTGGTCGTACAAAAGAAGCGAATTTAAGCTTTGTATCTCTTTATCAATTTTCTCTTTTTCTTTTTCCAATTCAAAAATCCTTCCATGATACTCAGCAAGTCTCTTCATCTGTTTTTCGTACTCTTCATTCTTATCCCATCCAAATAATTCATTCGGTGTTACGTTTAGAATTTTGCAGAGCTTCTCACAGGCTTCCACATCAGGGCTGTTTGCTCCTCTCTCCCAGTTAGAAATCACGCTCTTAGTTTTATCTAACTTATCAGCGATCTCTTGCTGTGAAAATCCTCTGAATGTTCTGAAATTCTTTATATTTTCTCCTATATTCATTATCCCTCAACCTCCTGCAATCAATTTAACACCAAAATAAAACAATTTCAAATATATTTACAAAAGTTTAGTAATTCTAATTGACAGTTCAGCTAAACTAAACTATACTAATTAACGTAAGCAATTCTAAACACAAAATATGGAGGTGAGTTTTAATGAACGTACAAGAACGTGTGGCTGATTATGTTCAGAATAACGGGATTATGCAGAAGTTCATTGCAGAAAAGACTGGACTAAGTCCTGTGAAGGTGTCGCTAATTCTGAATTTAAAACAGACCATGACCGCTGATGAGCTGGAATTATTTTGCAAAGCTCTGAACAAACAGCCAAATGATTTCATGTCAATAGAATGAGAGGAGGTTTATGAATACTGAAGTGTTCCAAGGCACAGTTCAGAAATACATGACTCTTAGGCATATAAGGACAAAAGAACAGCTCCGGAGTCACACTTCAATCGGTTCCAACAGAACATTTTTGAAATACTGGAGCAATCCAGACCTTATGCCAATTGGTAACTTTGAGCAGATCATGAAGGCTCTTAATGTTCCTTGGGAAGAAAAAATTGAATTATTGAAGGGAGGGGAAAAATGAAAAAAGTGCTTTTATTAGCGTTGGGGCTTTTTTTATGCTCTTCTATCAGCGCAAGAGCTGAGACGGAACTGGTAAAAAAGCGATGCACCTGCTATGTAGAGCCGGGAGTTACTGCATCCGGATTGTACACCCGTGATGGGATTGTGGCAGGACGTAAGGAAGACCTTTACAAGGTAGCTGCAATTTATCGGTGCGATACCGGGGACCAGATGGGAGAGTTCATTGGATATTATGAATTTTTAGATACCGGAGCCGGAATTGATACGGATGGAGATGGCAAAGGAGACTCAATCAAGAAGGGGCTGTCAATAGATGTGTTTAAGCCTTCCATGGAAGAGGCTAAGGCTTGGATATCAGAATATGGAGATTATGTCTATGTTCAATATATTGACGCTGAAGGGTAACAAAAAAGGATTATCGGAAGCTGGGGAGCTAAGACGAAAACCCTTTTTGTAATAGTAACAACTATATTTAGAGATTTTTACTCGTGAATAGTATAGCACGAGGGAAGGGAGCCATTCAATGGATGAAACAACAAAATTATTGATGAAACTTGTGGAAGAGAATGCAAAATTTAAGGCTGCTCTGGAGTATCTGAAGATTAAGTATGAGCATGACAAAGAGAGAGGATATGAAAACACTGATGTAGGTATTGCTTTAGGTTTTGCCGGAATGATTCAGAAGGAAATTCAGGTAATCAAATGTGACAATTGTGATGATGTGGCTTATGCGGAGGAGGTTGAAGAATGACGCTTTATGATATCGATTTAGGAATTATGGAATGTGTGGATCAGGAGACCGGAGAGGTTATTGATATTGAAAAGCTCCAGGCGTTGGAGATGGAACGTGATTCCAAGATAAGTGGAATAGCCTGTTGGATAAAGAACCTCAAAGCTGAGGCTGAGGCAATCAAGGCAGAAAAGCAGAATCTCGCAAAGAGGCAGCAGGTGGCTGAGAACAAAGCTGAAAGCCTTAAGGAATATCTCTCAGTATATCTGAACGGAGCTAAGTATAAGGATGCTCGTGTAAGCATATCTTACAGAAAGAGCACCACTGTGGAAATTGATGAGAATGTTGACCTTAGAAAGCTTCCTGAAGATTGCCAGAAGATAACAATTGAACCCCGTAAATCAGTCCTTAAGGAAAAGCTTGAGGATGGCCAGGAATTTGATGGTGTCCGCCTTGTTGAAAATTCCAACATTCAGATTAGATAAGGAGGATATATGGCTAAGGTAATAGGAGTTATGGGAGAAAGCGGTTCCGGTAAGACAACCGCAATGAGAAATTTGGATCCAAAGAAAACCTTCTATATTGACTCAGATAAGAAGGGCCTTAACTGGAAGGGATGGAAAAAACAGTATAACGTCTCCAACAAGAATTATTGGTGTTCTGACAGCTTCAGTGTTGTAACCGGACTGTTGGACAAAATAAATACTGAAGACCAGTTCAAGAATATCAGATATGTTGTGATAGATACACTTAATGGAATGATGGTAGCTGAGGAAATGAAGATCCTCGCAATGCAATCAGGAGACAAGAGATCTGCATGGAGCGATCTTGCTCAGAATGGATGGGCGCTTATCAATAAAGCGTTAGAACTCCGTGACAATCTTACAATTATCATCCTGTGCCATTCAGAGACCATAAGTGATGACAACGGAATCATCAGAACACGTATCAAGACAAATGGACGCAAGCTGGAGAAGCTTGTCCTTGAGTCAAAAATGACCACTGTTGTGTGGGCTGTTAGACAGGATGGAAAATATAAGTTCATTCTGTCAGCTGATGGAAGCACTTGTAAGATTCCGCTTGGAAGCTTTGAAACAGATGAGTGTGATAATGACATCACTCTGGTCATTAAAGCATTGGAGGAATACTGATGCAGCAGCTGATAGATGTGCTTAGTGATATTGCTGAAAACCTCAGAAGGATAGCTTTTGAGGTTGAAGCATTAAGAAATGAAACTGTAAACAATGATAAGGAGGAATCAGACAATGAAACAGTTTAAAGGGTATGAAAGAAATGAGAGCGTTGAATATATGGCACTTCCAAAGGGTGCTTATGTTATCAAGCTCCTGAATGTCAAAGAGGAGGCAAACAAGAACGGCAACGGCTCACATCTTAAGATCGCTTTTGACATTGCAGAGGGCGAATACGCTGGCTTCTATAAGAAGCTCTTTGAGAATGATACCAGAGAGGACAAGAAGTGGAACAATGATGCAGTTCTTTACATCACTTCCCCGGATGATGACTCTGAGCAGTGGGTTATTGATAACTTCAATAAGTTTATGACTGCTGTGGAGGATTCCAACAAGGATTATCACTGGAATTGGAAGGAGAGCACCCTTAAGGATAAGCTCGTTGGAGCTAAGTTCTGCATTGAACAGTCTGAGTATGATGGCAAGGTTTATGGTCATACCAAGGCAAAATGGTTTATTGCAGCTCAGAAGGTCCGTGATGGCAAGTTTGGAAAGCTTCCGAATGACAAGCTCATTGAGTCCAAGCCTGCTAGTGATTTTCTTAATGTTCCGGAGCTGACTGATGAGGAAGTACCCTTTTGACACATTTTGAGGAAATGCAGATCCTCAATTCAATGGAGATCCTGGTTGATACCAGAGAACATAGCACTCCAAAAGCTAAGCAGCGTTATAACAGCTTTGGAGTGCCATACTCCAGAGCAACATTATCTTATGGGGATTACACAGCAAACTTTGAATTATTGGACGGGAGCAAGCTGCACGACATTTCCAAGACAGTCAGTCCAATTTGTGTAATTGAGAGAAAAATGAACCTTGATGAGCTGGCACAATGCTTCACTCATTCAAGAGAACGTTTTGAAAGAGAGTTTTGTAAGGCACGTTCCAATGGATGCTTTATCCATCTGATCGTAGAGGATGGGAGCTATGAGAGGATTACCGGGCATAAGTATAAAAGCAAGTTTCCACCAAAAGCATTCTTGGCAAGTATAACAGCATGGGAGAGGCGCTATGATATACACTTTCATTTCTGTTCAAGCTTGGAATCAGGTCACTTGATTAAGGAATTCCTGTACAGGGATATGAAGGAACGGATTGAGAGGGGTGATTTTGATGGCTGATAAGGATAAGGGGTCCGGCTTTGTTAAGATGCACCGCCAGATGGTTGACTGGGAATGGTACACGGATGTAGTTGTGAAAACTGTTTTTATTCATTGTATTTTTAGGGCCAACTACAAAGATACTGAGTGGAGAGGTATCAAAATTAAGCGCGGTCAATTCATAACAAGCTATGCAAATCTAGCGGAAGAGTGCGGTATTACTGTATCTCAGGCAAGAAGGGCAATTTCAGCACTATGTTCAACAGGAGAGATAACACACAAACCACACGCTAGATTCAGCATGATTACTGTACTTAAGTACAATTTGTATCAGACAGACAACAAGGTAAACAACAAGGAAAACAACAAGCTGACAACAAGCTCGCAACAACAGATAAAGAATAATAAGAATAATAAGAAATATAAAGAATATATATATGAGGAACCTGAATCAGAAGATGAGAATGAAGATGAGGATGATGATGGATGGATTGTTCCTTATAAAGACGAAAATGGTAACTGGGTAACGGGGTAATGGGTATGTATAAATTTGACAAAGAAGATGCTCATAGATTTGCTCAGGAGCAGGGAATAAGAACAAAGACAATAGGAAATGAACTGAGGTTCAACAAGTGTCCTTATTGCAGGAACAAGACTAATGACAAAGACACATTTGCCATCAATCTGGACACCGGAATGTTTAAGTGCATGAGAGCTTCCTGTGGAGCTCATGGAAACATGATTACGCTACATAAGGATTTTGGGTTCAGTCTTGGAACAGAAGCAAATGAGTATTATGACAGGACCAGACAGTTCAGAACATTTCCAAAGAGACCTAAACCGGAGCCGAAGGATAAAGCTGTTAAGTATATGGCTGGAAGGGGTATTTCTGAGGAGACCTGCAAGAAGTACAACATCACAGTTAAGAAGGATGATGAGGATATACTCGTTTTCCCTTTTTATGATGAGCAGGATGTTCTTACTTTCATAAAATACCGCAAGACAAATTACGATCCTGAGAAGGATAAAAATAAGGAATGGTGTGTCAGAGACACAAAGCCTATTCTGTTTGGAATGAGTCAGTGCAATTTGGACAACAAGACTCTCATCATGACAGAAGGTCAGATTGATAGCTTATCTGTGGTGGAAGCTGGTTATGAGAATGCTGTATCAGTTCCAACAGGCAAAAACGGATTCTCATGGGTGCCTTATTGCTGGGACTGGTTTCAGAAGTTTGAGACACTCATTATCTTTGGAGACAAGGAAAATGATAACATCACTCTTCTTGATGAAATGTCTGCTAGATTCCATGGAATTGTTAAACACGTCCGCCTGGAAGATTACAAAGATTGTAAGGACGCCAATGACATCCTCAGAAAGTACGGAGCTGAGCAGGTAAGGAAGTGTGTCAATAATGCTGTTCCTGTGGAAGTCAAAGAGATAAAAGATATTCTCGATGTTAAGAAGGTTAAGCTGTCGGATCTGGAGAAGTTTGATACCGGATTCCAGAGTCTTAACAAGGTCCTTGGAGGCTTCTATTTTGGGCAGCTGATACTGCTTACCGGAGAACGTGGAAAAGGTAAGAGCACCCTTGCTTCTCAGTTTGGAACAATGGCAGTAAAAGCTGGCTATAATACATTCTTTTATTCCGGGGAGCTGATGGATTGGTATTTCAGGAACTGGATTGATATGCAGATAGCCGGAGATAGGTACATTAACAAAATCCGCAATCCCTACGGGACTTTCGATTATTCCGTTAACGGAGCAGTGTACTCAGATATTGAGAAATGGTACGGCGGAAAGATAAAGATATACGACAACAATATCATCAAGGAAAGCGAGCACGAAGATCTTATTGAGACTATTCAGAAGGCTGTCACTCGTTACTCATGCAGGGTTTTGTTCATAGACAACCTCATGACAGCTATGGAGGATGATGTATCACTGGACCTCTATAGGCAGCAGACAGCTTTTGTAAGGAAGCTCTCCAACATAGCTAAGCAGCTCAATGTTGTTATATTCCTCATAGCTCATCCTAAGAAAAATCAGAATGGAAAGTATCACTTTTCTAATGATGACATTCTTGGAAGCTCCAATATAACTAACTTGGTTGACGTGGTGCTCCGCTATGATGAGCCGTCAAAAAAACCGGAGGAAGGGGAAATACTTCCTGAGAGGCTGCTTCAGGTATTCAAGAACAGACTCACGGGCAAGCTGAAAATGGATGGAATAGGTCTTTATTACCAAGAATCATCCAGACGTATATCTGAGAGTGAACATTCTTTTGACTGGGAGCTCGGTTGGGAGTCTGAGAAATTTATTCCTATGGATCCGGGAGATGAGGAGGTCCCATTTTGATAAAAACAAAAATGACCTTTAATGAACGAAATGGGTATATTGATGATGCAATAAAGCAATTCAAGGCCCTTCATGATAAGTACACTAGCGGTCTTGATATTCTCACTGATGAGCAATGGAAGGCTTATATCGGTGGAATGGATGCAGTAAGAGAAAATTATCTTAACTCTAACCTTGAAGACATCATTGGAAGACTTTGCCAGGTATTTCTTGATGATACAGAAATGGCACAAAAAAAACTAAAAGGGGATTAAGCATATGATCTGGAAGGAAGTTTTGTTTATTTTCATTTTTATCACTGCTTGTGCACTTGTAGTGATAAGTGACTAGGGGGAATTGTTATGACACTGAACACTGTAGCTCTGATAATGGCAGCTATTATGGTGCTGGTCCTTATCTGGGACTGGAAATGGAATTGAGGTAACAATATGAGAAAAAAACTATATATTAGAGGTTTTAGAGAGAGACTTAATGAAGCTTGTCTTAAGAGTGGACTCAATAAGTCGGAGATTGCCAGGCGTTGCAATTTTGACCGCAAGACACTACATCCAAAAGAGTATCAGATGATGTCTCCGGTGTATATTGCTCGATTCTGTGTGGTAACTAAAACAGATGCAAACTGGCTTTTGGGGGTAACAAGATGAGTAAACAGGAAATAGATGAGATAAAAATGGAAATTTGTAACAACTATTGCAAGCATCTGGCAAAAGCAAATAATGTGCATCTGACATCTTTGGATAATTTAGACCAGCTTACAGACCTTATGCATGATATTTGTGCTAATTGCCCACTTAATAAGCTATGAAACAACTAACAATTTTTGAGTATTTGGAAGAGAAAAACAAAATATATGAAATAGACATCAGAGGCTTATTAGATGATGGCTATTGTCCTAAGTGTGGCTATGCTTTTAAGGACTGGATGGGAGAAGTTGACTGTGATTGTCCTGAATGCCATACAAGGATTGATTGGACCAGATGGCACACGTTGAACGATTAAGGAGGTAATTATGCTTACAGATAGAGAATTGGTGGAAGCTCTTATTGTGAATTTATCTTCCTGGGATTGGACTATTGAGAGCAAGTTTGGAATAGATCAGAAGACCGGAGAAGCCCTTGTATCGGAATTTAAGAAGAGAATGCCAGACTTTGACTGTGCATTGAGGGATTGAATATGAGTACACTGAATTATTTATGCAGACACGATATCTCAGATGATGATTGCTACAAGTGTATAAAGCATGGGATTGTCTTTAAATGCCCCAAAGCTTGCCCGGATTTTTATGATATCAGACAAGATATGTCAAAGGAAATGCTGGAAGAGAGAGCAAGGCTAATGAAGCAGTTAGGCAGAACAGACCCATTTGAGTTAGGAGAACCAAACACATGAGAGATTGTACAGATTGCAGTCACTACAAAACAGTATATGCGGAATACTTGCATGAGCATATAAAATCATGCGAAGTATGGCAGTGTGAATTTGAAAGGAAGAATGATGAAGATATCAGCGATAATGCTCGGAATGAGAATCGAGTAGAGCAAAGCAGAAAAGGAAAAGAAGGTTAAAAATGATAGACAGGAGAGAGTATCAAAAGCAGTATCACCTTGCAAGGCGTGAAAAACAGATCACCAGCAAAGAGTACATCATCCGGCAGTGCATGAGTGCTGTGAGGAAATTACGCAAGGAAATAGGTAATTACAGTACAGATAGAGTGTTAGAAGTGCTGAGAGAAGAGGTTAATAAGTAGATGCTAGATTATGGATTTTACAACATGGATTGCATGGAAGGAATGAAAGAATTTCCTGATAAGTATTTTGACCTTGCAATCGTAGATCCGCCATACGGGGGTGCCGGTCAAGACGTAAACGAAACATTTAACGGTGCTATTCAGGGACGTTTTGGTGGAACATTTGAAAAGTATTTTAAAGGCGATAAAAGAGGTCATATGGGCGGAGGCCATGCTAAAAAATACGGTTACGGTCATTGGGATATAGCGCCCACGAAAGAATACTTTAAAGAGTTATTCAGAGTATCAAAGAATCAGATTATCTGGGGGGGAAACTACTTTGAACTTCCACCGACTAGATGTTTTGTAATCTGGAAAAAATTAACTATTAGTGAAAATTTTTCTATGGCAATGGCTGAATATGCTTGGACTTCATTTAACGATAATGCGAAAGTCTTTGAGTATGCGCCACAAGACAAAAACAGATTTCACCCTACACAAAAACCAGTAGCACTTTATGAATGGCTTTTAAACAGATATGCAAATGATGGGGACACGATATTAGACACTCATGTGGGAAGTGGCAGCAGTTTAATAGCTTGCCGGAATACTAATCACAAGTATGTGGGGTTTGAGATTGATGAAACCTATTACAAGCTAGCTAAAGAAAGAATTGTTCAGGAAACAGCGCAAATGAATATATTTGATTATACAAATTGTAATTCGAAAAAAATATGAATTAAACCGGAAGTCCGACTTCCTGGACAAAAAGAAAAAAGTGAGAATAGGTGCTGCCTAGTTAGGATAGTTAAATGTGACTAATAGAACACAGCCTGTATAGCCGCCCTGATACGACCTGAAACGTATCGGACAAGCGGATAGGGGTGCTGTCTACTTGTAGGCGGTATAGAAGTAGTTGCGTAAATCCCACAACGATGCTAGCTAGTTGTGGGTTGCGGCTATCCCTGATGCAAGTTATCAGTCAAGTTAAAATATTCAGTATTTATGCGGTTTATGTTGATTGACGGACATTTTTATGAGGGAAAAAGTAGGGTTGATTGACATTTTTATGAGGGAAAAAAGGACACCCACCGAAGCGGATGCCCTAAACATTATGAAACGTAAAAGATTTTACAGCTAAATTATAGCAGATTAAATGGATATTTTGAGACTTGTTTAGTGAGGATAAAGAGAATGGATAGAGAAAGTGCAATTACAATTCTTGAAAATTTGAGAAGAGTTATGGATGTGGCTGATAGTATTGCGCCAGCACAAGAGAGAAAAGAAGCCCTTGATATAGCAATAGCCAGTCTTAAAACCGATGAAACCTATCAATTAGAGTATGAGGATAGGGATTGCGTAGAAGTAGTCAGGTGTAAGGATTGCAAGTATTTTGAGTACGATCATGTAACCGTTGTTGATGGTGTACCTCTGATTATGGCACATGAATGTTGTACTAGATGGGGTGATGGGTGCAAGTCTAATGAGAATGGATATTGCTTTTTAGCAGAGAAAAAGGAGCAGACAGATGGGAATGACAAGAGATGAAGCCAAAGAAGTATTTCTCAATCGAGGATTTATTTGATGGTATATATGATGGGGATAAGTGGAGAGAAGCCTGTATAGTTATATCTAAATGGCTTGAGCAAGAGCCAAAAGAAATAACGCTAGAAGATGTAAAAGGATATTGCAAACAAAGATCATTAACAATTATTACAAATGAGCTATATCACGAATTGACACACTCTAAAATCAAAGCACTAGAGCAAGAGCCAAAAATAGGGCATTGGATAGCGACCTATGGGAATGTCAAGTGTTCAATATGTGGAAGAGTTAAGGATAGCAGAGATGTAGGCAAGGCTACACATTATTGCGACCGGTGCGGTGCAAAGATGGTTGAGCCACAGGAAAGCGAGGAAACGTAAATGCTTTGGGAAGAAATGGAAAGATACACAAAACTCACAGGAGAAGATGCAACTCATGTGCCAATAATGAAATTAGGAGCTTATCTTGATGGATATGAAAAAGGTATAGAGGTTCTTGACAAGATAAGAGCCGAGATAGAACAGATAATAGGCGAACACAATCTTGACGATTATGATTTTTGCAGTGGTTTGATATGTGCAAGAAAAATCATTGATAAGTACAAGGCAGAAACGGAGAAATGAGAACATGGATATATACAAAGGAATTGATAATGAGATAGGAATTGATATTACATATAGTTCAGAATGTAAAACTTTATGGCTAAGATTTTTATGCTTTTTTATTACATTTCATTTTAAAAACAAAGCAAAAAGTGAGGTAGAAGATGAACAGTAAAAATATATCGATATTAGCGTTAACTATGTTGATTGCTTTTGTGGGAATTTGCACACTGATTTCAGATTGGGGTCTACGTCAAGAACTATTTTATTATAGAAATTGGAAAGAAACTTACGATAGTGGGTATTGTCCTACTTGTGGACAGCCATTGAATATAACGAGCGAGGTAGAAGATGGGAATGACGATTGACGAAATCAAACACGCAATACACAAGGCTGATTTACAGTTGCGCCCTTGGATTGTATTTGCTAATCCCACAGATGCTAAAGCTATTAAAGAAGCACTTCCAAGGATAGAGGAAGAAGTAATAATACAAGAAACAGAAGCTATTGAGAGTGGCAAGGCTATTGCTATTGAGAGAGAAAAGCTGGAGGCATGGACTTATGGGAAGATTGATTGATTGTAATGATGTATATAATGCAATACAGATAACAACAGATAATTTTGGAGTTGCAAAACGCGTTGTAGAAACCAATATGCTTACAATGTTATCCAAAATACCAACAATCGAAGCAATCCCAAAATCAGACTACGAAGCAAGATTAAAGGCTGATATGGTGGCTATGCTAGAGGACTTAAAGAAAGAAATGAACCCTATAAAAGAATGTGAGTATCAAATATATGGAAAAGAACATTGGAACTTTGTAGGGAAATGTCAAGAGGTTATCCAACAGAAAATTGATGCTTTGAAAGGGGAATAGGAGAGTGTATGAGCGACATATATATCAAAAATTATAGCTTTTATGATGATTTTCCTGACAATGTACCTGTCCCAGGGAAGCCATACATTAACTGCTTTATGGGAGACTTCTGTCACAGGGTTGGAAATATTCCACCGAACAGTATAGCCATACTATTGGAACCGCGCTCAATTGAGCCAAACGGATATCAGTGGATAGAAAATCATCCTGATGTATTCCGTCACATATGGACATATGACAGTAAGCTTTTAAAGATGCCACAAGCACACTTCCTTCTCTGGGCGTCCTTGTGGTGCACTGCTGACATTCCAAAGACAAAAGGAATCTCAATTGTATCTTCAGATAAGCGCTGCTGTGAACTCCATAATGCAAGGATTGAACTGGCCCAGTACTTTGATAAGGGTGATAAGGTTGATTGCTTTGGAACATTCAGAGGTAATAAAGCGGACTATGTGGAAGCTTATGATGCTCATGCACCTTACAAGTTTGCTATAGCTATTGAAAATTATATTGATGATTTTTGGTACACAGAGAAGATCCTGAACTGCTTCTCCACAAAAACTGTTCCTATTTACTTTGGAGCGCGTAAGATCGGAGAGCATTTCAACGCTGATGGAATTATTCAGGTGGAAGATTGGCGTGACATTCCGAAAATTGTCGAAAATCTTGACATTGATGCTGAGTATGAAAAGCGCAAGGAAGCCATTGAGGATAACTTTATCAGATGCAAGCCATTTGGAGACAGGTGGCGCGATAGATTTTTTAGAGACTATGGTGACTTATTGGAGGAGATGATGGATGAACTATACAATAATCAGTAATAACTGTTCCGGGACAGCTCTTTATCACGACATAGGCAGCAGGTTTTATTCTCCAACTATCCTGCTTCAGATACTGCCTTCTCAATACCCTAAATTCTGTAAAAACATAAAAGAATATATGACTCTTGAAGTGACAGAATACACGGACATAACTCTTAAGCATATGTCTGAAATGTATCACCTTTTAGGAGGAACAAAGCCATATTTTCCGGTGGGAATGCTTGGAGATATAGCAATTTTGTTCCAACACTACAATACTTTTGCAGAAGCAAAAGAAGCATGGGACAGAAGAAAAGACCGCATTGATTATACCCATGTAGGATATATATTTGTCCTGGAGCGAGAAAACAAAGAAGCTGCTCAGGAGTTTGGAGATTTAAATCTCCCACATTCTGCACTTTTTATGAGGGACTTTGATGTGGATGTGCCAATTATCCACCATCAGTATCACATTCCTGAGGGTATGGAATATCTGGCAAGGTCTCCGGAGACAGGACAGCGCTTTTTTGAAGCTAACTTTGACCGCACTGCATTCTTTGAGGGAATAAAAAATGATATATGTCATTAAACACAGACCAGTAAACACGCCAACCTTGGAAGGGTATGAGGATCTTAATGTTGGAACTAATGAAACACTGTCAGCATTTAATCCCTACATAAATGAAACCACAGGACTCTATGAAATTTGGAAGAGACCGGATAGGCTTAAGGGCCTTGTGCATTACAGACGCTTTTTTGTGGATAACGGGGATTATTTGACAGTCGAACGTGCAGATAAAATCCTTAAGCATTATGACGTTATAACAACAGTGGATTTTGAAGCGGTTCCGATTAAGCTACTTAACCACAATCTTGATGAGTGGATTGTGGAAAAGTATGTTAGTCAGCTTCCTGAAGAGGTGATTAAGTGGTTTGAAGAGTTCCAGCAATACAATATCTGCAACATGTTTGTGAGCAAGCGTGAATTTATTGATTCTTATTGTGAATGGCTCTTCCCTATTATCATTCCGTTATGTCATCAGTTTGTTCGTGAGGACATTTCCTCGGATCAGAAGCGTAACAGGACAATCGGATTCATAACAGAATGCTTATTTGGATATTATTGCAGCAGTTATGACAGATACAACATGGAGGTAAAGATGCTTTGAAACTATCAATCATTATTCCTGCTTATAATGCTGAGCCATACATTGAGCACCTTATCCAGAGACTAAAGCCTCAGATAACTGATGAGGTGGAAGTTATTGTCGTGGATGATGGCTCAAAAATGCCTTATCTTGCTCCTTATGACTGGGTGAAGGTGATCCGCAAGAAAAACGGTGGAGTGTCTTCAGCTCGTAATGTTGGCATTGAGAACAGTACCGGAGAATATATCTCATTTATTGATGCTGATGACCTTGTTGCTGAGGATTATGTCTCTCAGATATTCGCGAAAATGCCCTTTGACTATCTGGAGATGAGCTGGATGTCCCTTCCGGGAAGCACAGACAATTTTGTCATGAAGCTTAACTCCGTAAATGACAGCTTGATAAATCCTTCAGCCTGCACTAGAGTATTCAGCCGGGCCGTTATTGGAGATGTCCGATTCAATGAAAACAAAGACGCTGCTGAGGATGAGGATTTTACAAGACACTTGCAGCTCTGGAAATACAAAAAAGATGTAATAACAGACTTCATGTATTTTTATAGGACCGGACTCCAGGATTCCGGATCGCAAAGAGCTGTCAGAGGCGAAACAAAAACAAAGCGCATTCTTTATTATTACCATCATATTAAGTCGGATATGACCTGGCTAATTGATGAGGTAAAAGAAGAGGATAAAACCAACGAAGTCATAATTATGACCTATATCAATGATCTTCCGGAGCTTGCTGAATATGCTCAGATAAAACAACCCTCACTCATTCATGCTTATGAGTTGCGCGGTGAACCATTTAGCGGATTTTTGCAAATTCCTAAGAAGAACAAGTCTGAAATCAAGACGCAGGTTGTCATATATACGAGCATGGTTGAAAAAGTCGGCGGAATAACTACATGGATTTACAATTTCTGCGGCCATCTCTCTGAGTATTATGACATTACAGTGGTCTATGAGGATTCATACGACCAAGAGCAGAAGAATCGGTTGGAGCACATTGTTCCGGTTATCCAGAACAGGGCAAATATTAGCATATTATGTGACACTCTTATAATTCAGCGTATTACGGACCACATTCCGGACAATATAACCTTTAAACAGTCCATTCAGATGGTCCATGCCTGCAAACAACTCACTTGGAAAGTCCCTCAGGACAGAGACGTTATTGTTAATGTCTCAGAATATGCTCGTGGAACTTGGGGAGATGATTGTAAAAATGCCAAAGTTATCCACAATTTACTTCTGAAAAATGACAAGAAGAGTCTCATCCTAGTCTCAGCGACTCGCATTGGAGTCTCAGACAAGGGAATGAACGAGTACAGAATGAGGAAGCTGGCTCTTAAACTTGATGAGGGCAAACGCCCTTATATCTGGCTTAACTTCTCAAACCTTCCGCTGTCCGGTATGGGACCACATTTTATAAATATGCCAGCAGAAGTGGATATACTCCCATACATCAAGAGCGCTGATTATCTTGTCCAGCTCTCAGATCCGGTGGAGTCATTTAGCTACTCATCTATGGAAGCCCTTACAAATGGGACGCCGATTATAACAACTTATCAGCCAGCACTTGAAGAGCTGGGATATAAAGATGGAATTCACGGACATACTGTTCCGGATGATATGGCTTTTGATGTGGAAATTCTTTGGGATATTCCTAAAGTCAGATTCAAATACAGCAACAGTCCAAGCATTACAAAGTGGCGTGAGCTCTTAGGAGAAGATACAGAGCCAACACATTCATATGTCTATGATGATTCAATGGTCCGGATTAAAGTCATTCGTGAATACTTAGATATTGAACTCAACAAGCTGCTTAAGGTTGGAGCAATTATAAACATGAAGAGGAGCCGTGCTGAACACGTTCAGGACGCTGGGTATGTAACAATTATGGAGGGGGTAAAACAATGAATAAACAAGCTTATGATTTTCTAAACTCAGCAAGAGTATTGCATTGGAGATGGTTAAGGCTAAAGGCTAAACATGATGAACTGGAGTCCTGCCTGCTGCCTGCTGGAATACGTTACGATAAGGACCGCGTACAGACATCACCTGAAGACACTATCAGCAAAATTGTAGCTGAGATCAGTGAGCTTGAAAAGAAAATGAATGAGGTGCAGGTTGCTAAGCGTGAACGCATTGAGGAGATAGACAGAGCACTTCATGAGCTTCCTTCAGAAGAGGCCCGTACTGCTCTCACTATGCGCTTCATTAACCGCATACCTGTCACGGAGATAGCTTCCCAGATGGGCTATGCTGAACCTACCATCTACAAGTTTATAAACCAGGGCGCTGAGCACATCATACAGAAAAGAGTATAAGAAATATAAAAACATATATGAGATAATATATTTGGGTTAAAGCCCATAGAACATGGCCACGATCATGTTCCCCTCATCTAGACAGGAGCCATTAGCATACGCTAGTGGCTTTTGTTGTGAGTGCTGCTTTAATACCTAAGACTCCTACATTTTTAAACCCGGGGATGTATATGATTGCATCCCCAGCCATTTAATACCATGAGTACTAACCCACGCTACCTTAATGGAAACTTCAGACGTAAATGCAGAGCACGCTTCCGGGCTATGGGTGCACCTTGTGGGATCTGTCACGGAAAGCTTGGAGAGATTCATTATGATGAGCCTTCAGATTCAGCCCACCCTCTCTCATTCGTCATTGATGAGATAAAGCCTGTCTCTCGTTGGAAAGAGTTTGGATATGATTCTCCTGAAGCTGCTTGTTTAGATTGGGACAACCTGCAAGCTGCTCATTATTGTTGTAATGCAGCCAAGGGCGCAAAAATAGTACCCCCCTCTCAGTTACCGAAGGGGAGAGCAATGATTATTCCTTCTGGTGAATGGTAGCTCCGGAAGGGGTGGGGAGGGGGCTCCCTCGTCCACAACGGCGAG
>Ga0247611_10001875_pt1 | contig 36040 bp, 40 predicted proteins | sample 177DNAGHGhighgp2_FD_192422 | JGI IMG/M metagenome (GOLD analysis project Ga0247611, IMG submission 192422) | Sheep rumen microbial communities from Palmerston North, Manawatu-Wanganui, New Zealand - 1770 DNA GHGhigh gp2 | ecosystem: Host-associated > Mammals > Digestive system > Stomach > Rumen... | reverse complement strand
GCTTAAATTTTATGTAATAGACGACCATTATACAAGTTTTTATAAAAAACTCGGATAGTGAGGGGAATAATAAGAAATAACTCCTTTAGCGAAGGGCGCGTACTTTAGGCGTACGTAACCAAGCTAAAGGAGTTGTTTCTGTATTAGTCACCCGCTAGACGAGTTTTTAGAACAATTTCAATACGGCATTTCCGGATTGTGCCGCCAACCGCATTAACCGCTAAATTATTGCGCATTCGTTTCGAAAAAAATTATTTTATTCATCAAAAAAGCCATTCTTACAAACGGATTTTTTGTATTATACTCGCTTAAAAACCCCTGTTTCAACTTCCGGTAAAAATGAGCTGATTCGCCCTACCACAAATTCTAAAGAATCAACTCTTCCCCACAATGGTCCTTTTTGACAAGCCATCAACATCGCGTCAACCTTATCTTCTTCACCTTGCAATCTCAGCAACACCGAACCATCATAATCATTATGCACCCAACCGGAAATTCCTCCGATTTCTTTAGCTTTGTTTACTGCAAACCGCCTGTAACCAACCCCCTGCACGCGTCCTTTCACTCTAACCACTACATTGCGCATAACAAAAAACTCTCTATTTCACGCAATTCATCATCTCTTGCTTGTCTGGTTGCCCAAGCTTCCTTATCCTCGCCCCATTGTTCATTTTGCCATATTTCCTCTATTGCCGCTAAATTCGCCGCCTGCTTGGCATCAATCTTTCGCAATACCAGTGCCAAACCTAATAATATTGAACGTAAATTAAGCGATGCGGCATACCAACAGCAAAATTCTTTGCTATTCATTTTATCAAACATCATGGGCAGTTTATCCTTTAATTTAGTGTTATCCGGAACATCTAAACTTTGAGTAAAATTTGGCTTTATCAACCACAGTTCCTCAATCCAATCTAAAATCGGCTGCCACTCTTGTTTCTGCCTTAAATACAATTCCGGCTTATCACTAAAAAAAAATAACAAATCAGTATCAAAAAAATCCAATAATTGTTGTCGCATTTTCTTTTGATTCTGCGGCAATTCCAATATTGCTTTCTCTAATTCTCCTTTTTTCATTCAACTTCACCATTTCCTTCATTCTTCAAACTGTTTTTCAGCGATTTAAATAAACCTTTCGCTGTGCTGCCGATTTCCCGTAATGCATCTTTAGTATTACCGGTCACACCTTGATAAGCATCTTTAACCGTATTTTGTGCACTTTCTTTACGCGGAAAACGCGATACATATTTCGAACCTTGTAATGCCGTATTACATAAATTCTCATCTCCGCTCATTAAAACTTCCGAACCTAAATACAATCCTCCGGTTGCTACTGATCCGACCACCGTAGAAACCGCCGAAGCCGTATCAATCCCGATTGACGGCTTTTGCAATTTTCCTTTGATTCGAATAAACGAAGCCAAAGCTTGTGTAATATTACCTTGTGCCAATTTGTTTAACATCGGACTAACCATAAAATTAATTTTATCACTAACCAAATTAATATCTCCGCTGCCAACTAATTTCAGCTTATCCGAACTAAAAGCTATTCCTTTATCAAACAAAGCTTGACCGCCCCTAAATTGACCGTTTACCACCGCACATTCAACGTCTAATTCGGTATTTTTAGCAGCGTCTACCTTCAATAGCTTAAACAATTCTCCCCAGATACTGGTGGTCATCCAATCTAATTTTCCGGTCTTAATTTTTGATTTGTCGACCAAAGCCGTAAATTTTCCGTTCAAAGTCTCCGACAACTTGCGATAGGTTGCTCCACTGGCAGTTAGATCAGCATCAATATCCAATAATCCGCCACTCAATACCTGCAAACCATCATTATTCTGCACCAATTTATACAAATTGTTTACATTAATACCTGTTGCCTCAACTTTAGCCGCCAAAGATTTATTCACCGCATTAACACTTCCCGAAGTAACGACTTTTCCGCCAAACGCAACAGTATCAAACTTACTTATTGTCAAAACTCCGTTATTTAATTTGGTATTGGCAATTATATCCATCAAAATCATATCATCTGCCAAAATTAATTTACCTATTTTAACATTGAAAACACCATTAACCATATTCAAATATTCATAAGGTATTTTTTCATCAGGCACCGTTTCCAAAGCTGCCGCCTCTCTAATCAAACTCGGCACATACCACGACAACATTGAATTTTTGCTCAAAGAATTAACATCAAAAACATCACTGCGTAAATCAGCATTTATTACCGGTTTTGCTTTGCTCCAATCCGCTTTCACCGCACCGGTAATCAAATTAGTAGCCACATTTAAACTTCTAACATTAATATCAGCTTTATTGACATCTCCATCCACTCTGGCCAGCAGACTTGTTTCAGGAGCACTAAAATTACCTGCCGGATTATGAATGTCAACCTCTGTCCGATAAGTTATATTTCCGGTCAGATTTATCGCCTCTCCGTTCAAACTTGTTTTTACTCCGAAAGCTTTAATTACCCCCTCAAAATCAGTTTTATTATCCTGCAAAATCGTTTGAATATCCGATAAAGATACTTTAGCTTCAATCAATTGCTTATCATATTCAACAACCGCATTCAGCTTCATCGGTTGCTCTCTTTCTGCCTCAAACTCAATCTCTTTTATATTCAAGGCAATAGTTTTGTTATTCTTAGCCTCATAATAAATGACCTTACCATCATCTAGCCTGACCTCTTTGGCAATTAATCCGATAGCTGCCGCGGCGGTTGCATCTTTAACTTTAGGAGTTGCGCCGCCATTTTGCTTTACACTTGCACTCTTATTGGCAAATTCCCAACTTTTTCTGCCGTCTTTTGCAACTTCTAAATAAACTTCCGGATTTACCAAGATAAATTTCTTGATGTCAATCTGACGATGTAGCAATGCATTCAAAGAAAACTGCACTTCCAACTTTTGTAACTTAGCCATATAAGGATTTTGCGCCCAATCCGGATTAGCAAACGTTACATCATTAATTACTATTGTCGGAATTAATGACAAACCTAATTTAGCTTCACCGTTTAATGATAATTTACGTCCTGTTTGTTGAAATACTAAATTTTCAATCTCACTTTTATAACGATTTAAATCAAAATTACGTACAAAAAAGAAACCGCCCAGAGCCAGTATAATAATTAATGTTGCTACTATTGATGCTGTTTTCTTAACTATTTTCATAATATTATTCCCCTTTCTATTTTAATTTCCACCCGAAACTATCCATTACTTGCCTGAAATATTCCGGAATCGCCGCCGTTATAACCAACTTTTTATATATATTCGACAAATCCATTTTGTATGCGTGCAAATATAATTTATCTGCCATATCATTAATTCTGACTTTTTTATCAATAAAATATCTGTCATCGCCGACAATCGGATTACCGATGTATTTCATATGTGCCCGCAATTGATGCGTCCTCCCTGTTTTAGGGCTTAACTCCACCAATGCAAATTTACCACCGGCACTATCCAACAATTTCATTTTACTTAAAGCTTTTTGACCTTCTGCAGCTATTACCATATTTTCACCCTGCTTTAACAGCGGAGCATCAATCAACATCTCATTTTTTTTCGGACATCCATACACAACTGCTATATAAGTTTTTTCAATATTTTTATCCTTAAATGCTTTAGTCAACAATTCGGCATATTGACGATTTCTTGCCAACAATAAAATTCCTGAAGTATCCTTATCAATTCGATGAACCAACTTAGGAGCTTCTTCATTTTCAAAACACAACGCCTGCAACATACCGTCAATATGTCTTTTGATGTTGGTTCCACCTTGCACCGCTAAACCAGATGGTTTATTCAATACAATAATATTCTCATCTTTATATATCACTAATGAACGTATAAACTCGACATCTTTCTCATTAACCACCGCTTTACTAACCGACTTGATATCGTCTTGTAAAGGAGGAATTCTCACCTCCTGACCGCTCACCAAGCGAGTTGAAGCTTCGCATTTTTTTCCATCAACCTTAATTTGTTTGGTACGCAATAATTTTTGTAATCTGCCCAGTGGTAAATCGGGATAATATTTTAAAAACCACCGATTCAATCGTATGCCGTTATCACATTCCCTAACCTTCACAAAATCAACTTGCCCCATCTTTTATTTAGGCTCCATAGGAAAAATATTTAACACTTTCATAAACCACAATTCTTTTTATATCTCTAAAACGCAGAACTTTATTTCCATAACGTATGGTTCCGGAATTAAAAGGCAGACATCCTTGTCTTTTTTGATATTCTTTTACATCTCGCAAACTCATCATTACACTGTTAGCAAATTCAACATTCCAACCGTAAGTATCATATCCAACATTTACATGTATTGTATTACAATTTTCATTACCGTTAAAATCAGCACTTTCAAAACCCTTACTGATACTATACACATTATCACTTAGTCCGCCGTCATATTCTCGCAAAAACCCGATACCGGGAACTTCATCTAAACCGCTCAATGGCGAAAAATTATCTTCAACCGCAATATATTCATCACCATTTTTAGCTGCTTGCGACATCAACCCGTTTTCATTCAAAACAGTCTCTTGAGTAGAATAGTCATCTTCCGGTGCCTCACTTATCTGGTTATCATATTGTTCTTTCGCAGTATCAGCAAATTCTGCAGCATTATCTTCATTTAGCGGATAACCGCTTCCGTTTCCTTCAACCCAAACATCATCATTAACCGCTTTTTCTTCTTCCGGCATAATATCAGCAACATTATTATCCCAAATATTTGCATCCGCATTTGTGCTGTCTTCGCCAACTTCTTCATTTTTAATGCTATCAGTATCCGTAAATTTACCGGAATCCTCCTCATTATTCAAAATATCATTTTCAACCGATAACATCTCATTATCTTGTTCAACACCGCCAACATTCCCCTCAATATTATCACCATTTTCTTCCATCACAAAACTTTGCCCGTTTTCATTAACATCTTCAGTTTTATCAAAAACTTCATCGACATTATTAACTGAATAATCATTACCGGGAATTGCCGGTCGCTCATCTTCACTTTCCGTATTACCAATGGTATTATTTTCAGGATTTTCTAAAATATCATCAAAGTTAAAATCCTTCATAATATCTTCATCATCTGGCGACGCTAAAATATCGTCAATATTACTCAATTCCTCATCTTTTATATCTTCTTGCATAACCTCATCAACCATTTTAATCTATTCTCCGTTAAATTGGTAACTCTATTGTAAATTTCAATCCGCCTAACTTACTGTCACCCAACATAATTTTTCCGCCGTGAGCAACAACAATGTCTTTAGTTATAGCCAATCCCAAACCTATTCCGCCGGTCTCCTTATTGCGCGAATTCTCCAAGCGGTAAAATGCCTTAAATACATCTTCCCTCTTATCCTCGGGAATTCCCGGACCGTTATCTTCAACTATAATTGTCAGCTTACGCTCACCGCAACCTAATCTTACTGCAACCTTTTTACCATAACGACAAGCATTTGCAATAACATTTGTTATTGCGCTCTTAATTGCTTGTTCTTTTACAATTATCATTATATTCTGATTTTCTGCAAAACATCTAATTTTTTTATGTTCAACTCTAAATCTATCGCAAATTCCTTTAACCAAACCGACTATATCTATCTCTTTAGCTTCCTCATTTCCTTCACCTCGCACAAAGGCCAGATAACCGTTAAGCATTTCTTCCATCTCTTTAATATCTGCTAAAAAATCCTTTTTATCCGCACCTTCCGGCATCATTGCCGCTACCAACCGCATTCTGGTCAAAGGTGTGCGCAAGTCGTGCGATATTCTCGCCAACATTTGTGTTCTTTCCGCTATTTGCTTAACAATTCGCTCTTTCATCTTAATAAAAGCCAAACCTGCTTTACGCACTTCGGATGATCCGTAAGGCTTAAACCCGTCATCATATATTCCTTTACCGAAATTCTCCGAAGTTCGCGCCAAATCAGCTATTGCACGCACTTGAATACGCAAAAACAACATCGAAACTCCCAATAGCAAAACCGATGTAACAACCATCCAAACCACAAACATAAATATCGATGATGAAAAAACTTTTTTACGAGGACAAGCAAAACGATAAACTTCCATCCCATCATCAATTATAATCGCTAAATCATGTTTAATCGCTGCTTTATCATAAAAAATTTTCCAATAAGCATCTTTAATATCTCTTCTTAAAGCATCACGTAAATATTCAATCACCAATTTATTGGTCTCTGGCTCATAACTGTCTTTCAGTTCTTTACCTCTTTCCACAACTTCAAAATCCATCTGCATATTTTTGTCTGCCATCAATGCCAAACCTTCCGTCGGCAATCCGGCTCTATGCAAATCAAGTATAACTCTTATATTTTCAACCACCCCGTCAGCCATACGTCTGCCCATTCGGCTCCAACTGCTGTCAAAAAACACCACCACCGAAACTATTTGCACTCCGATCAATGGTAAAAAAATCAACAACATTGTGCGAAAGAACAATGTTCTGGGCAACAATTTATATCGCCAATAGTTCAATTTTTCTTCCCATTTCAACGGTAATTTTAAGTGCATATTTTCCTCTCTCAGTCAGACAGCAACATATACCCTTTACCGCGCACCGTCTGTAAATAACGCGGATTCTTTGAATCACGTTCAATTTTTTTACGCACTCTGGTTATCTGCACATCAATTGAACGTGGCGATTGCCCTGCTCCCAATAATTCAGAAAGTCTCTCTCGAGTAAACACCTGACCGCTTTTTTCACCCAAAATCATCAAAACATTTTGTTCAACCGCAGTCAAATGAATTGTCCCGCCTTGTTTCCATTGCAATTCTTTTGTCTGCATATCAAACAGGCATAATCCCAAACTGAGCTTTTCTTTCTTTTCTTTATCTTTCTCCATCCGCCTTAAAATATTGGCAATACGCAACAACAATTCTTTGGTATCAAAAGGCTTGGCAATATAATCATCAGCTCCGTTTTCCAAACCGACAATTCTATCCTCTACTCCTCCCATTGCCGTCAGCATAATTACCGGAACCAAACTTTCTTTACGTAATTTTGCTAAAAATTCAAAACCGCTTTCCCGCGGCATCATTACATCAACAATCAGCAAATCAAAGCGATAATGTTTCAACAATTCACGAGCATCATCAGCATCTTTTGCCGCCGAAACCATATAACCGTTCTCGCGCAAAAAACGCTGCAACAATTCCCGTAAACGAGTATCATCATCAACTACTAAAATATGCTTTTCTTGTAGTGCCATTTATTAATTTTTCCGGCGTTGTTTACCTTTAACAGACTTCTTGCTTTGAACAGTCTTTTTAGGCTGTTTATTTTTAGACTTTTGAACCGAAACAACTGCCTTTTTAACCTTTTCTTCAACTTTCTCTTTAGCTGTATCAGCCACCGCTCTGACTTTTTTAACCGGCTCGCTCACCGTCAAATCCTGAATAATTTTAGGCATTGGCGGAACTTTAGCACATTTCTCTGTTTCGCTGATATAATCCAAACTTTTTTGAAAATATTGATATCCGGTCATAAATGTTAACACACCGGCAATCCATAACAAAAACTCGCCAATCTCGCCCCAGTACCAAAATCCTTTTAATAACATCATTGACAAAGCGGTCATCTGAAAACCGGTCTTCCACTTTGCCAACCTCGTAACCGGCAACCCGACATTTACCTCACGCAAGAATTCTCTCAATCCCGAAACCAACAATTCCCGACACAAAATTACAATTACCGGTATAAAACTCAAGCGCGTATAAACCATATCCGGCTTAGCTAACAGCACAACCAAAGCCGAAGTAACCAAAAGCTTATCAGCTATCGGATCCATCAAACGCCCCAAAGCTGAAGTCTCCCCCCTTGCCCTGGCTAAATAACCGTCAAAATAATCGGTTATTGAAGCGATAATAAACAAAACCGCCGCCAAGAACGCCCAAAATGCGCCCTGAAAATACAAAGATAAAAATATCACCGGAATTACCACAATTCGCGATAACGTTAATAAATTAGGAAGATTATACATTTCACTCACCTTATAAATAAACAACTATGGCACATATATTAAAACATAATTCTCAATTATGGAAGTAATTATATATCTTTTCCGCCGTTTTTTTGCTCACTCCCTCTATTTTTTGTAAATCAGCAATTGATGCCTGAGCCACATCTTTAACCGAACCGAAATATCGAAGCAGTTCTTTTTTACGTTTTCCGCCGATTCCCTCAATCTCATCAAGGCTCGATTTACTCATTGATTTAGCCCGTTTCTTACGATGCGTACCTATGGCAAATCTATGTGCCTCATCCCGCAGATTCTGCATATAAAACGCCAATGGCGAACGATATTCCAAATCAAAACTTTCCCTATCCTTGATATGATAAAACTCTCTGCCGGCATTTCTATCTTCGCCTTTAGATATTCCCACTATCAATATTTTGCTCAAATCATAATCTTTTAAGGCCTCATGCACTGCATTTAATTGACCTCTGCCCCCGTCCAATAAAATAACATCGGGACGATTTTCTTCACTCATCCGGTCAAATCTGCGTTTCAAAACCTCTTTCATCATCGCAAAATCATCTCGCGTTTCTGCGGTATATTTAATATCAAACGTGCGATAACTTTTTTTATCAAACCCTTCCGGAGTTGCCACAATCATCGCCCCGATAGCATAACTTCCCTGATTGTGCGAATTATCATATACTTCAATCCGTTTAGGAATTTCTTTCAATCCGAATTTTTCTCTCATTGCCTCCAAATTAGCCTTAACCGAAGCCTCCATAGCCAACTTACGCCTTATGGCATCAACTGCATTATTATAAGCAAACTCCGCCAATTTACGTTTATTTCCTGCTTTAGGCAATAAAACTTTTGTTCCCAATGCCGCATTCCACCATTCATCATCGATTTCATCAAAACAAATTATCTCTTTCGGCACCGCATGTTCGGCATAAAATTCACCCATAAAAGCCTCAGCCACTTCTACTGCACTCGCTCCTTCGGCCTGATCGGGAAAATAAACCGCATTACCGCAATTCTGTCCAGCACGTATAAAAAATATTTCCACCGCCGTCAAATCCCCTTCTTGCGCCACCGCAATCACATCGGCTGACTTTATCGCTGAATATTCCACATTCTGCCGCGATTGAATATTGCTCAAAGCTCTTATTCTGTCCCTTAACACCAACGCTTTTTCAAAATCCAGAGCTTCACTTGCTTTTTCCATCTGTTCATACAGATTCTTTTGCAAACTGTCATCATCACCTTCCAAAAAAGCTATCGCCTTATCCACCAATTGCCGATATTCTTCTTTACTTATCAATCCCACACAAGGTGCCGAACAACGCTTTATCTGATAAATCAGGCAAGGCCTTTGCCGATTGGCAAACACTGCATCACGACACGAGCGCAACAAAAATCCCTTCTGCACCACACTCACCACTTCATTAACCGCCAAAACCGACGCAAACGGACCGAAATATTTATTTTTGCCTTTTCTTCCGCCGCGATATTTTGATAACTTAGGAAAATCAGCCCCCGTATCAATCGTCAAATAAGGAAAAGTCTTGTCATCTTTCAGCAAAATATTATAACGCGGCTTAAATTTTTTAATCAGCTCATTTTCCACCAACAAGGCCCGCGCCTCATCTTCCACCACAATAAATTCCATCTTGGCGATTTGCGCCACCATTTGTTGCAACCTGACCGGCAATTTATTGATATGCGAATAAGCGGTTATGCGTTTTTTGATACTCTTGGCTTTGCCCACATAAAGCACCTCCCCCTTATCATCAATCATCCGATAAACTCCCGGATTCGCCGGAGCCACTTTGATATGTGCCTGTAAATTAGCCAAACCTTTTTGAATATCAAACAATTTTATTCTCCTCACGCTCTAAATATTAGCCTTTACCCTTCAAAAATCAAGCACAAAAAAAGGTCCTGCCTCAAGCAAGACCTTTTTTTCTTTTAGTGCCCCGGATAATTGGCCTCGGGGTTTTGTTCATTGATTTGTTTTTTCAGGCGATCAATTTCATCGCTTTGCCGAGCGATTGTCTTCGCCATTGCCCCCATCCATATCATCATGCCGACAATAACCAGGAGCAAAATCAAAATTCCAAACGTCTTCATAATATAATAATTTTTAAGATTAATCAGCGTCAACACTTGTATTGCGAAGATAATCACACCTCCGCCTATCCTCGCGTTCCCCGTACAGTTGACGACGGGTTTGCGATAATTTAACGGCCATAACAATGTTAACAACCACTGATACGACCAAAGCCGCAATTAAAATACCATTCATAATAGTAAATTTAAATTAAACATTAATTTTTCTGATTTAACGACCAGCCTTATTCATCTGCGCTGTTTACCATCGCAGAAAAAACCAACCGATCAAACTCCTTTTCCAGCTTTCGGAACTTGATTGCCTTAATAACGACAATCCATGCCAGTACAGCAAATACCGCAATTAAAAAGATTTTCATAATAGTAAATTTATAAGTTTTACCCTAATCGAAATCCCCTATCATGAGATATTTATCGCGTGCTCTGCCACGGCGTTCCTTTTTCAGCAAAACGGCTAAAACGATATTCAACAATACCGAAATAACTAGCAGTATACCTAAAACCACAACCAGTGTTTTCATAACAACTAATTTTGAGATTTTACACTAATCATTAGCTAAGGTATCCCCATGTATCTCCCATAGCCTCTGATTGAGCCTGCGCTCATACTCCAGTTGGCATATTTGTCGACGATACCTTAATATTCCGATGGCAAGAAAGATATTAAACGCTACCGATACAATCAGTAAAACAATTAAAATTTTCATAAAATAATATTTAAGTTAATAATCCAAATTGAGCTTTGATACTATATCTTTAATTTTCGCTTGTCCAGCAAAAAAATCTCTTATTTTTAACGAAAATTGTTGCAAAAATGACAAAATTATGATATAGTTAAATTATAAAATATAATTAATATTTATTAACCATTACGCAAGGACTGCAAGAAGAAAAAAGTTTGGTTATCCAAATTGTCGGAGGCATTATCCGTGAGGATAGTGATAAGTGCAATCAGCACGAGGCTTCAGCAAGGCCCGCCCAAGTTTTCGCAAGGTTGCGACGGGAGAAAAATTACGACTTTTTCAACTAAACCAAGTATTCTCTAGGAATTTGCGGTAATATTAAAAAAAAGAAAAAAAATGACACAAGTATTTAGTTTTGCTGTAAACCATTGGTGGATTATCCTCGCCGTCATCGCCGTTTTGCCGACGGTATTTTGGGCTATCTGGCCCTTCATCGTTGGGATTATAGCTCCAAAAGAAATTAAAGAATTAATTTCTTTCCGAGATTATTGGGAGGAAATCGTACAAATCGGCAAGGACGATCGTAAGCACCACTGGTGGGAGTGGATACTCTGCACCAAGTGGGTCAGACTTACAAACAAAGTATCTCTCCTATGGATCTGGGGCTACCTCCTACTCCTGATCGGCTATGCCATCGGTGTAGCTATCAATTGGATTGGCAAAAACCTTTGGCGCGGACTCTGTGCTATCGGTCGCGGCATCGCCGCAATATATAGGGCAATCTAAAAATAAAGCCCTACCTACCCCTCTCCTGTTGTGAAACACGAGAGGGGTTACCTTTTTAATGCATAAAAACTTTCAAATACAAAACTGCGAAGAATGGTGCAGATAAAGTCAAAATAAGAAGAGAGAAAATTCCAGTGTAGATAAACCTACAAACATTTTTTCAAACTATTTTTATATAATAAAACTCGGCTAGCGTGCGTAAATAATAAAAAACTCTCTTAAAAGCGACAGGAGTGTACTTGGGGTACATGACTTAGCTTTTAAGAGAGTTTTTGTATTAGTTACCAGCTAGACGAGTTTTACACTGCCCCCGGCCTTCTCTACTGCCGCAACCGCAGCCTTAGACGCCGAGTTAACACTAACATTAACTTTAGCAGTCAAAGCTCCGCGACCGAGCAAACGAATACCGTCTAATTTTTTGTTGACCACACCGGCTTTGAGTAAGCTGTCAATGGTAACATCATCGGCATTCAATTTACCGGCATCAATAGCCTTTTGCAAGGTATCCAAGTTAACAACGGCAAACTCTTTGGCAAAATGATTCTTAAATCCGCGTTTCGGCAATCTGCGGTAAATCGGCATCTGACCGCCTTCAAAACCATTAACAGCAACACCTGAACGGGATTTTTGACCTTTTTGACCACGACCGCCGGTTTTACCCGAGCCGCTGCCGATACCGCGAGCAACACGCTTGCGAGGCTTACGTGCACCTTCGTTATCTCTAATTTCATTCAGTTTCATTTTTCATATTCCTTCAAAATAAAGTTTCAACCTTAAAAATTTTGATAGAGGAGTATGCTACGCCGAAAATTTTGAGCGATGTGTACAAAAGAAGTACATGAGCGAAAAATTTTCAAGTATGATACCCCTCTTGCAAAATTTATTCTGAAACTTTGACTAAGTGCTGAACCTTCTTAATCATTCCGCGAACCGCCGGAGTATCTTCCAATTCGGATACTCTGTGCATCTTGTTCAAACCCAAACCGATCAAAGTAGCTCTTTGATCTTTAGGCTTGCCGATCGGGCTGGCGATTTGCTCAACCTTAATAGTTTTCTTTTTAGAATTAGCCATAATCTTAAGCCTCCTCTACTGCAGATTTAGAATTTGAGCTTTCGCGACGCGAAACAATTTCACCGACTTTCTTACCACGCTTTGCCGCAACCATTCTCGGAGAATTGATTGCTTCCAAAGCATTGAAAGTAGCTTTAATCAAGTTATAAGGGTTATTGGAGCCGACCGATTTTGCAACCACGTCTTGCACACCCAAAACCTCAAATACTGCACGCATCGGACCGCCGGCAATAACACCGGTACCGGCAGGAGCTGTACGCAAATAAACTCTGCCCGCACCGAAACGTCCGGCAATATCATGATGCAAAGTTCTTCCTTCACGCAACGGAATGCGAACCATATTTCTCTTAGCTTCGTTAGTAGCTTTGGTAATAGCCTCCGGAACTTCGGCTGCTTTACCCGAACCATAACCGACGCGTCCTTTTTGGTCACCGACAACTACCACTGCGGCAAACGACATTGTGCGTCCGCCTTTAACAGTCTTGGCAACGCGGTTAACGTGAACCAATTTTTCAACTAACTCGTCAGTCTTCTTTTCAGCTCTGTTATTATGCTGATCAACAGATTGTTGTGCCATTTGAACCTCCTTAGAATTTCAATCCAGCACTGCGTGCTGCGTCAGCCAAAGCCTTGATGCGACCATGATAAATATAACCGCCGCGATCAAAAACCACTTCCATAACACCGGTCTTAACAGCGCGCTCTGCAACCAATTTGCCGACAAAACTTGCCGCTTCAATATTAGCTGTTTTCTTCAAGCTGTCGCGAACTTCTTTATCCAAAGTTGATGCCGATGCTACAGTAACACCCTTATTATCATCGATAATTTGAGCATACATATGTTTTCCGCTGCGAAATACCGACAATCTCATCTTGCCGTTGGCAGCTTTCTTAAGAGCCGAGCGAATGCGCCCTTTTCTCTTTTCAAACAATTCTTTTGGTGTACTCATTTCAATTACCCTTATTTCTTCTTGCCTTCTTTACGACGTACATATTCGCCGACATATTTAATACCTTTTCCTTTATAAGGTTCAGGCTTTCTCCAATTGCGAATTTCTGATGCCGTCTGTCCGACAAGTTGTTTATCTGCACCAAAGATACTGATTTGTGTCGGCGAAGCACAAGTGATTTTCAAACCCTTGGGAGTTTCTACAATAACATCATGTGAAAAACCTAAAGATAAAACCAATTTAGTTCCATCAACGCGTGCTTTATAACCAACGCCAACCAGTTCCAAATCTTTCTTAAAGCCTTCGTTAACACCTTTAACAAGAGTATTAACATTGGCTCTGGTAGTTCCCCACAAAGCTCTTGCTTCTTTAGTTTCAGCTTTTGGTGAAACAACCACTTTGTTACCGTCTAATTTAACTTCAACATGATCAACATCATAATGACAAGACAACTCGCCATTTTTACCTTTAACCGCAATGTTGCCGTTATCAACCGTAACATTAACTCCGTCAGGAACAATAACCGGATATTTTCCAACTCTTGACATAGTAAATATCCTCCCTTAAAATACCTGACACAAAATCTCACCGCCGACATTGGCTTTACGAGCATCATTGTCGCTCATAACACCCTGCGGTGTAGAAACAATCGAAATACCCAAGCCGTTATATACTCTCGGCAAATCTTTCACAGACGAATAAACTCTTCTGCCCGGAGTAGATACACGGAAAATTTCGGTGATAACCGAAGCACCCTCAAAGTATTTCAGTTTAATATGAAGTTCATCAATTCCGGGACGAACATTGGTCTTTTCATAACCCAAAATATATCCCTCTTTTTTCAAAACTTCCAAAACATTTTCACGCAAGCGAGAAGCAGGTGATACGACTTCACTCTTCTTTGCTCTCTGTGCGTTTCTAATGCGTGTGAGCATATCGCCCAAAGGATCAGACATAGACATAATCTTATCTCCCTACCAGCTTGATTTAACCAATCCCGGAATCTCGCCGAAACTTGCCATATCTCTCAACTCAACACGGCTCAGACCGAATTTCCGGTAAACACTGCGAGAACGTCCGGTGATTCTGCAACGATTTCTATATCTGATTTTTGCAGAATTACGCGGCATCTCGGCTAATTTCAAAGTAGCCTGAAATCTCTCTTCGGGAGAGACGGTTTTATCCATAACTACTTTCTTGAGCTTATTACGGCGAGAAGCAAATTTCTCTGCCATTTTAGCTCTTTTCAAGTTTCTGTAAACTGAACTTGTTTTTGCCATTAGTTTCTCTCCACTTATTTCTTGTAAGGCAGGTTAAAAGCTGTCAACAAAGCCTTTGCCTCTTCATCAGTTTTAGCTGATGTGCAAATGCAAATATCCATACCTCTGACATTCTCAACCTTATCATAGTTAATTTCAGGAAAGATAATCTGCTCTTTTATACCGAAAGCAAAGTTACCTCTGCCGTCAAAGTTTTTGCCGGTAATACCGTGAAAATCTCTGACGCGCGGTAATGCCATATTAATTAATCTTTCCAAGAACTCATACATTCTGGTCGAACGCAATGTAACTTTGCATCCGATAGGCATACCTTCTCTCAGCTTAAAAGTAGCTATAGACTTGCGAGCCGTTGTCATAACCGGCTTTTGACCGGCAATCAAGGCCAACTCTTCCATAGCGTTGTTCAATTTTTTCTTATCGGCAGTAGCCTCGCCAACACCGATATTCAATACAATTTTAGTCAGCTTAGGAATCTCATGTGGGTTGGTGTAACCGAATTTTTCCACAAGAGATTTTTTTATGACTTGATTGTATAAATCTTCAAAATTTGCCATAAATTTTTCTCCCATTAATCGATTACGTCACCGGTTTTGCGAGCGAAGCGCACTTTCTTACCCTTAACTTCCTTGTAACCTATCTTTGTGGCTTTGCCATCTTTTGCATAAGCTACTTTGGAAACGTTTAACGGTGCTTCTTTGGTAACAATACCTCCGGGGTTGGTTTGGCTGGGTTTGGTATGTCTTTTTACCATATTAACCCCGCTCACAACAACCTTATTTTCTTTCGGCATTGCTTTCAAAACTTCACCAGTTTTGCCTTTGTCATCACCTGACAAAATAACAACTTGGTCGCCCTTTTTAATTTTTAACTTAGGCATTATAATACCTCCGGTGCTAATGAAATAATTTTCATAAATTTCTTGCTTCTGAGCTCTCTGGTTACGGGGCCGAAGATACGGGTACCAATCGGCTCACCGTCTTTATTGATGAGAACAGCAGCATTTTTATCAAAACGAATCACTGATCCGTCTTTGCGTCTGATATCCGAAGCAGTACGAACTATCACTGCTTTGTGAACATCACCTTTCTTCACACGACCCTTTGGTATAGCATCTTTAATTGACACTACAATGACATCGCCAACAGAGGCATGCATTCTCTTGGAACCCCCAAGAACTTTAATGCACTGCACCAGACGAGCACCAGAATTGTCGGCGACATCAAGGTTGGTTTGCATCTGTATCATTTTTTATTTCCTTTTCTATTTTACGTTATCGCTTTACACTCCTACTCGACACATCACCAAGAAAAAATCTCTCGCGTTGATAAATCTCATTCGAGTATAAAGCAATCACTCCTAGGCGTTATTAACGATTACAGTCCAAGTCTTGGTTTTTGACTTTGGAGCGCATTCTTCAATGCTTACAATATCACCAACTTTGAACTGATTATTCTCATCATGAGCTGCATATTTTTTGCTTTTCTTGATGAATTTCTTATAAACAGGATGCATAACTTGACGCTCTACACTGACTACGACAGTTTTATCCTGTTTATCACTCACAACAACACCCTGAAGAATTCTTTTAGGCATAATATTTCTCCCTTAGCTATTCTTCTTGCGCTCGGTAATGAGCGTATTGATTTTGGCTACTTCCTTACGAACTTTCGCCAGCTGGGCTGTGTTTTGCAATTGTCCGGTCGACTGCTGAATGCGCAAGTTAAATTGCTCTTTCTTATCTTCAAGCAACTTAGCTTCCAATTCATCCAAGCTCATAGCTCTCAAATCTTTAGTTTTTGTTTTAACCATTATTCTGCTCCCAATTCTGAATTAAGTTTTTTTACAAACTTAGTTTTAATCGGTAACTTAGCAGCACCCAAAGCTAAAGCCGAACGAGCGATTTCCTCGCTAACACCGCCACATTCAAACAAAATGCGCCCCGGTTTAACTCTGGCTACCCAAAATTCTACTGAGCCTTTTCCTTTTCCCATACGAACCTCGGCAGGTTTATCCGAAACCGGAACATCCGGGAAAATTCTGATCCATAACTGACCAAGCCTTTTCATCTCACGAGTGATCGCTCTACGAGCAGCCTCAATTTGACGAGCCGTAATACGATCCGGAGTCAAAGCTTTTAAGCCGTATGAACCGAAACTCAATTCTGATCCGCCTTTGGCCAGACCATGTATACGGCCCTTATGCTGTTTGCGGAATTTCAATCTTTTTGGACTTAACATTTTTATTCACCTATTATTTCTGTTCAGCCAACTTTTTGTCCTGAGCCATCGGATCATGAGCCATAATTTCGCCCTTATAAATCCAAACTTTTACGCCACAGGCACCATAAGTTGTATGAGCTGTTGAGGTTGCATAATCAATGTCTGCACGCAATGTGTGCAAAGGAACTCTGCCCTCGCGATAATGTTCGGTTCGAGCAATTTCAGCCCCTCCCAAACGTCCCGAGCACGCAACTTTAATACCTTCAGCACCCAAGCGCAAAGCCGACTGCATAACGCGTTTCATCGCTCTGCGGAAAGCAACACGTCTTTCCAACTGTTGAGCCACGCTGTCAGCAACTAACTGTGCATCCAACTCAGGTTTTCTAACTTCAACAATGTTTAATTGAACTTCGGAATCAGTCATTTTTTGAATGTCTTTTTTCAAAAACTCAATATCCTGTCCCTTCTTGCCAATTACAACACCAGGTCTTGCCGAATAAATGGTAACTCTGGCCTTTTTAGCAGGTCTTTCAATCAAAATCTTGCTAATACCGGCAGCTGCCAATTTATCCTTCAAGAATTCTTTAATTTTAACATCTTCGTGAAGATAATCTGCATACTTATCATCAGCATACCAACGAGAATCCCAAGTGCGATTTACACCTAAACGAAGACTGGTAGGATTTACTTTTTGTCCCATTAGATTACTCCTCACGCTCTGCAACAACGATAGTCATGTTAGAAAAGGGTTTCAAAACACGAGCCCCTCTTCCACGTCCTCTCGCGCTCATGCGCTTCATAACTATACCTTTACCAACATAGGCAGCTTTAACAAACAACTTATCAATGTTTAATTGATGATTGTTTTCAGCATTGGCAATAGCCGACTGCAAAACAGTCAAAGCAACCTTAGCAATTCTTCTCTTCGAAAAACTGAGCTCGGCAACAGCCTTAGAAGCACTCATTCCACGAATGGTCTGAGCTACCAGATTCAGCTTGCGCGGAGAGGTACGAATTGAATGACAAATAGCCAAAGCCTCTTTTTCATTCACTCTTCTCTGATTCTTAACTTGACTCATAATTAACCTCTCTTAGCTTTCTTATCTGCTGCGTGACCGTAAAATGTACGGGTAGGAGCAAACTCGCCGAATTTATGACCAATCATATCTTCGGTAACCAAAACCGGAATAAATTTATGTCCGTTGTGAACACCAAATGTTAAACCGACAAATTGCGGTAACATAGTTGAACGACGTGACCAAATTTTAATTACTTCATTACGCTTCGAAGCCTTAGCAGCTTCAGCTTTTTTCAGAAGATAGCCATCAACAAACGGGCCTTTCCATACGGAACGTGTCATTAGCTTTTCTCCTTATTTCTTTTTATTTTCATGACGGCTTCTCATAATGAATTTATCCGTCTTTTTGTTAGTACGAGTCTTATAACCCTTAGTCGGAATACCCCAAGGAGTAACCGGATGACGACCGCCAGAAGTACGACCTTCACCACCACCATGCGGGTGATCCACAGGGTTCATAGCAACACCGCGTGATACCGGACGATTGCCCAGCCAACGGTTGCGTCCCGCTTTACCCAACGACTTGTTTTGGTTATCCGGATTCGAAACAGCGCCAACCGTAGCCAAGCACTCTTCGCGAACAACACGCAACTCGCCGGAACTTAATTTTAATTGTGCATAGCCGGCATCTTTACCAACTAATTGAGCGTAACATCCAGCTGAACGAACCAATTGTCCGCCCTTACCGACCTTAAGCTCAATATTGTGAATTATAGTTCCTACCGGCATATTCTTCAAAGGCATTGCATTACCCGGCTTAATATCGGCTTTTTCCGAAGAAATAACCTTATCACCGGCTTTCAATCTCTGCGGAGCCAAAATATAAGCCTTCTCACCGTCTTTATAGCTAATCAAAGCAATAAAAGCCGAACGATTCGGATCATATTCGATTCTCTCAACAATAGCCTCTGAATCAAACTTTCTGCGTTTAAAGTCAATCACGCGCAACTTGCGTTTATGACCACCACCAATCCTGCGACTGGTAACATGACCGAAATTATCCCTACCGCCGGTTTTAGTTAAACCTACAGTTAAAGTCTTTTCGGGTTTTCCTCTGTACAACTCGCTTCTGTCAACGACAACGAGCTGACGAAGTCCAGGAGATGTGGGCTTATAATTTTTCAATGCCATTTTCTATATTCCTGTTGTAACATCAATGTTTTGACCTTTGGCAAGAGTAACCACGGCCTTTTTATAGTCAGAACGCTGTCCGACATGACCACGGAACATTTTTTCCTTACCATTTGTGCAAATAGTGTTCACTTTGGTAACCTTAACATTAAATATCGACTCAACTGCCGATTTAACGTCATTTTTTCCGGCCCACAAAGGAACCATGAACGTAATTTTGCCGTTTTCCGAAGAAAGCATAGACTTTTCAGTAATAACCGGACGAACTAAAGTATCATACATTTTAGCAGTTACATTGTTTGTGTTTTTCGACTTACTCATTTCAATCTCTCTCCCAAGCAGGCAACTGCATCTTTAGTCAGAACCAATTTATCCTTTCTCAAGATGTCATATACGTTAGCACCAATAGCAGGCAAAACATCAACTTCTACCAAATTGCGTGAAGCCAACGCAAAATTGGTATCAATCTCTTTACCGCCAATAATTAGGCAATTATTCAATCCGCAAGCCTCCAAGCTGCTTTTCAATAATTTAGTTTTGGGCTCTGCCAATTTAGCCTCATCCAAAATAACTAAATTACCTTCTTTCAACTTAGCCGACAAAGCGGTTTTCAAACCTAATTGTCTGAATTTCTTAGTCAAATCGTGCGAATGATCACGAACAACCGGACCAAATACAATACCACCTTTGCGGAATTGTGTGCCTTTGCGTGAACCTTGACGTGCACGACCACCGCCCTTTTGCTTAAACGGCTTTGCCGGCGTCAATGCAACTTCGGAACGACCTTTTGTTTTGTGTGTCCCGGCTTGCATTCTCGCCAATTGCCAAACAACAACGCGATGCAAGATGTCAGCACAAACTTCCAAACCGAAAATCGACTTGTCAAGTTCAATTGAGCCAACAACTTTATTTTCCAAATTTAAGATGTCCTGTTTCATATTTTTCATCCTTCAATCTTATGCATTTTCAGCCGGAGCTTCGGCTTTAGCTGCAACAGGTTCATCAACTTTTATCAAACCGGCAGGCATCGGCAATTTTACTGAAGTAGATTTCTTTACGGCATCGGTAACATATACCCAAGAATTATCCGATCCTGGAACACCACCTTTTACCATAATCAATCCCTTATCAGCATTAACAGCCACAACCTTCAAGTTTTGAACGGTTACCCGCTCATCTCCCATATGTCCGGCCATCTTCTTGCCCTTAAATACTTTACCGGGATCTTGTCTTTGTCCTGTAGAACCATGCGAACGATGTGAAATTGATACACCGTGAGATGCTTCCAAACCGCCGAAATTGTGACGTTTCATAACACCGGCAAAACCTTTACCGATTGAAGTACCGCAAACATCAACAAATTGACCGGCAACAAAGTGTTCTACAGATAATTTATCGCCGACTTTCAACAGGCAGTCTTCCGAAACTCTGAATTCCGCCAATTTACTCTTCGGCTCAACATTAGCCTTTGCAAAATATCCCTTCATCGGCTTTGTCAGATTCTTTGCTTTGATGTCGCCGCACCCCAATTGAACAGAAGTATAACCATCTTTCTCTTTGGTTTTTATTGCAACAACTTCCAAGCCGTTAACCTGCAAAACCGTAACCGGAACATGAGTTCCGTCAACTTCAAAAATGCGGGACATTCCAAGTTTTTTTGCAATCAGACCTGTACGCATTATTATTTTTTCCTTTTCTTAATAGGTTGACTCATCCGAATACTTAATAAGCCAACATTAACATTATAACTTAATTTCGACATTAACGCCGGCAGCTAAATCTAACTTCATTAAAGCATCAACTGTCTGCGGTGTCGGGTCCACAATATCCAGTAATCTCTTATGTGTACGAATTTCAAATTGTTCACGTGACTTTTTATCGACATGCGGTGAACGATTTACCGTAAACTTTTCGATTCTGGTCGGCAGAGGTATCGGACCTCTGACATTAGCGCCTGTTCTTTTGGCTGTATGCACAATCTCAGCAGTCGAGAGATCAAGCAATCTATGGTCAAAAGCCTTCAAGCGAATTCTTATATTTTGTGCATCCATTTTTACACTTTTCCTTATAACTAGACGGCGCTAACTCAAAAACTTTAAGCCGGCCATCTAAATTGTTAAACCATGCAGAGCCTTGCAATCCACCTTACTCTCTTCGATTCTAACCAACTGGTTAATCCGTAAAAAAATCAGTTAAATCCAAGGGTTACGTTATGTTTTATATCTCAAAAAAACTAACAAAACTTATTGTCAGCTCTCTGATACTGCGGGTTTGTAACATATCTTAAAATTAATTGCAAGTAAAATTTACACAAAAAATAAAAAAAAATTATTTTTTAAATCTTCGCAAAGCCTTACCTAGACTCTATTTGAGTCTTCCAAAATTTTTGTCAAATTATTTTATAAAATTAAAAAAAGGTATCTTTACAGATACCTTTTTTAATTTGTTCAGATTAGTTGCTTTGTGCCGCACATCCGTTTCCGGTAAGAGTTACCGTATTAATATTATTGTTAACGCTTATCTCAACATCACAACCATTGGATGGTTGATAACCGGGCACGTATATAAAGCACATTGTTCCATACGGATTTCTGATATCTACAGAACTTTGGTTTATACCATTTAATTCAACATTTACAGACCTGATACGTCTGCTGGGACCATACCATAACTCATCTATGTAAGCAGCTGGCGTATTAGTATCTGTCGCTAAACTACTCGACCACATACTAACTACCGGATAATCATCACCAAATTGTAAGGTATTTTGAATAAATCCTGTATGATTAGACGCATAAGAATTAAATGTAGCCAAATCACCTGCTGTCGGTAAATAGTAATAAACTTTCTGTCCACCAGCAAAACTTCTGCCGACATACCCCCCCGAAGTCGATGCGTTATTATTACTCATAACAAAATCACTTGTCCCCAGATTATGCATCATACAATACCATGCAGGCGCCACAATTCCTTTACCATCAAGTGCGGTATATCCATTTGATAAAATACCTAAATACGGAGAATTTATCACACCTGAATCTGTAATTCTACTACCGCTACTTGGGTTATAATAAGGAACTCCAAACGTATAATTATAAGTATTTCTCGGACCTACCGCATCACTGACCGTAGTTTTTGTATTATCAAAATCTGTTGCAGTTACCCCGCTGGAAAGCGAATGTAATGTACTTGTAATATCATTACAACTCTCCGGAGCGTAGCAAAGCGAATTTGTATTATATTGCACCAATAAACTGCTTGTATCAAAGTGAATAGCATTAATATAAGTTCCGTTATTATTTTCCGGAACTGAAGCTTTTCCCAACCATGAAGACACATATGTTGTCAATAATGACGAACTACTGAGCTCTTTAATCATTGCTACCGCAATAGTATTATTCAACATAACACCTGCTTTTTCATAAGTATAATCGCTTTGCGGAACAGTCCCCCCAGATTCAACTGCCTCTTCAATACAAACACCTTCTTTACAATAAACCGAAATTGTCGCTCCTGTCGATGCAGAACATACAAACGCCGGATATTCGTTACCTATTAACTCATCAGTATTCGATGCTGCTGAATCTTCTGCCATATACAGCTTATCCCACCTTACGGGAACGCTCATCGAATTAAACATAAAATTCCTATTATCATTCAAACGATACAAAGTCTTTCCGGCAGAACATTCTTCAATATCATATCCGCAATGAGCATAATTTCCATTACTTTCCGGACATTTACCAAACCGGCCACATTGATTTTGCAACAAATATCCCGAACCGGATCGATTGCGACATGTATTCAAACAACTACGATTATATTCACCAGGGCATGTACAATCGGTCCTTTTTCTTCTATAAGGATTACGTTCTATACATAAAGCACCGCTTGGTTGACGTGGACTTTGGCAAGAAGTCTCATCTTCATCATACTGTGAATCACACCTACAACTGTCATACAACCCGTTACAAGGTTGTCCATTGCCATGTTGTCCGGGATATTCATTACAACTATAAATATATCCTTCACAATTATAACTGGTGCAACCATTCCAATGCTCACCGTTAATGTCCGTGCAACTTACCCCTGCCAACATACTACAATTAGTTTCATCATATTGAAAAATATTCAAATCACATAAACAACTGGAATATTTTACCGTCTCATCCTCTTCTACACAAGTATCACCGCTTCCGACCATATTCTCGGTACAAACATGATAACTGCTGGGACAACCACAAGATTGATAATATTCAACTCCACCTCTCGTACAACTATCTCCTGTTAACTCTTTCGGAGTAGCACAATTACTTGTTGTCCATGCATAATCACAATTAGAAACATTTGAACAATCCCAACAACTTCCCACTCGACGACACCCTGGTCCGTCCGTCGAAGAATATCCTTGTTCCTCACAACTAGGTGGTTCCAAACCACCGTTCCAATCCTCAATTTTTATCACACCGGCCGCGGCATTACCAACATTTACAAATATTCCCAATAATAAGCCATAGCTAACGACCTTCATCACAATCCTCCGTTGTTTATGTATATTCAGAACATTAGTGTTATTATAAAACAATCAGGATATTTTTGCAACTATTTTTATATTAATAAAATGTTAAATTTACTAATTCAATGTAAATACCATTTTTCCAGTTCTTTAATTTTATCACGATATGCTATTGCTTTTTCAAATTCTAAATCAGCAGCAGCTTCCTGCATTAAACGATTATAATCCCGAATTTGTTTATCAATATCATCATGCGACAATTTCTCTTTTTTACCTTTACTGCCGATATTATCTTTCATCGTAATTTCATCCAAAACCGAAGATATATTTTTTACAATGGTTTTAGGAATTATACCATGCACCCTATTATAATCTTCCTGTTTTACTCTTCTTCTCTCAGTTTCACCTAAAGCTTTAACCAATGAATCAGTCATATTATCCGCATATAATATCACTCTTCCCTTATCATTACGTGCAGCCCGTCCTATCGTTTGTATCAAAGAACGTGTTGATCGTAAAAATCCTTCCTTGTCTGCATCCAATATTGCCACCAAACAACACTCCGGTATATCTAATCCCTCTCGCAATAAATTAATTCCCACCAATACATCAAACACACCCAAGCGCAAATCGCGGATAATTTCTATGCGCTCCAAGGTATCAATATCTGAATGCAAATAACGCACTTTAATCCCGTTTTCTGCCAAATAACCTGTCAAATCTTCTGCCATTTTTTTAGTTAAAGTTGTAACCAAAACTCTCCCCCCCTGAGCCACAACTTTTTTACATTCCGCCATCAAATCATCAACTTGAGTTGCTGCAGGTCTCACAATACATTCCGGATCTGTTAATCCGGTCGGCCTGATAATTTGTTCAACAAAAACTCCCCCGCTTTGTTGTAATTCCCAATCTCCCGGGGTAGCAGATACAAAAATTGTTTGTCCACGCATTGAATTCCACTCTTCAAACTTCAACGGACGATTATCCACACACGAAGGCAATCTAAAGCCATATTCCGCCAAAGTTGACTTACGATTAAAATCTCCTCTGAACATTCCACCAATTTGCGGAACCGCTACATGACTTTCATCAATAAACAATAATGTATCTTCCGGCAAATACTCAAACAATGTCGGCGGAGGAGCACCAGCCGGACGTCCGGTTAAAAAACGCGAATAATTTTCAATTCCCTTACATGAGCCTGTGGCTTCCAACATCTCCAAATCAAATCTTGTGCGTTGCTCTATACGTTGAGCCTCTAGTAGTTTGTTTTGTTCGTTAAATTTTTCAATCTGACTTTTTAGTTCCTTACGAATATTCACAATTGCTTGAGCTACCGTCGGCCTTGGCGTAACATAATGATTAGCCGGATAAATTGTCACTTTTTCTAACGTTTTCAATCTTTTTCCGGTCAAAGTATCAAATTCGTCTATCTCTTCTATTTCATCACCAAAAAAAGATATCCGCCACCCTTTATCTTCATAATGAGCCGGAAAAATATCCACCACATCCCCCTGAACTCTGAAAGTTGAGCGAACAAAATTTTGCTGATTACGCGTATATTGCAACTCGCTCAATCTGCGAAAAACATCAGTAGGTTCTATATTTTGCCCAATTTCCAATCGTAATGTCATTGCTGCATATGAATCAACATCACCCAAACCGTATATACACGAAACCGATGCCACGATAATTACATCACGATATTCCAACAACGATCGTGTAGCAGAATTGCGCATCCGGTCAATTTGCTCATTTATAGCTGAATCTTTTTCGATATAAGTATCGGTTTTCGGCACATAAGCTTCCGGTTGATAATAATCATAATATGATACAAAATATTCAACATGATTGTTCGGAAAAAACTCTTTCATCTCAGCATAGAGCTGCGCAGCTAAGGTCTTATTGGGAGCCATAATCAATGCCGGCCTTGAGCAAGCTTCAATTACTTTCGCCATGGTATAAGTTTTCCCTGATCCGGTAACTCCGAGCAACACCTGATTTTTCAATCCGTCATCAACACCTTTAACCAATTCTGCTATCGCTTGCGGCTGATCTCCGGACGGTTGAAATTTTGAACACAAAGAAAATACTGTTTTACTCAACTTTTTCTTCCAAAGATTTCATATAAAACTTGGCAAAATTATTAAAATTATCAATATCGTTAATAGCACTTCTTATTCTATTGATATCAACTTCTTCTTTTTCCAAATGATTCGTTAATACATTAAATGCACTTTCATAAGCTGTTCCCTTAAAATAAGGCATGAATTTATTATATAATCTTACCAAAACCATCTCTTTTCCCGATTTTTTCAAAGCGGTTGCCCAATCCAATATATATCCGATTTGTTCTTTAGACAAAGGCTTACCTTTAACTGGTTCTTTGATCAGATATTTAATCACATTAGAGGCATTATCCCAATCTCCAGCTTTCCAATAAATCTCAAACTTATACAACAATGCATTACTGCTAAAATCATCTTTCAACAAGCTAAGTGCTTGATTAACTTTTCCCATAGCCGCCAAAGCCTTGGCTCTGATAAATCTGCGGGGTGCGCTAATTTCCGGCGACATTTTCTCCCCACTTGTAGCGTCCAACACTTCCAATGCCTGCTCCGGGACTTGTTCAAATAAATAAATTATTCCCAATCTCGCACCAATCCTCCCTATGTCATCAACCGTCAAATCATCTCGTAACAGCAACGACAATAATATATCTTTGGCTCGAGGTAACAAATCCACTGCAACCAACCGATCGGCCAATTTTTGCATGATAACATTACGATTTTCACTCAAATCCCCTAACCAACTGAAATCCTCATACAACGACAGAGCCTTTATCGGTGTTAAATTTTCATCCGCATGATTGCCGATAAACACGTCCTCAAACACTCTCACCATTTTCTTAAAAATTTTCACTTTCTCTTCATCATCAACAATAAAACCTTCCTCGTTTAAAATTCTCAAAGCATTATAATAGTCTCGATTCTTCAAATAAAGATCTGCTAATTTAGACAGCAATTCAATTTGAAATTTTCTCTCCCCCCATGCAAAACGCAACTTTTCTAGCTCTTTAATTGCTGCAGCCGAATCAATAAAATTAATCATCTGACTCAAAATCGTATGACGAAAACGACCATAAGCCGAAAACATCGCTGAATTAGAATTCAGCAAACCTTGATATTCTTTAATTGCATTACGTAAATATCCCTGCATCTCCAATTTTTGCCCAGATAAATAGGTTATTTGCGGCGACAAATCTCTATATCTGTCCTGAACAACATTAAGAATATCAATAAAATTTTGTGCTGACAAATCATCATTAGCTTCTATGGCATTTTGTGCCGCCACAATAGCTATTTCATCTTTAATAGATTGAGGATAATCACGCATCAGTGATATATGACGCATAATCAACTCGTTACTTCCTTCTTCGAATTTATAAGCGCTTTTCGTGATAGTATTCCAAAACTTTCCTTCTGTCGTTTCAAGTATCCGCCCGAAAGAAAAATGTTTTTCGGCTTCTTGCCATCTGTGCGCCAAAAAATTAGCAACTCCTGCCATGGCATGAAAATAATCTGTCCGCACTTCCGGCAAATCAATTTCAAACATTTTATCTAAAATATAAAGAGCTTCTGTCCCCAAACCATTATAAACATAATATTTTGCCAAATCCAATCTCAAGGCATTTTTATCTTCCATCGGTGCCGATAATATCTTTTGCTTAAAGTTATTAACCACATCCAAGAAATTTTGCTCGGCCAATTTTTGCGATATTTGTAAATCGAACGGACTCTTTAATATTGCTTGTTCACCACTTTTTTTCAATTTTTGCTGTTGTTTCAAACTATCCAAATCACTGGTGATATTCAAAGATCTGCCTATTGCCTTTAATGTTATTCCCGAATTACCGCGACTAAGCACAACATCGGGAGCATTCACCACAAAAACCATCCCTTGCATGGTTTTCAGCATATCAAAATCTGGATAACGATAAAATGTCTCATTACCCAAGCCCAACTGCGGAGTGGTAAAAATCGACAATGCATCGCCATAATCAGGATCCAACATTGATATAATATTTCCGACAAAAGTAGTCGGCATAAACAAATAAACATTTTTAAAACTGTCAAACTGCGTAAATATTGTAAGATCTTTACGTTCAAACTTCGGGGCACGACCGGTATACAAATCTACAATCCACAACAATCCTTCTTTACGCAGAGAAAAACTAACTCCTTCCTCCGGCTCAATTATTACAATCGTTCCGATCGGATGAGGGAGTGTGTAAATTTTCTTCGCCATTCCTTGAGCTTCCTGTTCCAAATCCATAACATTGATACTGTTCATGCGATCAAAAACCACCCAAATTTTACCTCTGCGCTCAAAGGCCGCCACATTGACCGGAATATTCCACACAAAACGCAAACTTACTATACTGTCTTTAGAATGTGTAATCTCTTTTGTATCTTTACTGTTATCGGCACTAAAATGTTCAAAAACCGTCTGCTTGATATCTTCGGTAGTAACTTTAGCCGTCGCCGAAACAGCAACACTTATCAACCAAGCATTTAACGAAAACAAAACTAAAATTTTTTTAATCAGTTTCAATTTTCCACGACTCATTAAATATTGTTTCCAATCAATTCGGCAGTAATTGCCTGAGCTTTTTCAGAATCCATCTGCGATAATATTGCCGAAGATGCCGATGGTTTCATTCCCTTAAGTATCGCCGTCGATATATCTATATTCATTGTATTAAAGATTCTCGCAGCATCTTTAGGTTTCATCGAACTGTATAACTTTACCAAAGAATTAATATTCTCCTGTTCCTTTTCCGAATATTTATTTATCAATTTTTCCAAACGTTGTTCATACTCTTTCAATTGACGCAATTTTTTATCGATTTCTTCCTCGGCTACTTTCAGTTGCACTGCCCGCTTATCAATTTCTTGCGACTTTACATCCAAAGCTTCTCTTCTTTCAGCCAACTCTTGTAATAAAGCAATCTCAGAATCACTAAACACAGGCATATCTGCTGCAACTTTATTACCAGACTTATCTTGTAAAACCTGCGTCAATTGTTCGGTATCTTTATCCATCTTCTCTTCGGCCGCAGCCATTGTCGTCACAACACTTATGCGTTTTCCGCTGTTTTTCTGATACAAATCATAAGCATGATTTATCTTTACGCTGAGACTCAACACCGCCACAAAAATAAATATTGGCAATAACCTGACCTTAAAATTAAATCCTGACATTTTGCTCATTTTATTTTATAGCCCTCAACGCCTTCAACAATTCTAATTCAGCCTCAGCCCTATCATTTTGCACAGCTTCTTTTTTAACCGTATTTCCATCAGATGCGGAAACATTATTTGCTAAACCTCTGGAATTGGAAATCACATTTTCCAACCTGTCTGCCAATGAATCAGCACGCTCGTTAATAAACAGCAAATCACTTTTCAATTCTTTGGCACTATCAACTACTTCTTTTAATCCTTCAGAAGAATGTTCCGTAGCCGATTTCAGTTTAGGAATTGAATTTTCCGCCTTAAAAGTAGCCTCATTAAGCGCTGAAACCAATTGTGCCAAAGCATTCTGATTCTGCCGTAATTTATTCAAACTCTTATTTAAATTATAAGCAAATACAATCATCGGCACCAACAGGCAAATAATCAAAACGTTTAATATCAATTCAATATTAGCCATTTTTTTCTGCCTTTCCTTGCACTCTTATAACAATATGCTGATTTCTGCGCCCCATATTCCCTTCAAATAAAGGCACATCACCGCAATAAATGCTTACATTATCACTCGGCTTTATATCCAACGGAAAAAATGTTCCCTTTTCCCATTTTGAAACATCACTGAGCAAAGCTTTAGTCTCTTTTAAAATCGCCTTTACTTCAATATCGGTGTCCCATAACCTTGACATCAAATGATTTTCCCACACCGTATCGCGACCAAATCTCTCACCCATAAACATCTGCAAAAGCAATTCTCTTACCGGTTCCAAAGTCGTATAAGGCAACATCAAATCTATTTTTCCACCGCGACTCTCCATATCAATTCTCAAATGCGCCACAATAACCGCATTAGAATCTCTGGTAATTTGTGCAAACCGCGGATTAGTCTCCAATCGGTCAAATGTAAATCCGACCGAAGTAACCGGATCAAATGCCGCTGACAAATCATTTAAAATTAATTGAATAATTTCTTTAATTATATTCAATTCTATTGTTGTATAAGGTCTGCCCTCAATACGCATTGCTGCAGTTCCTCTGCGTCCTCCCAACAACACATCTACCAACGAATATATCAATGCGCTGTCCAACGACATCAACCCGTAATTATCCCATTCTTCAGCCTTAAATACGTTAATCAATGTCGGCAAAGTCAATGAATCTACATATTCACCGAAACGCATTGATTCAATAGCTTCTAACGAAACTTCAACATTATCTTGAGTATAATTACGCAAAGACGTTGCCATCTGTCTTATCAAACGGTCAAACACAATCTCCAACATCGGCAATCTTTCATAAAATACCATGTTGGAATTTAATATGGCTTGGACACCGTTCCTCTGTGCCACCATATCACCGTTATTCATTCCATAGCCTAGCAGTGCGTCTATCTCTTCCTGGGTTAATACCTTGGATTCTGCACTCTCATCTTTTATACTACCGTTATTATCAGCCAATTCTCTTTCCTTTACTTTTGCAAATCAAACGAACTGAAATTAATATTTTTTATTTTTACCGGAGCCGCCGCCAAATTCAAGCGATAAAACAGCTCTTCCTTAAACCAATACAACCCTGCCGATCCGCTGAATTCATCGGTTGTAAGCTCAATTGTATGGGATATTATGACATCATTCAGTTTAGGTACTAATATTTCAATAACTTTCAAATCATCAATACTCGAAAGCTCCAAATTCAACTTAAACCTCAACTCATGTGAACCATTTTTTCCGTTGATTGTCGTAACCACTTCCGGCAAATCATAAAAAACACTCACATTGTCGGGATTATCCTTGCTGTATTGCACTATCTTAAAATTTTCCGATGCTGCGGATCGTTGCTGTCTCAAAACAAAGAAAATTGTCGCTGATATACCTATCACAATCAGCAACGGCAACAATATCAACATCAGTCTTTTACGCTTTATCTGAGGATCACCTACAATTTCCTCAAATTCAGCGCCTTCTTCATCTTCAATCATGAATACCCCAAAAAAATAATTTTCCCCATTTAACAGAGATTATTCTAGCCTATTATTTAAATAAATAAATGCAAATTTTGCAGTTATTAAATGCTAATTGAAATTTTCTCGTAAAATCCTCAAAAATTTTGTTATTTTTTTAGTATTTTATAATATTGAAAAAAACTGCGGAGAATTGTGCAGATAAAGTCATTTATAAGAAAACCCGAAATTCTAGTGTACATAGAAGTACATGAATTTCGGGTTATTCTGTAAAATGGCTTTAGATGCGCCATTATACGCAGTTTTTAAGCTGACTTCTTGCAGCAGCAAAGACCACTGTCATCAAGCTTTTCACCTTTGTGGCGAACTGCAGCCTGTGCCGCAGCCAGTCTTGCAACCGGAACGCGGAACGGCGAACAGGAAACATAGTTCATGCCGCAAGTTTGGAAGAAGTCGATAGATGCCGGATCGCCGCCATGCTCACCGCATACACCCAACCAAATCTTAGGATTAGAGTTGCGGGCTTTGGTGCAAGCCAACTTAACCAACATACCGACACCTTCAACATCAATTGAAGCAAACGGATCTGCCACATAAACACCTTTGGCACGATATTCATCCAAAATCGCACCGGTATCATCACGGCTCATACCCAAAGTAGTTTGGGTTAAGTCATTAGTACCAAATCCGAAGAACTCGGCCGATTGAGCCAACTCGTCAGCTTTCAAAGCAGCGCGCGGCAATTCAATCATTGAGCCGACTTGATATTCAACCTTTTTACCTTTTTCAGCAAACAATTTTGCAGCTGTGGTATCGATAATATTCTTAACAATATCCAACTCTTTCTTAGAACCTGTCAACGGAACTTCAATCTCAGGCATTACTTTAATGCCGGCAGCTTCACATTCCATAGCAGCTTCCAAAATAGCAGTTGTTTGCATTTCGCAAATTTCCGGATAAGTAATCGGCAAACGGCATCCGCGATGACCCAACATCGGGTTAGCTTCATGCAAAGAGTTTGCTCTTTGTTTAACTTCATCCAAGCTCATTCCCATCTTGTCTGCCAATTCTTTCATCTCGACCTCGGTATTGGGTAAGAATTCGTGCAAAGGCGGATCAAGCAAACGAACAACCACCGGCAGTCCGTCCATAATCTTGAACAAGTCTTTGAAATCTTGCTTTTGATAAGGTAACAATCTCGCCAAAGCTGCACGACGTCCGGCTTCATCTTTAGCCAAAATCATAGCACGCATATCCGAAATACGGTTAGCATCAAAGAACATATGTTCGGTTCTGGCCAAACCGATACCTTCAGCACCAAAGTCACGAGCTTGTTGAGCATCTCTCGGAGTTTCGGCATTGGCTCTGATTTCCATAGTGCGCAACTCGTCAACCCAGCCCATCAACTTACCGAAATTACCAGTATTGGTGTCGGCTTTAACCGTCGGAATTTGACCTTCGATAATCTGACCTTTACCGCCGTCCAATGACAACCAATCGCCTTCGTGAATAACCACACCTTTATCGGTAGTCATGGTCTTCTTGGCATAATCAATGTGAATATCATGTGAACCTGATACGCAAGGAGTTCCCATACCTCTGGCCACAACGGCAGCGTGTGAAGTCATACCGCCACGTGCTGTAATAACGCCTTGCGAAGCATGCATACCACCGATATCTTCCGGAGAAGTCTCATTACGAATTAAGATAACTTTCTCACCTTTAGCAGCCCAAGCTTCAGCATCTTCAGCACAGAAAACTGCACGACCTACAGCAGCACCAGGAGATGCCGGCAAACCGGTAGCAATAACATTTTTCTTAGCTTTAGGATCCAACATCGGGTGCAACAATTGGTCTAATTGATCAGCCCCAACGCGCATAATGGCTTCTTCTTTGTTGAGCAAACCTTCTTCAACCATCTCAACAGCCATACGAACGGCGGCTTGAGCGGTGCGTTTGCCGTTACGGCATTGCAACATCCACAACTTGCCATGTTCAATGGTGAATTCCATATCTTGCATATCTTTGTAGTGGGCTTCCAACTTATTGCGAACGTCAACCAATTCTTTATACAAATTCGGCCACAATTCTTCCAATGAATTACCTTCGCCCTTTGAGCCCATCGGTTGCGGAGTACGAATACCGGCCACAACATCTTCACCTTGAGCGTTAACCAAATATTCGCCGTAATAAACATTTTCACCGGTAGCCGGATCACGCGAGAAGCAAACACCGGTAGCCGAATCATTACCGGCATTACCGAATACCATGGTTTGAACGTTAACCGCTGTTCCCCAGTCACCCGGAATATTATTCAACTTACGATAAGTAATGGCGCGATCAACCATCCAAGAACCGAACACGGCACCGATTCCGGCCCACAATTGATTCCAAGGATCTTGCGGCACAACTTTGCCGATTTTTTCTCCGATTGCTTTGTATTGATTTACCAATTCTTTCAAATCATCAGCGGTCAAATCGGTATCTTGCTTATAACCATGAGCTTTTTTCATATTCTCCAAGGCTTCTTCATACAAATCCAAATCTGCACCCAAAACCACATCCGAGAACATTTGCAAGAAACGACGATAAGAGTCATAAGCAAATCTCTCGTTACCGGAAGATTTTGCCAAAGCCTTAACTGTCTCATCATTCAAACCCAAGTTCAAAACCGTGTCCATCATACCGGGCATCGAAACTCTGGCACCCGAACGAACCGAGAACAACAACGGATTTTCGGCATCGGCAAATTTTTTGCCCATAATTTTTTCAACACCGGCAACCGCGGCTCTGACCTGATCTTTCAAATCTGACGGATAAGTTTTATTATTGTTGTAGTAATAAGTGCAAACTTCGGTAGTAACGGTAAATCCGGGAGGAACAGGTAATCCGACCTTATTCATCTCAGCCAAGTTAGCACCTTTGCCGCCCAACAGGTTGCGCATCGACGCATCACCTTCGGCCGCACCATTACCAAATGTATAAACCCATTTACTCATGGTAATATTAGCTCCTTTCGTAGCTTTTAGTTAATCCAACATCTTAAGTTTTTACACTCAAGACAAAATTTTATCGCTAGTAAATTATAACAGCTTTTGCGATTCTTCAAGTAAATTCTCAATTTTTATCAAATATAATTTTATCAATCTAAACACCAAAAAACCTGTCCTTGATTAAGAACAGGTTTTGATATTCAAATTATCGTTTTATCTGTCGATATATTTATCCGTAATTAATGCAATATGAAAAATCTCTCATCAATTTCTTTATCTTTGCAAAAGTAACATAAATAATCATTGCATTATTTTTCAATTACGCTAACATACAACTATTATCAATTTTTGAGAAAGGCTTCATCATGTTACAATCCGATAAAATTTTTATCAAATGGGATGATTTTCATCAGGATACCAAGGACTTATGTGCTAAAATTAAAACAACCGGTATCCCTTTTAACAAAATAGTTGCTATTTCACGCGGCGGCCTATTCCCTGCCGGAATTGCTGCTTATGAACTGGGAATTCGCGATTGCACGGTTGTTAATATTGCCACTTATGTCGGCGCTGCCCACTTAAAACTTGATGAAGTGGCTCATCCCGAAACCGTCGGCAAAGTTGATGAACACACTCTGATTATTGATGATGTTGCCGATCAAGGTCAAACTGTTAGAGTTATGCGCCGCACTTTTCCCAAAGGTTATTATGCCACCGTTTATGCCAAACCCGTCGGCAAATCGGATGTTGATATTTTCGGTCGTGAATTGGAAGACAAATGGATAGTTTTCCCTTGGGATGTTGATGAATAAACTTTTTATTCATTGTTTAACTTTAATATTTTTAAGCGGTTGTGCAACTATTCAAGCTCCGCGTGAGTTTGCTTATATTGAAACTCCGACCAACGATTTCACTATCGCCTCTTGGCAAAAAATCACCTCCCCGCAAACAACTTATAAAATTTATATCGAAGGTGACGGTCATGCTTTTAATGCCCATGGTCAGCCCACTTCCGACCCCACCCCGAAAGGTGAGTTAATGCGTGAATTGGCTTACGGCGACAATTCGCCTAACGTAATTTATCTGGCACGTCCCTGCCAATATGTCAAATCTCCGCAGTGCTCTGTCAAATATTGGACCACTGCCCGTTTTGCCCCTGAAGTAGTTAACGCTGAATATCAAACCATAAAAAAAATTGTCGGCAATTCTCCGGTCATTCTGATCGGATTTTCCGGCGGTGCTCAAATTGCCGAATTACTTGCTGCCACTACTGACCTGAATATCACCAAAATCATCACAATTGCCGGCAATCTTGACCATGTCGCCTGGACCACCTATCATAAACTGCCGCCTCTAACTGATTCACTCAATGCCGCCGATTATCTTTCCGTTTTGCATAACCTACCGCAAACTCACTATATCGGAACTGATGATAAAGTCATTCCCCCATTGTTAGCTCATCAATTAGTTGAAGATTCTTTAATTGTAGAAATCACTGATGCGACTCATCACAGCGGTTGGCAGCCGATTTATCCCCTCGTCCATGCGGAATAATTCTCAAAATACTTACAAATACCCTTGTATCAATAAAACTCGGTTACCTAAATTTTCAGCTAGTTATCGTCTTGCCACAAAAAAAACTCGGATAACGCGGTTAGTTCGAAGAAAAAATTTCACAAATGATTTTATTTACAAGGAAACCTGATATTTGAGATGAGTAGAAGCAAAAACAAAAAACCGAAAATCCTAGTGTAGTAAATCCTACATGAATTTTCGGTTTTTATTGCTTTTTGCGATTAATCGCTCAAATTGCAGGTTTCCCTACTATTTGATAATTTTTGATACTACACCGGCGCCAACAGTGTGACCACCTTCACGAATAGCGAAGCGCAAGCCTTCGTTCATCGCAATCGGGTGAATCAATTTGGCTGTCATGGTGATGTTATCACCCGGCATAACCATCTCGGTGCCTT
>Ga0247611_10001874_pt1 | contig 36067 bp, 25 predicted proteins | sample 177DNAGHGhighgp2_FD_192422 | JGI IMG/M metagenome (GOLD analysis project Ga0247611, IMG submission 192422) | Sheep rumen microbial communities from Palmerston North, Manawatu-Wanganui, New Zealand - 1770 DNA GHGhigh gp2 | ecosystem: Host-associated > Mammals > Digestive system > Stomach > Rumen... | reverse complement strand
AGTATTCCTGCGAAAAACCGACTTCATCAGAACTCAATTTTTCTCAGGATCTGCTCTCGCCGAATTATGCGGTGCTGCCTTGGGAATCGAGATCGTGAGGATCAGGGAATCCTCCGTCTCCTCACGATGTACGCCCGCGGCGATGCCGCCCTGCTTCATCAGATCCAGCGAGCGGTTGAGACTGTTGAGGAACACCCGCACATCCTTCAAAATGAGCGTGCGCCTGGGCTCCGGCTTCTCCGGCTCCTCGACGGGGGAGGAGAGCAGGGCCTCTATGTATTCCTCCGTCGCCGCCACGGTCAGGGCGTTTGCCGCGATGTACTCGAGGGCCATGCGCTGGGCGTTCGGGTCCGTGAGCCTGAGCAGCGCCCGGCCGTGACGCTCGCTCAGACCGTAGCTGCGCAGGTTTTCCAGCACGTCCCGCGGCAGCTTCAATAAACGCAGCTTGTTCGCTACCGCCGACTGGGATTTGCCGATGCGCTTTGCCGCCTCCTCCTGGCTCATGCCGAACATGCGGATGAGACGCGAAAGGCCCACGGCCTCCTCGATGAAGTCCAGGTCCCGGCGCTGGAGGTTTTCAATGAGCGCGATGAGGCTCGCGTCCTCCATGTTCACATCCAGCAGGATGCAGGGCACCTCCTCCAGCCCCGCGAGCTTTGCCGCCCGCAAGCGCCGCTCCCCGGCCACCAGCTCATACTTCCCGCCCCGGCAGCGCACGGTCAGGGGATTGAGGATGCCGTAGCTGCGGATGCTCTGGCTCAGTTCCTCAAGGGATTTTTCGTCAAACAGCTTGCGCGGCTGCACAGGGTTGGGCGCGATGTCCTCCGCCGGCAGCCAGACAATATTTCCCCGCCGGACCCCCGGCCGGGTACGTGTCGCCTGCAATAGAATTACCTCCCATATTGTGGTTTGATACGCACAGCATATACCGGATATTGTGAAAAAGCGGGCGAAAGCGCATGGCGGCCCGCAATTTTTTATCGGGAAATTGGGACTTGCATGTAACCGGAAAATCCGTTATAGTAATAAAGCTATTCCGCGATACTGATTATAGGAGAAAAAGACACATGCTCAATTCCATCGACAACGTAGTCAATGCCGTCAGCGGCATTCTGTACAAGCCCTATGTGGTGCCGCTGATCCTGGTCCTGGCGGGCCTTTACTTCACCTTCCGCCTGAAATTTGTGCAGTTCCGCCTGTTTGCCGAGTCGATCCGCGTCGTGAAGGAAAAGCCCGTAAACCTCGGCGCGACCTCCTCTTTCGGCGCGCTCATGGTCTCGACGGCCTCACGCGTCGGCACGGGCAACATCATGGGCGTCTCGACGGCCATCTGCCTCGGCGGCGCCGGCGCCATCTTCTGGATGTGGATCACCGCCATTCTCGGCGGCGCCTCCGCCTTTGTGGAATCCACCCTCGCGCAGATTTACAAGAAGCGCGACAGCGAGGGCCACAGCTACGGCGGCCCCTCCTACTACATGGAGCAGGCCCTGGGCCAGCGCTGGCTGGGCGTGATCTTCGCCGTCGTCCTGATCCTCACCTATGTGGTGGGCTACAACATGCTCGCGGCCTACAACACCCAGAGCACCTTCGAGTCCTTCAGCTTCTATAAGCAGACGTTTCAGGCCGCCGGTTTCACGGTGAATATGCCGATGATCGTCGGCGGCGTGCTGGCGGTCCTGTTCGGCATCTGCGTCCTCGGCGGCGGCAAGCGGCTCACCAAGGTCACCGAGATCCTCGTGCCCGTGATGGGCGTGCTGTATGTGATCGTCTCCCTCGTCGTGATCTTCACGCATATCTCCAGCTTCGGCGCGGTGTTCAAAAACATCTTCCGGTCCGCCTTCGACTTCAAGGCCATCTTCGGCGGCTTCACCGGCTCCTGCGTGATGTGGGGCATCAAGCGCGGCCTGTACTCCAACGAGGCCGGCATGGGCTCGGCTCCCAATGCGGCGGCCGCGGCCGACGTGAGCCACCCGGCAAAGCAGGGCCTGGTGCAGATGCTCTCCGTCTTTATCGACACCCTGCTCATCTGCTCGGCCACGGCCTTCCTCTGCCTCTTCTCCGGCGTGGAACCCACCGCTGAGGCAGCAGGCGCCGCCTATGTCCAGGCCTGCACCGGCGCCGCTCTCGGCAGCTTCGGCCCCATCTTCATCGCCGTGGCCGTCTGCCTCTTTGCCTTCACCACCCTCCTCGGCAACTACTACTACACCGAGGGCTGCCTGCGCTTCATCATGAAGAAGGAGCCGGGCAAGATCTTCATGGTCATCTACCGCCTGTGCGCCACCGCTCTGGTTTTCGCAGGCGCAGTCATCTCCGCAGGCCTCGCCTGGGACACCGCCGACCTTCTCCAGGCGCTCATGGTCATCATCAACGTCCCTGTCATCATCATCCTCGCCAAGCCCGCCATCGCCGCCCTGCGCGACTACGAGTGGCAGCGCCGCAAGGGCAAGCTGCCCGCCTACCGCGCCAATGCCAACGGCGTCAAGGGCACCGATTTCTGGCAGGACGACCAGTACGTGCTGAGATAAAGAGAAAACCTCCGATCCGTAAAAAACGAACCGGAGGTTTTTTGATGCGATGTTGATTCAAATCCCCACACAGGGTATAGAAAAGCAACCCCGGATGGGACTGGTGCAGAACATCGGCCGTGCGGGGGATTTGTTTGCATCCCGTCCCTTCGGGGGACGGGATATAGGTATGTACCAGTCTGAGGACTGGTACATGCAGCCGCCCCTGGCGGCTGCAATGTTGATTCAAATCCCCGCACAGAATGAAGAAATGCAACCCCGGATGGGACTGCTTCAATAAACCGAATCGAAGCCCAGCAAAGCGGGTTCGATTCGGAAAGGAAAAACAACACCATCGGTCGACCTGACGCCGCCTGCGGCGGCTGGTGACCTTATGGTGTTGTTTTGACGCTGGTCGGAGTGCGGGGATTTGAACCCCGGGCCTCTTGGTCCCGAACCAAGCGCGCTACCATCTGCGCTACACCCCGAAAAATATTCCCTTGTCTGGACAGCTTTTATATTATAATCACTGCACCCCCACTTGTCAAGTAGTTTGTGCAAAGCGTTTGAACCAGAAAAAGTAATTATGTAAACAACTCCTGCCTGGTCCTTTGCCTGGAGTACCCGGACTTGTCCGTTCAACAACGACGATGAGCGGGAGAAGAGGGGACGGTTTATCCGGTAAAGTTTACATAACTTTATCAGCCGCAAATAAAACAGCTGAATGTGTGAATAAACTGCAAAAAAAGATTGTAAAGAGCGATTTAATGTGATATAGTACTACAGTGTTTCGGGGATTATCATGTGTCCCCGGAATAAAAAAGGGGAGAGCCGTATCTGGCTGCCCGACGCTCTGCCGGACGGGACACGGATCTTCAAAACATTAAGGAGGATAACATGAAAAAGCTGATTGCTCTTCTGCTTGCGCTGACCATGATTTTCGCTCTGGCTGCCTGCGGCAAGAAGACCGAGACCGCCCCTGCGGCTACCGAGGCTCCTGCGGCTACCGAGGCTCCCGCTGCCGAGGCCAAGCCCCACATCGGCATCATCACCGGTTCTGTTTCCCAGTCCGAGGATGACCGCCGCGGCGCCGAGGCTTTCCAGGCCAAGTATGGCGAGGATATGGTCAAGCTGGCCATCTACCCCGACAACTTCACCGAAGAGCTCGAGACCACCATCCAGACCATCGTCAACATGTCTGACGATCCCGACATGAAGGCCATCATCGTCAACCAGGCCGTCCCCGGCACCACCGAGGCTTTCCGTCAGATCAAAGAGAAGCGCCCCGACATCCTCTGCATCGCCGGTGAGTCCCACGAGGACCTGCCCGAGATCGGCTCCGCCGCTGACCTTGTCGTCAACAACGACTTCGTCGCCCGCGGCTACCTGATGATCCGCACCGCACACGAGCTGGGCTGCGACACCTTCGTGCACATCTCCTTCCCGCGCCACATGTCCTACGAGACCATGAGCCGCCGCGTGGCCATCATGAAGGCCGCCTGCGAGGAGTTCGGCATGCAGTTTGTGCTTGAGACCGCTCCCGACCCCACCACCGATGTCGGTGTTGCCGGCGCTCAGGCCTATATCCTTGAGAAGGCTCCCGAGTGGATCGAGAAGTACGGCAAGAACTCCGCGTTCTTCTGCACCAACGACGCCCACACTGAGCCTCTGCTCAAGCAGCTGCTCGAGTACGGCGGATGCTTCGTTGAGGCTGACCTGCCCTCTCCCACCATGGGCTATCCCGGCGCCCTGGGCATCGACCTGACCGCTGAGGCAGGCGACTACGCCAAGATCCTCGCCAAGGTCGAGAAGGCCGTCGTTGAAAAGGGCGGCGCAGGCCGCTTCGGCACCTGGGCTTACTCCTACGGCTACACCGTGTCCGCCGGTCTTGCCCAGCACGCGCTGAACGTCATCAACGGCGAGAGCGAGCTGCTCGACATCGACGACATCTCCAAGGCCTACGGCGTCTTCTCCCCCGGCGCTGAGTGGAACGGCTCCAACTACACCAACGCGGAGACCGGCGTCAAGGCTGAGAACACCTTCCTGATCTACCAGGATACCTATATCATGGGCGATCCGGGCCACTACATGGAGGCCACCTCCGTCGAGGTTCCCGAGAAGTACTTCACCGTCAAGTAATTTTTCAGCAGCACAGAAGGGGAGGGGGCGCCGCTCCCTCCCTTTTCCTTAAGGCAACACCGCACAATACGCCTGCGGCATCTTCCGGAAAATTTGTGCCCTGATTTCGTCACTTTTTCTTGAGGTACACAATACGACTCACTTCGTTCGCATGCATAAGTTCGCGTTGACCAAATCAAAGATTTGGACGCTCACTTAAGTACATCTGCGAAAAAGTGCCATCATCAGAACCCAAATTTTCTCGGAATCTGCTCTTGCCGCATTGTGTGGTATTGCCTTGCAGGACGCATTTGTCATCCTGAGCGCAGCGAAGGATCTTTCCCCGGATATCGGCACGGTACAGGATCCTTCGCTCTGCTCAGAATGACATGTTTTTATCGTTTACATAGGTAGGTTAGAAAAATGGCAAATGCAAACGCTCCGCTTCTGGAGATGCGCAACATCAAAAAGGACTTCTTCGGAAACCAGGTGCTCTCGGATATCAACCTCACCCTGGCCGAGGGCGAGGTCCTGGGCCTGTGCGGTGAAAACGGCGCGGGCAAGTCCACGCTCATGAAGATCCTCTTCGGCATGGACGTGATCCGCGAAACGGGCGGCTATGAGGGCGACATCCTCATTAACGGCGAGAAGGTGACGTTCAACACGCCCTTTGACGCGCTGGCCGCCGGCATCGGCATGGTGCACCAGGAGTTCTCCCTGATCCCCGGCTTCACCGCCACGGAGAACATCCTCTTAAACCGTGAGCCGAAAAAGAAAAACATCGTCTCCGAAATCTTCGGGGACAGGCTCGACACCCTCAACTACAACGAGATGACCGGCCGCGCGGAGGCCGCCATCGACAAGATGGGCTTCCACATCGACAAGGACATGGTCATCAGCGACATGCCCGTCGGCCACAAGCAGTTCACCGAGATCGCGCGCGAGCTGAGCAAGGACCAGCTCAAGCTTTTGATCCTTGACGAGCCGACCGCCGTTTTGACTGAGAAGGAAGCCGAGGCGCTGCTCGCCTCGATCCGCTCCATGTCGGAAAAGGGCATTGCCGTCATCTTCATTACGCACAGACTCCACGAGATCCTGTCCGTCTGCGACAAGGTCGTGGTCATGCGCGACGGTCTCGTCGTGGCGGATGTCCCGGCGGCGAGCACCAGCGTCAGCGAGATTTCCAAATGGATGGTCGGCCGCAGCGTTGCGACCGCCGCCAAGGCGGATATACGCGACCATTCGGACGCCAAAACCATCATGTCCATCAAGCGCCTCTGGGTCGATATGCCCGGCGAGACCGTGCGCGACGTGAGCCTGGACGTGAAGGAGGGCGAGATCCTCGGCATCGGCGGCCTTGCCGGTCAGGGCAAGCTCGGCATCCCCAACGGCATCATGGGCCTTTACGAGGCGGGCGGCAGCGTCGAATTTGACGGAAAGCCCATCCCCCTCAACAGCCCCCGCAAGTGCCTGGATTCGTCCCTGGCCTTCGTGTCGGAGGACCGGCGCGGCGTGGGCCTGCTGCTCGACGAGTCGCTGGAGTGGAACGTAGCGTTCCCTGCCATGCAGGTGCAGAACAAGTTCCTGAAAAACTACCTGGGCGGCCTTGTCAAGTGGCGCGACGAGAAGGGCATCCGCGAGGTGACCGAGCGCTACATCGACGAGCTCCAGATCCGCTGCACCGGCTCCAAGCAGAAGGCGAGGGAGCTGTCCGGCGGCAACCAGCAGAAGGTCTGCCTTGCCAAGGCCTTCGCGCTCGAGCCGAAGTTCCTCTTCGTCTCCGAGCCGACGCGCGGCATTGATGTCGGCGCCAAGGCCCTGGTGCTGGAGGCGCTGCGGCAGTTCAACCGCGAAAGCGGCGTCACCGTGGTCATGATCTCCTCGGAGCTTGAGGAGCTGCGGTCCATCTGCGACCGCATCGCCATCGTGTCCGGCGGCAAAATTGCGGGCATCCTGCCCGCGTCGGACCCGTCGGAGGACTTTGGCATGCTGATGGTCAGCATGGTCAAGTGAGGAGGGCAGCATGAACGAAACATTAGACAGAACCAATCAGACGCTGGCCGACCGCCTGCGCGAGTTTGCGAAAAGCTTCGGCCTGCCGCGCCTTATCATCGCGGGCTTCCTGCTGCTGCTGTTCATCGCGGCCCCCTTTGTGGGCGCGGACTTCTGGACGCAGATCAGCAACACCATCAACCGCTTCAGCTGGAACGCCATCATGGTGCTCGCCATGGTGCCGATGATCCACTCCGGCTGCGGACTCAACTTCGGCCTGCCCCTCGGCATCATCTCGGGCCTTCTCGGGGCGACGCTCTCCATCGAGTTCGGCTTCACCGGGCCCATGAGTTTTCTCATGGCCATCCTCATTGCCACGCCCTTTGCGGTCGTCCTCGGCACGCTCTACGGCTGGCTTCTCAACAAGATCAAGGGCGGCGAAATGATGATCGCCACCTATGTGGGCTTTTCCTCCGTGTCCTTCATGTGCATGATGTGGCTGCTGCTTCCGTACCACAGCCCGACCATGGTCTGGGGCTTTGCGGGCAAGGGCCTTCGTACCACCATCTCCCTCGAGGGCTTTTATGACAAGGTGCTGGCGGGCTTTCTGCAGATCAACATCGGAAACCTCTCCATCCCGACGGGAACGCTGCTGTTCTTCGCGGTCCTGGCCTTCGGCATGTGGGCCTTCCTGCACACCAAGACCGGCACCGCCATGACCGCCGTGGGCTCCAACCCCACCTTCGCAAGGGCCGCCGGCGTGAATGTGGACAAGATGCGCATGCTGTCCGTCATTCTCTCTACCTGGCTTGCCGCCATCGGCATCCTGGTCTATGAGCAGGGCTTTGGCTTTATCCAGCTCTACATGGCCCCGTTTTACATGGCGCTGCCCGCCGTGTCTGCCATCCTCATCGGCGGCGCGACCGTCAACAAGGCCACCATCGCCAATGTCATCATCGGCACCTTCCTCTTCCAGGGCATCGTCACCATGACCCCGACGGTCATGAACAACATGATCCACATGGACATGAGCGAGGTCATCCGCGTCGTTGCCTCCCAGGGCATGATCCTCTACGCACTGACCAGAAAAACGGAGGCGACGAAATGAAAAAAGACAATAAGATTTTCACCTTCCTCCGCGACAACTCCGTGCCGATCATGTTCGTTATTATCTGCGCGGTGTGCATCCCCGTCTCCGGCTTCTCTTTCAGCTATCTGCTCAACGAGATCGTCACCCGCATGGGGCGCAACATCTTCCTGATCCTCGCGCTGCTCATCCCCATCATGTCCGGCATGGGCCTGAACTTCGGCATGACCCTCGGCGCCATGGCGGGCGAGATCGCGCTGATCCTGGTGTCCGACTGGCAGATTTGGGGCATCCCCGGCGTCGTGCTGGCGATGATCCTCTCCATCCCCATCTCCATTCTGCTCGGCGCCTTCTGCGGTAAGATCCTCAACATGGCCAAGGGCCGCGAGATGATCACCTCCTACATCATCAGCTTCTTCATGAACGGCATTTACCAGCTTGTGGTGCTGTACATGATGGGCTCCATCATCCCCATCAAGCACTTCTCGGTAAAGCTTCCCCGCGGCTACGGCATCCGCAACACGGTGTCGCTGCTCAACATGCGCCAGTGCCTGGATAACCTGCTGGCCGTGCGCGTGGGCGGCGTGAAGATCCCGGTGCTGACCTTCCTCATCATCGGGGTGCTGTGCGTGTTCATCGTGTGGTTTAGAAAGACCAAGCTCGGCCAGGACATGCGCGCGGTGGGGCAGGACATGAACGTTGCGCGTGACGCGGGCATCAATGTCGAGCGCACCCGCATCATCTCCATCGTCATGTCCACGGTGCTCGCGGGCTTCGGAATGGTCATCTACCTCCAGAACATGGGCAATATCGCCACTTACAGCTCCCACTCGCAGATCGGCATGTTCTGCATCGCGGCGCTGCTGGTCGGCGGCGCGAGCGTGGACAAGGCCTCCATCGGCAATGTCTTTCTCGGCGTTATCCTCTTCCACACCATGTTCATCGTGGCCCCCAAGGCGGGCGCCCAGATTACCGGCGACTCCATGATCGGCGAGTACTTCCGCGTCTTCGTCTCCTACGCGGTCATCACCGTGGCCCTCATCATGTACGAGACCAAGAAGCGCAAGCACAAGAGCGCAGCGGCCCAGCAGCTGCAGGCGGCACAGAATGAGGAGGCGGCACAATGAAGAACAAGAGACGCTTTTTCTTCCGCCTCGGCGCCATCGCGCTGCTTGTTGCGATCGCGGCCTGCATGATGGTCATCGGCCGCGGCCACACCGTGTACATCGACAACAAGAGCCTGGACTATAACGGCGAGACCTACGCGCCCTACTACCGCGCCACCGTCTATGTAAACGGCGAGCGCGTGTCCAAGCTCCAGCCCAAGGAGCGCGCCAGCGCCACGAATATCGGACAGAGCTTCTCCATGACCCTTGAGCTCATCAAGGAGAAGGGCGGCGAGACAGAGACCGTGGACATCGCCATCAAGCTGCCCTACAGCATGGACGGCATCATCGTCAACATCCCCGGCTACATGGCGGGCCTGCCCCAGGACGCCTGGATGAGCGAGTTTGTCTCCACGCCCACCGCGGCCGAGATGCAGGACGAGGAAATCCCCACCGAGGAGGAAGACGTCCTCGCCGGCGCGGAGTTCTAAAACTACTTTACAGCCCATGCAAACGCATGGGCTGTTCCGCTGTCATCCTTTTTCGGATAAACAGATCGTATCAAAAGTTCTAAAATACTGTTCCTCAACACTTCACGACCATACAGCGGCGCGAGCGTAAGCGAAGCCCTCCGCGGTCGGCGAAGCGCAGGACCGTATACCACTTGCGAGCGCCCTTTTCTTTTCTTACACCGGGCGCGGCGCGTTCTTTTCTTTTCGGCAGGACGAAAAGAAAAGAACGGGGGGCGCAGTACGCAGGTAATGTTTTTGGGGCGCTAAAAATGATTCATACAGGAGGATACCATGGCTAAATTGGAGGGCTTGAAGCCCGAAAAGGTTTTTCAGTTTTTCGAAATGCTCTGCTCGGTGCCCCACGGCTCGGGCAATACGAAGCAGATCAGCGACCTGTGCGTGAAGTTTGCGCAGGAACGCGGACTTCGCTATAAGCAGGACGCGCTCAACAACGTCATCATCTGGAAGGACGCAAGCCCCGGCTGCGAGGACCTCGAGCCCCTGATCTTCCAGGGCCACATCGACATGGTCTGCGCACACGAGCCGGACTGCGGCATCGACATGAAAACCGACGGTCTGAACGTGTATGTGGATGGGGACTGGGTCAGGGCGCACAAGACCAGCCTCGGCGCGGACAACGGCATCGGCGTCGCCATTACCATGGCCCTGCTCGATGACGACACCCTCCGCCATCCGCGTCTGGAGGCCCTCTTCACCACCGACGAGGAGACCGGCATGTTCGGCGCAAACGGCGTGGATCTCAGCGAGCTCAAGGGCCATAACCTTATAAACCTCGACTCCGAGGAGGAGGGTGCCCTCACCGTGAGCTGCGCGGGCGGCGTGCGGTGTGACAGCCTGTTTCCCGCCGACTGGGAGGCGGTGCCCGACGGCATGCGCTTTTATGAGGTCGTGATCGACGGCCTGCGGGGCGGCCACTCCGGCGCGGAGATCGACAAGGGCCGCGCCAACGCCATCCGGCTCATGGGCCGCTTCCTCTACGGGGCCGAGCAGCGGACGGGCCTGCGCGTGGCCGCCATGGAGGGCGGCACCTTCACCAACGTCATCCCGCTGTACTGCCGCGCCGTCGTCGCCGTCCCGGAGGACAAGGCCTCCGAATTTGAAGCCACCGTATTATATGACGCGGCCGTGTTCAAAAACGAGTACTTGACCGCCGACCCGGGCCTCGCCATGCGCACAGCGCCCGCAGCGGCGGCGGAACGGATCTTCTCCGAAGAGCGGACCAGAGCCCTGCTTCAGATGATGGTCCTGGCCCCGAACGGTGTGCAGGCCATGAGCATGGACATCCCCGGCCTCGTGCAGACCTCGCTGAACCTGGGCGTGGTCAAAACGGAAGGGGAGGGGATGGGACTGTATTTCAGCGTCCGTTCCTCCATCCAGAGCCAGAAGGAGGCGCTGGTCGTCAAGCTCAGCGCGCTCTGCGGCCTTCTCGGCGCAAGCTTCCGTACCCACGATCCCTACCCCGCCTGGGCCTTTAAAAAGGAATCCCGCCTGCGCGACGCCATGGCGAAGGCCTGCGCCGGGGTCTACGGCAAGGCGCCCGGCATCACCGCCACCCACGGCGGTCTCGAATGCGGGCTGTTCATGGAAAAGCGCCCGGACTTCGACTGCGTCTCCCTCGGTCCTGACCTGCGCGAGGTACACTCCGTCCGCGAGCGCCTGAGCATCTCCTCCACCGAGAAGCTGTACAGAGTTGTAAGAAGCTTCGTGGAAAACTGGGAGTAAAACAAGAGCGTGAACCGAAAACCCGGTTCACGCTTTTTTCAACGCTTTGGCGCTTCCGCCGCCTCATACTATTCCCTAACAGAAACCGGACAGTCCTTCCGGCAAAATTTGCGCCATGCTTCGTTAAAGTCCTTGACCATATATCTCCATTATGCTCTGCGGCCTTTGCCTCGCCTGACACAAATTTTGATCGGAATTCCTTGTCTGCTTTCTATCAGGGAATAGTATCAGCTGTCACGACCTCGCCGGGCCAATCCGGGATGCCGCCGGGCGCTCCTGTTTCGGCGCAGACCGCGGCCTCGGCACAGGGAAGCTCGGCATGGGCCGCGAGGGCGGCATAGAGGACCGCAATGCTGAACAGCGCGATCAGGGCCAGGACGATCAGCGTCCGCTTGACCATGACTTTGCGCCGCTGCCGGGCACGCTCCTGCTCACGCCGCAGCTCCTCCGCCTGACGCCTTGCCTTCTCCTTTGCGAGCACGGCACCTTGTTGGGCCTTGCGCGCCTTGTCGGCGTAGAAGCGTTTCGCGTCGCCGACGGTGTCACGGCCCACCTCGGCGGCAAAGCTTTTCACGGGGCCGAGCAGATCCTGCTTGAGACTGTGCAGCTCGTCCCGTTCCTCCTGACTCAGATAGGCGCTCATGGCGTACCCTCCCCGCGTGATGATTTGCCTTATCATACCACACAAGATGCACGCTTGAAAAGAGCAAAAAACGAACCCCCGGCCTGTACGCCGGGGGTTCGCTGCATACGCGCGTTTACTTGTTGTTATTGTTCTTGCTGCCGAGGATGCGCAGCAGGCGCAGGAAGAGGTTTGCCATGTCGAGGTAGATGTCCAGCGCGCAGTCCACGGCGTTGTCCAGCGTCTTGGGGAACTGCTGGGAGCGGTGGATGTCGTAGGCGATGTACACGCTGAAGAGGCCCGAGGCGATCCAGTCCGTGACGTTCTGCCGCACACGGAACAGCAGCAGCACGACCTCGCACAGCAGAAGCGCGATCAGGCAGCCCAGCAGCGCCATGCCGAGCTTTTCAAAGAAGGCCGGGAACATCATCTCGATGCCGAGCATGGCAAGCGTCACGACGAGGGTGTACAGGAAAGCGTCCTTCACGACCTGGGAGTCGATCCCGCCGTACTCCGCCACCATGGCCGAGATCGCAAGGCCCAGTGGGACGACGACCATGTTGTAGCCGAGAAAGCTGATTGCGGCGTTGTCGGACTTCGAGGCGATAAAGATGCCGCCGAAGGCCAGCACAAGATAAAGGATCAGAAAGGCGACGGGATTGATGTAGCGGTACACGTCGCCCACATAGGTGCACAGCAGGACGTTGACGAGCAGGCCCCACACCACCACGCCGATCATCACGGCGTTGTAAGCGCGGGTGCTGATGATCGCGCCGGGTTCGACAGCGGCCTCAAGCCTTGCCTGGCGCGCAGCATGGCCGAGGGCGAGCGCGGCGCCCGCGGCCTTCTGGGTCTCGGCCATGCGCGTCTGTGCCTGCTGGAGAGGCGCGCCGCATTCCGAGCAGAAGCGCGCGTCACGCGGGTTTTCGGTGTTGCAGTTCGGACATTTCATAGAGCAGAACCCCCTTCAAAAAAGTGAAAAGTGAAAAGTGGAAAGTGAAGATAAAAGAGTGGAGACGGGAAATCGAAAAGCGGAGTTACGGTGAGACTTCGGCGCTTCTACAATCATTGCGCAGCGATACCATAACTACACTTTTCACTTTTCACTTTCTACTTTGCTGCTATCCAGCCTGTGTTTTCCGTAGCCCGCAATGTCGTGCAGGCGGATCTGCCCCTGGATGCCCTTGGGCGTGACCCACATGGCGCCGGCCTCATTGAGGATGAGGCTGGGGCCGGCTTCCTCCACCAGCTCGTCGGTGGCGAGGATCTGCCCGCCCGCGGTGCAGCCCTGGACACGGGAGGCGAGATTGACGTTGCGGCCGATCATGTCGTACTTCGTGCGCGTCTCGGAGCCGATATTGCCGAGGATGGCCTCGCCCTTGTGCAGGCCGATGCCCATGGAGATATCGGGGTAGCCCTGCGCCCGGTTCCACTCGTTGACGGCAGCCATGCGCCGCTGCATGGCGACCGCGCAGGCGGCGGCGTTGCGGGCGGACAGCTCATTGTCGCGCGGCGCGCCGAAGACCACCACGATCGCGTCCCCCACAAAGTCGAGGATGTTGCCCTGCCAGGCGTTGATGATCTCGATCATTTCCTCGAGGAAATGGTTGAGCATGCGGATGAAATCCACCGGGTCCATCTGCTCGGAAAGCTGTGTGGAGCCGCGCAGATCGGCAAACAGCATCGCCACGTCCCGGCGCTCCCCGCCGATCTTGAAGTCCTTGTCTTTTAAGATCTCCTCCAGCACCTCGTCGGTCAGATATCGGCCGAAGGTGCTGCGGATAAAGGCGTCCCGCTGATAAAGCGTCTGCCGCAGCTGCTCGTTTTCAGCTTCCAGCGCCGCAATGATCGTTTCGTTAGACATGACGGGTTCCTCTCTTTTATATACTGGCAAAACAATACCACAAAAGAGCAGATTTGAAAACAGGGAAATGTAAATTTTTCACCTGTACAGAAAATGACAAAATAAAAACAAACCGGAGAAAAGAATTGTCGAAAATTTTGGAAAACTGATAAAAGATTCTTGTAATAATTGTAATTACATGGTAGAATGATAGGGAAATTATGGGAGAGAGCGTCTATATATATATATAGCATGTTGCGGCGCTTAAGGCATAATAATTTGTATCTATATAACAATATCTGCGCTTTACGGCAGCGAGACGGGAGGGACGGCGCATGACGGACAAACAGCTTCGAAAGCTCAGGCGTTCGGAATTGCTGGAAATGCTGATGGAAATCGAACAGGAAAATGAGACGCTGGCGGCGGAAAACCGCGATCTGCGCGCCCGGCTCGAGGATAAGCAGCTTCGCATCGAAAAGTCCGGCTCCCTCGCGGAGGCGGCCTTACAGCTCAGCGGCGTGTTTGAGGCGGCCCAGCGGGCGGCGGAGCTCTATCTGGAAAACATAAAGCAGCGCGCCCCCGGGGACAGCGCGGGCGCGGAACAACAGGAAGTATAGACAATGGAACAGAGAACAGACAGACCCACGGTCGAACAGCTTGACCGTGAGATCCGCAGGCGAAAGCGAAGCCTGCAGACGCACCGTATCGTGCGCAGTACGCTATACAGCCTCCTGACGGTGGCGGCAGCGGCGGTGCTGGTATCCACGCTGTTTTTCCCGGCGCTGAAGATTTTCGGCAATTCCATGGTGCCGACGCTCCACGAGGGGGAGATCGTCGTGTGCCGGAAGAACTCCGGCTTTCAGACGGGAGACGTGGTTGCCTTCTATTATAATAACAAGATCCTCGTCAAGCGCGTCATCTGCGGGCCGGGGGACTGGTTCACCATGAAGGAGGACGGAACCGTCATCATCAACGGCAGCGTGATCGACGAGCCCTACGTAACGGAGAACGGCTTCGGCCCCTGTGACCTGACGCTGCCGTTCCAGGTGCCGGACGGGCAGTACTTCGTGATGGGGGATCAGCGCGCAAGCTCCGTCGACTCGCGTATGAGTCAGGTGGGCTGCGTCACACAGGAACAGATCGTCGGCCAGATCATCCTTTGCATTTGGCCGCTGGAAAATTTCGGTTGGATCGAAAAGTAATATAAGATCCGCTGCGGCATAGTTTACACACGCAAAAGCATTTCAGACGCGCTCATCCACAGCCGTCCCGAAGTGCTTTTTCGCACGCTTGCCTCCGGGGAGGAGCAGATATGCAGAACCTGGAAACGAGAGCGACTAAACGGTATAACGAGAGAAGGAGGAGCACCGCGCGCAGATACGGCATCGGGCTGTTGGCCCTGCTGGTCCTGCTGTGTACCGCGGTGGCTCTTTTGCTGCCCGCCTTCACGCTGGAGAAGGATGTCTTCTGCGGCCTGGAGGAGCATACGCATACGGAGGCCTGCTATGAACTGGTCCCGGTCTGCGCCGTGGAGGAGCATGCGGCTCATACCCATACGGACGCCTGCTTCGAGACCGTGCGGGAGCTCAGCTGCGGCCTTGAAGAGAGCGAAGGCCACACCCACACCGACGCCTGCTTTGCCGTGGAGAAGGAGCTTACCTGCGGCATCGCCGAGGATGCGGGCCACACCCACACCGACGCCTGCTACATCGAGGAGCGGGAGCCTGTCTGCGGCATCGTGGAAGATGCGGGCCACATCCATGACGAAAGCTGCTGGGTCACGGAGCGGGAGCTTGTCTGCGCGCTCGAGGAGAACGAGGAGCATCAGCACGACGATGCCTGCTATATCGAAAACCACCTCCTTGTCTGCGGCGAGGAAGAGCGCGAGGGCCATGTCCACGACGACAGCTGCTATGAGACGTACCGCGTCCCGAACTGCGGCGAGGAAGAGCGCGAGGGCCATACCCATACCGACGAATGCTATACCGTGAAGCAGAAGCTTGTCTGCGAACTTCCCGAAGATGAGGGCCACACCCACAGCGACGCATGCTATGCCGAGAAGCAGAAGCTTGTCTGCGAGCTTCCCGAGGATGAGGGCCACACCCACAGTGAGGCCTGCTTCGAGAAGAAGCTCATCTGCGAAAAAGAGGAGCACACCCACAGCCTGCAGTGCTATTCCAACCCCGAAGCGGTCGAGAGCGAGGCCGAGTGGCTGCTGAGCTTCCCGGCTTTCACCGAGGATACCCCGCGCCTTGAGCGCTTGCTGGGGATCGCGGTCTCCCAGATCGGCTACCAGGAGAGCGCGGCAAACTATCTGGTGGACGAGAACGAGTCTCTCCACGGCTACACCCGCTTCGGCGATTTCTGCGGCGAGCCTTACGCCGACTGGAACGCCATGTTCGTGAGCTTCTGCCTGCACTACGCCGACATCGACGCGGAGTTCTTCCCGGCCGAGGGCGACGCGCAGAGCATGATCGCCGCGCTCACCGAGAAGGAACTGTATATCCCGAACGGGACCGAGGGCTTCCTGCCGCGCCCCGGCGACCTGGTATTTTTTGACAATCTCTACACGGGGACCTATGATGTCCGCGTGGGCATCGTCACGTCCGTTGACGCCGAGAGCGGCGTCCTCACGGTCATCGAGGGCGACATCGCCGACAGAGTGAATGAGAGCAAATACGCCCCGGACGACACGACCATCCTGGGCTATGGCATCATGCCCGAAGAGCTGCGTGCGGAAGCGGCCGCCGAAGCCGACACCACCGCCGAAAGTACCGACACCAAGGACGCGGACACCAAAGCTGCGAATACCAAAGCTGACGAAACCAAGGACGGCGAGACCAAGGACGACGAGACCAAAGCTGACGAGACCAAGGCCGACGAGACCAAGGCCGACGAGACCAAGGCCGACGAGACCAAGGACGGCGAGACCAAGGCCGACGAGACCAAGGACACGGACACCAAGGACGCGGACACCGAGAAGCTTCAGGCGAAGGGACTGCTGCGCCTTCCGGGGCAGGCAAATCTCCTCGGCGTGGGTGAATCTGCTGCTCTTGAGGATATTGCCGTAATTACGTTGGTGAACTCTGAGAAGTTTAACGGGGTCGACCGCAATGCCGATATCGAACTGCAATTCAACTATAGTATCAAGCAGGAAAAACTTACAGATGCACAAAATGCGGGTACCTGGGTATACGATCTGACCAACTATGCCGGGAATGACAAGATCCTGGCTCTGTTGGACGGGCAGGCAGGAAATCTCTACGCCAGTGACGGCAAAACAAAGACCGGCACGTATACAGTGGAGGGCAGCAAAATCATCATTACGCCGAGAAAGGATTACCAGGCGGGCATGGATGAGCTGCATGGTTCCTTCATGATCAATGCAAAACTCAACGCCAACAACACCGGCACGGGAAACAGCGATACAATCGTATTCCCCGGCATCGGGGAGATTACGTTTACCTATAAAGAAAAATCGATGGAGCACAAAAAGACAGTCGGCCCGAGCGCTTCCGAAAACGCGGGAACCGGCAGCGATGTGCAGGTCGTCAAGGAGAATGGCAAATTCTACCTTTACTATCGCATCCACGTAAAGCCGAACGGAAAAGGAAGTCTTGCCAGGCTGATCCTGACAGATAAGATTTCTGAGGGCCAGACGCTGGATCAGAGCAGTTTTGCGTTTTCCGGCCCGGGTGTTACCTTTGACAACACGGCCATTCAGGGCAGCGGCAGCCTCTCTGGCGTCACTGATCAGGGATTTAAGCTTGATGTGGCGGATCTGCTGAAGAATAACGGCGGTGTGCAAGATTGGCAGGATTATTACGTCACCTACAGAACCGAGGTCCCGGAAGCATCCCTCAATCAGAACCTGAAGAACACCGTCGTCTATCACTGGGACGGCGAAGATATAACAGAAGAGGTTCCGGTCACGCCAAAGTTCGAAAAGGAACTGAAAACCGATAAATTTGTCGGCCTCAGCGAAAACGGCGCCAATCAAACATCCGGTAACGTTGCTGTGGAGAAGGATGAGAATGGAAAATACTGGCTCTACTACCGCCTCACGGCCAAGCCGAACACGGATGTCAGCAGCCTGACCCTCAACGATACCTTAGGTGACGGCCAGACGATCGACGCAAGCAGCCTCAAGCTGACGGTAGATGGGGTTGAAATAGACCACAACGCACTCACAGTGAATGCAACTGGGACCATCTCCGGAACGATTGCGTACAACTTCCCCGCAAACAAGGAGGTCGTGCTGACCTACCGTGCCGAGCTGAGCGCGGAGGCGGTGGCCAATGAATCCCCAATAAGGAATAGGTCCCAATGGAATTGGAACAATACGAAACAGCCCGATCCCGACACCACGGAAGTCACGCCCGACGAGCCGGATCCGATTTTCCCCGTGAAAAAGGAAGCTGATCTGGCTGCTGCCAAACCCGGTGATACGATCACCTACACCATTGTGATCGGCGATGGGGAGATGGATCTCAGCGGCTGGACCTTCACGGATAAAATCGCAAACTATCCCTTTACCGTCACGCCGCCCACTGTTACCTATAAGGGGACCGGCACGGCTCCGGAAGCGGCTCCGACCGTATCAGCCGTTAGTAATCGTCCCACCAACGCAAACATCGGGGACATGTACGACCTCTTCACGGTCGCCTTCCCGAGCGGTACTGAGTGCAAAGGCCCCTATGAAATCACCTATACCATCACGCTCAGCGACGACCCGAGCGTTGTCGGACAGATGACGGGCAAGGGCCGGCTCATTAACCGCGGCATCATCGGCCGCGGCCAGGATGGCACCAACACGGAAATCACATACGGAGAACCGCCCAGAGCGACAAAGACCTGGACCTCCTTCAATGAAGAGGACAATACGGTCACCTGGACGGTGACTGTGACGGTCCCTGCGGAAAGAAGCTTCGAAAAAGTCACGCTGCGCGAGCATGACTTCTTGGGCAGCACCGATGGAAACTGGTACGGCAAGCAGATGACGATGCTCTGGGATGCGCTTGAGGTTGCTGATACAGAGGGCAATCCTTTGCCCCCAAGCACGTACACCGTCGATGAGACGGAGGGTACCATCACGTTCAATAGTCTCAGCAAATCCCTTGTCCTCACGTTGAAGACAAGTCTGCCCGACGGCATAGCGTTCAGCGATCCGAACCTGAATGCCTACTGGGTAGAGAATGGCCTGGAGCTGCTCGTCAACGACAAACATGAAAGCGACGTGATCGTTCGCAAAAAGTACGAAAAGGCCGACTACAGCTTCACCAAGACCGGCCAGTTTGACCCGAACAATCCTTATAAGGCCGACTGGAAGGTTACGATCAACGGAGATGGTCATGAGCTTGATCCGGACGTGATACCCTATTTCATTGACCGCATCCCCGAGGGCATGCAGCTCGTTGGAGATGTACAAATCGCCCTCCAGAACAACACCAGCCATACAAATAAAGTAAGTGGGTGTGTTGTCGGGTACAGTACGACGATCAATCGTGACGGAGCTAAGGACGGGGTGATCGGCCGCATCGATCTGGTTGATGCTTTCGCGTTCATGGGTGATTCCGCGCCTGAAGGCCTGAGCGGCCTGACCTACGTCATCACCTACAGCACAGAGCTTACCGATGAGAAGAAGCAGGAGGTGCTGTCAAACGTCAAGGTCTACACCTTTACCAACGAGGCCAAGATCGTGGATGGTGACGGCGACACCCTCAAGACCACGTCCGATACCGTTACCTACAAGTATGACGATCTGGTCAGCAAAACCGACATTTCCCAAGGGGATTCCACCGGCAAGGTCGCTGAGATCAAATACAAGATCGTGGTCAACGAGAATGGCCGTCAGATCAACGGCGGTCAACCGGTCACCCTGTATGATACGCTGAAAACGGATGTCACGCTTCTGACGGACAGTGTCGTCATCAAGAAAGTGACCGTGAGTGATGAAAGCGGCGCAAAGGTATATACGGAGGGTGATACGGTCTATTCAACTGCTTCCAATTCCGATATCACGAATGACAGCAATATCATCGTCGGTTACGAGGATAATACCCGTCAGCTCGAAATTGTCCTGCCGGATCAGCAGGCCTATGTGGTCTATTTCGATGTCAAGCCCAACGAGACCGGCAACCACCTGTATGAGAACACCGTCGTCCTCCGCACAGGCACTGTTTACACGGAAGACGAGGAGAAACAATTGCATATCGCGGCCTCCAGCGGCCAGCTCACCGGTACGGGCAGTGTGATCAGACTGAAAAAACTGGACCAGTATGACATGGCCCGCGCACTTCAGGATGCGCAGTTTGAGCTTCATAAGCTGAAGCTTGACCCTGACGGCAGCATTATCGAGGATGAAACGATCGAAACGGTCAAAACGGGTACAGATGGTGTTGCCACATTTACAAATGCCAATTCCGAGAGCACGCTTTACTACTGGAAGGAAATCGCTTCTCCTGCAGGCTATCTGCTGACGGATAACACACCTCACTATTTCGTCATATACCATGTGTATGGTAAGGAACAAAACCTGCAGCGGACCTTTAACCTCAAACAGATCAGGGACGGCTGCCCGGCTTATGGGGATGATGACGATGTGCAGGGCAATTCGGAGCTTGCAGAAAAAGTCAAGGCAGAGCTCTTGGAAAAACATACCGATCACGGGGGAGAAATACCGGATACTGAATATTTCCCGATTAGTGATATCACCATTAACATTGATGCTTTGACCGAATTTCTGACCAGCTGGCACGAGCGGCAGGCAAAGAATCTGGATCATCTGGCACAGGAGGCCAACGATATCACGGTTGCCACCATCGACGAGAACTATCTCTGGCCCTGGCGCAACGTGAGGGCCACAGCCAACGCCACGCTCGGCGGCACGAAGACGCTGATCGGCAAGGACCTCGAAAAGGACAAATTCATCTTCGAGCTTTACGACATCAGCAATCCGGAGAAAGAGGTCTGGCTCCAGACGGTGAAGAACGATGCGCCTGAAGGTTCCGACAAGCGCGCGGCGAGCTTCACCTTCAACAAGCTGACCTATCAGTCGCCCGGCACATACCGGTACCGGATCAAGGAGAACCAGGGCTCAAGACCTGAAAGCGGCATCGTCTATGATGATTCGGCGGATAAGGACGTGCCGGGTGAGAGGCCCATGACGACTTATGAGGTCGAGGTCATCGTCAAACCGGAAGATATCGGAAAAGGCGATGTTCAGATCCCGTCCGAGCAGATCAGCTACTACAAAAACGGCGAGCTGGTAAACGGCGGCGCCCAATTCTTCAACCAGGTGGATCAGACGAGCCTGACCATCACCAAGACTTTCTCCGGCCCCCTTGCGGAGCAGAAGGACGAAAGAATTGAAAGGGTAAAGGACTCCATCGTCTTCCTGATTTACAAGGAGGGTGAATCGAATCCGATCGCGAACGTTTCTTACGCAAATATGACCGCCGGCCGCATAACACTGACCGCAAAAGACGGCATTCAGCCGAACGTGACCTACACCGTCAAGGAAGTCAATGCCGACATCAACGGCACGGTCCGCACCACGACCTATACCGTCAAGAACGGCATAAGGGGTCAGAACAAATCGGGTGACCCGAGCGTGGAGGACCCGAGCGTGGAGGTAACTGTCGGGGATAAGGCTGCGCAGGTGGACTTTGACAACAGCTATGAGACTGAGCATATGAAGCTCACTGTCTACAAACGCTGGTACGTGCAGGAAGGGGAGAACATGACCCCGGCTGCCGAAGGCCCCGGCGAGGTGACCAGGATCTACTTCGCGCTCCAGCGCTATGACGACGCAGAACATCAATGGAACTGGGTCAAAAAGACTGACTACAGCGCCGGAGAGCTTGTTGCCGAAGGTAGTGTACCCGAGCAGTATGTTTTCACCGTCAACACCGCCGCAGGGGAAACAACCGTCGGCGAGGACGGCAAGATGCCTGTCGGCCGATACCGTGTGGTAGAGCTCGAAAAGGACGGCGAGAATTGGAAGGTCGTCGGCGAGAGTGCGGTTTATAAGGATCAGAAGCTCGAAATCGGCACCTCGATTCCGATTAACCGCACTTACGACGGCACCGTTGAAGGCCGCATCGGCGAGGACAGCAGCGTCTATATTTACAACCGCATGGAAAAGCCCGGCATCACGGTCACGAAGAATTGGCAGGTAGACGGGGAGGCTGAGCAAACCGTCTATGTCAGGATGATCGCGTATAATAACTATGGCAACCATATAGAGATCAATGATCAGAACATCCTGCCGGACGGCAATCCCGAAGCGCGCATGCCTAATGGCCTCTATAAAATTGAATGGGTGCCCGACGAGTCACCCGAGGGCGGGCATTGGGTCCCCCTGACCTTCAGTCATATTTTCAATAAGGATGGTAACGGAAACCTGTCCTATCAAAATATGAGCGTGGATTATATCAAGTTTATAGAGTGCAAAGAAGACGGAACGGAATTCAGCGACGATTACCACCTGGTTACCTATTCCTTTGTAAAAGCAGGGGAGACCGAGCCGACCGCTATCATCGAACCGCTGGACAGCGGCACCCTGACCATCACCAATAGCAAACGTGAGAGCACAAAACTGATGGTCACCAAGAGCTGGCCGGAGAAGAAAGATTCGGATAAAAAAATCTATTATCAGGTGCACCTTGTCGCGGAAGACGGTACAGATTGGAAACTGATAAGTTGGGATGGCAACGGATTTGCCAATGATAATGCAGACAAACACATCCATTACAAACAAAACAGCCAAGACACTTTCTATCTGGATTATATCTCAGGAACCTGGGAAACGGCGGAATTTGAATTCCCGCAGGGCCCGCAGGGGAAGATGAACATCAGTTATGCGCAGCGATATCTCGCCGGCGTCTACGTCGTGGAGGTTGGTGAAGACGGCACTCCGCTTGATAACAACAACGACGGGATGACGGATTCGCAGCCTGAAAACTGGAAAATCACCTACACCTTTGATGGTAAGACTGTCAGCCCGACCAAGCCTGTTCCCGCCGGTTCCGACGGCATCCTGACCATCACCAACGCCCCGCCGTCAATTGATCTGAAAATCGTCAAGGTCGACGCAAACGACCTCAGCAAGGAGCTTGCCCAGGCGAGAAAGCTTAAAGGCGCGACCTTTAAGCTCAGTTACTCCAAAGACCCTGTCGCGGAAACCAGCGGTTCCTATGAGGTCATGGATGCGTATAAAGAAAACCCTGTCCCCACAAACACAAACGGCGAGCTGACATTTGAAAACCTCGTAGACGGTTATTACCGCCTGGTGGAGGTAAACGCCCCGCAGGACTATGTCAACAGCAGCGAGCCGTTTGATTTCACCGTCAAGGATGGCGTCCTGACCGCGCCTGACAGCAGGCTCATCAAGTATGTCACAGTCGGTGACAGGTCGGGCGGCGGCAAGGTGTACACCTACAATATCGGCAACGAGAAGGGTGTTGAGCTGCCGTCCACCGGCGGCGTGGGTGTCGAAGCGTACCGCATTGGCGGCGCGGTGCTGCTGCTCGCGGCCACAGGACTTGCGGCGGCCGAGCCTCTGAAACGTTCCCGCGCCGACAGGGCGCGCAGACGGAAAGGGGGTGAGGGCGAGACATGATCCGTCCAACCCCCAGCATCCGGGACGGCCCGGCCTATGCCTCCCTCTCTGAGGGAGGTGGCACGGCGCGTCCCCCGCAAGCGCCGTGACGGAAGGAGTCCCCACGACTTGCGCCCGGCGAAAGGATCGCGACTCCCTCAGTCACCTGTGTGCGCACTGGTGCCAGCTCCCTCGGAGAGGGAGCCAAGCGCAAACCAACCTCTATGCAAAATCAAAAAATAAACATACACGAAAGGAAACACGAAAGATGAAGAAACTCGCAAAAGTCCTCTCCCTCGCGCTGGTTCTCGTCATGGTGTTAAGCCTCGGCGGAACTGCGTGGGCGGCGGAGACCCATATTGTAACAATTAATAAAGATCCAACAGATACGGCAACACATACCTATGAAGCATATCAGATCTTTGCCGGCACTTATGACGCGGGTAACTCTACCCTGATGAACATAACCTGGGGTACTGGTGTCGATTCGAGCAAATTAGTAGATGCTCTTAAAACAGAATTCAGCAGCAACGAAACAGCTTCCACTGTGGTCAAAACACCTGCAACTGGTTCTAATTCTGCGGTGTATTACACAGTCGGCGAACTCTTTGACGCTGCGAATTCGGCTGCTAAGTGTGCAGAGGCTATCAGCGAACTTAATGCTAACCATGATGATGCAACAGCACAGAAAATCGCCGCTATCGTCGGAGCCAATCTCTCAAGCACGATAAGCGGTACTGGTAGTAATACCGGTGTTAGCGGACTTGCGGATGGTTATTATCTGATCAAGGATAAAGACGACTCGTTGAATGGCAAGGAGGGCGCCTACACGCGCTATATCCTCGAGGTCGTAAACAATGTTGAGGTTCAAGAGAAAGCATCGGTTCCGTCCGTTGTCAAAAAAGTCCAGGATGTCAACGATACAGATGGTATTCTCACTGGATACCAGGATTCCGCCGACTATGATATCGGTGACGCGGTTCCCTTCCAGATTACTGCAACAACCGCAAGCACTGTCAGTGACTACACAAAGTACCATGTAACCATTCAGGATAAGCAGTCTGACGGACTGAATGCACCGGAGAGGTTTACCATTACAGTCCTTGACAAGACCTTCTACATGAAAAACGATGGAAAATTCTATACCGATAACACATTTAAAACTGAGGATTCCTCCGGTAATACTGCAACAACGGAAAACGGTACAATAATTACTGTTTCCAAAGCAACACTTGAGACAGATCAGACCTTTGCAATCAAAGTCGAATTTAAGAATAGCACCATAGGCAGCAAGATCAATGTCGAGGCTAACAACAAACCAATCGTTGTCGAGTATAAGTCTGTTCTCAATACCAGGGCTAAAATTGGTTCAGAAGGCAACCCGAATGAAGTCTACATGAAATACTCCAATAACCCCAACGCAGAAGATGACAAGGAAGGCAAAACCCCGACGGATAAGGTTATTGTCTTTACTTATAAAACAGTTATCGATAAGGTCGACAAGAACGGCGTTGCACTGAACGGCGCAGACTTTACGCTGTATAAGGAAGTTCCCTCTGCCGTAGATAGCGCAACTAAAGGCAGCGATCTCACCTTCGATGATGGTGTTGAGCATAGCGCGATCGATGCGAATAAGCACTATGTTACGGTAGGAAATAAGACCGGTAACGCCACTGGTGCAACCTTTACCTTCAACGGCATTGACGACGGCACCTACGTTCTCGTTGAGACCACCGTTCCGGAAGGCTACAATCCCTGGAAGTCTGCTGTAGTCACTGTTGCAGCAACGCATGACACAGATTCCGCTGATCCGAAGCTCACTGCTCTGACTGCGACAGCTCCGTTCTCGACAACAAATCTTGAAGGCGGCACAGTTACCAAGAAGGATGGCTCAACACATACCTGCGTTTCCGGTGAAGCTTATGCTGAGATCATCAACCAGCAGGGCAACGTCCTTCCGACCACCGGCGGCGTTGGCACCACGCTGTTCTACGTCTTCGGCTCCATACTCGTCATTGCCGCGGCCGTGTACTTCGTGACCAAGAAGCGCTCCGAGGTGGAGTGATCCCGCGTTAACGCATAATTCCGGTTAATCCCCGTAGGGGCCGACGCCCTCGGCGGCCCGTGTCATGGTACGATAACCGACACGGGACGCCCGGGGGTCGTCCCCTACAGGGAAAAACCTCACGTTTCAGCAAATCACGGAACAGGGCGCAAAAGCGCCCCTCTCAGTCACCAGTGTGCGCACTGGTGCCAGCTCCCCCAGAGGGGGAGCCAAGGGGGAGACCCCCACGTTTTCGCAAATCCCGGAACAGGGAGCAAATCCCCGGTTTTGTCATCCTGAGCGTCAGCGAAGGATCTTTCCTCAGTACACGCGGAAAGAAAAGATTCTTCGCTTTGCTCAGAATGACAGCGAGGGTCTTGGCTCCCCCTCTGGGGGAGCTGGCACGGCGCGTCCCCCGCAAGCGCCGTGACTGAGAGGGTCGTTCGTCCCTTTGAGCTGTCACAGCACCCGGGAAGCCCTCTCCGTCACTTCGTGACACCTTTGCCCGCCTTGCCGCATTGCCATTCCCAGGCCTGTTTCACGACGGCCTGCCAATGGCGCGGCTGCGGAGATTGCGCGCCGCCTTCTTCTGCCACTGGCAGCGGCGGCACGCAATCCCTCCGGTATGACCAAAACGCACAGCTTTCCCTGCGCGCTTTGCTGATCCCGGAAACTTTCCCAACGAAGGACAAAGCCCTATGACCTGGTTAAAAAAGAATTTCGTCTCCCTGCTGGTGCTGCTCATGGCGCTGGTCGGGGTGGGGCTGCTGGTCTATCCCACCTTCTCCGACTGGTGGAACAGCTTCCACCAGAGCCGCGCCGTCGCGGGCTACGCCCAGGCGGTCGCCGAGCTCGACCCCGACCGCTACAAGGAGGTCTTCGAGGCCGCCGAAAAGTACAACGAAAAGCTCTGCAAAAGCGGCGTGCTCTGGAACATGAGCGAGGAGGAAAAGAAGGAATACAACGCCCTGCTGGATGTCAACGGCTCCGGCATCATGGGCTACATCGACATCCCGAAAATCAACGTCACCCTGCCCGTCTACCACGGCACCGACGAGGCTGTGCTGCAGATCGCCATCGGCCATCTCGCGGGGACGAGCCTCCCCGTCGGCGGCACCGGGACCCACTGCTCCGTCTCCGGCCACCGCGGCCTGCCAAGCGCCCGGCTCTTTACCGACCTTGACAAGCTGGCCCCCGGCGACAACTGGACTGTCACCGTCCTCGACCGCACGGTCACCTACGAGGTCGACCAGATCCGCATCGTGCTCCCCTCCGAGGTGTCCGAGCTCAAGATCGACCCGGAGAAGGACTACTTCACCCTCGTCACCTGCACCCCCTACGGCATCAACTCCCACCGCCTGCTGGTGCGCGGCCACCGCGTGGAGAACGCGCAGGGCAAGGTCATCGTCCTGGCCGAGGGTGTGCTCATCGAACCGGTGTATCTGGCGCTTGTGATCGGCGTGCCGATCCTGGTGCTGCTGTTCATCTGGTCCATGGCGGACGCCGGACGGCGCGTGGATTACCTCCGCCTCAGCCGCTCCGCCGCGGATGCCCTCAACCGCCGCATCGAAATACGCAGACAAACAGACGACTCCCGGGCACGCAAAAAGCCCGGTGACAAAGGAGATTCCCAATCATGAGGAAAAGAAGATTTATCCGCCTGGCTCTGGCCCTGACGCTTGCGCTGCTGACCGTGGCGTCAGCCCTGCCGCCCGCCCTGGCCGCGCCCGACCTCGACAAGAAAGACTGCTCCATCACCCTCGACCTGAAGGGCATGGAAGGCGGCACCATCGCGCTGTACAAGGTGGCGGGCGTCAAGCAAGAGGACGCAAACTACATCTATGATGTGAGCAAGGGCGATTTCCCCGACTCCGATACCGCCAAAAGAATCCCCGGCATGAGCGAAAGCGAGCTGGACAAGCAGAACCCCACGCTCTCGGCGATCCTCGTCAAGGAGGCCGACACGAAAAAGCTCAGCCCCCGCACAGCCTCCATCAACGGCGGCAAAGCCGCGTTCAAGGACCTGAGCGTAGGACTGTACCTGCTTTACCAGACGACCGCCTCCAAGGACGGCAAGAAGCTGACGCCCTTCCTTCTCTCGGTGCCGCAGCGCGACCCGAAGACCGGCGCAGAGATTTATGCGGTGAGCGCCGCACCCAAGAGCGGCATCACCACGCCGCCGCCCTCCGTCACCCCGTCCCACACCCCGACACCCACCCATACCCCGTGGCCCAGCTACACGCCCTATTATCCCACCGTCACCTATACGCCCGGCAAGAGCTACGTCTACCTCCCGCAGACGGGCCAGCTCTGGTGGCCGGTGCCGGTGCTGGCCGCGCTCGGCGTGGTGCTGGTGATCTCGGGCCTGCTCCTGCGCCGCAGCAAGGAGGACTGAGTCATGGAGAACAAAGGCAGACGTATCGCGGGTACGCTGCTGATCCTGCTGGGCCTTGCGATGCTCGGCGGGGCGCTGGGCCTCGTGCTTCATAACATGCGGGAGAATAACCGCGCCGCCGAGGCAAGCCAATACGCCCTGGCCCGCATCATCGAGACCCGCCCCGAGCTCCGCCTGCCCGAGCCCACCATCCCGCCCACTGAGGGCGGCATGGAGGAGTATGTCGAGCCTGTTATTCCTGACATGCCCACGAAGGAGATCGACGGCTGGAACTATATCGGCACGCTCGCCATCCCTTCGCTGGAGCTGGAGCTGCCCGTCATGGACGACTGGGACATGGACCGCCTCAAGTACAGCCCCTGTGTTTACAAAGGCAGCTATTACACGGACGATCTGGTCATCTGCGGACACAATTTCCCCAGCCATTTCAGCCCCATTAAGTTCATCGAGATCGGCGCCGAGGTGACCTTCACCAATGTGGAGGGTGTCGTCTACCGCTATATCGTCTCCAACCGCGAGACTGTACGTCCCATGGACGTGGACTACATGATCGACAACCAGAGCGACAAGTCGGAGAAGTGGGATCTCACCCTCTTCACCTGCAACACCGGCGGCCAGACCCGCTGCGCCGTCCGCTGCATCCGCGCGGACGGGTGAAAAGAATAAGGCTCTCTCAAAACGCCTGTCATCCTGAGGAGCAAAGCGACGAAGGATGACAGGCCATGACTGAGTAGATAAAAAGCATAAAACCTCCTGCAAATCCACTGAATTTTTGCGGGAGGTTTTGTTATACTGTGTGACACGAGTGTGATGTTATGGGTGGTATCATACAGCTATCAAGAATAAAAACCGAAGGGAATGAATCATCATGAAAAAACTGATTTGCATGGTCATGGCGGTCCTGCTGCTCGCGTCCCTGAGCGCCGCCGCCTTCGCAGACTCCGGCATCGGGGTCGAGCCCGGCCAGCACATGGCCGACTTCACCGTCTCTCTCACCGACGGCAGCACTGCCACCCTCTCCGAGCTTCTCAAGGAGAAGGACCTTGTCGTGCTCAACATCTTCGCCAGCTGGTGCGGCCCCTGCGAGAACGAGTTCCCCGAGATGGAGAAGGTCTATCAGGCCAACAAGGACCGCATGGAGCTCGTCGCGGTCTCCGGCTATGAGGACGACACCATGGACATCATCTCCGACTACAAGGCCAGCCACAGCCTCAGCTTTCCCATGGGCCTTGCGGGCGACGACCTGAGCTACCTCAACGTCCCCGGCTACCCCACCACCTTCTTCATTGACAAAAGCGGCAATGTCGGCTTCATCAAGGTCGGCTCCTTCCCGAGCGCGGAGGAGTTCGAGGGCAAGGTCAAGATCTTCCTCGCCGCCGATTACGACGGCAAGCCCCTCAAGACCGAGAAGGCCGTGAACATCCTGCCCTATATCCTCCTGTTCCTTGCGCTGGGCGGCGTGCTGCTCGTCATCGGCAGATGGTGCCTGCTTAAAAAGGCGGGCAGACCCGGCTGGCACAGCCTCATCCCGATCCTCAGCAGCTACCAGGAGTACGATATCTGCTGGAACGGTTGGTTCGGCGTTGCCGCGGACCTGTGCCTTCTGGTTGCGCTGTTCACGAACAACCTCGGCATCAGCCCCATCGTGCACCACGTCCTCATGGCCGCAAGCGTCATCCTCGGCATCCCCCAGAGCTTCAAGCTCGCCAAGGCCTTCGGCCAGGGCAAGCTGGTCGGCGTGTTGCTGATGCTCCCCGGCCTCAAGGAGATCACCCGCTTCGTCCTCGGCGTGAGCAAGGCCAAGTACCAGCCCCTCGCCTCCAGAGTGTGAGAGAGCGCGGTTGACGGCGGCAGCGGCGATGTGCTATACTGTATCCAGAATGTGACAGATGTGTGATGGTTTGCGTGGTACAATCAGCTCACAGATTGAAAATACAGATCGCAAAGCAGAGGAGTCGAAGATGAAGAATATGAGCAAGCTGAATGACAACGAACTGGAAAAGATCTCCGGCGGCACGATTTCGCAGGATGAGGCGGTGAGCAGCGCACTGGGCTATGTGGCGCTGTCGAGAGGCGATATCGACTTTCTGAAAAGGGCCGAGCTTAACGGCCAGACCTACGACATCAAGTTCTACAAGGGCGGGATGGCGTACTCGTTCGTCGTCGACGCTGAGTCCGGCGCGGTCCTCGCCTACAGCCAGGATTTCGCCTGATCACAGGAAAAGGGCGGGGGTGTGAATGCAGATTTCACACCCCCGCTGTTTTTTTACAGAGCAAGATATTATGTTTACCAAAATATGAAAACTAATTTATGACAACTATTTCTCCAGCGTCACCACGATGCGCACCGGGTTGTGGTCGGAGTTTTCAAAGGCGGCGTCAACGGTTTTGACCTCCTCCAGCTTCACATTGGGGGAGAGGATCAAGCCGTCGATCACGTAGTGCTGCGTGCCGGCGGTGTCGGCGGGGTCATAGGGCTGGTTGAGCAGTCGGCAGGAGGGGACGGTCAGATCATAGGCCAGGGTCCAGCCCTCGGGCAGGAGCTTTTCGTCCAGCACGCCCGGCTCCCAGTTCTCGGCGTGGGTGTTGGGATAGGCCTCGAGGCTCCCGGGGAAGACCTGGTTGAAGTCGCCGCCCGCGATGACATAGTTGCCCTTGGCGTATTCGGCCTCGATATAGTCGCGCAGCTGATTGGTCTGGGCGATCTTGCCCTCGCCGTCGTCGTAGGCTTCAAGGTGGAGGTTCACCAGCACGAGCTCCCTGTCGATGCCTTCGACGGGCAGGCGGTTGACCAGCAGGCAGCGTTTGAGATTTGCGATCCTCAGCGGCCAGGAGAAGGGGCAGGGGAGAGAGATGCGCTCGGCGCTGTCGACGCGGATGCCGTCCGTCACGGTGTACAGGCCGCTGTTGATCCTGCCCAGGGGGTGGATGATCAGCGTGTTCGGATTCGGCACGAAGGGGCAGGAATAGTTGAGGGCATAGGCGCTGCTGCCCGTGGGGCTGCCAAGCTGCTCGCGTTCGTCGATGCCGTAGGTGCGGGAGGAGTTCGCGTCCACCTCCTGCAGCAACACAAGATCGGCGCCGTTCTCCCTGATCGTGTCGGAGATGCCGTTCAGGTAGGTCTGCACCTGGGGCTTGTCGGCGGATTTGGTGTTCTTGCCGCCGTCCATGAAGAAGTCCGAGTCCTTGCCGAGCCCGCCGTAGCCCACGTTCCAGCTGAGCACCGTGAATTCCTCGCCGGTCTTGAGAGAGGCGTTCTCGCCCACGCTCTGCACCGCAACCGTTTCGACGGGTGCGGGCTTATACTCCGTCGCGGTCAGCCAGCCTAAAAGACCGCCCGTGGCAAACACGGCGGCGATCGGCGGCGCCAGGATCACTTTCACAATCTTTTTCATCGTCTTGTACCTCTGTTATGTAAGATTGGGTATCATAACAGTATCATAACATGCGCAGGGAAAACAAGCAAGAGTCTTGTCAAGCGCGGCGGAATCATGTATAATGCCTCGCGGATAGAAAGAAAACAGGAGGACACTCCATGCATTACGAACATATCAAAGCACAGGACCCGGAGGTCTACGGCGCCATGATGCGCGAGCTGGGCCGCCAGCGTGATCATATCGAGCTAATCGCCTCGGAGAACTTTGTCTCGCCCGCCGTGATGGAGGCCATGGGCAGTCATCTTACCAACAAATACGCCGAGGGCCTGCCCGGCGCGCGCTACTACGGCGGCTGTCAGTTCGTGGACGAGGTGGAGAGCCTCGCCATCGAACGGGCCAAGAAGCTTTTCGGCGCCGAGCACGCAAACGTCCAGCCCCACTCCGGCTCCCAGGCCAATGTCGCGGTGTACCTCGCTTTGTTGAAACCGGGCGACACCATCATGGGCATGGATCTCAGCCACGGCGGGCACCTGACCCACGGCTCGAAGGCGTCCATCTCCGGCAAGTACTTTAACGCCACCTTCTACGGCGTTGACCCCGAGACCGAAATGATCAATTACGACACGGTCCAGCGCCGCGCGGAGGAGGAGAAGCCGAAGCTCATCATCGCCGGGGCCAGCGCCTATCCCCGCGTCATCGACTTTAAGCGCATGCGCGAGATCGCCGATTCCGTGGGCGCATACCTCATGGTGGACATGGCCCACATCGCGGGCCTCGTCGCCGCCGGGGAGCACCCGAGCCCCGTGCCCTACGCCCATGTGGTCACCACCACCACGCACAAGACCCTGCGCGGCCCCCGCGGCGCACTGATCCTGTGCACCGACGAGCTCAAAAAGAAGATCGACTCCGCCGTCTTCCCCGGCACCCAGGGCGGCCCGCTCATGCACATCATCGCCGCCAAGGCCGTCTGCTTCAAGGAGGATCTGAGCGACGAGTTCAAGGCCTATCAACACCAGATCGTCCTCAACGCCGCGGCCCTGGCCGACGAGCTGCAAAAGCGCGGCGTGCGCCTGGTCTCCGGCGGCACGGACAACCATATGATGCTGGCCGATGTCATGAGCCGCGGCAAGACCGGGGCCGAGGTGCAGGGGCTTCTTGACATGGCGAACATCACCGCCAACAAGAACACCATCCCCTTCGACACCCAGGGCGTGAAGGCGACCTCCGGCATGCGCTTCGGAAGCCCCGCCGTCACCACCCGCGGCATGAAGGAGCCGGAGCTTCGCCAAATCGGCGCCATGATCGCCCGCCTCATCGACGAGGGCGAGGCCGCCGTCCCCGAAGTGAAGGAGCAGGTCATCGCCCTGTGCGAGCAGTTCCCGCTCTACCCGGAGATCGGTTGACATAATTTCTTAAACGACGGCAGAACTCCGGAATTGACAACACAGTATTACCAAGGCTGATTCAAGGATTATCCTTGAATCAGCCTTTTGTTAGCGACATAATAGAGTAAACATAATATTATTAACATAATATAGCCTCCTTCGATCGAAGGAGGCTTTCTCTCAGTTTAATTCCACTTCATACCCGTGGTTTTTCAGCTCGTCCAGCACGGCCTGGCCGTGAGCCCGGCCGCCGACCTCGCAGGCGATATGCACCTTGGTCTCGTTGGGGTTGAGGCCCGCGGCGAGCTTGTCATGCTCGATGGTGAGGATGTTGGCCCCGCTCCCGGCGAGGATGTTGAGCACCTGCACGAGGCTGCCGGGCTTGTCCAGAAGCCTTGCCGTGAAGCGGATGCGGCGGTGGCGGGCCGCCATGCCCTGCTCGATGATGCTCTGCACAAAGCTGACATCAATGTTGCCGCCGGAGAGAAGGCACACCACGTTTTTGCCCTTGACATCGATCTTGCCGTTCAAGACCGCCGCGACCGGCGTTGCGCCCGCGGGTTCCACGATCATCTTGCAGCGCTCCATGAGAAGCAGGATCGCGTCGGCGATCTGGGTGTCGGACACCGTGACCACGCCGTCACACCAGTCGTTGATGATGCCGACGGTGATGTCGCCCGGGGCCTTGACCGCAATGCCGTCGGCAATGGTGGCGGCGGTGGCGGTGGTGACAAGGCGCTTTTCCCGAAAGCTCTGGGCGATGGCGTTGGCGCCCTCGGCCTGCACGCCGTAGACTTTTACACGGGGGTTTACCTGTTTGACCGCGGCGATCACGCCCGCCAGCAGCCCGCCGCCGCCCGCGGGGGTGATGATCATGTCCACCGTCGGCAGATCGCCGAGGATCTCAAGGCCCAGCGTTCCCTGCCCGGCAATGACCTCAAGATCGTTGTAGGGGTGCAGGAAGGCCGCGCCCTCCTCTTTGCAGATTTCGCAGGCTTTGGCGTAGGCGTCGTCGTACACCTCGCCCGCCAGCACGACCCTGGCCCCGTAGTTTTCGGTGGCCTGGATCTTGGCGATGGGGGCGTTTTTGGGCATGACGATGGTGGCCGGGATGCCGAAGGCCGTGGCCGCGCAGGCCACGCCCTGGGCGTGGTTCCCGGCGGAGGAGGCAACCACGGGACAGCGCTCCCCGCGCTCGACCATGGCGGAGAGCTTATTGGTCGCGCCGCGGATCTTGAACGAGCCGGTCTTCTGCCGGTTTTCACATTTGAGATAGATATTGCCGCCGGTCATGCGGGAGAAGGTGGAGGAGAGGTCCAGCTCCGTATGGTGCAGGATGGGCTTTAAGCGGCGGGAGGCCGCCATGATTTCGCTCAGCTCGGGCTTGAGAGCTTCCATATGTGTCACCCCTTAGAATTTGTAAGTCGGTTTTCGGTGTTTCTATTCTACCATCTCCCGTCGTACTTTTCCACTGTCTGTGTGAAAAAAACGCTAAAAAGGGAAAATCCCTTTGACAATCCCGTGCCCCTGTGTTACGATACCAAAGTAACAGGGAGTAGCCGGCGCTTTTGGCGTCGGGCAGATCGCCATTCCCGGGGTCCCGGCCCCCGGTCTGCCCGTTAAACGGCGAGACTTTTACCACCGGAAAGGTCCGCGCGGTAAAGGTCTTTTTTTGTTGTCTGGAGGTAGTGCTATGATACCGGCCCTGATCGTTTTTATCATTACTTACATTCTGATGCTGAGCTTTCAGAAGTACCGCCCGTACATTGCCCTCGGCTCGGCCTGCGTGATGCTGATCCTCGGCGCGCTGGGGCACTTTGAGATGACGCCGCTGTCGGCTTTGAAGGCGGTGGACTACAACGTACTGCTGATGATCTCGGCAACCATGTGCACGGTCACGCTCTTTATCGAAAGCCGCATGCCCGCGCGCCTTGCGGAGATGATGATGGTCAAGGTGCCGAACGTCATGTGGGCCGTCACGGTGCTGAGCCTCTTTGCGGGCGTTGTGAGCGCGTTCGTTGACAACGTGGCGACGCTTTTGATGGTCGCGCCTGTCGGCCTTGCCATCTCCCGCAAGCTCAAGATTTCGCCCGTGCCGGTGCTGATCGCGATCTCCGTCTCCTCCAACCTCCAGGGCGCGGCCACCCTTGTGGGCGACACCACCAGCATCCTGCTGGGCGGCTTTGCGAATATGAACTTCATGGAGTTCTTTTGGTTCAAGGGCAAGCCCAGCATCTTCTTCAGCACGGAGCTCGGGGCGCTGGCGTCGCTGCTGGTGCTGATGTTCCTGTTTCGCAAGTACACCGACAAGGTCGAGTGCAAGGTCGAGACCGAGGTCGACGACATGGTGCCCACCTGGCTCATGGTCGGGACGGTGCTGATGCTCATCTGCATGTCCTTCGTGCCCGAGCCCGCCGATCCCACGCTCAAGGTGCTCCACAGCCTCAGAAGCGGGCTTTCCTGCGTGCTCTTTGCCCTGATCGGCCTTCTGCGCCAGAGCATACGCGAACGCAAAATCAGTCCCTTTGCCCGCGCCATGAAGGAGATGGATACGGACACGCTCCTGCTGCTGTTCGGCCTGTTCATCGTGATCGAGGGCATACGCTCCGCCGGCGTCATCGACGCGGCTGCGGGCCTGTTCCACAAGGTCGCGGGCAACAGCCCTCTGCGCCTGTACGTGCTGATCGTGGGCGTGTCGGTGGTGCTGTCGGCCTTCATTGACAACATCCCGTACGTTGCCACCATGCTGCCCGTAGTGCGCGGCATCGCGGGCCTTATGGGCGTGGACCCCACGGTCTACTATTTCGGCCTGCTCATCGGCGCGACCCTCGGCGGCAACCTGACGCCCATCGGGGCCTCGGCCAACATCACGGCCATCGGCATCCTGCGCAAGAACGGCGAGGAGGTCACCACCGGCGACTTCCTGCGCATCGGCGTGCCCTTCACGCTGACGGCGGTGCTCGTCGGTGCGAGCTTCACCTGGCTTGTGTGGGGCGTGAAATAAGCATATTGGGCGCATTGCAAAATGCGCTGTCATCGCGAGACCAGTTCGCAAACTGGTCGTGGCAATCCGTTTCTCCAGGAAAGAGGACGGATTCCCACACCAGTGACATCGGTCACTGGTTCGGAATGACAGGGTGAAAGCATTTTGCAATGCGCCCGGTTTTTTTCCTCCGGGGCTTGCGAAACGGAGGGACTTGTATTATTATTCTGTCGTTGTTATTTAAATAGTATCAAAGGGGAGGGAAGCGAGGCATGGCCGCGGAACACATCACGTCAAGAAAGAACCCCCTGATCCTGCGTCTGCGCGCCCTCGCAGCCGACGGGGCCTTCCGGCGCGCGGAGAGGGAGTACCTCTGCGACGGGCACAAGCTGCTCGAAGAGGCGCTGGACAAGGGCGCGAAGGTCCGCGCGGTACTCTGGAAGGGCGAGCCCGGCGGGATCGTGCTGCCCGATGGCGTGCGGCAGTACAGCGCCCCGGAGGATCTCTTTGACTACGCGTCCCCGATGAAAAACAGCCCCGGCCCGCTCTTTACGCTTGCAATCCCCGAAGAGCCGGAGCCGGTTTTTACACGCGCGATCCTGCTTGAAAACGTCCAGGACCCCGGCAACGTCGGCACGGTCATTCGAACCGCCGCCGCCATGGGGGTCGATACCGTGATCCTCTGCGGGGCCTGCGCGGATGTGTACAGCCCCAAGACCGCCCGCGCCACGATGGGGGCCGTCTTCCGGGAAAAG
>Ga0247611_10001872_pt1 | contig 36097 bp, 23 predicted proteins | sample 177DNAGHGhighgp2_FD_192422 | JGI IMG/M metagenome (GOLD analysis project Ga0247611, IMG submission 192422) | Sheep rumen microbial communities from Palmerston North, Manawatu-Wanganui, New Zealand - 1770 DNA GHGhigh gp2 | ecosystem: Host-associated > Mammals > Digestive system > Stomach > Rumen... | reverse complement strand
CGACTCGATCGTCAACCTGACGCTGAACGTGAATGCAGCTCCGGTACAGGATGTGACTGTGGCTTACACGGCTAACATCTATGACGGCGAGACGTACCTGTTCGGCTGCCAGAAGCTGACTGCAGCAGGTCCGTACACGGAGACCTTCCAGCGCGTAGGCGGTGGCGACTCGATCGTCAACCTGACGCTGAATGTCAACCCGATTCCGGATATTACAGTGGCATATGACGCTACTATCAAGCAAGGTGAGACCTACCTGTTCGGTTGTCAGAAACTGACTGCGGCAGGTGCGTACACAGAGACGTTCCAGCGTGTGGCCGGTGGCGACTCGATCGTCAACCTGACGCTCGCTGTACTCACTGAGACATACGGCGATACCACAGCTACGACCTGTGATAGCCTCGTATGGTATGAGCATAACTGCAAGACCAGCGGTGATTACGTTCATACGTTCATCGGTGGCAATGTATATGGAGGCGACAGCATCCTGACGCTGCATCTGACCGTTTATAGCTCGGCCGCTCCTACGACTGCTCCGGCAGTAACGGCATGCGACACCTACTACTGGGCAGAGGCAGACACGACGATTCTGACCAGCGGTTCGTACACGCACGTATTCAGTACGATCCACGGATGTGACTCGGTAGTAACGCTGCCTGTAACGATCAACAACTCGGATGTAGTCTTCGCTCCGGCCGTAACGGCTTGCGATAGCTACTACTGGGCTGGCCCGGATACAACGATCACCACGAGTGGTACGTATGTACATACGTTCACCAATATCCACGGATGCGACTCGATCGTATCGCTGGATGTAACGATCAATACGTCGTACGCTACGACTGCTCCGGCAGTAGCCGACTGCGATAGCTACTATTGGGCTGCAGCCGATACCACGATCCTGGCGAGCGGTAAGTATGTACACAAGTTCACAAGCATTCATGGTTGTGACTCGGTAGTAACGCTGCCTGTAACGATCTACAAGTCTGCTACGCCGACGACGGCTCCGGCCGTAACGGCTTGCGACCAGTACTACTGGGCAGAGGCAGATACGACGATTCTGACCAGCGGTTCGTACACGCACGTATTCTCGACCATCCACGGATGTGACTCGGTAGTAACGCTGCCTGTAACGATCCACAACTCGGATGTAGTGGTTATCACTACGCCGATTGAGGCTTGCGACTCGTACTACTGGACAGAGGCTGATACCACGATCCTGGCGAGCGGTACGTATGTACATGTATTTGCGAACGTACACGGTTGCGACAGCGTCGTATCGCTGCCTGTAACGATCCATAAGTCGGAAGCTAAGACGGCAACGCCGGTAGAGACTTGCGACTCGTACTACTGGGCAGAGGCCGATACCACGATCCTCAGCAGCGGAACGTACGTACATGTATTCCAGACGATCCACGGATGTGATAGCGTCGTAACGCTCGGCGTAACGATCAACAAGTCGACCAGCTCGGTAGAGACGCCGGTTGAGACCTGCGACTCGTACTACTGGGCAAGCGCTGACACCACCATCCTGACCAGCGGAACGTATACGCATGTATTCAGTACGATCCACGGTTGCGATAGCGTCGTAACGCTGACGGCTACGATCCATAACTCGGCATCCACCGTGAAGCCTGCTGTGACGGAGTGTAACACGTATTACTGGGCTGAGGTCGATACGACCATCATCACCAGCGGTACGTACACCCACGTATTCCAGACGATCCACGGATGCGACTCTACGGTAACGTTCACGGTAACGATCAACGTACCGTATCAGACCTCGCTCAGCTTGGTTCACAAGTTCGGCGACCGACTGATCATGATTGATCGTACGGAGATCAACGCGATACCGGGATGGTACCTCGACTCGCTCGATATCGAGCATCCGGAGTACGTGACCTGGTATGAGATCGATCCGGCCGGAAACGAGCGCGTATGCGGCACGGGCTACTACTACAACCTGGCAAGCGGTGAACCGCTGCCGTCGGGATACACCTACTATGCAGTAGTCAATATCCCGGGTACAGGAGTAAGCTGCGGTGCACAAGGTACGACCGTACAGTACACCATTCCTGCCCATGCAGCCGCTCCGGCACTTGTGCCGACGCTGGCTCGTCCGGGTGAGAACATCCGCGTGATCAACCTGGATCCTGAGACCGAGACGACGGTTCGTGTTTACACGGCAGAGGGTATGCTCATCAGTACGCAAACCGTACAAGGTGAGCCGACCTATACGATCACGGCTGCTCGCGACAACGGCTTCTACCTGGTAGAACTGAGCAACGACAGCATGAAATCAACCTTACGTTACATTGTTAAATAAAGGGAGGTAAGCATTATGAAGACTATAAAAACGATTCTGATTGCAGCCACCCTCGTAGCAGCAACCTCTGTGTCGAGCATCTCGGCACAGAAGGCTGCTCCTGCTCAGAAACATGAGTTCAATGTGGCTATAGGCGACTCCGTGATGATTAAGCGCGAGTGCCAGAAATACCTGACGGGAGAAAGACCCTCGGTATGGGTATGGGACAAGGTACATACTGTTCGCCAGTTGGGTACCAAGCGCTTCCCGGATGGTGTTCTGCTGATGAACATCTACTCGTGGATGTGCGAAGACTGCTTGATCCCGGTCAACGGTCGTGCACAAGAGGCTCAGGAGAAAGCTCAGCAAGAGCAGGCAGAGGACAAAGCTGCTTATGAGCAGGAAATGCAAAAAGAGAAAGAGCAAGAACTGCGTGAGGCTGCTGAGAAAGCTGCCGCTGAGGCAGAAGAAGCTGCTAAGGAGCAAACCGAAAAAGAGGAGCAAAAAGCTGCTGAGAAAGCCCGTAAGGACTCGATCAAGCAGGAGAAAGCTGACTCGATTGAGGCTGAGAAGCGCTTTAAGAACAAGTACGACCGTTTCACTATCGGTCTGCGTGGCGGTGCTTCGGCACTGATGCACCATGCCGATAAGGGCAATTGGACCTGCGGCGGTGACGTGGTACTGGATCTGCAATATGCACACTACTGGACTGATGACGCTCGTCCTGTGGACTTGGGTCTGATCGTCGGCCTCGGTATCGGCTATGAGCAGAGTGGCCTGAAGACCAATGACAGTACGGCGTTCACCAAGGCTAACGTGGACTACACAGTGGTTGCCAAGGACATCAAGGAAACAGACCATCAGCTCCAACTGGAGGTGCCGGTGATGTTCAGCTTGATCCATGACAACGGCTTGTTCTTCAACGTTGGTCCGAAGTTCATGATCCCGCTCTATACTCCGTATAAGCAGACTGTGAACACGCAGGACACGCACATCACGGCTTACTTCCCCGAGACAGGTGTGACCATTCAGGACAACCCTGTAACCGGTAAGTACACCGGTCAGCAACCGACTGAGAAGAACGGTATTCAGTTCAATATCAACGTGATGCTGACGGCTGAGATCGGCTATGAGTGGACCCTGAAGTCGGGTAACTCGCTCGGTCTGGGTGCATATGCTAACTACAGCGTATTCAATACGTTCAAGAACGCGACCAACTCGGAGGGTCTGTTCAACCTGACAGCTCCTACCGATGATGACAAGGCACATCTGGACGTATTGTCGGCTACACACGCATATGCGGATAAGCTCGGATATTTTGATGCAGGTATCAAGCTGGCTTACCACTTCAACTTCCCGAAGAAGCAGTACAAAGAGTTTAACGCGAAGAAACTGTTCTAAGCAAGCATGACGATACTCTGTATCGAAACCAGTACGCAAGTTTGTTCGGCCGCCATCTGTATAGGTGGCATGCCGACAGACTTGCGTATTTCTATCGGCGAGACGAACCACGCACAGTTGCTCCCGCGCTATGTGGATGAGCTGCTGGGCGAACTGACCCGAAAAGGATTACGTATCGAAGCGGTGGCCCTAAGTGCCGGACCGGGTAGTTATACCGGTTTACGTATAGGAACCAGCCTGGCTAAGGGACTTTGCTATGGACTGCAGGTACCCTTGCTACCGATCGATACCTTACAAATACTATGCGCGAGCGCAGCTGCGCACGCACATATAGAAGACGGACTACTATGTCCGATGATTGATGCGCGTCGTATGGAGGTATATACCCGTCTGTACGATGCCGATCTGCAACCGAAGGGAGAAACCCGAGCTGTGGTCGTAGAGAGCGAAGACAGCCTGATGGGGGAAGAAGCGGGGAAGAAGCCGGTTTATTACTTCGGAGATGGTGCAGAGAAGTGTCAGACCGTACTGACACAACCGAATATGCATTATATAGCGGGTATTGTACCCGATGCACAATATATGGGCCTGTTGGCTGAGCAGATGCTGGCAGAGGGCTTCCGAGGAGCAGATGTGGCGTACTATGAGCCCTTCTATCTCAAGCAGTTTGTGGCAGCTCCCTCGCATGTGAAGGGACTGCGTTAAAGGTTAAAGGTTAAAGGTGAAAGGTGAAAGGCTAATGGCTAAAGGCGAAAGGTGAAAGGTGAAAGGTGAAAGGATACTATATTTCTTGTTGATAGGGTGGGTCATCCTGTCCTTGGGTGCGTGCTCGACGCAGAAGAATACGCGCGCATCGCGTAGTTATCATAAGACCAAGGTGCGCTACAACATCCTCTACAACGGCAATGTGGCCTACGAGGAAGGCTTGCGCGCCATACAGACGGCCGCGGAAGATGACTATACGGGCGTGCTCTCTCTCTATCCGATCAGCGATCATAAGGCCGCGCAATCGGCCACCTCGCAGATGGAACGCACGATAGAGAAATGCCGCAAGTCGATCAAGTTGCACTCAATCAAGTCGCGTCCTAAATCCGACCCCAAGCGCCGTTCAGACCCCAAGTACCGCGCATGGCTCAAGCAGGAAGAATTCAATCCGGCCCTGTCAGAGGCATGGGTGCGACTCGGCGAAGCGGAATTCCACAAAGGAGACTTCCTGGGATCGGTAGGTACGTTCAACTACGTGATACGCCACTATGACTACGATGGTGACGTAGTGGCGCGTTGCCAGCTGATGGTGGCGCGTGCGTATGCCGAGATGGGATGGCAGTACGAGGCAGAGGATATGCTGAGCAAGGTGCAGCAAGATGCACTGAAGACCAAACATGCGCATCTATACGGCGCTACGGCAGCCGACGTACTGCTACATGCCGGTCAGTACAAACAGGCCATACCCTTCCTGAAGATAGCCGTGCCGCACGAGAAACGCAAGGTCTATCGGCCGCGTTTCCAGTACGTGCTGGCCCAACTCTATCAGACCCAAGGCCAACGCCAGGAGGCTATCGACGCCTATCGCAAGGTGATACGCCTGGCGCCGCCTACCGTGATGGATTTTCATGCGCGGCTCAACATGGCCGAACTGAAAGGCAAGGCCGGACTGAAGGGACTCAAGAGCATGACGCGTCAGTCGAAGCACAAAGACCACCTGGATGTCATCTACGGCACGATGGCCAATATATGGCTGCAGGCCGGTGATACGCTGAAAGCGCTGGAGCTATACCAACTGGCGATCGACACGGCTAAGAATGCCACGCTCGACAAGGCCGGTATCCTGGTGCAGGCCGGAGATCTGTATTTCGACCGTAAGCAATATGCCGAGGCACAACCATGCTACCGCGAGGCACTCACCATCTTCTCCACGGAGCATGCGCAGTATAAGCGTCTGCAAGCCCGTTCGGAGGTGCTGGACCAGCTGATCCTGCACGTGAATACCGTTACGCTCCAAGACTCGCTGCAGGCACTCAGCCTGCTCAGCGAAGAAGAGCAGCTAGCGGCTGTGGCACGCGTGATAAAAGCCGAAGCAGAGCAACGTCAGCGCGACTCGATCCTCATGGCGCAAGAGCAGCGCGAGAAGGAGCTGGACGAGGGGCCGCTGAGCGTGAATACCAGCAATATGCTGGGCGGTGCCGGAGCGGCAGGTGGCGCGTGGTATTTCTACAATGCGCAACTGATGCGACAGGGCAAGCAGCAGTTCCAACGCACATGGGGCAACCGTCCGCTGGAGGACCACTGGCGCCGCATGTCGAAATCGGTCAGTGTGCAGGACCCCACGATGGTAGCTACGGATTCGTTAGCTGCTACGGATTCTATCGCGGCCAACGACAGCACGCTGCAAGGGCCGTTGGCCGGCCTGGATGCCCAAGCCCGTATGTACTACCAGCAGATACCTCATACCGAAGCCGAACGTCAGGCCTCGGACAGCATGATATGCGATGCGCTCACCCAGATGGAGCGTATCTATCGCTACGACCTGCGGGATATAGGCTTGGCCGATCAGACCCTGGCCGAACTGGATCGCCGTTTCCCGGCGCGTCCGCGTATGGAGGTAAGCGAACAGTGGCCCGAGATAACGGCCCGTCTGGATTCACTCTATGAGACCACGTATGCGGCCTTCCGCGCACGCCAGTATGCGCAGGTGAAGACCGACCTGGAGCGTGCAAAGACCATTGCGGGTGAGACGGAGCAGCCGACTATCATGCCGCGCTTTATGTTCCTCGGCGCCGTAGCTACGGCCCGTACGGAGGGACAGACGCCCTTTGCGGATCGTCTGCGCGAGATGGTAGAGAAGTATCCTACCCACGAGCTGAGCGCCAAGGCCAAGGATATGCTGGCCATGATGGGGCAAGGTATGGAGTCGAAGAAGGGAAGCGGCGCAACGGACCTGAGCGATGCGCGCCAGAAAGCGGCCGAAGAGGCGGCCAAGGAGGCCGAGGAAGCGGCTAAGCAGGCAGGTGATGTGGTACCGGATACGAAGCCGGTGGTGTTGCTCGTACTGCCGAAGCAGGATGAGAAACTGCTCCATCAACTGCAATACGAGGTAGCATTGTTCAACTTTGAGGTATTCCTCTTGCGTGACTTTGACCTGCAACCGCGTCAGACACCCGAGGGCATGGCCCTGGAGGTAGGACCGTTTGAGACGCGCGCAGAAGCCGAATGGTGGATCGGCCTGATTCGTAAGAATACAACGCTTGCCGAGTTTATCGAACAGAATGGCATTATGCCGGAAGCCAAGGAATAAAAAAGAAAGAGAAGCCTTGCGACTTCTCCTCGTCGGGATGACAAGATTTGAACTTGCGACCTCCGGTCCCCCAGACCGTTGCGCTACCGGACTGCGCCACATCCCGCTCGCTTTTTTACGAAAGCGGGTGCAAAGATACTACAAAAAATTGACATACGCAAGTAAAAACGTATTTTTTTAGTGAAAAATGGCAAAAAAATTCTATATTGAGACCTACGGGTGCCAGATGAACGTGGCAGATAGCGAAGTTGTAGCGGCTATTATGGCCACTACCGACGCGCAATATACCGACCGGATCGACGAGGCCGACGTCGTCTTGCTCAACACCTGCTCGATCCGTGACAATGCGGAGCAGAAGGTAAAGCATCGTTTGCAGGAACTGCATGCGGAGTATAGTCGAAAGTCGAAAGTCGAAAGTCAAAAGCAGAAAGGCGAAGGGCAAAAGGCCATGATCGGCGTGATCGGTTGCATGGCCGAGCGTATGGGGCAGGAACTGATCGACCGCTGCGGAGTGGATTTTGTGGCCGGACCGGATGCGTATATGGATATTCCGAACCTGATCGCGCAGCGTGAGCAGGGCTTCAAGCCCGTGAACGTAGAGCTCAGCACCACGGAGACCTACCGCGACGTGCTACCGGCCCGTCTGGGAAAGTCGATCTCGGGCTTTGTGTCCATCATGCGCGGATGCAATAATTTCTGCTCGTACTGCGTAGTACCTTATACGCGTGGCCGTGAGCGTAGCCGCGACGTAGAGTCGATCCTGCGCGAGGTGCGCGACCTGCAGGCCAAGGGCTATAAAGAGCTGACCCTGCTGGGGCAGAATGTCAACTCCTATCGCTATCAGCCGTCAGCCGTCGGCGATCAGAAGCCTGAGGTGATAGATTTTCCGGCCTTGCTGGCTATCGTAGCTGAGGCGGTGCCGGATATGCGTATCCGCTTCACGACGAGTCATCCCAAGGATATGTCAGATCGTACGCTGGAGACAATAGCTGCCCACCGGAATATCTGCCGCTTTATCCACCTGCCGGTGCAGTCGGGAAGCAATGCGGTGCTGAAGGCCATGAATCGTAAATATACGCGCGAGTGGTACCTGGATCGTATCGCCGCTATTCGTCGCATCCTGCCGGACGCTACGATCGGTACGGATGTGTTCTGCGGCTTCCACGGCGAGACGCTGGAGGATCATCAGCAGACGCTCAGCCTGATGCGTGAGGTGGGATTTGACACGGCTTTTATGTTCAAGTACTCGGAGCGGCCCGGTACGTATGCGCAGAAACACCTGCCTGATAATATCCCGGAGGAGGAGAAAGTGCGCCGTCTGAATGAGATCATCGCCCTGCAGCAAGAACTCTCGTTGGCTTCGAATCAACGCGAGATAGGACGTGTGGTAGAAGTGCTGGTAGAGGGATTCTCCAAGCGCAGCCGGGACGATATGTTCGGCCGCACCAGTCAGTATAAGACCGTGGTCTTCCCTCGTGCCGGACGCCATATAGGCGAATTGGTGCAGGTACGTATCACGTCGGCATCGGCCGCTACTTTGCTAGGAGAGGTCGTAGGTTGATAGGTTTATAAGTTTATAGGTTTATAAGTTTATAGGATTATAGGTTTATAAGTTTATAGGTTTATAAGTTTATAGGTTTATAGGTTTATAAGTTTATAAGTTTATAAGTTTATAGGTTGATGAGTATATAATGAGTTAGAGGCGATTCTCTAGCTCATTATTGCTTAAGAGTGTCACCACGCGTTTGCCGTCCGGCGTACGCGAGTAGGTCTTGAGAGCCAGCAGTCGGTCGCAGAGGTCCTGCATCTCCTCTTGCGTCAGTATCTTACCGTACGGAATAGCTATGCTGCGTGCCAGCGAGAGCGCGATCTGCTCTTGCCAGCGCTGTTGTACGTCGGTGCCGGTCTCCATGACGGCCTGCAGGATGTCGCGCACCATCATGAGTGCGTCGCTCTGCGGCAGTTGTGCCGGTACACCCGAGATGCCATAACTGGTCTTGCTGAACCGGTCGATGGCAAAGCCGATGGCCCGCAGGTCGGGTAGGATAGTCTCCATGGCCGCCATCTCGTCGGGCGTGAGGTCGAGTATCTCCTGGAAGAGCAACTGTTGGCTGACGCCCTGCTGCTCGCGTAGCTGCTGTAGCAAGGCCTCATATTCCACGCATATATGCGCCCGATGCTGATTGATAATCAGCAGTCCGTCGCGGGTAGGGAGCAAAATATAACGGTCGGCATACTGATATGGGATGCCGGTGGGTATGTCGTGCTCGTAGAGCGGCAGTTGAGCATCGTCCGAAAGTGCGGGTGCTGCAGGTCGGTCCGGATAGAGTGTCGTCCAGTTGCGAGGCGTAGCCGGTTGAGTGCGATGGAAGGGGTTGTAGGTCGGATCCACCTGTATATGGGGCATGCCGGTGCCCGAACGAGGACTGGTGGTATTGCCTGGTGCTGTAGGTAACGGCATCTCCAGTTCACCCTCGCGATTGAAATCAATCGTAGGAGCCAGCGAGAACTTACCGATGGCTTCGCGTACGGCGGCCATCAGGATCTGGAAGATAGCCTGCTCGTCAGCGAACTTGATCTCGGTCTTGGTAGGGTGGATATTCACGTCGATAGCTTCCGGTGCGATATCGAAATAGATGAAGTACGACGGCGCATAGTCGCCGGGCAGCATGCCGGAGTAGGCCGTGAGTATCGCTTTGTGGAAATAGGGATGACGCATATAGCGTCCGTTGACAAAGAAATACTGCTGCGGATTCTTGCCGCTGGATTCGGGCTTGCTGACAAAGCCACGGATGGATACCAGTTCGGTATCCGTGCGCAGGTCGATGAGGTTGGACGTGAAGGCGTGGGTGCGTCCGCGTCCGAAGATAGCCTCGATACGCTGCTTCTCGTTGCCTGCCGGCAAGTCGAGCAGCACCTCGTCGTTATGCACAAAGGTGAACTGCACCCGGGGATAGACCAGCACGATGTGATAGAACTCGGTGAGCAGGTTGCGCAACTCGGTCTGGTCGGTCTTGAGGAACTTACGCCGTACGGGTACGTTGTAGAACAGGTTCTTGACCTTCAGGTTGGTACCTACCGGACAGGCACATGGCTCCTGGTGCACCAGTTTGGAACCGTCGATCTCCAGGCATACGCCTACTTCGTCCTCCTGTCGGCGTGTGGTCATCTCCACTTGCGCCACGGCGCATATGCTGGCCAGCGCCTCGCCACGAAAACCCATCGTGCGCAGCGAGAAGAGGTCTTCTACCCGGCTGATCTTGCTGGTGGCATGCCGCTCAAAGGCCATGCGGGCATCGGTCTGACTCATGCCCTTGCCGTTGTCAATCACCTGGAGCAGGGTGCGTCCGGCATCGCGTACGATGACCTGAATATTAGTAGCCCCGGCATCCAGGCTGTTCTCCACCAACTCCTTCAGACACGAAGCCGGCCGCTGGATCACTTCTCCGGCGGCTATCTGGTTGGCTACATGATCGGGTAGAAGGTGGACGATGTCCATAACGATAAGTTATAGAAAGATATAAAATCCGATGACCAGTGCGGCGAGCAGTACAACCCACAGAAGGAGTTTCGATTTCTGCTGCTTGCGAAGCGTGGTCATGTTCTTCTCGTGTTCCTCGCGGAACGAACCTCGATGGAGGCGCGCACGTCGTTGGTTGCGCGCCTCCTTATCGGGGTCGAAGTAGATAGGACGATAGTCCCACTCACGCGGTTTATTTACTTTGGGAAATAAAACCGACATTACTTAATGATCTGCTGGAACTTAGCGTCCTCTTTGTACTTAGCGAACTCTACGTCAGCCTTAGCGCGGGTCTTGTAGGCAGCGTCACCTGCAACGGCCTCAGCCATGTTGCTGTAAACACCCTCGCGATCGTTGGTGCGAGCAGCCAGGATAGCCTTGATATAGGCGGTCTTGGCGTTCGGCTCCTGGATCTCGGCCAGGGTCTGACGAGCAGCATTGTAGTCCTTGTCAATGATCTGCTGGAGCGCTGCGTTGTTGGAGCGGCTGGTACCGTAGGACTTCTGTGCCTTGTTGTAGTCACCCTTCATGGTGTAGAGCGTACCGAGAGCACCCTCCAGGTCACCCTTGGTGCCGGCAGCCTTACCGAGGTGTTTCTCTGCATTCGCTACGTCGCCCTTGGCCAGGTCGCACAGACCGGCGTTGAAGTTCACGTCCGGATCGTTCGGAGCCAACTCCAGTGCCTTGGCAAAGTACTGCTCAGCCTCGTTCAGTTTGTTCTGCTCATATGCGATCATACCGAGGTTGTTGTATGCACGATAGTCGTTGTGCAACTCGATGACCTTCTTGTAGAGCGCGATCTGCTCGTCCTTGGTAGGAGCTACAGAAGCGGCATAGAGGAGCTCGTCTACGCTGAGCGTCTCCGGTTTCTCTTTTGCCTCTTGGAGCAGTTGCTCGTCCGACTTGCCGGTAACGGCGGTAGTCATCAAGATGCGGCTGCGGCGCAGCTTGGGCAGGATGTTTTGAGCCAGGTCGTCATATACCTTGGCCAAGTTGCGGATCTGCTGCTCACGCTCTTCGGGGTCGCTGTACATCTCCAGTACGCGGAGCACGAGGTCCTTATCCTGGATGTCGCTTTGCTCCACCTCCGTGCGGAAGCCTTGCCAGTCCTCAGCGGTCGTGCTGCTGATGTAGCGGGTCTGGTTGCCGTTCACCTTGCCACGGATGTACTTCTCGGTGTTGGCCTCACGGTTGGTAGCCAGACGGTCGTTCAGTTCGTAGCCACCCTCCGGACTTGCATAACCCGAGATCTCTACCTTGCTGATCTGGCGCTGTTTGTCCTTGTTAGCCTTCTGGATGGCATCGAGCAGGGCCTTCATGTCAGCTGCCGACAACTCGCTATCGCGCAGGTTGGCTTGTGCTACGATGAAGTTGATGTCTGCTTCGGTCAGGTCCTCTACTACGGTCTGATACTTGCTGGGGGTAGGAACGGCTTGCTCCTCGGCGTTAGCCAGCGTAGCGGTGGTGTTGACGCCGTCAGCGATGAGCACGTCGGGGATCTCATAGACCTTTTTACCGCACTTAGCGTCGCAACGCAGGTAGAGCTTCAGCTCTTTGCCTTCCATATCAGGCGTGTACTTGAAGCGGCAGGATTGTTTGTACTTGCCACCTTCTTTGTACGAAACTTTCGTGCCGTTCAGTTTGGCTTTCTCACCAACATACACCTCGGTCTCGCCAACGACTTCCTTGTCGCCGTATTTCAGCACGGGCGTAACTTTGAGCTCACCCTTGCGCGCAAATTTCTTGGGCGGGAAGGTACCGGTAATGTCAGCCTTGATCTCGTTACCTACAACGGAAACGTCCTCCGGGTTGACTTTAATCTCTTGTGGCTTATCCACAATTTTCGAGCAGGACGTCATCATGACAATAGCCATGAGTGACAAAAGAAATGTAATTTTCTTCATGCTTTGTTTTGTTTAAAAAATGTTATTGTTTATATCGTTTCTGTTTGTTTTTGTGTTGCGATTTCATAGGTGCACACTTATCAGCGTGCAAAGTTACAACAAATTTTGCATATAGGCAAATAATTCTGTCGTTTTTTTGAAAAAAAACGTGCTTATGCTTGCATATATGCGAAAAAAGCAGTATATTTGCACCCTGAATACTATTCATCGAACCGAATATGAACGAATTATCCCATATGGTGGTGGAGAAATTGCTACAGTTGCGTTCTTTCCAGATCCAGATCAACAACCCTCTCACGTGGGGCAACGGCTGGAAGTCGCCTGTGTATCTCGACGACCGTAAAATACTATCCTATACCAAGGCGCGCAACTTTGTGAAGCTGGAGCTGGGGCGTCTGGTGGCCGAGCTATACCCCGATGCCGACGTGATAGCCGGCATTGCTGTCAACGCCGTGGCGCATGGCGTGCTGGTGGCCGAACAGCTGGCCTTGCCGTTCGTATATGTGCATCCCACGCCAAAGAATCATGGCCTGGAGAACCAGATAGAGGGCGACTTGCGTCCGCGTCAGAAAGTGGTGATCATTGAGAACCAGGTCAACGTGGGTAAGAATGCCTTGTCGGTGATAGACGCTATTCGTTCGGCCGGATGTACGGTGCTGGGCGTAGTGACGATTTTCGACTACCAGTTGCGCTCGGCGCATGAGAAATTCAACGAGGCCGGTGTACCGCTCGTCTCCCTGGCGCAGTATGATGAGCTGGAGCGTCAGTTGCCGCAGCACCGCTATGACGAGGAGACGATGGCGTGTCTCAAGGAATGGCATGCCGATCCCGCCGCATGGGCCAAGAAACATAAATAAAGGAGAATCCATATGTCTGAATCGAAATATACCAGCGCTGTACGTCAGATACCGGCCCCGATAGAGCGGGTCTATCCGGCGCTAAGCAACCTGCAAAACCTGGAGCGCGTACGTGAGCACATCCCTGCGGATCGTGTCCGTGAATTGGAAATCACGCCCGATAGCGTCCGCATGAAGGTGGACGGCCTGGGTCAGAAAATCAGCATCCTCATCGAGGACCGCATAGAGAATGATACGATTAAGTTCGGCGCCGAGGGCCTGCCGATGCCCATGAACTTCTGGATCCAGCTCAAGCCCGGCCAGGGAGACAGTTGCTTCGTGCGTCTTACGCTCAAGGCCGACATACCGATGATGTTCAAGATGATGCTGGACAAGAAGATACAGAAGGGAATAGACGATGCCGCCGAGATGCTGACGCAATTCCCGTACAGCCAGTGGAACTGATAACTGACTACTGAATACTGAAAACTTTACCATATGAAACGACTGAGAATACATCGTGAGGGACGCAACCTGATTATAGGCGTCGTACTGCTACTCTTCCTGATCAACGTACCCGTGTTTATCATCTATTCCGAGCAACGCTGGATCTTTGCCATCACGCTGGTGCTGACCGCCTTGCTGCTGGTGTTTGTGACCTATTTCTTCCGCAACCCCGTGCGCGTGCTGGAGGTGGATGATCCCAACTTTATCATTGCACCCGCCGACGGACGGGTGGTGGTGATCGAGCCCACCGAGGAAAACGAGTATTTCCACGAGAAGCGTCTGCAAGTGTCGATTTTCATGTCGCCCTTCAACGTGCATGCCAACTGGTATCCGATCGAGGGAACGATCATTGAGTCGTCGCATCAGAAAGGACGTCATAAGGGCGCTTGGCTGCCTAAGTCTTCTACCGAGAACGAGCGTTCGCTCGTGGTCATCGAGACGGATAGCAAGATACGCATTGCCGTGCGCCAGATAGCCGGTGCGATGGCCCGCCGTATCGTGACGTATGCCAAGGCAGGCAAACGCTGCCACCGCAACACCCATCTGGGATTCATCAAGCTGGGCTCGCGCGTGGATATGTACCTGCCGCTGGATACCGAGATGTTTGTACAGGTGGGTGACCTCGTTCGTGGCAACGAGACCATCGTGGCCCGCCTGTCCGATAAGGAGGATTGAAAACTCACATAAATTATAATATCATGAACAAGTTTGAAGAATTATTCGCGCAGTACCCCTGCCCGTTTACCGATGAGCAAGTAAAGGCTCAAGTGGCTGACATCCAGGCAAATCATTTTGCTGAGAACAACAATGTAGAGGTTTGGAAGGAGTGTCTCCACCAGATCGACTATACCACGCTGAGTGCCGATGATACCATCGAGCGTGTAGAGCGTATGGCCAATGCAGTCAACAACTTTGAGAAGGACTTCCCGGGTATCCCCAACGTAGCTGCTATCTGCGTTTATCCCGCTATGGCCGAGTATGTACGCCGTGCGCTGAAGGATCCGAAATTCAATATCGCATGCTGCTGTGCCGGTTTCCCTGCTGCACAGACTTTCCCCGAAATCAAGGTGGCTGAGACTGCGATTGCACTCAAGATGGGTGCTACCGAGGTGGACATCGTGCTGTCGGTGGGTAAGTTCCTGGAGGGACGTTATGAGGAGTGCTTTGACGAGATCCGTGAGATCAAGGCTGTATGCAAGGAGCATCACCTGAAGGTCATCCTCGAGACCGGTCTGCTAAAGACGGCTGAGAATATATGGAAGGCATCTATCCTGGCGATGGCAGCAGGATGCGACTTTATCAAGACCTCTACCGGTAAGATCGCTGTGAATGCTACCCCGGAGGCTACCTTCGTGATGTGTCACGCTATCAAGGCTTGGCAGGAGAAGACCGGCGTCAAGATGGGTTACAAGCCTGCCGGAGGCGTTTCTACCACCGACGAGGCTGTGCAGCACTTCACGCTCGTCAAGGAGATCCTGGGCGAGGACTGGCTCAACAACGAGTGGTTCCGCTTCGGCGCAAGCCGTCTGGCCAACAACCTGCTGTCGTCTATCGTAGGCAAGGAGACCAAGTATTTCTAAATCCGAGTTTACGGAATATGCTAACAACGAATCGCACTCCAACCGGGGTGCGATTCTGTTTTTACTGTTCAAACGATAGGTAGGGACGCAGCCGCTGTAGGTCGTCCTGTGTCAGTTCCGGCAGCGAGAGCAAGTCGTCCAAGCCGCTGAGCCGGATATGCTGACGTCGATGCTCATAGATGGCACGGGCCTGCTCAAAGCGCAAGTAGGGGTGGCGGCTGAGGGTGCTGACGGCGCAGCGGTTGACCCGGATGGGCGTGATGCGCGTGGTGTCCAGCGTAAAACGCGTCATGACCGTATCCAGCATCTTCTGGTCGATACGAGGTATCTCGCGCAGCTGTTCCACGCTATAGTAGCCGCCCAGTTGCTCGCGGTAACGCACGATCTGCACGGCCGTCCAGCGGCCGATGCCGCGTAGCAGTTGTAATTGAGCCGTGTCGGCTGTGTTGAGTTCCAGGATGGTGTCGCGCTTATGGGATACATACCGCGGCAGGGTGTCTCGACGCACCGTGTCGCCGGGCAAGGTGTCAGGCAGATCGAGATAGGGACGAATCCGGCGGTACTGCTCTTCGCTCAGTCCGTATAGCCGCTTCATGTCGCTGCGTCGGCGCCACCGGCCACCCGCACGACGGTACTTGAGCATGTTGCTCACCTGCCAGGTCTTGAGTCCCTGCTCCAGCAGCAGGATCGAGTCGGCCGTATTGGGGTTGAAGCGACGAGGCCGCAGAGGAGGCAACTGGGGCTGCTGGTACTTCTGGTACTTTTTGTCGTAGTGCTTAGTGTAGCGACGTGTCGTATCCCGATGGTATTGTGGCCGTGTTGTAGCCAGCGTATCGGTAGCAGCCAGAGGGGGCAACGGTCGTTGCGGCACCAGGTGCACAAACACCACCGTGGCTGCGGCCATCGCAGCTACAATCACGAGTCCTATCCATTGTTTGCGTTTCAGCATACGGTGGATTGTATCTCGCCATCTGCCAGATGGCTCGTTACTATTTGTCCGGGTTGCACATCCTGGACGCTACGTATCAGTTTGCCACCCGAGGTGAGCAGACTATAGCCCATGCGGTAGATACGTTCCGGCGAACAACTCTGGAGGCGCTGCTCCAGCATCTCAATGCGGTGCTGACGAATCAGCAACTGGCGCTTGGCTGTCTGCTGTAGGCGTCGAAGCATATCGTCGATACGCTGACGCTGGGTGTCCATACGTTCGATGAGCCAAGCGGCTACGGCCGTAGGAGTCTTGAGCGACTGATAAGCCACCAGGTCCAGTACGCTCACGTCGCGTGTGTGGCCGATACCCGTCAGCACGGGTAGGGGGAACTGGGCGCAGTGTGCACAGAGAGCATAGCGGTCGAAGCAACTCAGGTCGGTCGTGGCGCCGCCGCCGCGGATGATGACCACGGCGTCGAAGTCTTCTATTTGTTGGTAGATGCTCTCCAGGGCCGCTATGATCGATTGCTCGGCACGTTCGCCCTGCATCGTAGCGGCAAAAAGGGTGGTGTGGAAACCATAGGGCGACTCGTCCAACTGATGGCAGAAATCGCCGTAGCCGGCCGCTTCGCTGGCCGAGATGACGGCCAGTCGTCTGACCAGGGTAGGCAGGCTCAGCTGGCGCTGCATGTCCATCACACCCTCTTCGGTCAGTTGACGTATGGTCTCCTGGCGTTGACGAGCCAGGTCGCCCAGGGTATATCGCGGGTCGATATTCAGGATATTCAGGCTCAGCCCATAGACGGGGTGGTACTGCACCTCCACCTCGATCAGTATCTGCAATCCCGGTTGCAGGGACATGCCTGTCTCCTGCTGGAAATAGGCTCGCAGCATGGCCTGACGCGACTGCCAGCAGGTGGCGCGCATCCGGGCCGAGAGGAGTCCGCGCTCGGCTTTCTCCACCAGATCCATGTACAGGTGACCACCTTTCTCGCTGAGCGAAGCAATCTCGGCCTGCACCATGTAGGTTGTGGGCATGCACTCCTGAATAGCCTCCTCTACCATCGAGGAGAGTTCCGTCAGGGTATAAACAGTTGTTTCCATATTCAGACTATCGTATATTTATAACAAAATCCAACGAGGCAGGCAGCGCATGGTATCGCCCACCATAGTTTGCGCTGTAGCGCCAGCGCTCCGCATACGATCGCGCCGTAAAGCAGCACTACCATCAGGGGCGATATATGTAGTGCGGTCTGCGAACCGGGTAGCGATTCGATCCATCCCGTCGCGGTGTTCATGAGCCATATTACACCTTCTGTCAACCGGCAAATCACGCCTCCCAGTACCGGCACCGTTCCCAGCAGCAGGCATAGGAAGCCACCTGTCACCGCTATGCTGGCCAGGGGCAACACGATGAGGTTGGTCAGCAGGAAGTAGTTGCTCACGTAGCCGAAATAGTAGGTCATGAGCGGCATCGTGCCCAGCCAGGCTGCGATAGAGACCACGATCAAACCGGTCACTACGTACCGCCACGCGCTGTTGATCCATTCCCGGCGCGAGACACGGTGCGGCAGGTAGCTTTGTATCAGCGGCACCAGGAGCAATATAGCCCCTACGGCGGCAAAGCTCAACTGAAAGCCTACCGAGAATAGGTCTCGCGGACGCAGTAGAAGCAATATGAACGCTGCCGTGGCCAACGTATTCATCGATACGGCATTGCGGCGACACATATAGGCTATCTGGACGATGGTGAGCATGAGTGCCGATCGTACGACGGATGGTGTCATGCCGGTCAGCAACGCATAGCCCCAGAGTCCGCTGATGAGCAACAGCGAGAGTGCTATGCGGCGCCCGGTCTCTTCGTATAGCGGTTTCCGGCGTCCGAAGCCGGTCAGTAGCCACCAAAGCACCATATATACTATACCCGTATGCAGTCCGCTTACCGCCAGCACATGGGCGGCTCCCGAGGTCTGAAAACTGCGCTTCACGTCGGGTTCGATATCCTCTTTGTAGCCCAGCGTGAGTGCTTCCAGTGTGCCCAGCTCGCGTGGCGCAAATCCCATCTGTCGGAGACGTTGCGACAGGCGGTGTTGCCATACGCGTGGGTGCCACCTTGTCTCGTTATGTCCGATGCATCGCCAGGCATCTTTCGGTACGTAGGCTGTGCCTACCAGTCCTTGCATGCGTAGGTAGTCGCCGTAGTCGAAATGCCCCAGCATGCCTCCGCGCCGTATGGCTGTTCTGACCAGCAGGGTATCGCCCATCCGGAGTCCGGCGGCTCGACCGGTGCTATCTGTAGCGATGTATAGGTAGGCGCGCTGGTGCAAAGGCATGGTCTGGCTGTTTTCCAGGCTGAGTAGCTCTGCTTCCACCCGCTGTGTACGACGCCGTGGCGAGGGGTAGTCCCTCACCACGGTGCGATAGGTGTGCGTACTATCGAGGTACGCGAACTCGGTGTCACTCACCAGGCTGACCGGCCATTGCGTATATCGGCATACCAGCAGTCCGCTTATCAGCGGCAGCAACAATACCCACATCGGATGGGTTCGCAGCCAGTCGCGCATAGCCGGGTAGCGTGGGTTAACGAACGCTCGTCAGGCGGCGTACCTGTGCATTGAACTCGTCTTTGCGGAGCAGGTCCTCGATCGAGATATGCATGCGGTAGTTCCAGAAGTGACGCGGATTAGCCGGCACGTTGATACGCTCGCCTTGTGCGTCCGGCAGACGTACCTCCTCGTTGATGGCAAACCAGTCTTGCAGCGGCAGGATGACCCACATAGCGGGGCTGTACATATGCTGGTTGACGATGAACTCGGCGATCTGCGGTGTCATCTGCATAGGTGCTTCGCCCCACCAGCCCATCTGCTCGTTGTAGAAGCGTTGTGTCACCTCGCGATCTTCCTCCCACCATGCGCGGAGCGGATTGGTGTCGTGCGTACCCGTGGTGCATACGCTCAGGTAGGGCGCATCGGCCGGGTGTGCGAACAGCAGCGTCGGATCCTTCGGCATACGCTGGATCTCCAGCGAGAGGATCTGCAACTCGTGCATCACGTCGGGCACGCAAGCCGGTACCATACCCAGGTCCTCGCCGCAGCAGAGCATGCCGGTAGCGTTGATCAGCGTAGGCAGTTTGCGCATAGCCGACTGGCGCCAGAACTCGGTATGACGACGGAAGAAATAGTCATTGTAGATACGCATGATGATCTCCTTCTGGTCGTCGTAGAGTTCGGTGAATGAGTGCGACTGATAGACGGAGATACGCGGATGGAGCAGGTACGGGTTGTTCTGGTCGATGACGAACAGTTTCTCGCAGTGCAGGTAGATCAGTCCGTTGCAGATATTATGTACCTTTTCCGGCGTCATACCCTCGGCCTTCATCTTCTTTTCGTCGGCCAGCAGTTGGTCAGCCCACTCCTGTACCTTGACCTGGGTGTCAAACTCCTCACGGAAATAATAGACGTAGTTGTCGTGGGTAGCCAGTGCGTGCTGCTTGGCCCACTCGGTGTCGTAGCCGAATACGTCGCCCAGGAAGTTAGCGCGGATATAGGGCTTGGTCATGCGGTCCCAATCCAGGCATATGCCCTGGTTTTGCAGATCCTGATAGGAGTACGGCATTGCCGGTACGAAGTGACCGCAGAGTCCCCATACGTCGGTCTTAGGCATTTGCCATATACGGAAGAAGCCGAGGATGTGGTCGATACGATAAGCATCGAAGTAGTCCTGCATCTTCTGGAAGCGATGACGCCACCAGCCGAAGCCGTCCTTGGCCATCTCGTCCCAGTTGTAGGTCGGGAAGCCCCAGTTCTGGCCGGAGATAGAGAAGTCATCGGGTGGTGCACCGGCCGAGGCGTTCAGGTTGAACAGCTGCGGATCGGTATAGGCATCCACCGAGTCGGGCGAGATGCCGATAGGTATATCACCCTTCATGGCTACGCCGATCGAGTGGGCATACTGTACGGCCTCCGACAGCTGCTTGTCGGCATGGAACTGCAGGTAGTAGTAGAGCTCCTTCGGCTGCTTGTCGCGGCGGTGCAGGAACTCGGCATAGGGTACGAGCCAGTCTTGGTTCTTCTGGAAGAAGGCCTTGTACTCTGCGCTGGAGAAGCAAGCTGCCGACTCGGCTTTGTAGAGCGCCTTGAAGTACTTCATCTTCTCGTCATAGACGCACTGGTAGTCGGCTATCGGCTTCTTGTTAAACTCGGCTTGGGTAGCCTTGTATTTCTTCAGTTGCGCCGGTGTTAGACGGCCCATACGCTCGATATTGATATAGATCGGATGGAGTGCAAAGACGGATACGGCGTTATAGGGATACGAGTCGCGGTTGGTGTGGGTGAGCGTCGTATCGTTGATAGGCAGGGTCTGGATCATCTTCTGACCGGTCAGGGCAGCCCATTCGGCCAGTTTCTTGAGGTCCAGGAACTCACCGATACCAAATCCCTCTTCCGTGCGGAGCGAGAAGACAGGTACGGCTACGCCGGCACCCTTGAATCTGGGCTGTGTGCGACGGAACGAGCGGTCATTCTGATTGATTTTCACGCCCTTCTGTACGCCCCAGATCTTGCGGTTCTCACCCCACTCTTGATCCACGGTAGCACCTGTCTTGAGGTCGTAGATCAGGTATTTGTACTCGATGATCTGATCGGCCGGTGCCTCGAAGTCGGCACGCCAAAGCGGAAACTCGCCGTCGGCCATGACGAGCTTCTCGCTGTGGTCCCAATTGCCCAGCGCCGGGATGTTACCTACTACGGCTACACCCTGGGTCGGCAGGATCTGCGGCAGGTCGATCGAGAGACGGATATTACCCTTGGGAGCTTTCGCTTTCTGCGGCTTCTGACGCATGAAGAGCGATTTGAGGAAGGCGGTTGTATAGAACGACTTCTCATAGTCGATAGCCTGCCAGAAATCGCGTACCACCACCTTCTTGTCGGCAGCACGTAGCTGCAGGGTACGCGGATCACCGGCCTCGTAGATGAAGCCGCCGTCCTGCAGACGGATCGCGTACTTGTACTCGATCACGCCGGGAAAGTCTGATACAGGGATTGTTGCGGTCCAGAAATCCGCTCCGTGGCATGAGAGCAACAGGGGCGTTTTCTCGGTCCAGCCCAAGATGGATTCACGTGTTTCAATGACGCATAGCGTCTGTCCGTACTCGGTACGGTAGTTGATTTGAAAAGTGAGTGTCATGATATATATTGTTTAAGTATTTATTTCCGGCTACAAAGTTACGCATTTTTTTTCAAATAGCCAAATTATTTTGCATTTTTGTTCACAAAAGTGCCAATTAGCATGGGTAAAAGGCTGTTAATAGCCCACAGAAGTATGCCGGCAAGCGTCGCTTCGGCTGTTCCGAACACCAGCATGGCGGCCGCCCCGCGTACGCCTGCTTCGGCTGCGGCTACCGAGGGCGCGATGGTGATGATGAGGTAATAGACCGGAATGAGTACCAGCCACTCGCTCGTGAACGGCATACCCATCATGCGCAGCACCAGGGCCAGCTGAACGCACCAGCACGCGTAGCGCACCACGCTCTGCCCCAGCGAACCGAATAGCATGCGGCTATCCACTTTCACCCATCGGCGCAGCAACCACGGCAGGGCGGCCGTCAGGGCCACAACTGCCAGCATGAGCCCGCCTACCGTTCCCCATTCCGTGCTCCAGTGCTCGTCGCCTACCCATAGCAGCAGGGGCACGATACCTACCAGGGTGATCGCCAGGGTCATCGTCATCGAACCTACCACCCCCTTGCTGAGCAACTCGGCCCAACGTGTGCGCTGCATGAGCAGTCCGCGAGCCGGATATTCGCCCAGCTGGTAAGGCGTCAGTTGACCCGCCATCTTGCTGAAATAGACCTGCCGCTGCGCCTCGCGTAGCGAGAGGTCGCCCATCAGGAATTTCCAGCGCCAAGCCTCGGTCAACATATTCACCGGCATCAACAGCAGGGCCAGCACGCCGCATAGCCAGGCTGTGGTGTCCGCCTGGGACAGGTGCTCGCCCAGTTCTGACCAGCCGTCATAGACATACAGCCGATAGGCCAGATAGCCGTAGGCCAGGATCGTGATGCCCCAGGCTATCGCGCGCAGATATGTTGTTTTTCGAGTGGGTTGTTTCATTTCGCAGTGCAAAAATACGGAATTATTTGCAAATATGCAAATTTTTGTCTATCTTTGTACGCGGTTTCATGAAAAAAGTACTTGTTATAGGGCTACTGCTATGCGCTGCGACCTGTTTTGCACAACTCAGCACGGAGGATATCATTCAGGATATCTATACCCAGTTGACCGAGCTTAGTGCCGTTGATCAGGAGGAGTTGCAGGAAGACCTACTTGACCTGGCGGAGCATCCGCTTGACCTCAATTCGGCCTCAGAAACCGATTTGCAACGACTCCGATTCCTCAGTCCGCGTCAGATCGACGATATCCTGCTCTATGTCTATCGCCATCCGATGGACAGCCTCTACGAACTGCGTCTCATCCCCAGCCTGAGCGAATACGACATACGCAACCTCTGTGCCTTTGCCTGTGTCCGGCCTGCCGGCGAAGCGCCGATGCAACGGGTCTATCCCCGCGAGGTGATGCGGCAGCTCCGGCATGAGTTGTCGGTGCGCATTGACGTGCGCAACCCCGAGCAGACGGTGGGTGATCCCGTCTATGTGCAGGCCCGCTATAAACTCCGGTATCGCGACCGATTTGATATGCGTCTGCAACTCCGACGGCCCACAGGAGGGGACGCCGCCTCGTTGCAGTATGGCGGCTACCTGCGTTTGCGCAACGTGGGACCGGTGCAGGCACTCGTGCTGGGCAATATGCAAGCCTCGTTTGGGCAGGGACTGGTACTGGCTTCGCCTTTTCATATGGGACGCACGGCGTATGTCAACAACGTAGGCTTCGAGCCCGAAGGTGTACGCGGTCTAAGTTCGGTGGACGGCAGCGGTCTGCATGGCGCAGGTGTGACCATGCATTGGCAGCGGGGGCGCACCCATATCGAGACCTCGGCGCTCTATAGCCTGCAGCGCGTGCAGGATACAGTGCGTCATCATGTGCTGGGAGCTAATCTCACGATTCATCGCGATCGGTGGCGGGTGGGGCTGACGGCGGTGGAGAACCTCTATTCCGACAGTGTGCATCCCTATCAGAACGCTAAGTACAACCAGCACTATTTCCGCGGTCGCCGTCAGGCGGTGCTGGGCCTGAATGCCCGTTATTGCTGGCGTTGGCTCGACTTGTTTGGCGAGGTGGCCACAGCGCAAAACCAGGAATGGGGAGCCGGTCTGCAAGTGGGCGCACGCTTTGCTGCTACCGACCGCGTGGATCTTACCTTGCTCTACCGTTATTATTCTCCGTGGTTCGACAATGTGCTGGGCTATGCTTTCTCCGAGACCAGCCGTATCGGCGATGAACAAGGCGTCTATCTGGGGTTTGATATTCGTCAGTTACAGCGTTGGCAGTTCCGCGGCTACGTGGACCTATTTCGCTTCTCGGGCATCAAGTACGGGATTCATTATTCCCCCTCCTATGGCTATGATGCCGCGCTGGAGACACGCTATGTGCCGAATGATATATGGAACGTGGGCTGGCGCCTGCGCACACGCGAGAAAGGCCGTAAGGAGCACTATAGCCTGCGCGCTCAGTTTGCCTGGCAGTCGGGCGGCTGGTCGCTACGCTCGACGGCCGAGACCAATCTGACGCGGGATAGTCTCCGGCAGTTGGGGTGGGGGCTTAGCCTGGCGCAAGACGTAGCCTATAGTTTTCACCGTGTGCCACTCACCCTGCAACTTCGCCTCCAGGGCTTCGATGCCCGCACGTGGGACAACCGCATCTACCTCTATGAGAACGATGTGCTCTATGCGATCTCCAATCCTGCCGTCTATGGTCGGGGTGGACGCTGCTATCTGAATATGCGTTGGCGTATCATCGAGCAGCTATCGCTCTATATGCGGCTGAGCGAAACGGTCTATCATCCCGCCTGGGCCGCCGCCCAAGCTCGTCCCCAGACCCGCACCGACCTCCACCTGCTCCTAAGAGCAACTTTCCCCTAACTAGAGAACTAGTACACTAGTCAACTAGTACACTAGAAAAACTCCTCCACTCCTTTACTCCTTCACTTCTAAAAAAAAGAGACCCCATCTTTCGATGAAGTCTCTCGTGGTCCCACTTGGGCTTGAACCAAGGACCCCCTGATTATGAGTCAGGTGCTACTAACCAACTGAGCTATAGGACCATCGTGCTTTCTGTAAGGGCACGCACCTTATTCTTTAATCTTATTGTAGTACTCCAGTGCCTCCTGGGCAGTGATCAGGCGTTGCTTGTCGCTCAGTCTCGGCAGCACTACTTCTGTGTTCTTGGGTATGTTGTCAATATCCTTGATCTTGCTCTTGTTAGCCTCGTAGATATATACCCAGCAGTTCGGGTTGCCAAAGTGCTTGCGGGCCAGACTGGTCAGCGATACCACGTTCACCGACTCTTTCTGCTTAACGCCGGCCTCCAGCTGTGTGCCCGGCTCGCCCTGCTTGTCGCCGGTCTCTATGGCAGGCTCCTCACGAAGTTCTTTCAGGCGCAGGTAGTCCTCACGCGAGATGATGCGTACCTCTACACGGCGATTCGGTCCGTAAGCGGCTCTGCTGCGACGACCTACCACCTTGCCGCGACCCAGGGTCAGACAGTGATCAGCCGGTATGTCGTACTCAGCCTGCAGCTCATCCACTACGCGCTTAGCACGGGCTACTGCCAACTTGTTGTTCAGATCCTCCGAACCGGTGTTGTCGCATACGCCGACGATGTCCAGATAGATGCTTGTATCGTTAGCCATGTAGTCAGCCAACTGCTGTATGATGGTCAGACCTTGCTCGGTCAGCTCGCTCTTTGCATTGTCGAAGTAGAGGTAGAACATGTGGCCATACATCGACGAAGTCTGTTGCGACAGCTCTCTGGTGTGACGCTCTGCGCTCTTCTCGCTCTCACGTATGATGACGGTGTCGTGGTGAATGATGACAGTATCCTTTCCGGCACTGCGCTTAGCCAGATCCTCTATCTCGCGATACGGAGCGAAGTTGCGTACGTGGTTCTTATGCATAGCGTCCACCTTGATACGCAGACCCAACGTGATATCGAATATACCGTCGTTGTTCTTCGATGCGTGCGATGCCTCGCCCGAGAATCCGCGTCCGTCGATATAGTCCTTGGTGAAATACGAGTAGTCGGCACGGATACCCAGCGCCAGCGTACGGTTCAGGTTGAACTCGGCAGTAATACCGGCATTGACGAACGGCAAGCACTTATAGCCGTCCATGCGGTCCGGACCGTTCACGCCATCGGCGTTGATATACGTAGCGGTATGTCCGCGATCGTGGGTCGGGTTGAGCTCCGTGTCGTCCATGTAGTACTTACGGCTCTGATACCAACCGGCACCACCACCCACCTGGGCAAACAGCGAGAAGATCTTCTTGCGTGCTTTGGGGAAGAAGAGGTTGATCAGGTCCATCGATAGATAGACTTGCGCCTTGTGCATATCGCCGCACAGCAGGGTGTCGGCGTTCTGCAGCGGCAGGCTCTGATCACCGGTCACGGTGTACATGTCGTACATATATTCCAAACCTATATTCCAAACCGGCGTGAAGTTGTACTCTACGCCTATTCCGGCATTCGGAATAGCAACGTTGTGCTTCATCTCGGAATTGAAGTCACCGTCAAAGGCATTGAAGCCAAGACGCGGGATGATCGACCAGTGGCCGGTCTCCTCTGCCGTGAGCTCATTCTCGGGCACCTTGTACGGGTGGCATCCCTTGGTTTTCTGCTCCTGTGATTCCTCTGCAAGCATGTTCATGCTCAGTGCCAAAGCGGCCAGAATTACGATAGATTTCTTCAACAACATATAGTATATTTTTACGTTTACAATGGAGAAGCGTGCTCCAATTCATAATTCAGGGTGCAAAGTTACAACTTTTTTTTGAATCTGGCAAATTTTTAACAGAAAAAAAAATATTTTTTTCAAAACTATTGCGTATATGCATAATTTTTCGTAACTTTGCACGACAAAATAAACATGCATATTTACTAACTACTATAAAACACATTTTCTACTATGGACATCTTACAAAAAATGTTGCAACGTGCGCAGGCAAATCCCCAGCGTATCGTGTTGCCCGAGGGTGATGAGCCGCGTACGCTGGAGGCGGCTAACCTGATTTTGCGTGACAAAATTGCCAAACTCATTCTTATCGGAGACCCCGACAAGATTCGCCAGATGGCTGCCGAGAACGGCTATGAGCATATCGGCGAGGCCGAGATCGTGGATCCGATCCATGATCCTAAGATGCCGGAGTATGCCCACCTGCTCTATGAGCTCCGCAAGGCCAAGGGTATGACCGAGGAGGAGGCTGCTCGCAAGGCGCAAGATCCGCTCTACTTGGGTTGCTTGATGATCAAGAACGGCGATGCCGACGGCGAGCTGGCCGGTGCACGCGGTACGACGGCCGATACCATTCGTCCGGCCTTCCAGATCCTGAAGACCAAGCCGGGCTGCTCCATCGTGAGCGGTGCGTTCCTGATGTTCACACCGGCTAAGCAGCTGGGCGAGAACGGCTTCCTGCTGTTTGCCGACTGCGCTGTCAACCCGAATCCGGATGCCAAGCAGTTGGCCGAGATAGCTGTTTCCACGGCTGAGACCGCTCGCGCTATCGCCGGTATCGAGCCGCGCGTAGCCATGCTGTCGTTCTCTACCAAGGGTAGCGCAAAGCACGAGTTGGTGGACAAGGTAGCGGAGGCAACCAAGTTGGCTAAGGAGATGGCACCGGAGCTGCTCCTGGACGGAGAACTCCAGGCCGATGCAGCGCTGGTGGACAAGGTGGCTGCTACCAAGGCGCCGGGTAGTCCGGTAGCCGGCAAGGCTAACGTGCTGGTATTCCCCGATTTGCAAGCAGGCAATATAGGCTACAAGCTCGTGGAGCGCTTCTCGGGTGCGGATGCCGTAGGTCCGATCCTGCAGGGCATCGCAGCGCCGGTCAACGACCTGAGCCGCGGCTGCAAGGTGCAAGATATCGTACAAATGGTAATCATCACCGCCAATCAAGCTATAAAATAGACCGCTACGCTGAAAGACCGTTGCACTATAAGACCGCTACGCTGAAAGACCGGCCTGCGGCCTAAAAGACATTTAACAAACAATTTTTAATATATATGACAATTCTGGTTTTAAACTGCGGTAGTAGCAGTATTAAATATAAGCTCTTCGATATGGAGAGCAAGTCCGTGATGGCCCAGGGTGGTATCGAGAAGATCGGTTTGCCCGACTCGTTCCTGCTGGTCAAGTTGCCGAACGGCGAGAAAGTGAAATTCGAGAAGTCGATGCCCGAGCATACCGTAGGTATCCAGTTGATCCTCGAGAAGCTGGTAGATCCGGAGATCGGCGTCCTCAAGGACCTCAAGGAGATCAACGCCGTAGGTCACCGCGTAGTGCATGGCGGCGAGAAGTTCAACAAGTCGGTAGTCATCACTCCCGAGGTGAAGCAGCAGATCATCGAGTGCGTAGAGCTCGCACCGCTGCACAACCCCGCAAACCTCAAGGGCATCGATGCTATCTCGGCCACGCTGCCCGACGTACCGCAGGTAGCAGTCTTCGACACGGCCTTCCATCAGACCATGCCCGACTATGCCTACATGTACGCGCTCCCGTACGAACTATATGAGAAATACGCCATCCGTCGCTACGGTTTCCACGGCACCAGCCATCGGTATGTCAGCGCTCGCGTATGCGAGTTCTTGGGCGTGGATCCCAAGAAGCAGAAGATCGTTACGGCCCACATCGGCGGTGGCGGTAGCTGCACGGCTGTGCTGAACGGTGAGTCGGTAGATACCTCGATGGGTCTGACTCCGGTAGAGGGACTCGTGATGGGTACGCGTGCCGGCGACCTCGACCTGGGTGCCGCTACCTTTATTATGGACAAGGAGCATATGGATACCAAGGCTTTTAACAACCTGGTTAACAAGCAGTCCGGCTTGCTCGGTGTGTCGGGTGTGTCGAGCGACTGCCGCGACATCGAGGCTGCTATCAAGGCCGGCAACCATCGTGCTGACCTGGCCCGCAAGATGTTTATCTATCGCGTCAAGAAATATATCGGTGCATACGCTGCGGCTATGAACGGCCTGGACATCTTGGTCTTCACGGCCGGTATCGGCGAGAACGATCCGTATATCCGTGCCGAGATCATGAAAGGACTCTCCTACCTGGGTATCGAGCTCGACGAGGAGGCCAACAACGTACGCGGCGAGGAGCGTATCATCTCCTCCAAGAACTCCAAGGTGACCGTATGCCTCATCCCGACCGATGAGGAGCTCATGATCGCCATGGATACCGCTGCGCTGGTATAACAGCCGACCGAAAAACACAAGTACTTAACCTACACACCAACCAAACACACATAGAATGATTATATATCAAATCCTGCCCCGACTGTTCGGCAATGCCAACGAGCGCCGTATTCCTAACGGCTCGCGCAAGCAGAACGGTTGTGGTACGATGGCCGACATAACGCCCCGTGCGCTACGTGCCATCGCCGAGCTGGGTGTTACCCATATCTGGTACACCGGTATTATCCGTCATGCCACGGGCGAACGCAACAATCCTGCGATCACCAAGGGCAAGGCGGGTAGTCCGTATGCCATCACCGACTACTACGATGTCCATCCCGATATCGCAGCCGATGAGAAGAACCGCATGGCCGAGTTCGAGGCCCTGGTGCGCCGCACGCACCGGGCCGGACTCAAGGTCATCATGGACTTTGTGCCCAACCATGTAGCACGCCAGTATAAGTCCAAGGCCAAACCCAAGGGCGTACGCGACCTGGGTCAGGACGACAACCCCAACTGGGCTTTCTCGCCGCTCAACAATTTTTATTACCTGCCGGGTATGCCCTTCTCGATGGACCGCGACCTGCAGGGCTATGAGGAGATGCCGGCCAAGGTGACCGGCAACGACTGCTTTACCTGCCATCCCTCGGAGAACGACTGGTATGAGACGGTCAAGCTCAACTACGGCGTCTTCTACCAGGGCGGCGGCGAGAAGCAGTTCTCGCCTATCCCTAACACTTGGGAGAAGATGCGCGACATCCTGCTCTTCTGGGCAGGCAAGGGCATCGACGGCCTGCGCGTAGATATGGCAGAAATGGTGCCGGTAGAGTTCTTTGAGTGGGCCATCCCGCAGATCAAGGCGCGCCATAAGAAGCTTATCTTCATCGGCGAATGCTACGACCCGAACCGCTATTGGGCGTATATCAACGCCGGCTTCGACTACCTGTACGACAAGGTCGGTATGTACGACTACCTGCGTGGCGTGGTCAGCCGCGGCTGGTCGGCCGAGGGTATCTCTGGCCGCTGGCTGGAGCGTGGCGAGCAACTCAAGCACATGCTCTACTTCCTGGAGAACCACGACGAGCAACGTATCGCCTCCGGCTTCTTCTGCGGCAACGGTGCGAATGCCGAACCCGCTATGGTGGTAGCCGCTGCGCTGACGCCGAACCCCCTGCTCATCTATATGGGTCAGGAGCTGGGCGAGAAGGGTATGGACTTCGAGGGCTTCTCCGGCATTGACGGACGCACGTCGATATTTGATTTCTGGAGCCTGCGTTCGCTCCAGGCATGGGCCAACAACGGTCAGTACGATGGCGGCGGATTGGACGACGAGCAGCGCTCGCTGCGGGCGTTCTACCAGCGTTTGCTCTGCCTCAAGCGCGACAACCGCGCGCTCTCGGAGGGCAAGATGTATGACCTGCAGTATGCCCAGGGCGACGGCTTCAACCGTGCCCGCCAGTTTGCCTTCTTGCGTTACATCAAGGGCGACCTGCTGCTGGTGGTAGTCAATTTCGACGACCGCCGCGTGGATATGCATATCAATATCCCGACCGATGCCTTTGTCTATCTCGGACTGGAGGCATGCACCCATGCCCGGATGACCGACCTTTTGAATGGCGGCGAATCCTTCACGCAACCTTTCACCGATGAGCAACCTGTTTGCCTAAGCTTGGATGCTTGGAAGGGCGCTATTATCAAAATAGAGAAACCATGATCGAGCGTACGAAAGATATATTCCGTCTGATTCGTTGGCAGAACTTGCTATTCCTGGTTATCCTGATGTGGGTGCTGGAGAAATGGCTCGTGGTGCCGTTGCTCTACAGCCACGGTGGCCTGCCCGAGGTGCTGCCCGAGCCGATACTATGGCTGCTCATCCTGAGCGTGGTGCTCATCGCTGCCGGCGGCTACGTGATCAACGACTATTTCGATATCAAGATCGACCGTATCAACCGGCCCGACAGCGTCGTCGTGGGCGAGACGATGACCAAACCCGCCGCTATGCACCTGAGCATCGGCCTGAGTGTAGCCGGTATCCTGGTGGGCCTGCTCGTAGCCTGGCTGTGCCATAGCTGGACGCTGGGTATCGTCATCCTGCTCATGCCGGGATTGCTATGGTTCTACTCGTCGGCCTATAAGCGCCAGTTCCTGGTGGGCAACCTGATCGTAGCCTTTGCTTCGGCCGCAGTGCCTATGCTGTTGGGGCTGGCTAACGAGGGTATGTTTCTGCCCTTTATCCTCGCGCATGATTTCCAGCCTATCCTGGACCAGTTGCAGCCCGTCATCCGCGTCATCTATACCTGGCTTGGCGGCTTCGCGCTCATGATCTTCCTCTATACCTGGATTCGTGAGGTGATCAAGGACCTGCAGGACCAGATGGGCGATCGCGAGCTGGAGTGCCGCACGATGCCAATCCGGCTGGGTGAGCTGTGGACCAAGGTGATTCTCACCGTCATGATCGCCATTACAATCGGCGTGCTCTGCTGGTTCGTCTTCGGTCTGCTGCCCTTCTCGCATGCTTGGAACAGCATGAGCGTGCGCTACCTCGCGTTCGGACTCATCGTACCGCTGCTCTGCGTGCTCGCGCTCGTATGGGCCGCCCGCATCCCGTCCGACTATCGCAATGCGCAGCGATTCATAAAGCTTGCCATGTTGCTCGGATTGCTATATAGCTATGTGATATACATTCAGTTATGCGCCTGATCTTAGGAAGTAAATCGCCCCGCCGCAGAGAACTGCTGGCGGGGCTTGATATTCCGTTCGATGTCGTAGATATCGATGCGGATGAGACTTGTCCGGCCGATCTCCGTGCCGGCGATATTCCTTTATATATTTCGCGTGCGAAAGCGCGCGCCTACGCGCATCGCCTGCGCGAGGATGAGTGGCTCATCACGGCCGACACCATCGTATGGTGCGACGCTCAGATGTTGGGAAAACCCGCTGACGAGGCCGATGCTCGGCGTATGCTGCGCTTGCTCTCCGGCCGCACCCATCAGGTCTATACCGGCGTGACGCTCACCGGTGCGGGTGGCCGTATGGAATCGTTTGTGGATGCTACGGATGTGACCTTCCGCGAACTCACGGACGAGGAGATCGACTATTATGTCGCTCGGTATCGTCCGCTGGACAAGGCCGGTGCGTATGGTATCCAGGAGTGGATAGGCTACGTAGGCTGCACCGCCCTGAGCGGATCTTACTTCAACGTCATGGGGCTACCTGTAGAGCGTCTCTGGGAGCGTCTCCAGCCCATTATCAAGCCGTAGACCATAGCCAGAAAGAGCAGGACGAGCGGCTCACCTACCGGCGTATCGACATTACCGAGTCCCGGACCAGTTGGATCTCCATTGTCATCTCCCGGCTCATCCCAAGGACTACTTCTACGTGGACTGGACGAATAGGGCGCACTAATCGGTGCTGCCGATCCGCGTCCGGTGGTAGCCGTATAACTGGAGGTAGAGCGGAACTCGTACGCAGGACGTACGTCTTCGCTCATGACGGGCGTGCGTTGCCATGACTGAGGCGGGGTAGCCTCTCTATATGCTCGGGCGGGAACTAACAGTCCGCCCCATAGTAGCAACCATGCTACGAGCAACAAACCATGTCGTATTTTCTTCTGTTGCGTCATCATTGTCATTGTAGTTTTTGTCCAAACACCGTATATACATGTCCGCCGCGCAGGATGAGCACCTGGTCGTTGCGGATGATCTTTACGGCTTGTTCGTCATGGTTGTTGGGTTCGTAGGTTATGGTATCGCCGGTGGTGCCGCCCTGTTCCTCGGGCGTATAGCCCGGACGGCGGATATAGTAGCGGCGCTCGTGATTCTGGGTCGGCGTCTCGATAGTGAGGCATATACCATCGATGATGGTTCGCTCGGTGTTGGTCAGCGCATCGTAGAGCACCAGCGGTCCGTCTACCGAGTTCACGCCTGTGAACCACAGTTGCGTGGTCGGGTCGTACGGCAGCGCACTCATGTAGAACGAGATGGGCACATTGACGATGTCGTTCCTCAGATCAATACTCAGGGCGTTCTGACCCTCTACCGCGTAGATATTAAACGGCGTGGTCGGAGTATTGGTCATATGGAAGTTGTCGATATTGAACGTCGTCAATACGGCATCTTCGCCGTCCAGGACGGTGTTATGATAGCCCTGACCGAGCAGCAGACGCGAGTTGCAACGCGGTGATACGGGGTTAAGTGCAGTGACGGTCATGATGCCTCGGCCGTGAGATGCCTCCTGGCGCTGCGGTGCGTGAGCCAACGCTTGGTCACCGCCACCGGCAGGGCATGCCCGAACAGACGGGATCACCTGACTCGTTTCCGTTACGATACGGTTTGCATTCACTCGTACGTTCAGCGTTGTATTGGTACCGCTTTCCTTCTTCACCACGATGGCATACTGAGGCGGCAGGTAACGCGTCGGTTCGCTGATTCGATCCGTTGTGGCCATAGCGGAAGCACGGGATACTGTCTGATGGTTTCCGGCGGCATCCAGGTAGTCGAACTCTTCCTTGAGGCCGTTGTCGTCAATGAAGCCGCAGATGTCGATATAGCCCATCGTGGGGTTGCCGAAGACGAAGGAATTGGTAGCTACCGAGCGATCATTACTAATGGTATATTCCTCGCTATCGGCATGGAAGGCCAGCTTACCGGCTTCACCGTCACCCAATTCTGCAGAGTTACGTAAAGTCCGCAGGTTCTGCTCATAACGGTCATACAGTTTCTCGCCGTACGTACCGTAATAATAGTATATGTCATCGTTCTTCGGCAGACGAACAGCAGCATCTTGTTCGGATTTGGTGCGCGCATAGACGGCAAAGCCGTTTGCCGGCCGGAGCGGAAGGGTCATACCGTTCGTCACTTTCGACCATTCATCCGCAGCCGTGCGCGTAGAGTCTGCGCCCTGGTTGATGAGCTTGGTATCCCGCGCATAGACGGAGAGCCAGAACGTAGCATTGCCGTAGGTGTAACTGCGTCCATTCGCGTCGAACTCACCAACTTCCCATAGTGGCGTCTCATTCGCTATATCGGCATTGGCCATATAGAGGTCACCGCTGATCATACCTTTGATCGGTGCACTACGCAGTGCCCATGTACGTTGCGGCATCGGCATATCGACGATGGCATCGCCGTATTCGAGACGTTGCTGTTGACCGATCGCAGCATTCGGCAGGAAACGGATGTGGTCGCATTGGTTGTATTGGAAGCCCACCTGCTTAACGGAGTCGTAGGTAGCAGGATTGGTCAGGTCAGGCAGTACCGGATACGGTCTGCCATCGGTCATGGCCTGAATGATTACCGACGTGGTGGGAAGCGGAGCAAAGCGGGCCGTGGCGTGGATAGGCCGGTTGTATTGATCAATACCCATCCAGTTGCCGTGTTTGTTCCATTGCGTACTGATCGAGTCTTGCGGATCCCAACGCAGGTAACTCGGAACGACAGCAAGGGTGAACGGCACAGTTCCTACCTTGCAGCCTCCATCTAAGGTATCCTTACCGAGAATAGTCTGCAAATCGATAGCAAAGGTATAGTTGTAGCCTTGCTTCATCGTATAGTTGTTGCTGCTTGCGGGCTGGAGGGTGATATAGTGGCCCTTCAGGTAGTACTCCGTTTGTGGATAGTCCAGATCAGGAACCAAAGCCAGTTTATGGAATCCCTCTTGGAAATCGGGATCATCGGTCGTACGCAGTTCGACAGTAGAGATACCTATGTTCGGCATGATGGAATCGACCTTGAGGGTGATTTGCTGATTGGCCATATTCATATCGGCCAGTACAACTACAGGCAGTTTCATCTCGCTCGAGTCGCGGTTCAGTCCGCCTACGATGAGCGGTATGGCGGAGCTGGACTGCGGTTTGAGCTTGATCAGCAGCGGCAGCGGACAAACCTCCACGCTCGAGTGCTGCTTCGTGTCGGTACCCGTACCCAATATCGGGAAGATGACATACTGCACCGAATCGCCTGCATAGACGTTGGCAGTTAGCGTCGGCTTGTAGAGCGTCAGGAAGCCTTTGTTTACCAGATCCGCCAGGATATCATACGGATGCGCCGTCGTATCCAGTGACACACTCTGCGCATCTTTGATACGCTGCATCTCATTGCGGCTGACGGCAGCCAGGGTCGGTGCGAACTGGTTGGCATTCTCGGTGCCCGGAGGATCGCAACGCAGGATGTCTTTTACTACCTTCACGATGGTGCTGTACGTGTAGCCGTAGCGCCTCTTAGGCGAACCGGTCAGATCGGCTGTATCGCCATACAGCAACCAGTCGTTAACGCATGTTCCATTGAGGTTGATCGGCGCGACACTATCCAGGTAGAGCGAACCCTTGACGCGCAAACCGATATCATAGGTCGAGTTGGCGCACAGGTCGAGCGACTCGGTCGTGGGTTGCTCTTCGCCGTTGAGTTCCAGTACCATCTGGTTGCTTACCTTAAGGTGGTGAGTCATACCGCACAGACTGCTGAGCATGTCCTTATAGTTGCCCGACATGTGTACGGTAAAGGTATCGATGGCATTCACGTGGGCGTTATGTATCACGTACTTGACAGGGCGTATGTCCCCCTCCAATATTTCGTAAATATAGCCTTCTTTAAACGCACCGTTTGAAACTTTGAATGTATCGATCAGTTCGTACATGTTGACGAAGATCGAGTCAGTATCCGTCGGTTCGTAGGTCTTGCTCGGAATAAAGAGATTACCGCAGATAGTATCGTGATGGATTTCTTCATTCAGATAGTGATCTATCATCGGTACGAACGTGACAACATGATCCTTGTTGACGCTCTTGAGGGTATAACATACGGTGGTGTCGTTGTAGCCATCACCGACGATACCTTGGTAGTCCACACGCAGGATGACATGCGACGGGAGTTCCTCGTCTGCTTTCTCCTTACATGCCGTATTGGCCTGATAAGCGATCAACGGCGGCTTGGTAGCGAAGATACACATATCATCGATGATGAAGTCGTTTCCGTCGAAGTCAGATGCCACATTATAGATACGGATACGGAAGTGTTTGTAGTCGATATTCTCGTCGAAGACGATCGGGAAGTAGATCTGACTCCACTGGCTCGAGGGCTTGATACCTCCCGTGGTATAAGAGGTGATATCCACCCAATCGGTTCCGTTGACCGATCCTTGCACGCTAAAGGTGAAGTTCGGGTCCGATTTACCGGTCTGGCTACTGGGGTTGCATACATAGCCGGAGAAGAACATCTTCTGTCCGGAGCATAGATGCGTCTCCAAGGAGAGGGCGGCTACCTGACCGGACGACGACATACCGTCGCAATAAATCATGTATCCGTTGGAAGCTCCTCCGTGTTGCTCCATCGGACGCCAATAGGACGTCACACCGTCTCCCCAATGGCCTGCTGTCGGAATGCGGTTGATCAGTCCGTACTCACCGTGGTTCGGGAAGTCGGATTGAGCATGCAGTCGGTTGTGTGGCAGATCGGATGTCTCGGGGTACGTATAACCGTACG
>Ga0247611_10001871_pt1 | contig 36111 bp, 42 predicted proteins | sample 177DNAGHGhighgp2_FD_192422 | JGI IMG/M metagenome (GOLD analysis project Ga0247611, IMG submission 192422) | Sheep rumen microbial communities from Palmerston North, Manawatu-Wanganui, New Zealand - 1770 DNA GHGhigh gp2 | ecosystem: Host-associated > Mammals > Digestive system > Stomach > Rumen... | reverse complement strand
TTTACGAATACTAACGCATTTCTGATCGGTGTACCATTGTTCTTGTTTGTTTGATCTCATAACATCCTCCTTTGTAGTCAATGCACTTTCATTTGTATTGATATTGAAGTTTTTTAAAAAGTTTATAAATTAGATATTCAACTTTAGAACGCATAAAAGCTTCTGTAGCGATCCCCGTGAGCATTCAAATATGATTCACGTTCGTTCACAAACTGACTGTACAAAGCAAATTCTGTACCTGTATGTGAGCGAATTATCATTGCTAATGTGTTTCGTAATTTCTTTGTAGATTCACCGTTAGCAATAAGTGTGTAGAATTTCTTAAGTGAACGCGTGAGATCGAAAGTTTTCACATTACCGTTATTGCGAATGTAAACCATCGATAAGTAACGCCACCAATCGTATTTAAGATCGTTACCATGGAATGTTTCGAAGTAAGCTCTGCAGAAATTATTTTCCATTTTAGATTTCCTTTATAGTTTATGTGTTTTAGCGTCTCCATTTATATTGATATCGAAGCTTTATAAAAAGTTTATAAATTATTCTACAGTCCAAAATGACGAACCTTTACCTCTGTACAGATAAAATGGAGGAAACTCTGTACAGAGGCTTTCAGCGATACTTGCCGAAGCTCATAAGCAAGTATCACCAGGTCCGTATAAGGAAGGTAGCAAAGGGTTTTGCCCTCTACATTATATTGATATTTAACTTGCAGAAAGTTTTTTATTTCCGAAGTCGATATCCATCATCGAACGGTTAGCTAACGCAAGTTAGCTGATATTTAATTCCATTCTATATAATAGATATCGACAGGAAATTTGTGATACACAGTAAAATTAGAATTAAATTCTATAATAGTATGCGTATCACGAATATTGTTTAAAACACCGTGTCGTCACTAAGGACTTCATCCATGCCGTTAGTATTGATACCTTCATTGGCATCTGATTCGTAATCGAAATATTTAGGGCCGTTTGAGAACTCTTTCAATTCTTTGACTCTAACTGTGCAGCCTCTAGAAGCATGAGAGCGAACACAAATGAATTGCTTTTTACCGTATTCAAACTCGAAGACGTCGATAAGAATATCTGCAGTAGTTCCGCGTCCTAATTGAACTTTCTTTGAATTTTCGATTGGACCTTCTTTGCTCTTTACTTGAATGAGTACGTCATCATCTGACATAGCATCATGGGTTGCTTCGTGAGTGACATCATCCTTTGATTTGGCATTGCATTTCTTGAGAATGAAATCATTTGTGTTCTTTGACTCTGGCCAAATTTGTGTTTTCTGAACTGCGAGCGCTTTACGAACTGTATCACAGAAGCGATCTTTGTTTACGATAAATGAGTAATTGTGGCCTCCGAAATCACTTTCGCGTGTCATATTCTGGGTGAAAGCAAGAACGACATCATTAAAAATAACCTGTGGCATAGTACGAAATCCTTATAAGAAAAAGTTTACGAATAGCATCACTACGAGGTACGTAGTGATCAGATAAATTAGATATACATAGCGAATGATTTTAACTTAACTCAAACACGTAGATAATAATTTGTTCTACATATTATATTGATATCGACAGGAAATTCTATTTTCAAGTCAGTTTGTTGAATTATATTCAATCTAATCACGAATAATGAATCAAATATTTCAACCACATATAATATTGATATTTTACTTCTTAGGCTGCTTTGGAACGGATCTTGCTAGCGATAACTTGCCTACACACTATTGATATTTTACTTCTTTAGGCAATTTGGAACGGATCTTGCTAAGGTTACCTACGGTAACGAAAGTTACCTCCCAAAGTCAGCCACAACAGAAGTTACCGAATTTTCCATAGCCCAATTATTGTTATATTTATTATATAATATTGTATTATAATATTTTCTTTCTTAAAAAATTCTAAATAAAAGGTAACTTTGGTAACTTTGGTAACCCATGCAATTTCCCTTGAGTTTATTAGGAAAAGTGCCTATTGAAAAAGGTAACCTTTTGGTAACCCAAAGGTAACCCAAATGGTAACCTCGCATATTTCCCAATATTTCTCGGGGTTTTAGGGTATTTACCTATCATTTCTGTACCTCAATTTGGGTACAGCAAAGCGCAGCACGTCCTACGAGGAAAAAAGAAAAAGACCTCGGCTAACGAAGTACCGTTCTAAGTTTAACGAGTTGGATCTATTGACCGCTCAGTCCTTCTTAACTCGTCTACCGTTATAGGACCAACAACGCTTGCATTATTATTGATATTGAACTGAAAATGAAAATTATTTTCACCAAATGCACCGGAATCATTAAACCCAATGTTTCCAAGGGTTTTAGAGATTTGACTAAATTTCTGATACATTCTGATACAAAAAATATTTCTGCATTAAAGTTAGCTTGTGCTAAAGAGAGTTACCGTAGGTAACGAGAGTTACCATTAGGTAACGAAAAAGTATCTTTTGCAGCTGTTAAGTTGCTTTAATGAAACATAACTTTAACAGTTGCTTTGTGAGACTTCCCATAGGCTTTGCGTGGGTTTTCTTGTGCGTTTGTCCTGTAAATTTCTGATTTTTTAAAAAATTTCTTTAGGAGGCTGGGTCCTTTCACTGCAGTTCTCTGAGGACTGCCAAACAGAATCAGGCAGTTGGGATTTATGAGGATGCTAAAATGTTCCCATAGGACATACAGAAAGCCCGTAGAAGTGTATTTAAAAGCTTAGCTATAAATAATACAACTGTTAAACTAAAACACCCTCTAGAAAGCCTCTAGAGGGTATATTAGAAAAGGATTATTAGAAGCGTGGGATACATAAGCTTGGATCTAGGAATGTAGATACTGTAACGTTGCGAGCTGACGCACCTCTGAGATATGCCTCAATCTCGTTAATACGGTTTTCAGTATCGTCTCTAAGAGCCTTTAGTTTGTCTAAATCCTGATAGCTGCAAGAGCGATTGCCCAACGAATATGAAGCAACATTACCCGAAGCTAATGCAGAAATTCCTTCTTCAATTTTCCATAAGGTATGATATAATAATATTCTATCCTCAATATACTTCTCACGTAAAGAATTCGGAATAGTTCTTTCCATAGGTTACCTCTTATTTATCATTAGTAACTGTAATTTTATAATCGCTGAATGTGATGTTCAGCACTTTTTGAAACTCATTATTAACGTCCGACTTTTGATTCTAAAAATATCGTTGCAAGGCCCATTTCATTGCTCACGCCTACGACTGTGAATGATTTATTATCGATTGTTAATCGTGTACTAGAAGACATTATAGAGCGGTCTAAACCATCTTCTAGAGGATACTTCACATAGAGCGTCCAAGCGTTTTCTTGTAAAGGTTGGCCGTTGCCTGCATTATTCTGTACTGAATTGCTCTGCAAACTACCAATCACATTAAATTTAGTGTTCCCAATTTGTATCGTTAAATTATCGCAAAAGTCATTAGTATTTAAGAAAACATTATTAATATCTCGTGCTATACAATCTTTTAAACTCATATAGTACCTCGCTAAAATGGATTTGTATTATTTTTATCCCAACAGATTAAAACACCTTCTTTTGGGCAAACCCACCTCCCATCTAAAAATGTACGGCCGATAGAACCACTTGTGAGCTGTGTTATACTACAACTTCGTAAATAATCTGTATTTACCCAACCCTTTGTTCCGACACCATTAGCTATACCAGGCATTGTAGATCCAGAATAATTTAAAGCGTAAAGATGTGCCTCAAGAGGTGCACATAGTAATTTACTTGCAGATTCTGACATACAAAGGTATCCTTTGTTATTGTATATTCCTAATCCCCAACCTCTAAAGTCGTGATTGCCATTTGTATCGTTATATAGAATACTCAAATATTGCTCAGCATTATAGGGTTCATTACTGCCGAAATAGATAGTTGGATCAAGACTTCTAGTAGTTACTACACCTTCGGTATTTGTGTCATCTCCACTTGCTGGAATCATCATGTCAGGTGCATAGAAGCAACCATGCCATGTAGTATTTGGAGTGATTTTTCTAAGCACTGAAAACATATTCCCGTCTGTTATGACTATATGATCAGCACCGAACTTAAATGTCCTACTATTATAAGAATCTGAAAGTGTTGTACCATAGTCTGCATTTATTTCAGAGTTTACTATACCGAAAGCAGGGCAAGATAGTCCTAAATCCAAACCAAAGTCTACACCTATATTATTACTGGATACTGCAAAGCAAAGCTCGGTAACGTATGAGTTACCGAAGCGAACATAATTGCTAGAGTATCTTAATACGTTTCCAAAGTATATCTTAAGGTCATTATAACTATTGCTAGGTGTTGGGTCTTCTACAAAGTTCACTATTATGTCTTTTGCAAACGCCCATATTCTTACGTACTTTCCACTTACTGTTGAATGTATTTGGATTGTTCTTGTACCATACCCTGTATCTGTGTTTGTTCCAATAGTCTCAATAGTACCTACCTGTTCCCATGCGGAATTGGCAGCTATAAATGCGTCTTTTAAATTCGTTAGTAATGAATCACACCAATCTTGTACAGTAGGTAATCTCGAACTACTGAAAGATGGCATAGTAAAACTAGATGATATGAAAGCCATTATGTGTTCCTTTATATTATAAGTCTATATAATCTATATTAGGTGCACTACATGAAGACTCTTTATCTGTTATAAGATCGATAGTAATAATCTTCAATCCATAATCACTAGATGGTCTAGGACTATCCGATTTCACCCAGAAGTACATTCCGTCATTTACATATTTAATATTAAAGTATTCCATAGTGAACCTCACTCGGCTTCTTTAACGCGTAAATATGCCTGTCCTGTAGTTTCGTCGATTTCTATGCAGCTCGCAATAATTCTAATTAGTTCCTGAATCGATTTAAAGTTACTTGAATCATCAGACGTTGCCGAAGCGATTAACTGTAGTAATTCTTGATTTGACATCATAGCTATATTCCTTTATAGAAGCGTCTAGAGAGGTCTCTAGACGCATTATTTATTTTTACCTTATAATCTACGTAAAGTCCTTGGAATCACAATCTCAGATAATTTGCGACGCTTTTTAACAACCTTAGGCATTTTATCACTATCGTTAGATAGTTCAACTTTAGGTTCTTCAATTACTTCAGTTTTCTTTTTACGTGCCATATTATTCTTTATCCTTATTCTCTAATGAAGCTGAAGCACCAAGATCACCTTTCTTAACTGCATGACAAAAGTCATTCCATTTCAAGGTTCCGCCATTCTCTTTGTACTTGGCGTATAAAACTGAAAACTTTTGGCGTGCTGACCTATAGTGGTCTCGGTGTATATCTGTGCGAACTGCACCTTTATTACTTTCACTAATTTTTCTTATATGCTCTTCAGATAAAATTTTACCTGTGTGTGATTTACTCATTCTTTGTCTGGCCTCTTCAGTATGATGTTTACCATAAAATGGATGATTCTCACCTGCAAATCGACCCATCAAAGATTTACTAATTTTGCTTCTATACTCTTCTGAACGTGTACCACCTTTAGCGTGGTGCCTGGAATGTTCACTCTGTGTCATAAATAAAACATATTTTCCATACTCAAAAGTTTCATCTTCATTAAAACCCCAAAGTTCATAGTGTTTACTATTGTAGTCTCGAGTTTCGTCTGTATCATCTCTATGGTGGATAACGCATTTACCTGTAATACCATTTGATAATTTCCATTCGCGCAATAGCTTGCTTACGTAACAGCGTTGCCAGTTGCTCTTTTTACCACCATCTAACCATTCTTGTCTATTCATATTACCTCCTAGCATAAATACCAATTATTATAATTGATATTTACACTTAAGAGGTACATAGATTAACTTATTCTGTTTTATTTTTATTTTCACTTTCAATCTCAGCACTAAGTTCAGCATCTCCTTTTTTAGCCGTCATGCGTACCGTGCGAGATCCCATTTTCAGTTTTTCCAATGACCTCACGGCAACGAAAACACCGACTAAAATTAGTCCACCTGTGATAGTAATATTCCGTGAGGATTCAGTTAAATGTGAGAAATCTAAAACACAACCTAAAGCCATCATCGTAGTAATTACAACTAATGTATATCGTAGGCTGATGTATTTTCCAAATCTCTTTGAGCTATCAAGAAATGGAATTACAAACATTAAGAATAATCCCATTATTACTATAATCAAAGTTGCGAATGAAGGTTCAATCATATTATCTTTTCTCCTATTATGCAGTTCTAATTGCTAAAAATGGTTTGTTGGCATCAGCGTGTGATAATGCCATAAATCTTGTATCTTGTGTGTAATCACTATAGGTTAAAGCACGATCGGCTGATTCAGGTTCCAAATCGCTAAACACTAAACCTGCGCTTGAAGAGTTACGACGATTCATCCAACCTTGCTCATTAGGCATTTTAGAGAACTGATCACCGCGTATAGTTTCAATAATAGCTTTAAGAACACAAATACAACCTACAGGAATATTCGTCTCGCTGCTAGGAACTGGAATAACGCCGTTTAAGTCGCCATTGATTGTTCCAGAGACGTTTAAATTACCAGAGGCATCGATATCTTTCGCGTAAATATCACCGCAATGAAATGAAGCTCTTTCGCCTAATTGTCCTGTGCCTGTATCAAACATCTGACCGAGATATAATCCGTGTCCCGTTAGAAATCCTGTGAGAAAAATATCACCTTCGTCCTCTCCGACCCATAATTCGTTATTTCTAGCATCCTGAGAGTCAATGGCAAGTCCTAAGGTAGATCTTATTTCATAACCACAAATAGTTGCCCAACGATAGCTTGGAAGTCCAAGATAAAACGTTCTGTCTACATTAGGTATGAAATTTCCATTGATACAAAGTCCATCATACATACTGGCTAGCGTTGTATCGTGTATCTTACATGAATTAGTCTCTACTGAAGTACTTTTAAGAGTTGTGGCAATAATACTGTCGGCAGTAACATTTCCATCAACGTCCATGAGATAATATTCGTTACCATCGTCTGCGTCATGTGAAATAGTAACTATAGCCGTGTTATTATCGCTGAATCTGAAACAAATTTCGCCAACGGCAACGTCATTTGACACGAACTGAAGTCCTGTAGTTCCTGTATCACCAATCCAACCTTGTTCGTCACCATTATATTGGAATGAAAGCTTACTAGAATCTACAATATCGATTACTGCACCATCCTTAAAAGTTTTAACGCCACCTACAGTTTGTGCTTCACCGCCTGTAGGATCACCGATAGGATGGCATGAAACGAATCTATCGAGCTCAGAATGAATCACAAAGTCAGGATCAATATTGTCCTCGAATGTAATATCTGAAGTGCTATTGAATGCGAAATAGATTGCTACGCTCGTTGATAGTTTGATATTTGAGGCATTATAAAGGACCTCAACGCCTGCACTATCAGAGATACCACAAAAGGTAATTTCGGTACTTTCTACGCCACTTTCGACACCGCACGCAGTAATAACGATTGTCTTAGCGATTACAGTAGTTGTTTCACCTTGCCCAAGACGAAGCTTTACAACTAATCTTGCTTGATCTGAAATAACACTTGCTGCACTTAATTCGGCGTCTACTTTAGTCATTGTGGAACTTGTCTGTGAAGCCCACCAAGAAGGTAACTGATTGAAGTCACTTGCAGCGTGTTCAATCTCGTCTACATAAATATTTTTTACTCGTAACGATTTGGTTGAAGATAATTGAGATAGTAAATTTAAACCGTTGGTTGAGAAAATAGTTGTATTAAATGCCATAGTAACCTCATTTAAATTAGGATCCGTTATACACGGATCCGGTTATAATAGATTAGATATTAACTTGGAATGTAGATTTTAGCTTCTATTGAGCCATCCCATGCGGGATCATATACCTTGCACGCACTAATTAAACCTTCGACAACGGATTCAGCTTGTGACTTAGGATAAGGCCCACCGTCGATTATATTATTAAATGCGCTCATTGGTGTAGGTGTTGCATCTACGATATTCTTTGCGCCTATCAAACCGGTACCAAAGTAATCTTTGAAAGCTTTAATTGTATTTGATTTATTATTGCCATAGTTAAGCAACCAAACATCATATAGTACCGGAATCTCTACCTCGCAGAATATTCCAACGTCGATAGCGCCTACAGCTGCATTAGCTTCTATCAGTGAGCTTGTATCTTCTATAGTAAACTCATCGACTTGTGTATGAGCCGTTCCGACGACCTTAAGGTTTTCTATCATGCGATTTAATATCGTAGCTGTATTGGCAGAAGACGTAATATCACCACTAAGATAGATTCCATAATGATAAGGATCTTTACCTTCGTAAATGGGTTTAGCCATAATATTATGACTGTTCGCAGCATATTGTGCTACTGCTGTAAGCCAACCTTCTGTGCCGAATTGGATATTGTTTAAATCGTACATAAATTTGGCATTTACAGCATGAACGTTAGTTGTATAATATTTAAACCCTGCACCTGTGATAGCACTCTCTAGTTGACTATCAGAGCAGAATTCACAGGCAAATAACGAATCAGGGGCTGCACAAGATCTCGAATAGTCAACTGTTAATTCACCGTCTTCAACTTTAAATAGTTGCCCAAAATAATTCTCGAAGCCTTGTAGAAAGAAATCGTTGATCTGACCCGTATATTCAACGTGAGAATCGGTATTTAATGTAATCCCGTATGGAATTATTTGTCTTAAATCTAATTCGTAAAACTTCATAAGACCTCCATTAGATGAAAGTAAATTCCACGCTTGAAGTATTCATGTAAATGAATGAGGTTGGGTTTGAATCGCGTTTGGTATAACTTGTAATCGATTCCAAACCAATTACAGGAAGATCCTTGTATTTATCAAAGTATTGATACCCTGCGTCCTCAGGCGCGAATCCGAAATCTGCGGGATCATTAGAGAGCTCAGATAGTGATTTAGTCATATATGATACGGCTATAGAAGGGATAAAAGGTTCATTGATTTTCAATACCTTATTATTCATATAGCCTCTTACAGCACCGAATTTGTATGCATATAAAGTTACATATTCACTTGACTGATAGGCTTTAGGTACGAAGAATCTATAACCTCTAACGTCGCTTATTGCTGTCGCACTACTAACTGTAACAGTCTGTCCTATAGTTGCTAAATTCTTGTCGTTAATTACAGAAGCTACATTCGGAATGTCTATCGTGCGAATCATTGTGGCATAATCAGAATGTGACTGGTAATAGTAAGGTTTACAATAGAGATCCACATAGCCAGGTCTAAAACCTGCATCACCTTGCACTCTAACTCTTGCATCTGTAATATCATTAGAGGATGACTTAGCTAATGCTTCAAATGAACCTGCAACGCCTGGAACGTATAATTGTCTGTTTTCTCTTATATATTCCCGTAGTTCGCCATCAGACAATTCATTAGAGATACCTTGCATTTCAGAGACGTTATAGTTTTTTAGATATGTTGCCACAAATACTTTGACATTATTTGGATCTTCAACCTGATTCAATGCTGCGATTAGCTCTGACTTGCTTAAATAGTCTTTATGAGCTTCTGTACAAACGAATCTCACAGGTACATTATTAGTCGCGGAATTGATTGAGTTACTATTTGTATATTCGTGCTCGCCGACTGTAATTCGTAATTCACCTACATCGAATGACCTTCCGCGATATGAACTCGCATAGAAATAAAAGCGACCTTCAAACCATGGATTAGAGTAAACTTCAGGCGTGCGGCTTAGGTTAAACCTCGAAGCAATATTATCTAAAAACTCACCAGAGGCTGTATCGATATTTTGATTCTTATATGAGTTATTTATCAAACCGGCATAAAGTGATAAGACGTAGGTAAATACAGAACTCAAAATGTATTCTTCTGAGCCTATCTGCATTCGCTTTCCGATTTGATTATAATATGCCGATTGGAAATTCTCTAATAGTGCATTAGGATTTGTGCTGATTATATCTGCCATAATTATATCCCCTTTGTGTCTACTTTGTATTCAAAATGACCGTTATTTTCTACACGTGTTACTGTAACATCATTCAGTGTAACGTCTGGATAGTACGTAGAAAGTTGTATTAAAACGTCTCTACGCATTGGAACGTTAGTTCCATCTATAACGTTTAAACCGAAATCCCTATATAATACGTGTGATCCTTTGTTAGTAGCTAAACAATTAGCTATGCAGTGCGCTGTGTCTTCTTTCATGCGAACCTCACATTAACTTTCTCAGCTTTCTTTGTTAGAACTATATTATCACTTAAATTGAATGAAATAGCTAAACCGATTATACCTAAAGTTGCATCTAAGGCGAATGAGACGTTAAAGTCACTAACCATCACTTTACCGAATGGAATATTGCAGTACGTAAAATCAACTGATTTACCGACTAACTCTTCCCATCTGTATAACTCATTAACTAAATCGGGATACTCTACGGAAGACAGATTAAACGATAATGAATAAGTATTTACCTGAGGCTTTACGTAAGTAATGACTGAATAAGAGGTCCCAGAGCCATCATTCATTCGTCTTTCGCGTGTATCACAAGAGTTCCCTACGCTTAAACTGCAGTCATTAGGTAACAAATACGTTTGATACAAATATTTAAAACTACTGCTCATTACCCATTCTCCATTTCCACTGTAACGTGATTTAGTGTCGCAGCTGCCATAGGACCTGGCATTGAAGTTATTTGTGCTGCCAACAGTGCTATATCATCTGCAGTGAAAGTTAATTTAGTTACCGTAGATTTACCTGTGATTTGACCGTTAACTTTCAAATTTCCATCGATAGTCTCATTGCCTTTCACGTGTAGATTCTTCTGAAGTAACATTGCGTCAGATTCAGTAGCTAAATCTTTTATGAATAAACAAGCACCGAATCCCGAAGAATCATCTAAAACACCAAAGAATTCGCTACCTTTATCGACCGTACTAATATCACTGCAATCAGATTCCCTCACATAGAAATATCCTTTGATATTTTCATTCAGCGCCGAATGTGCTAGCACTAACGACTTACCTACATTCGGTTGCTCATCAAATATATAAAATCCTATCATATAGACCTCACATAATAAAAAGTCCTATTGTAATATTAGATATACAATAGGACAGACAGTCAAGACTGCGATTATTCTTTGCGTAATGGGTAAATATCGGCTTCAATCGAATCTATTTCGTATTCCAAGTCAATTATACGAGCTTTAAGTTTGTTCATTGCCGTATGCAATTCTTTGATTATTTCATTTAGTTGTTTAACGTCAGCCATAGTTGATTCAATTTGTAATTTCATTCGTGTTATTTCTTCATTCATAGTAAAACTCCCTAACGGTAGCAGATCAAATTATCTGTAAGTTTTTCATTGGCAATTATTTCCATTACGTGGCACAGCACTGAATACGCATCAGGTCTCGCATCTATACGAACTATCTTGCATTTACCTTCCAAGCACTTTAGAACACTCTGATAGGCTTCATAAAGATTTCGTAAATATTCAATGGGAATATTACTTTCACACTCTCTAGACCTCTTTTTAATGCGTTCCATGGTATCTTCGGGCGATAACTCTAACCAAATCATTAAATCAGGATACGGAAGCAACGGCTGTATAGTCTCATGCATTGTCTTATATGATTTAAATTCATTTTCAGTAAAATATTTGTCTTTGTACTGTACTAATGCAAATGCTGCATCTCCATAGATACTACGATCGGCTATACAAATTTCACCTCTTAAAGCTCTATAATTTGCCTCTTGAAACATCCTAAAGCGTTCCCATAGTAAATTAACCTGCATGGCATAAGCCCATCTATTGGGATCCTTGTAATAATCGACTAAAAATGGGTTACTTTCTACAGGCTCATTGAAAGCTGTATAATTACATAATTGGCATAGGTTATTTGTTAAAGTTGATTTACCTGCACCTATTAGACCTTCGATTGCTACGACTAAACCTCTATTCATACCAACCTCCTGCAAAATACCTCTCCATATACGCGATGACTAAGCGGGAGAGGTTTGGTATAAAATTAGATATTTAAGATTCTTTGGGTTGTCTTGAGCGCAGCTACTGGTTACCTCAAGGTTACCTTTGGGTTACCTTTTTGATTTTCCTAAAACAGTTGGAAACATTGGAAATACGAAAAGTTACCAAAGTTACCAAAGTTACCTTTTATTTAGAATTTTTTAAGAAAGAAAATATTATTACATATATTATATAATAAATATAATATGCGATGATGGTGTTCACAAAAGTGTATAGATTTTTCCATTTACACGATGCTGAATTTGGTTTAAATCGGCTATAACACTGGACTTGTGGCTTCCAGAGGGATTCCAAAAGTCCACTCATTATAGTGGGTTTAACATGAAAACTACAAACTGTAAAGAACAATTATCGCCAAATTTATTTGTACTTCTAAAGGCTTCTATGAACCCAAATGAACCTCTAAAGGGTTTAATCGAGACAACTTTAAATCTTATGATAGAAGCTGAATTTGACGCTCAGATAGGTGCAAAACGATACGAACATTCACCGAATCGAACAAAGACAGAGGGCAAAAAGATCTATCGATGTGGTTACCGAACAAGACGATTTGACACTACTTGTGGGACACTAACATTGAAAATTCCACATCCTCAGAAAGGCGGTTTTATACCTTCATTTCTAAAGGGTTATCAGAGATACGAGGAATCACTAAAACAAATAATCGTAGACGCATATGCAAGTGGAATTTCAATGGGACGTATGAACAGCCTAGTAAAATCCATGGGCATTAAAGGTATTTCTAAAGGACAAGTAAGTGCTATCGTATCTGAGGTAAATAGCAAGGTAGAAGCATTTAGAAATCGTCCTTTGAATAATTTGCATTATCCTGTAATATTTATAGACGCAGTATTTGAGAAAGCCATAGTAAATAAGCACTCAACATTCGTTGCGATATTTGTAGTCTCAGGGTTAAATGTGACAGGTGATAGAGATTTAGGCACAGAGAAATACACGCGTGAAGTATTAGCGATTGAGGCGTATCCTGATGAATCAAAAGAAAGTTATTTACAGTTATTTAAATCGCTCAAATCGAGAGGTCTAGAAAGCCCTAGATTGATTGTTTCGGATGGCGCTGCAGGATTAACATATGCTAAAGCTGAAGTGATTCCAGAGGCAAAATGGCAACGCTGTAAGGTTCATTTAGTCCGCAAGGTATTACGAAGCGTCAAATTAGAGGATAGGCAACAAATTGGAAATGAACTCAAAGAAATCTGGTATACTATGCACAAATCAAAGGCACGTAAAAGAGCTCTAAAGATCTACAACAAATATTGTTTAAAGTACCCTAAGGCTATGGCTGCATTGAGATGGGGGCTAGAAGACACATTAACCTTTATGGAATTTCCAGAGTTTTCACCTAAAAAGATTTCCACGTCTAACGTGTTAGAGCGTTTAAACAGGGAATTTAGACGCCGTAGTAAACCAATCGGTACATTCACTAACGTGGAATCATGTGTTAGACTTTTTACGCTGTTTGCCCTACAATACACAAAAGACTGGCACAAGGAATCTCATACCAGTCTTTGAAGTTATCTAAACAACTTTGTAAACACTATCATTAGTTTTTAAAATATACAAATAATTATATATCTGCATTTAAACGTTCCATCGGTAGATTGTCTGGGCATTTAGTCAAGCCCAATGCACGGTGTGGATATATTCCTGATAATTGTTCATGGACTACCTGTGGAATATCCCATTTGATACAAAGATATTCGACTAACTGTTTTAGTGCTTGTATTTGTATCTCTGGAAATTCTGCACCTTCCAAATGTGTAACATCTATACCGATAGTATGACAATTAGATGAGCCGCAGTGAGAGCACATAAGGTTTTCTTCACGATACTGATAGATAGTACCATCTGTATCGACCTCAAAGTGTGTACTACAGTTTTTCTTTTTAAGTGCTTCACGAGTTCTCTTTGGACTTGACGTTGCTGTATGGTGTATCACTATCGCAGTAGGTGTGATATGTGTTTTCATTTTACCGAAACAGCCCATATAACTTTTATCTATATTCATACTAATCCTCGATAAAAATAGGTTTAGCATTATCTGGGATATTTATGCACGGATTTAGCTTCTCTCGTTCGTCATCCCAGTACCAATAAATGCAATTACTATTTGAATCTAGGACCTCTGTAGAAGCCCTAGATTCGTCATAGAAGAATAAAACGTTGGCCAATAATATAATTTCCATTACTCATAAAAATTTGTGAAGGTAGTTGTTTTACGATGATGATCCTTCGTTAATAACCTCAACTAAGTCATAGATTTTTAAAATAGGCGTGTTATACAAATCTAGTATACTACAGTGATAGTATTGACTTAATTGCACCATCAACCGACTGATTTGCTTGGGGTTTATTTGAAAAGGTAATTTGAAAGACAGTCTTCACCTAAACACAAAGCGTCAACCATAGAGACTTTCAATACATCGTCTACGCGTAGTCCAGGTGTACCTTTGATAGCGGCTACGAAAGCGATAGCTGTGCGTAAGTTAGGATCTAAACGAGGACTTAGAGAACCATTATCGATATTGCCTACAGTAGAATCACCTATCATACCTACGATTTTATTTGCTGTGCGTAAATCGCTGAGTGTTAATGCGTCGTAGTCAAGATTCAATTCGTCAATTTCTCTTCCATTTAATAACGAAATAGGTTTGCTTAATTTGTAACTAGTCATATAATTCCTCCAAATTAGTATAAGTCGTTAAAGGGATTCTGGCCGATCATATCACGGTTTACAGACATCTTGAAGCTCACACTCGAAATTGCATACGGAAAGTCAGGTAAATCCACAGAAGGATATTCTATCGATATTTCAGAGACGTCCATAGCTGTCCAGTTATACATATAATTAGATATTTGATCTGTAAACAATATGCCTTCGATTAGTAAATCGCTGTCTGATTCAGTATTATAATTTTCACCTTCACCTACATTATACAAATTCTGAGAACCTTCAACAGGGACGGCCATTTCTTGTTCAGATATAGACGCTGAAGATATGCAAAGATGAAGTGTTATAGAATAACTGTATTCGTCTCTACCGTCCAATGTGATACAAATACAAGGACATTTAGCAGGGTATGTATCGATTATAGCACTACTAGGCATAGTAAAACAGTATATACTTGGAACAGCAGCTTCAAATTCCACGGGATCAGTTGTCGATTTGTACTGTAAATAATATTTGTCTTCAGTTAATTTAGTCTGTAAATATTCGGCTAACGAATTAACAGCTTGTATAATATTCATATTTTACCTCATTATTTTAATGGGAACCTCTAGAGGTTCCCGAATAATTATTAGATATTAAACCTATAATCCATTAACCCGAGTAACGAATCGGTTATTTCCAACCGCCTGACTAAATGCCAATGGTGTTTGCTGATTGGCTGACATATTAAATGACTGATTCGTATTAAAGTTTTGAATTATTTGACTTGTGCGTCCGGCTCTTGAATAGTCTAAAGGTAAAACCAATTCAGGTCCTGCTTCACCGACTAATGAAGGTGCTGTAATAATTCCACCTTGAGCCCTGGCGCCGCCTGATACACCTGTATCTTTATTGTCATCTTCTTCGTCATTCCACCAATCTAAAGCTGATTTAACAGCATCTTTAATTCTATTTACTAAAGGTACAAATACGATATTAATCATATCGGTAGATAACTTTACGATCCAATCAACGGCCTCTGTGAGAGGTCCTAATAAAGGTTCTAGTAGCTTCAAAACGGGCTCTAGCAAAGGTAATACTGCAGTGAATAGTTTTACTAATCCATCAGCAACTTTGGCAACTGTACTGGCGTCTAATGCTTTATCGAGACTTACTAGCATTTGTTCAACTATTGGCAAGAATTTGATTAGTAATTCATTCTTCCGTAACTCAAATTGCCGTAATTTTTCGGCTACAGATTGTGCTGAAGAAGTCTCTTGCCCTTTCTCAAGATCAAGTCTTTCGAGTCCCATAGGCGTATTAGCCAATCGAATTTTCATTTGTTTATCGTTGGTGAATTTACTAAGATCTGTATTATTTAAGTTCTCAATGAAGTCACCTTTCTTTGAAGCAACCGATTGTACAATGCGATTGATCTGATCTTCGTCAAATCCTCGCTGCTGTAATGCTGCAAATGCTTGAATGTAATCAGTTTGTGATACGCTTCCATTAGTAACTGAACGAGATTTAGTAACGGCTTCTAAAGCAGCTGACATATCTTGTATGCCAGTTTGCTTTTTGATCTGTGATACAGCGGCGTTTAGTTTTGAAATATTATCTGTATTTAGATCTGACGAAGATAATAATAGTTTGCCTATGCCTGGATTCTGAATCTCTAAAACTGCACCTTGAACTAATGCAGCATTGTCTTTAGTAACATCCGATAAGTTGTTAATTGCTGCAACGATTGATTGATAGTCAGCGCCTGTTTTAATGTAAACTGAATCCGCTACAGAGGGATCGATTCCAGATTTAAGTGATCCCAAGGCACGTTCTTTATCAGCTAAATCATTAGCCGCACCTGCAGCTGCACCTGCTAAACCTGCGCCTAAAGCTAAAGCGCCGCCTGCAACTTTAGCACCTGCTTTCAACCCTGCTTTACCAACTCTGGCACCTACAGAAGCCACCTTAACAGCAGCCTTACGCAATTTAGATTCTTTACCAATTAAATTATTTAGCTTCTCTTGTAGAGCTACTGCATTCTTCGCTAATTTATATGATTTAGAGTTTTCATTTAAATTAGCATGAAACATCTTGTTCATTTTAGCTAGCAACTTTGCTTCTTTCTCTTTTGCTCTAATGTATTTCTTATCGACTTCGAGGCGCTCGATGTTCCCATCAACTAACGCAATCATTTCTTCTTTTTGTGCTTGTGTCAGTTTCATATTGGCTGCAATAGCAACTTTCTCAGCGTTTAATTTGTCGATTTCTTTATCTTTATCATCTAATCGAGTTTTAATTATCTTGTTATATTGTTTGTCTAAATCGGTAATATCTTTAGTTTGTTTGGCCAACTCTGCATAAGAAGAATTTAAAGCGTCCATATCTTTATTGCTAGTCTCGTATGCAGTTTGCAATTCCTTTAGTGCCTGTTTACTTGCGGCTGTAGATTTTATATCTAAGTCAATGGAATATACATGGTTTTTATCTTTTGCCATAATTTACCTCACTTTATCGTTCTACGTAGTGTAATTCCAATTTCATGGTATTCGATAAGAAATCAATATCAAATTCGGTACATACACAGTTGATTATAGAATCGCCTGTATTGATGTTTACGATTGAGCCAATATTTATTCTTGTCTCTAATGGAATAGTTAAAATAAGCATATTCTGGTTGAACTGAGCGTACTTTAAAATGTTCTCGCTCGCTTCCGAAGTAACTCTACAAATAGCATTGACAGAAAACGTCTCACCTTTGTCATTACCTGCAGAATATTCACCGTAGCCGTCTCTAATAATAACCTTTGTGATAGGCGTAGTCATAACGTCATTATCAAGTACATAGTCATACGTTATTTGCCCTGAACCTATTTTATCAGGTGCATCGTAGAGGTATATTTTATCATTACGGAGTCCAATTAAATAACCGAGACTATCTTGTAGACTTCTCAGTACACCAATAGGCGTATCATCGAACTTGAAGTACTCAAATTTGGCTTTGGATTTCACCTCTACGTCCTCTCTAGTTGATTCAAACACATCAGTTAATGTAAATACCTTATCTGTAGAAATAAGCGTCTCAGTGTGCTTCTGGTACCATTTTTTATTGAATTTAGTAAGCTCGAAGTTTAACCAATTATCATAAATCACATAAGATTCTACGATATAAAATTTGCCATAACCTGCGATCTCGAAATAACTGTCCTCGGAATCATTTACGTCCGCTAACCAAGAGTCTCTATCGACTTCAGTATATGTATCTGCAAGCATTAACTGTATCGAGCCTTTAAAGCCACTTAATTTTAAATCAGCTATACTAATATCTTGTGAGCACTCGATTGATTTACCTTTACAGTGTAAGATTACCTTTGGTAGTAAGTCTTCTGAATTTGATTTCAATTCAGTATTTCGGTTTTCATCTTTGACTACTTGCGTCCCACCTAAAGTCCAACTTACTTGCATCTCTTGTAGATTCCCTAGACGATCAGACTGATAAGTTAAATTTGTACTTATGAGCATGAATTTCATCTGTGGAATAATTACATTATCACCAATTTGTATAAAACTAGGTTTGTCAGTTTTTGAAGGTCGTATCTGAGATATTGTACGAGCCAACTCTAGAAATTCCCAATTCCCACCTTGGAAATTATCTGTGTAGCACGTGGAAGAATTTAGTGTAAGCTGTATTTGTACTTGCATAGGATTAATCCCAAGACATTTGCAGCTCAATTTAGACGTCGGTACAATATTTGCGTTGCGACTGTATGAAAATCCTGTTACACAGGATAAAGGTATTTGTAGGTTATTGAATGTGAAGTACTGCATATAACCTCCGCTTATTCGTCCCAAGGTGCTTTAAAGTATTTAACCTCTTGTACGACTGAATCTGGAACATTAATTTCTGTATTTAGATCAAAGACTACATAATCTAAAATGGAACTTCCATTTGAAGCCGTAATATCTTGTGCTGCAAGTAAGTCCATCATATTAAACTCGGAACCTAAGGTCTCTAAAGCTGCTTCATCCCACATCGTTGTAAATTCGTTTAACTTGTATTTCATAGACTATCTCCTATGCAGTTGTTAACCTGTCGGTAATGCTGGTTACTTATAGTTCTATTATTTAGATATTTGTATTAGGTTACCTCAAGGTTACCAAAAAGTTACCTTTTTCATTTCTTTAAAACCCAATAAAATCAATAAAAATCCCATTGGTTACCAAAGTTACCAAAGTTACCATCAATTTGAAAATTTTTTAAGAAAGAAAATATTATATTCAATATATTAAATAATATAATAATAGAAAACCCTCTAGGGATCCCTAGAGGGTTTAAATCAATGTGCTACATAGGTTTAATAAAGTGAACTAATTCCACCGATCATATCTCTATCTCGCACGTTGAAAATACCTTTACCGCGGTCGATTTCGTATTCAACGATTCCATCTGTGGTATTGGATTTCTTGATTGAGATAAGATTCATTGTGACATCACCCGTGTTCTCAGCACCAGCATTAACTTCCGAATTTGGAATCCCAGTAACGAAGCCAGAGACTTCAACGGTAAATGCTTTAGGCGTAGTCTCGCTAGTAACCGCATTATACATCATAGACGCCCATGTGATTAACCAACGTACTGATTTACCTAATTCGCATAATTCCATTGCCTCTGGGACGTCTAATGGAATAGTTGCAGAAAGCTGTAAATTACCTATGCGAGAAATATCAGGAACATCTAGGGTGCCCATTAAGTTAATAGAGGTAGTTTCCAATTCGATTGAAGGTAACTGTATAGATACATTATCGACATTAGGATTCTGACCTGTAGCACCGTTTTCATCTAATTTCCAAAGAGCGCAACCTTTCACGCCCAAACTTTTTACGATTGCAACTGACATACCTATATCCTCCTATTAACCTTCAATGTAAGCACTTAGACCTGCATCAGTATAAGCGATTCCAAGCTCGACAAATTTAGCAGGTGGAACAACAGTAGCGATTGACGTGAAATAAAATTGTCCACGACCGATAGTATCAGCAGAATTATTATCTGATTTAAATTCACATTTAGGATTACCTACGAGGCAACCAAGAGCTTTTAAACCGTTTAGATAATCTTGTTCTTCTGAGAGGATACAGTCGCGAAGTCGTAATGACATTGGGGAATCAATCACTGAACCCCATTTTTGGACAAAGCGATTAAGGATATGATATAGGACAGCAACAGTAGAATCAAACCTGTAAGTTTCATCTTCAACAGTACCTGCAGTAACAGCGGCAGAATGGTCGCCCCAAGTGTACCAACGATTATTGCCTTTGTTTACAAATGATACGATACCATTCTCAACTACGGCGTTCATTTTATCTTGTTTACAACTGCATTCAATAGATTCTACGCACATACCTTTGATAGCAACTCTAAGGTTACCTACAGAACGGTATGGAACGTTATTTGTATTTATTGCATCCTGCTCAGCACGCGCAACAGCGAGAACGATAGAGGCTGGAATGCTTTTCTTTATTGAGCCATTGGTGTTACGATCTAAAATCGCATTACCCCAAGCAGCAACTACACAACCATCAACAATAGGAACTTCGATAGCACTAGCAACAGGGTTGCCATCACTAACTTGTGTATCCTCATCTTGTACACAGTCGATAAATGCTTGCGCATGAATTGTGTTATTGATTCCACCTTTGCACTGTCCTACGAGCTCGTTTAGAAGTGTAGATTCGTCATTTCCACCAGGAATACAAATGATATTGGGAACATCAGAGCTATTTAAGCAAATCCATGAAAGTGCAGGCTCAAGAGCGGCTTTAAGATTCGCTGTGGAAGGTTCAGAAGTAGAAGCAGCGGAAGCGCAGTTTACAAACCATGCACCGTTGATACGACTTAAAGCATATTCGGCAGCATCATCTAAATGTAAATGTCCTGCAGGTTCAGTTCCACTATGGAATGAAGTTACATAATCTGAATAAGATTCACAATGTACAGGTTCCATTGAGTTAGCATCAGAATTATAAGCACCACCAAAGAAAACAATGCAGGTAGAAGTACTAACAGGCGTAGAAGCAATCCCATTTAGTACTCGAGTTTTTATACCGTATGACTCTGGCATAAGATATTCTCCTTATGTATATTTATATGATTATTACCCTCTAACTATATAGATATAGATATTACAACCTAAAGATATAAAACAAAGCCTCCTCCAAACTTAATTAGAGGAGGCTTAAGGTTTAGTTAGGTACGTAAATCAACGATTAGGCAACGGCGGTTGCGTAGATAATAACTTTACCGTTAGCATCTTTATCATTATCAACTGGGACAACGATTTTACCAGCGGTAACTGTAAGGGCTTCACCAACAGGTTTTCCATCCTTAACAGCATAGAGTTTTACGGTTTTACCTGTTACGGTACCAACTGTAATTGCAACTTCCTCACCCGCAACAACTGCAGTAGCAGCACAAGCACAATCAGTAGCCCATGTTTCGTCTTCGTCCTGATTGAATGAAATGCCCTTAGCAACTTCACCAAAAGCACCACCAGAGATACTCATTGAAGTATCACAGTAAATCCAATCCCATTCATTAACAGAATGTTTAGGTGCAGGAAGTGGGCGTGATTCTTCACGGACATAAAGTTTCTGGTCTTTGAAATCTTTGTAGATTGACTGCATATGCGTACCAGTTAGACCGATGAAGTTACTCTCAATTCCATAGCCAATGGAATTTGGATTGAGAAGTGTGCAGCCACCCTGTAAACCACGACCGATAGCTTCAGAGATAAGGATTGCAGCATCAGCCTCAATGTACTGAACAAGTGCACCATTAGCATTCTTGTAAGCACCACAGTAAACGATAACGTTTAGACGGCAGCCACTGAATACTGCGGAAGCAACGTGCTGAGCACCTTCGACATCGCCGAAGTCAAGCATCATACCTTCACTGTGGAATGTTTTACCTGCAAATCTCTGGAATTTCTCATCATCTGAAAGAGCTGCCCAAGCATTAGCACCGAGAACGAGATCGCTGTAACGACGACCCCGGGCCATGCCTGCGTTAATCATCTTGCAGATATCATCATAAGGATGGGCACTGCCTGAAGTCCAAGCATTAGCAGGAATATAATGGTTGTCAGCACCCTTTGCAGGATCATAGAATTTAACCATAATGTGATCGGTTGTAGCACCTGTTTCGTCTTTGTCCTGGTCAAAGTCGATTTTGCCTTCTTTAAGTACGAGAGAAGCAAGTAATTCTTTAGCACGATCTGTACGCATTGCGAGGCGTGCAGATTTAAGGTTTAGTAAATTCTGATATGCTTCGGCGCGATTGAGATCGGCACCCTGCGCACGGCAGAGACGTTCAAATAACTGACGGTCCTGATCGGTAGGATCAATAACATCTTCAGAGCCAACGCGAGGTGGAACTACTGATTTAGAAATCCATGAAACGGTGTTTCCATCTTTGTAACCAGAAGTAATGAAAGCACCTTTCTCAAGATCACTGCCATCGAAGTCAAATAGAACTTCTTTACCTGCAAATTCATCACCAGCTGTGGTTGGGAAATAACGGGAAGCAAGAAGAGTAGAATCAACAACTTCTACACTGTAACCTTCGGCCTGAGCGATAGTACTCATAACATTGATAACTTCGGACATATTATTAAATCTCCTATGTAGTTAAAGAACTAAAATAATTCAAAAAATTAGTTGTTAAGAAATGTTTTGAAAGCTTTGTAATCAACTTTATTTACGACTGGCTGTGAAGCGGCTTTAGGTGTCCCAATAGCAACGCGAGCTTGTGGCTTCATAATATTTTTATAGATATTATTGATACGTTCCTGCTCTGGGTCTTCCTCAGCAACGATTTCCTCTTTAACTTCTTCCTCTTCTTTAACTTTGGGTTCTTCAAGGGCAAGAACGCGAGCTTTAAGAGCATTAAGTTCTTCGGTAAGTTTTTCTACAACTTCGAGTAGGTCATGATTCTCAGGCTCTTCAACCTTAGGTTCCTCAACCTGTTCCTCGAGTTTTTCCTCTTTCACTTCCTCAATCATTTCATTGACTTTTTCGTCCATTGTAATCTCCTTTGCATTATTGGAAATATAGTTTGTACTAATATTATAGATATTTGATAATTTAGCAGCATATCGTTTACAAGTAGCTAAATAATCAATGGCATCTGTAATATAGATATTATCGATTAAATGTAGTTTCAGACAATCTTCAGCTGACAACCAAGTGTCTTTCTGAATATCTTTAGGATCAAAATCTGGGCGACGGTTTTTAATTATATTTAGCTGTAATTCGTTACAATGTTTGATACCGGGATCCTCAAGATCAACGTTATCATCGCCTGTCCTGGTTGAATGTAGCAACATACTCGCGTTTTCGCTCATTGAGCATTCCTCGCAAGAAATAGCAAGAATCGCTGCAGCACTACAAGCAAAGCCAATCACATTAGCTTTAGTATGGAAGCGTTTAAGTGCATCGATAATCGACATACAGTATAAAATTTCGCCGCCATAAGATGAAATTAGAAGCTCAACCTCAGCACCGTCTTCGAGATTCTCTGTTTGGTGCATAATATTTTTAAAGGTTGCGCTCGTAATATCATCATAGATCTCAATTTGGTAAGGCATATTTAGTCTCCTTATATTAGATATTGATATTAACTCAAATATACTTTTTATTTTCTACAGTCTGTTCAAAAGCTTCTTGAATAAGAGTATAGGTCATTGAATTGCCCATTATTTTATCAGCTAATTGTTCTTCTAAATTTACAGGGCCAACTTCTTTAGTCATTTTATTTTGATACCAGACTAAAGCTTTCTTGTACTTATGTGTTTTATTATGCGAAGTCTTGCTCGCAAAGAATCGTAAATCTTGTCCTGTTAAATCTGTTTCAGAAATATTTATGTTTTTAATATCAGGTTTATATTTCTTAGGTGTAAACCATTTACCACCTGCATTTACAGGCTTTACATGAGCACCCTTTGGAAACGCCTTAGGTTTATCTTTGTACTTTGAAGCGTCCTTTGCATAAGCATAGTTTACAGGACTACTAGCCATCCAAATATTACCTGTGAATGACTTAGGTGCTTTCATACGAATATAAAATGGAATCTCTTTAGACTTATTTCGCCATGCGGTATTGTACCATTGTATCGATTGTTCTTTAGCATACTGCTGAATTAGCTTAGAGGCATTCACAGACCATTGTGTATAGAATTTCTTTAGCTGTTTATTATTTGATATCCCAATAGACTCTAACGATTGTTCCATAGGTAATCCCTCGAAGTTGTTATTATATATAATAGATATTATTGTATAATATTTTCTTTCTTAAAAAATTCTAAATAAAAGGTAACTTTGGTAACTTTGGTAACCATCTCTAAAACCCTTGCAATCATTGGGTTTTAGAGAAATCAAAAAGGTAACCAAAAAGGTAACCCGAGTAACCAATTTGGTAACCTTAGAGTTTCCGTGTAGCGCGTTTGACTTTTGATTTAATAACTGTAGGTGTACTCGTTTTAGCTTTAGCTTTTTCTTCGGCTAATATTTCGTCTAAATCGAAAATATCGTCCTTCGGTTCATTTGCAAATTCCAAATCATCTGTCTCTGGAAGCTCTTCGCCGGGTAACTGTGTAGCAGCATTTCCAGTCATTAGACGTGCAATGTCAACCGCAGTTAGAGCATACACAGTACAGTCTAACGCTTCATTTCTAACACCAGGCTTACATACCCAACGGTATTTACCTTGCTGATATGATTCCCTAAATTCGGCGTTCATCTGATCAAAGAATATTACGTCAAATTGTGCGTCTAAATTGGACGAGACTACCCAGTCAGATTCTTTGTAATTCGATTGAATTTTCAACATCTGCTCACGTATAATGTCCTTTGCGTAATTAACATTTACGAATGTTAGCTGAACTCTACCTGAGCCATTTGCATATGCTTTGACAGGTACATCGCTGACTTTGTAAATTAGATCTTTAGATGAATTACAGTTACCTAAACCTTTGATCGGTCTAAGTCTTGGACTACGTAAGCAGAACGCATAAACGTCTTGCGTAAAATGCCCACCAGAGTCTATGCAGCTTATTTGTATGGGTAATACCCTTCCATCTCTAGTCGTGCATCTAAAGTCATTTAAATGATTTAATAAGTCAGTCCATACTTGTGATTGTCGAAGGTCACCTGTAATAATCTTGCGCTCAATAAAACAAATATGCTTACGAGATTTATCTGATCCAATAACGATAAGTTCAAATCGGTTATCCTGTGTATCGATTCCACAGGTAACAAACTGTACCCATTTCGGAATATGATCTTTATCGAAATATCGTCTGCATTGGACCATTTTATTTACGTCTATCGACTCATCAATACCTGGATAATAGACTTCTCCTAAGGATGTATTAACGAATGACATATAGCCACCTGGTCCAGAGCGTCTAGAAGCAAGCTCTTTTTCCCTTAAATATTTCCATGTATATCTCTCGGGAACTAATGTACCGGGCACATGGAAGCTTTTACAGACTCTGCCATACAAATCTTTTAACGGATTAGGATTCGCGTCAGGTGCATAAGCGTGTTTTAATTTGTACTGCAAGGTATATTCGTCATAGACTTTACCGCATTTGGGGCAAGTGTAAGTTGGATGATCTATGTCTGTGAAATCTATATCCTTGTAATCTACAGGCATATAGTGCCCACATTCACATACAGCACACCAACGATTTTGAGTCCCTAATTTGTAATGTTGCCAAATAGTACAATCTTCTGTAGTGGGCGTAGACGTAAGGATTGCCATGCTTCGTGTGTACGTCTCTTGTCTCTGCATGGCTAATGTTATTGGATCACCTTCTTTGTCGAGCACTGCAGGGTACCTACTTGTCTCATCACATAATAAATATTTACAGCTGAACGAACACAAATCTGAAGCACTTCTAGCACTACCTATAAGGATATTTTTACCTGCGGCTAATGAAATATTATTCGTGGAAGACGATTTATCGTAGTCAACTTGTGTACCTTTCTGTAATGAATCTAATTTTACCTGCGTCCGTAAGAAAGGTCTAACACGCACACGAGATAATTTCTCAGCTGTTTTATTTGAGTCCAAAATGATGAGTGTATTATCAGGATCGTAAGTGATGATATAATAAAGATAATTTAAGAAGGCTGTTGTCTTGCCAACTTGGGTAGGTGTTACCATCACGACTCGGCAATTATGCCGGTTATCACCCATAGCATCAGTGGGCTCTCTAAAGTATGGTCTATTGCGATAGCTAAATTTTTGCCCACGTGCAGCACCTTCGGTGAGCGTTACATTAGCTTCCGCAAATTCACTTACAGTCATTTGTTTAGGGTGTGCAAATAATTTGATTTTCATTGTGCCTCCATTTAACATACAATAACTAATTGTTGGATGTATCTAATAATTGACTCCTGCGAGCTTTCCCTGCGAAATAATTATCCGCATCAAAATCCGTAGTAGTACTCAAGTTTATTTCGATATTTGAAAGATCTTCCAATATGTTTTCCATATAGTTATGTAAAATATCAGTCTGCTGTTGATTTAAATGCAGTAACGCAGTTAACTGTTCGTCTGCATTTTTTATCTGTGCATATATCGACCCAACGGCTTTTTCAAATTCTGACATAGCAACTGCACGGTAACAAATGGACTCTTGCTTTTTCTCTAAGTCAAAAGCTTGATGTTCATTCTGTAACTGTAATCGGCGTAATTTTTCTTTCGCCATTGCATTTTTATAGTCAATAGTTGTCTCTACTAAGGCTATTTCTTTCTTTCTAGGCATAAAATCCTCACTTTGCAGTCTAAAACTGCTCGAAATAAGCATCGATGTGCTTAATAATATCTAATAATTAGATATTTAATATCAAATACTAATAGCTATATGTTTAATCACCATTACACAGGAGACACACCGATGAGCGGTTACACTGATACAATTTTCAGTCAGGGAATGGCTGCATTTTTTCACGAAAGTAAATCTGCCGTATTAGACAATAAGATGCGGTATGAACTTGTTTCAAAAAGTCGCGTACTTTATACTAAAGTTCCTTTAGCTCAAGCTATTATTAAAACATTTACTCGTGGTGTTATAGGTTCAGGGTTACATTTAGACCCTGCAGACGACGTATTTAGTTTGCTTTCATCTACATATTCTTTAGACGCTTCTAGGCAGCAAGATCTTTATCAACTTCAGCAGCAAGCATTTGAGACTATGTTACTGTCAGGTGAATGTTGGCTAATAAGACAGAAATCACCGAATGACGTTTACAGTTCATGGTACCTTGCTGAACCCGACCATGTATTTAATCCGCCTTTCATAGCGGCCAAAGCTGATGGAAATTATTACTACAAGAGTCATTTGCTAATCGATGGAATCGAATATTCAGCTAATGGTTTACCTTGGGCTATTCATTACTGTCCTAATCCTTACACTTCATCTATAACGAGCAAGAAATCTTGGGAACGCATTTTCTTTAACGACAAAGATGGACTACCAAATGTTATACAGTTAAAGCTTGTAGATCGTCCTGAGTATCCTCGTGGACTTCCAATTTTATCATCTTTGATTGAAACACTGTATGGACTATATGCTTATACACAAGCGCAAATTCAAATGGGCATCTTAGAGTCATGTCAGGCATTAGTCGTAAAGACGAACACTAACAAGTCATTAAACCCATTTGCCGCCATGTCTGAGCAAGATCTTTCTGCACCTTTGATTAAACCTGAATCAACTGATGAAGACAAATCAGAGTTCAGAATTACACCGCCAAATAATAGAGATATTCCAGGCTTATTGAATAAAGTCAACTATGTAGTCCCAGGACAGACTATACATCTTGCGCCAGATGAAAGCCTAGAATGTATTACACCTACGGGTCCAAGCAGTAACTTAATTGACTATTATAACCTCGTTTTAGAGCAATGTTGTGCAGCTCTAGGGATTCCTAAGCCTTGCTTGAATGGCGTATATGATGCGTCATTTAGCGCTTCTAAAGCTTCTATTGCACAGTGGAATTTTACTATATCAAAATATCGTAAAGCATTTGTAGAGCAGCTTTTAAAGCCTCTATATCGTGTTTATCTGTATGAGTCAGGCAATGATTTAAAAGACAGTTTTAAACAATCTATTTCATCTGAATGGCTTTCAATCGACCCACCTCTCGTAGTCGATGAAGTCAGAGAAATGAATTTACTACGAAATGCGTATGATCTCGGTTTAGTTACAAGAGACGAGATCTCACATCAGTTATTCGGGCATTCAGCACACGAAGACGAGCGTCGGACTGAATTTACGCAACTGAAATAATATTAGCCTCGATATCTAATGGTGCTACAGTACATAGTACAAAGATAAGAATAGAAAAACTATATACTGTAAAATAAGTAAAACTAAAGCCCTCTGGATTATTTCTAGAGGGCTTTTTATTTGTGCTGTATAATTTACCTATCACGGTAACAAAGATGCGATATGGGCAACTGAGATAGCTTTAGCCCGTAAATCTTCGAGGTATCGTAATAATACTGTAGTCATAGGTGCGCTTGATTCGTAGATCTCTATGCTGCAAATCGAATTTATCTTGTCTACAATGTCCGAGGTTAAATTTGAAGCTTCAGATTTCAGTACTGATTCTGTTTTATAGACTACAACTTCTATTTCTTTCGTTGGCTCATGGTTCGCTTCAACAGGTGCTTCTGCAGGTGCGTCAGTAGGCATTTCTTCAACAGCTTTTGTATCCTCTAATAGAAAACCTTTACGACACAGATTATTGAACAACCGTTTTAAATATTTGTCCTTTGTCTCGGCCTCTCTACGAACGAATATCTCAGGTTTAGTATGAAGTCGAATCAACTTCAAATATGGTTTAGAATCCTTCAATAAGTCATCAAGACTAAATACTACGTTACCCAATGCAACTTGCTTCATAATGCACCTCTTAGTGTTTGTGGGTTAAGAATGTAATATGCTCTGCGATAATACTTTGACGGTATCTTATTTCACCTTTGACCTCGTATTTGTACGTATCTAAACGACCCTCTACGCAACAAAGATCGCCTTTGTGTAAATACTCAAGGCACAAAGTAGCTTGTCTTCCAAAGGCAACTACAGCATGATATTGTGCCTCTTCAACACCGTCTCTAATAGTTGTATTACGCAAGGTGAATTTCGTTACGTTGTCATTCACCGACTTAGGATCTCTACAAAGACGTCCTATAATGATTGTCTTGTTCATACTAAATTCCTTTACAGTTGTCGAAATCGGATTCTGTAAAACCGAACTCACTTATTAAAACCGATTTAACTTTATTAAAATTGACCCCAACGGATTCACCATTATTTAAATTTGACATAACAATTATAGTTATGCCAAATAGAGGTGCAGGTACTAAACCGAACAAATAAGCACGTGCCCAATAGTCATTAGGTTTGCTGTCGAATAATCCTTCATCATCAACTACACAGTCAATCGTTTTATGCGTAGTCGAATCATAATGTAATTCTACATAATCTATCACACGGCAGTTAATAGTCGCATAATAGGTCTGTAGTTCTTTACCTTTAGGTACGTCAATGAAACGTGGTTTATCTTTAAACGAAATTGGAATCACTAATGCTTTCATAACACTTTCCTTTATGCTTCATGATTGGCCCATCCAATCATTTGTAGTTTATCTAAACAAATGTTTAGGTCTTGTAAATGGAAATTTAGAATTTTGTGCATTTTTTATCTTGACTTTTCACTAAGATTCTGCTAAGCTAAATCGATTTAAGTGAATCGATAGTCGGTTCACATTAACCTTTAAAGGATTAGCAGATGAAAGTAACAATCAATCACTTTGCGTATGGCCAAGAGTTAGCTATTGGAAGTGTCTCAAAAGAGATATGGGATTACATACAAGACAAGTATGAAGGTGACGTAGCGCGTTACATGGACGATCTTTGTGAGAATGGTAAGATACCTGAAGAATTTATGTTAGCTGATAGTATGTGCAGTATGTACAATAATGATGATCTATTTCATGCAACTGCAGGTGCACTCAGCGCGGGACGTATTGAAGTTGATAATGATAAACGTGAGACGATCTATGAATGCGACTGTAGAAATCTCGAGGACTTTGAGAAATCAGGCATAATGCTTGACATTACTAATAAGATCATAGATCCTTCTGTCCGTTATATTTCAGTATTTTCAAGCGTAGAGAAAGGACTATTTCTTACAGGTCAGTTTGAACTTGAAGGTGAATTTGATCCTAAGAAATTAGTCATATTTGGTACAGTTGTAGAGTATAACGGCGAGAATACAGATGTTTTAGTCATGGGCTTCGAATACGCAGGTAAGAAAATCGAGTGCGACTTTGACTGTACAGACGGTAAAAGTTTAGACGTTGACATTATAGACACTAAAGCTGACGAAGAATAAGCATAAATATGCTTGACATCGTAATCACAAAACTTACATAAGTCTACTGCGGAACAAGTTGTTCCGCAGTTTTTGTTTTTGGTGGAGACCTTCATGTTAACTGACTATCTCGACAAAATCGTCTGTGACGATTGTTTAAACGTCTTAAAAAAATTGCCGGATGAGACCATTGATCTCGTTGTAACTTCCCCACCGTATAACCTTAAAAACTCTACAGGAAACGGAATGAAAGACGGTCGAGGTGGTAAATGGGCGAATGCTGCACTCATAGACGGGTACGATGAGTATGATGATTGTATGCCAAACAAAGAATATGCAGAGTGGCAACACAAAGTACTTATGGAACTTGTTCGTGTAATTAAACCCGACGGAGCCATTTTTTATAACCATAAATGGCGTGTGCAAGCAGGGGTAATGCAAGATCGTAGTGATATTGTGTATGACGTTCCACTTAGGCAAATCATTATATGGCGAAGGAGTGGTGGTATTAACTTTAATCCAGGATATTTTCTGCCGACTTATGAGGTTATATATTTAATTGCAAAAAAGAAGTTTAAATTGGCACCTAAAGCGAATAGATGGGGTGATGTTTGGGATATAAAACAAGAATCACGGAATGACCACCCTGCACCTTTCCCCGTTGAACTTATTGATAGGATTATATCGTCCACAACAGCCAATATAATCTTGGATCCATTTATGGGATCAGGCACTACAGCTGTAGTGGCGGCGGGTTTAGGTCGACATTTTATTGGTATCGAAAAATCGCAAAAATATGTAAATGCGTCTTTGGAGCGTATTGAGAAAAATAAAATTTCACCCGAAATAGTGCCATTTCATCAGCGCGGTCTTTTTGACTAACATTATCTAATTAGGAGATTAAATTATGTCTACCCATCTTGAACCATTTTCTAAGGAAGAACTTATAGCAAAGTTTAAAGAGATCCGATCATGTGGTTGGATCGAAAATTATCGCGGCAAAAATGATGGGGCTGTCGGTAATATTCTTGAAGATCTTCTTGGGATTCAAGAAAATAACTTACCTATTCCAAATGCTGCTGAATGGGAACTTAAAGCACAAAGAGCTACAACCTCATCATTGCTAACACTTTTTCATTTCGAACCATCGCCAACTGCGTTAAAAGTCGTTAGTAACATTCTTTTGCCGAAATATGGATGGGAACACCAAGAAGCGGGAATTAAATATCCTATTAACGAGAAATCTTTTAGGGCTACATTAAATGCTGAAACGTTTACAGATCGCGGGTTTTCAGTGAATGTAAATGATGCTATGCAAAAAGTAGAAATTATCTTTGACAGTACGAAAACAAGCATTCGTCATGCAGATTGGCTAAATAACATAAAATCCAATGTTGGGCATTTAAATAATTTCGATGTTGTGCCTTATTGGGGATTTTATGATTTATTCCATAAAGCGGGTACGAAACTTAAAAATTGCTTTTATGTTAGGGCAGACGTAAAGAAAACAGGTGGTAAAGAATACTTTTTGTATAATTATGTTTTAAAATTATCCACATTCAGTCTCGAAAAGTTTATAGACGCTATTCGTAATGGTTTAGTTTATATTGATTTTGACGCTCGAACAGGTCATAATCACGGAACGAAATTTCGTTTGAGATATAACACTATCCCAGATTTGTATGAAAATGCAGAAGTAATTATAAACTAATAAAGCGCTATCATATGATAGCGCTTTTATTTCACTTATTCAGATTTAAAATTTAGCAATTCCTCGAACTGTGAATTGAATGCCATGTCAGGTGTCCAAATTTTGCCGTCTTTGACTATTTCGGCAGACCCAACTTTAATAGTCCATCCGTCAGGTGCCAATAAAGTTTTATTAGCGGTGTCTCGCATTGTGTCAGACACTTGTTGGATTGTGTCGTAGTCGCCTTCATCGACTTCGAAAAATATCGCATCATGTATAGTGCAAATAATCTTTGCTTTGAGTGAACCTTCTTTGATTGCTTTCGTGAGCTGATGAACTAAAACTCGCAAGATCATTCCACCGCCTGATTGGAAAGGCCAGTTGATAATTGTAGTCGTATTATTATCGACAACACTGTCAGCGCCTTTACAAAGGAATCCATCGGGCAAACTGAACGATCTGCAACGAGCAATAGCGGGTTTTAAATTCCCTTTGTAAAGCGTCGATCTATGTAAGATTCGACTTACTTGCTCCACGTATCCTTCGGCTTTCACTAATGGAATCCCTAATCGCTGTGCTAATTTCTTTGCGCCCATTCCGTATGAAAGTCCAAGGATTAGACTTTTGATTGACGAACGGACCGCATGATATTTCTCTTTGAGCTCTGACTTTGAAAGATTGCTCCAATCATCATCTGGGACTAAGTGCATCTTATTTGCGAATGCAAGGTAAATGTCTTTGGAGTTGTAGATTTCGTTATACGCAGCATCTTTACAAATACATGCTTGAATAAACGTCTCTTCTGATCCGTAATCCAATTCTACGAGCCATTTTCCAGGTTTGGGATTCATAAGTCCATATAGTGATTTATGCCAACCGAAAATAAAACGCTTAGTCGAAGGCGCACAGCGGCTTGTGATAGTCCCATAAGGATTCAATGACGAATACCAAATATTCCCGTCTATAATGTAATTAAATGGGTTGTCTTCGCTACGAGATACACCTGAGAGTTTACGGATCAGTTTGTTCAGCTGTCGATAGTCTTCACCGAAGCATTCTTTGTGACCGAAATATTCTTTAAGAATATCATCGCTCATTGAAAGACGTCCTGAGCTTGATCTTGGATATTCCCTGATTCCAAATTCAGAAATATTCTGCACAAGATATGATTGCAACGTAGCAATGTCTTCGTGTAACAAATTGTCTTTACCGACTTTAAACGTTCCAGGATATTTAGCATTAAAGTCAGATTTTAGTTTTTCACGATAGGCAGGTGCATTCTTTTTTACGATTTCAACTCGATTTAAATCAAGTGGAATTCCGTAGTCTGCAATCTCACCAAATTCGTTTACGTACTGCATTTGTTTGATTAAACATTTAACTGCATCGATAGGTGTTATGTTATCAAATCGTCCTGGACGTAATGGACAGAAGCTGCCTTTAAGTGCTCTAAAGTATTCGTTAAACAAATGCTTGAATAGCGGAATAAGGAACTGTGTGTCTGACGCACAGTAATCCATTATCTGTTGTTCGTAACCTTCGGTAGTGTCATCGATACAAAGCTTACGCATAGCTTCTTTGTGTCGTGTGTCGATTAGTGCTAATCCGTATTTATGACATAAACCCGCGTATGACAGTGCGTCCATTTTCGCTTTCTTAACTTTAGTGGCTTCTTCGATTTTTTCAGCGTCGGTTTCAAATACTACTTGTTTCATTTTAGCCCGTGCAGACGACTTACAAAATGTATTCTGTAGCATCTTTGCGAGATGGTACGTACAAATGAAGTAGCATTTGGAATTATCTGTGCCTAAGAATTTGAGCGCCCTACGTTCGGCTAAGTCAAACGCGTGGCACACGAGAATAGGATTCTCAATCCCATAGAAGGCTTTGAGTTCATCTATAATGTCGCCTGTATAATTCACTGTCCACTTCTCAAACGTCTTTCCAGAGGCATCTGTAGCACATAGGCAGTGCACTTTATCGATCTTTCCCTGTGCAGTTGTATGATATTCAGTATCGATAGCGATTAGACGTGATAAAATTTCTTGTGCTTCCTGTTTCATAGTGTCCTCCATTTTTGTGTTATATGCGATTTGATATTAATGGACGAGCTTAAGCTCGTCCTAGTCATTTAAAATACGTCCTCGGTAGCAGCAACTGTAACAGCTGATTGAGATTTAATCTTGATACCGACTTTAGTAGAAGCTACAGCTTTAACAGGTTTACCGCTGATCTTAACAACTTTCCAACGGAAGTCGTATTTCTTTTCGAGGTAATTACGAACTGACTCGAGGTTTACGTCTTTATAAATCTTAACGCCAGTTTCGGGATCTGTTTCCTCACATCCTGCTAAACATTTCGTACGGAATTCTTTTTGTGAGACTCTATTCGTAATGTCTGTAGTGATCTCGAAGAAGCTATCAACGAATTCTTCAATTACATTGATCTCATCGAGTTCAATCGCAGAAAGTTCATCAAGCGCTTCGTGAGCATCGATATTGGAATCTCGTGGGCAACGTTTAATGTAATGTTCTTTACATGAGGCAAGAAAACAATCAAATTCAGCATCCAACTGTGTTTGGAATGTTGCAGATCCGATTAACTGTCCCGCGTCGTCCATCAAACCATATTGTTTCATTTCGCTATCATCCAATGAGAATGGAAGTACTATACAGCGTGAGCTTTGTGAGCGATCAGTCATATCGACTTTAGGTAATTCATTTGAGCAAGTAAGGCATTTCAAATAAATCTCGCCGTAAGTGGCGTCTTTGCCTTTACCTTCGATACGAACATTGTCGCCGCCAGTTGCATTGTGTTTAAATTCGCTCATTCCGCCTCGTAGATTCTTTGCGTCTGAATAAACGAGTAAATGTTTGTTTAATAACTCGCTGTTGAAATTTGATTTACCTGTGTCCTTGGAAGCCGCTAAACAGATATCTTTGCGGGCGAGTTTATTAAATCCTCGAATGAATGACTTACACAGACAAGATTTACCTGTACCACCATTGCCGTATAACCACATTTCTTGACGTGAATTATTTTGTCCTACAGCAACAGCATATGTCCATGCCTTGAAGATCGATACGTACTCAGGTTTGTGAAGTCGTTGGAGCAAGAATTCGTCCCAAAGTTTGGAAGACTTGCCTGAGTATTTCTTATCAAGTGCCTTTAAATCTATGTAAGCAATCGCAGGTTTGTTTGGATCATTCGTTAGATTCGCAGGTGGATCAATTAAGTGATTCCCGTTTGTACGAAATTCAGCTTCATAGCTAAAGAATCCTTGATAGAGTTTATCAGATGAACCACTCGGAACAACTAAACGATCCCATGCGTAATCACTTCCACGTTTAAATGCTCTGATCTTTAAGAATTGCCAAGCAGTTGCTGGAACTCGTTTCAGTGCTTCATCGAAGTCAACCTTTGCATTGTTAATTGACTGTACTAATGCTTTTAAGATTTGCTCTGGGCGGTTGCTTAAATGTTTGTAATAGGCTTCCCGAAGTGTTTTAACTTCTGATTTATCAGAGGCCGTTGCGGAAGAGAGATACGCAGTGTAAGTATCAACCTCAGGATCTTTAACGTAAAACTTTGAAGTATCGCCTTCAACGAATTTAAGATCCGCCCAAATTGAATCATCGAGTTCAGTGAGATCAGACTCAGCATCAAGTTTGGATTCCAATAAAGGTAAGTCCAAGAAAACAACTTCGCCTTGGGCTTCATTTGATTTATTTCTTGCAGCTGAACGAATCAAATCGGCGAGCTGCCCAACTGTAATATCGAGACTTACGCTTTCAAGTAAAACACTGATTACATTATCGTCAGTTTTCTTGCCATTTAGATAATAAGTTACAGCGATAAGATCTTTATCAAGTTTCCAATCGAGCTTCGGAAGTGCAGTTTTAACGTCGTTTAATGTTGTAGCCATAATTTCTTTCTCCATTTAATTTAGTTTTACGAATTGAATTAGATATAGAATAGTGATTAGCGAATTTCGTTATAGATACCCGTAATGATTGAATCATTACTGAGAAGCATTTCGATTATGTAACCAAGTGTAATATTTCGGTGATAACGTTTTACGTACTCATCTCGAATGCGATTTAAATCACTGTGAATCTCTTTACGAATACTAACGCATTTCTGATCGGTGTACCATTGTTCTTGTTTGTTTGATCTCATAACATCCTCCTTTGTAGTCAATGCACTTTCATTTGTATTGATATTGAAGTTTTTTAAAAAGTTTATA
>Ga0247611_10001870_pt1 | contig 36112 bp, 30 predicted proteins | sample 177DNAGHGhighgp2_FD_192422 | JGI IMG/M metagenome (GOLD analysis project Ga0247611, IMG submission 192422) | Sheep rumen microbial communities from Palmerston North, Manawatu-Wanganui, New Zealand - 1770 DNA GHGhigh gp2 | ecosystem: Host-associated > Mammals > Digestive system > Stomach > Rumen... | reverse complement strand
TGGGAAAGAGCAGAAAACGGCGGAAGAAAGAGTTTTAGATTTGATGAGCTAGATGAGGGTTTTCTCTTTGAAAGTCCTGACGGCGCTCTTGTGCCTTATTTAAAGCTTCTTCAAAGGGATATCGAGGGAAGGGATTGACCTTAAACCCGCATTTTTAGATAATGTGCTTGCATTTACTGCGCAAATTGGGTAGAATACTATATGTTTTACTTTTTTAATAAATGAAAATAAGCAAAAAAGTGTAAGATTGGAGAAAAAATGATAAATAAAAGATTTGTACTTACATTAGTTACAGGAATACTTTCGGCTACCGTGCTTTCATCATGCGGTAAAATTACATCTACAGATTCTACAAGCGTTACCAGTACTGTTGCAGCAGAAGTTACTACTACAAGTGCTGATGCTAGCGCACCTGCAAGTGAACCTGATGTAACTGTAGATATGTCATCTATCGTTTCATCACTTAATGAGAATACTACTGAATCAACTGTTTATTCGGATGATTATAGAGATGTATTCTCTAAGGAGACAAAGGAATTTGTAAGTGCAATGGGACATGGCACTGCAAAGATAGAGCATCTTGTGCTTGAAAAGGAACTCTCTACTGAGATTATTGATGCAATCGGCAAGGTAAATGCCGGTGCAACAGAAAAAACTAATTCAATGCTTGAGCAGTTTGATGCTTTGGGCACTGATGAAACAATGAACTATGTAGAAGAGATGACGGTCAATAGAGCAGATGATAAAATTATCAGTATTTTCATCCAGGAATATATCTATTCTGGTGATGATGTGATGATGGGACTTTCTGCTATCAATATCGATCCTAAGACCGGTGAATTCTTTGATTCAAATGATATTATAAGCAGTGATGAAATAATTGGAGTAATAGTTAAAGAGCTTGTTGAACAAAATCATGATATTTCAAATTTCTTAACATATAGAGAAAATGATGAAGGACCTACAGTTCAGGAGAAAATCGAAGCAGCTGTTAAAGCTGGCAATCTTCAGGTTTCGCTTACTTCTGGTGCTGCTATAATTTATATCGACGAGAATTTCTTAGGTACTCATAACTATGGAAATTATCAGATAGATTTACCATATTCTGAGTATTCAGAACTTTTGAACGAAAGATTTTTCAAGTAAAAGGCGTTAAAATTACTGTCTTGACGAAAGCCACGAAATGTCTTATAATTAAGTATTGTGTTAAATGCAGCCATTTAAACATAAAAAATTTTTATTGAATTTGAAAGGATGAAAGATGAGTAAGAGATTATTGCATACGCCTGATGGCGTGATGGATATTTATAATGGACAGTGTGAAAGGAAGCATGTATTAGTAACTAAGATCCTCCACCAGATTCATCTCCATTCTTTTAAAGATATACAAACTCCTGTATTTGAATATTTCGATGTATTTAATCAGGGCAATCAGTCACTTTCTTCAAGGGAGATGTACAAGTTCATTGACAGAGACGGCGATACAATGGTATTAAGACCCGATATCACGCCTTCTATCGCAAGAGCCTTTGTTAAATATTTTTCAGAGGAAAAGCTTCCTGTAAGATTTTCTTACAAGGGAAATACTTATATCAATCATAAGAATTACCAGGGAAAGCTCAAGGAGCAGACTCAGATAGGTGCAGAGCTTATCAATGATGATTCAGTTTTTGCTGATGCAGAAATGATCATTCTTACAGTTGAGTGCCTTAAGGCAGCAGGCCTTTCTGATTTCCAGGTAGAGCTTGGACATGCAGGCTTTTTCTCAGGCCTTATTAAAGAGGCAGCATTTGATGAGGATACAGTAATCGAATTAAAGAGCCTTATCGAGAATAAGAATTATTTCGGTATTGAAGAGCTCTTATCTGATAAGCAGGTATCAAATGAGCTTAAGAAGGTATTTGTAAAGCTTCCTGAAATGTTCGGACAGGCTCAGACAATTTACGATGCTCTTGCAGTTGTTCATAATGAAGAGTCGAGGGCAGCTCTTGAAAGAATTGAAAAGATATATGATATTTTAAGACTTACAGGAAATGATGCTTATGTTTCTTTCGATTTAGGAATGCTCTCAAGCTATGATTATTATACAGGCATCATTTTTAAGGCATATACATATGGTACCGGTGATGCTGTTATTACCGGCGGACGTTATGACAACATGATAAGCAAGTTCGGAAAGAATGCACCTGCTATTGGCCTTGCAGTTATGGCAGACGAGCTTCTTTCAGCACTTAACAGACAGAAAATCAAATATGATTTAAAGGATGACGACATCCTTATTCTCTATTCAGAAGAAAGAATTAGCGAAGCAATTGCAAAGGCTAATGAACTTAGAAATTCAGGAAGCTGCGTAAATCTTCTTGAGACTTCACATCCAGAGCTTAGCGGAATTGATTTTTCAAAGCAAAAGGCTCATATTGATGTAGTTCATGGCGCTGATGAAGCAGATGAGAAGCTTATGGCATATGCTAAGAGAGCTGAAGCATCTGACGTTTATGTTTTTGTTTAAATCTTTAGATGATAGGAGAAAATAATGAGATATATTACTTTTGCTCTTGCAAAGGGCAGACTTGCAAATAAAGCAATGGAAATGCTTTCAAATATCGGTATTGATTGCGAGGAAATGAAGGATCCGGATTCAAGAAAGCTCATCTTTACAAATGAGGAGCTAAAGATGAAGTTCTTCCTTGCAAAGGCACCGGATGTTCCAACTTATGTTGAGTATGGAGCTGCTGATATAGGTATTGTCGGAAGAGATACTATCCTTGAAGAAGGCAGAAAGATCTATGAAGTGCTTGACCTTAATATGGGAAAGTGCAGAATGTGCGTAGCTGGTCCTAAGGAAGCAGCCGAGCTTTTAAAGCACGGTGAGAGAATCAGAGTTGCTACTAAGTATCCTAATATTGCAAAGGATTACTTTTTCAATAAAAAGCATCAGACCGTAGAAATCATCAAGCTTAATGGTTCTATTGAGCTTGCACCGATTGTTGGGCTTTCAGAGGTGATCGTAGACATCGTTGAAACAGGTACAACTCTTCGTGAGAATGGCCTTGATGTGCTTGAGGAGGTTTGTCCTCTTTCAGCTAGAATGGTAGTAAATGAAGTTAGCATGAAGATGGAGCAGGAAAGAATTGCTAAGGTAATCAATGGCCTTAAAGGTCTTCTTGCTAATGATAATAAATAATTTAATAGTAATGTTTAAATTGTTCAAATTAATTTTGATAAGATTAGAAGAGTTGATTTGTATGTAAATAGATTGTATAAGCTGATTTCTGCCAGGGATAGATTATCTGATAGAATATCTAATAGAATATCTGGCTTAAGAATTATAAATCGGATTATCGATTTTGGTAGATAATTTGCTTTAGGAGGATATTATGAGAAAGGTCAAGTTAACGGCACAGACAAAGAAGAATATCTTACAGGACCTCTTAAAGAGAAGTCCGAACCAGTATCCAGAGTATGAGGCTACTGTTAAGGAAATTCTTGATAATGTTAGAACAAATGGCGATAAGGCGGTATTTGATTACACAAAGAAGTTTGATAAGGCTGATATAAATGCAGGTAACGTAAAGGTTACAGATGCAGAAATTGAAGAGGCTTATAAGAAGGTAGATCCAAAGGTTGTTGAAGTAATAAAGGTTGCAATTAAGAATGTTACTGCTTATCACGAGCTTCAGAAGAAGACAAGCTGGATCACTACAGAGGATAATGGTGTTATTTTAGGTCAGAAGGTTACACCTATCGGCGTTGCTGGTATTTATGTACCAGGCGGAAAGGCTGCTTATCCTTCTAGCGTTGTTATGAATATTGTTCCTGCAAAGGTTGCAGGAGTTAAAAAGATAATCATGTGTACTCCTTGTAATGCTGAGGGCGTAGTTTATGAGGGAACTCTTGTAGCTGCTCACGAGGCTGGAGTTGATGAGATCTATAAGGTCGGTGGAGCTCAGGCTATTGGTGCCATGGCTTTTGGTACAGAGTCTATTCCTAAGGCTGATAAGATTGCAGGTCCTGGTAATATTTATGTAGCTCTTGCAAAGAAGGCTGTATTTGGTTATGTAAGCATTGATTCTATTGCTGGCCCATCAGAGGTTATGTGTCTTGCTGATGAAAGTGCAAATCCACGCTACGTTGCTGCAGATCTTCTTTCACAGGCAGAGCATGATCAGCTTGCTTCATGCATACTTGTTACAACTTCAGAAGAGCTTGCTGATAAGGTAAATGAAGAGATTGAAGGCTTCTTAAAGGTTCTTGAAAGAAGAGAGATCATTCAGAAGTCTATTGATAATTACGGCTATATTTTAGTTGCTGATAATATGGATGAAGGTATTGATGCAGTTAATGACATTGCACCAGAACACCTTGAACTTGCAACTAAGAATCCTTTTGAGACAATGACAAAGATAAAGAATGCCGGTGCTATGTTCCTAGGCGAATATGCTAGTGAGCCTCTTGGTGATTACCTTGCAGGTCCTAACCATGTTCTTCCTACAAATGGAACAGCCAAGTTCTTCTCACCACTTTCAGTTGATGATTTTGTTAAGAAGAGCAGCATTATTTACTATTCAAAGGAAGCACTTTTAGCTACTGCTGACGATGTAATTACCTTCGCAAATGCAGAGGGGCTTACAGCACACGCAAATGCAATAAGAGTAAGAAAAGAAGACAATCAGTAATCCTTTAGGATTATTATATGTTTTTAGGAGATGTGGTATTATCTTTTATTAGCTGAGGTGAAAAATGAGTGAGAGAATAGCTACAGTTACAAGAACTACTAAGGAAACTGACATTACGGTTACCATTAATCTTGATGGAAGCGGAAAGGCAAATATTGATACCGGCATCGGTTTCTTTGATCATATGCTGAATGCTTTTGCAAGACATGGACTTTTTGATCTCGATGTTAAAATAAAGGGAGATCTTGAAATCGATCCTCATCATAGCGTTGAGGATTGCGGTATTGTATTAGGTCAGGCAATAAAAGAGGCAGTTGGTGATAAGGCCGGAATCAAACGTTATGGAAGCTTTGTACTTCCAATGGATGAAGCTCTTATTTTTTGTGGTATAGACCTCTGTGACAGACCTTATCTTGGGTTTGATGAGCATTATACAAATGAGCGCTGCGGCAGCTTTGATAATTGTCTTACCAAGGAGTTTTTCTATGCTGTTTCTTATTCAGCAGCAATGAATCTCCATATCAAAGAGCTTTCAGGTGAAAATGATCATCATATCATTGAGGCTACCTTCAAGGCCTTTTCTAAGGCTCTTGATGAGGCTACCACCATCGATCCACGTATTGAAGGTGCTCTTACTACTAAGGGCAAGCTGTAATTTTGATTTAGTTAAAAAAATAAGTTTTTAGGGAGAGATTATGAAGCTTTTTCCAGCTATTGATATAAGAGGCGGTAAGTGCGTCAGACTTCGCCAGGGCGTTTTTGAAGATCAGAAGGTCTATGCTGATGATCCATATACCATTGCCGAGGAATTTGAAAAGGCAGGTGCTAAGTTCATTCACGTTGTTGATCTTGACGGTGCACTTGAAGGCAGAGGCGTTAATGAGGCTGCCATTGAGGAAATAGGAAAGCATGTTTCTATTCCTTTTGAAATAGGCGGAGGTGTCAGAAGCCTTCAGGATATTGAAAGAAAGTTAGGCCTTGGAGCAGCAAGGATAATTATCGGTACAAAGGCAGTTCAGGAGCCTTCATTTGTTAAAAAGGCGATTGAGACCTTTGGTGCAGACAAGATAGTTGTTGGGATCGATGCTAAGAACGGTCTTGTAGCCACAAGAGGCTGGGAGGATGTTTCAGATCTTACAGCTGCTGATTTTTCTATTTTTATGAAGGAGCTTGGAGTTAAGACCATCATTTATACTGACATTTCAAAGGATGGAATGCTTTCAGGTCCTAATATCCATAAGACAGTTGAATTAAAGGCTAAGACAGGCATTGACATAATTGCTTCAGGCGGTGTATCTGGAATGAATGATCTTGAAGCCTTAAATGAAGCCGGCGTATTCGGAGTAATTATTGGCAAGGCAATTTATGAAAAGCGCATTGATGTTGCCGCGGCCGTTAAAAAATATGAAGTTTAAAAATTGGTGCAGGAGGAAATGAGTATGGAAAAGAAAAAGATAATTTGCTATTTTAATGCAGAAAACGAGGCTTTTGACAGCGTAGTTAACCATGCGAAGAATTTTGAAACAAGAGGAGCAGATGAGCTTTATCTCTACAATTATTCAAAATTAGAAAATGAATCAGATTATTTCCTTCATGCATGCAGGGAAGTAACTAGAAATGTAGATATTCCAGTTACAGTTGGTGTTCATGTAAGAAAGCTTGAGGAAATTAAGAAGGCCTTCTATACAGGAGCAAAGCATGTCATTATTTCTCTTGACCATCTTCTTGATGGAACTCCATATGACGGCGATGATGAGCTATCAAAGGAAAAGAGAGAAAAAGCATTAGATCTTATTAAGCAGGGCGTTGAGCGTTTTGGTAAGGATGCCATTTTAGTTGAGTATAATGCCGTAAATGAAGAGAAAAATGACAGAGTGCTTAAGATCGATACCTTAAGTGAAGAACTTAAGAATATCGGTGTTTATAGACTTATGCTTAAGCATGTATATATTTCAGGCGGCGTAAAGGAAAAGATCGCTGCATCTAAGCTTCCTGTTATCATTAGAGATTCCCTTATGAGAAACGACATGGAAACTCTTATTAGCATGGATAATGTCGAGGGTGTTGCTACTAACTTCTATGAAGGCAAGGACATCATGGCAGTAAAGAGAAATCTTAAGGAAAATGGAATTAATGTTGATCTTTTTGCTTTTGATTCAAATATAAGCTTTAAGGATCTTAAGACTGATGACAAGGGCCTTGTTCCTGTTGTTGTTCAGGATTATAAGAATAAAGAAGTTCTCATGGTTGCTTATATGAATGAGGAAGCTTTCAATAAGACCTTAGAGTGCGGCATGATGACTTATTATTCAAGAAGCAGACAGGAGCTCTGGCTTAAGGGAGATACAAGTGGTCATTTCCAGTATGTCAAGGAGCTTAGAATTGACTGCGACAATGATACTATTCTTGCTAAGGTCGAGCAGATCGGTGCTGCCTGCCATACAGGAAACCGTTCATGCTTTTATAGAACTTTCCTTAAGAAGGAATATAGCGAGACAGATGCTTCTACAGTTCTTAAGACAGAATATGACACCATTGCAGATAGAAAGGTGAATCCAAAGGAAGGCTCTTATACAAACTATCTCTTTGATAAGGGAATTGATAAGATCCTTAAGAAGGTCGGTGAGGAAGCTACAGAAATCATCATCGCATCAAAGAATCCGGATAAGGAAGAAATCAAGTATGAGATTGCTGATTTCATGTACCACCTTATGGTTCTCATGGTTCAAAGAGGAATTACCTGGGATGATGTAATGGAAGAACTCTATAATAGAGAGAAGAAGCAGTAATGATCATATTTTACTTTTAATCATATTTGTGATTATCATATTTGTGGTTATCATATTTGTGGTTATCATATTTGTGATTATCATATTTGTGATTATCATATTTGTGGTTTATTATATTTAAGTCTTTTGGATAAAAAATAAGAAAATTTTGCGTTTTTTAGAAAAAAGTACTTGCATTTTCGTGAAAATGTGTTATAATTTTATGCGGTTTTGTGCGTGGGAAAATTATGCCCATCGCTTCAAAATACAATAATAAACACACAGGAGAGTGAGTTTGGTGCCGTTTCGGTAACGGTTTTCAAAAGTTCGTGCTGCCTGTGGAAGAAAAACCAAATGGAGGATTTATCATGAGTGTTATTACAATGAAGCAGTTACTTGAAGCTGGTGTACATTTCGGACATCAGACAAGAAGATGGAACCCTAAGATGAAGCAGTACATCTACAACGACAGAGGTGGAATTCATATCATCGACCTTCAGAAGTCAGTTGTTAAGTTAGATGAGGCTTATGCAGCAATGAGAAACATTGCTGCAAATGGTGGTCAGATTCTTTTCGTTGGTACAAAGAAGCAGGCTCAGGATGCTATCAAGACAGAGGCAGAGCGTTGCGGAATGTATTACGTAAACGAGCGTTGGCTTGGTGGTATGCTTACAAACTTCAAGACAATCGAGACAAGAATTGCTAGACTTAAGGAAATCGAGAAGATGTCTGAGGATGGAACTTTCGAAGTTCTTCCAAAGAAGGAAGTTATCAATATCAAGAAGGAATGGGACAAGCTTGAGAAGAATATCGGTGGTATCAAGAATATGAAGAGTATCCCTGATGCAATCTTCATCGTTGATCCTAAGAAGGAAAGAATCTGCGTTAAGGAAGCACACGCTCTTAACATCCCTCTTATCGGTATCGTAGATACAAACTGTGATCCAGAAGAGCTTGATTATGTTATCCCAGGTAATGATGATGCTATCCGTGCAGTTAAGCTTATCGTTTCTAAGATGGCAGACGCTGTTATCGAGGCAAATCAGGGCGTTTCTGATGCAGAGGCAGAGCAGCCAGTTGAGGCAGCTGAGGCTACAGACGTTGAGGACGCTGTTGATGCTCAGTAATCAGCCGGTTTCTGAGGCAGTACTTAATTTTTAGAGTATATGGTGCTTCAGCCTAACCTTGTTAAGCTGAAGCACGTTTTTTTAGAGAAAATAATAAAATGATATCAAGGAGGATATAAAATGGCTACAGCAGCAGAAGTAAAGCAGTTAAGAGATATGACAGGTGCTGGAATGATGGATTGTAAGAAGGCACTTGATGCAACAAATGGTAATATGGACGAGGCAGTTGAGTTCCTTAGAAAGAAGGGTCTTGCAGCTTCTCAGAAGAAGGCTGGAAGAATCGCAGCAGAGGGTGCTTGCGTAGCATTCGAAGCAGCTGATGGTAAGAGAGCAGCTATCGTTGAAATCAACTCAGAGACAGACTTCGTTGCAAGAAACGAGAAGTTCCTTAACTATGCTAATGCAGTTGCTAAGCAGGCAGCTGAGAGCAATGCAGCAGATCTTGATGCATTCTTCAAGGAGACATGGGCTCTTGATCCTCAGTTCACCGTTGAGCAGCAGCTTTCACAGATGATCTCAGTTATCGGTGAGAACATGCACATCAGAAGATTCGAGAGATATACAACAGAGACAGGTTATGTTCATACATATATTCATACAGCTGGCCGTGTAGGTGTTATCGTTGAGCTTGAGACAAGCGTTATCAATGATCAGGTTAAGGAGTGCGCTCATTCAGTAGCTCTTCAGATCGCAGCTTTAAAGCCAAAGTATCTTGATGAGAATTCAATCCCAGAGGATTATAAGAAGCATGAGGAAGAAATCGCTCTTGAGCAGATCAAGAATGATCCTAAGATGGCTAATAAGCCAGAGAATATCCTTGCTAATATCATCAAGGGTAAGCTTAAGGCAGAATTCAAGGAGATTTGTCTTGTAGATCAGCCATTCGTTAAGGATGACAAGCAGAGCGTTGGCCAGTATGTTCAGTCAGTTGCTAAGGCAGTTGGTTCACCAATCGCTATCAAGAGATTCGAGCGTTATGAGACAGGTGAAGGTCTTGAGAAGAAGTCAGAGAACTTTGCTGAAGAAGTTGCTAAGCAGATGGGTGCTCAGTAATTCGAAGCTCTAAACTAAATTAGATTTAAATTTCAAGCCGGGATTTTTATAAGTCCCGGCTTTTTTCAAAATGAGGATAATATGCTTGAAAAATTAAAACTTATCCTGACTATAAATAAGACAAAGGTTCAGGAAATTGAAGTTAATGTAATTGACGGTCATATTTACTTTGATTATATCGTAAATGGCAATGTAATATCTAAAAATGATAGTAATCCGGCCATTAAAGAAGAAAACTGGATTAAAATGGAAGAAGTCCTTGGAATAGAGAACTGGCATCAGTTCTATGATAAAGGCGTTAATGATGATTTCGACGTTTTAATGCTTCAAAATCAGATTGACATGTCTTCTTTTGGGAAAGAATGTGATGATGAATTTATAAATAAAGTCATTAATATAAATGATAAAGTGTTCAGTAAGAATCCGAACTGGATTGTTATTGAAAAAAATAGAGGCGATGATGAAATTATTCGCTGCGGCAAAAATGTAATTCCAGTGTCACTGACACGCTTATTTGAAATGCTTGAGATTTTAGTACCGAAGGCTAGTATAATCAGAAGTGACAGGCTTGATAGCCTTGTGCTTATTTATGACAGACATATCAACTCATCTAATGGAGGCTGGAATTATTCGGAGGTTTTAGTTATAGATAGAGAAAAGGGACGTATTACCTATAACAGCAAAAATACCTATGCTAATGAATCTTCTTCTACCTTTGAGGTGGGTAAGAAATGTCATGATTTACTAGATGAGCTTGATGAAAATATCAAAACCATGAAAAAAACACCGATGCCTATTCGTAATGAAGGAACGCCTATGATGAAAATGCTTGTGCAAAGACATTCCGGTGATTTTAAATCGTATTACTTTAGCTATGATAGATACGGTGTTCCAAAGTTCTGGCATGATGCGGTTAGAAGCATTAAGTCTGAAATAGGACGTGTCATGCCTACCGATATTTTTGATAAAGATATTTATGGTCATGGCTGTAAAAGCGGAGAATATATTTACTGCAGCGTAAGCCTTAATCCTGATGATTCACGTACCTTTTATTATTTAACACTTGATAATAGTCTTATGAGCGGTGATTTAGTAATTGTGGGATTTGGAAAAGAGGATGAAATTACTCTTGGCAGAATTGAAAAAATTGAGTATTATAATAAAGAGAACGTTCCTTACCCTCTTGATAAAATGAAATATATTATTAGGAAGGCAAGTTATGATGATCTGGCCAAGTTTTTATTTAAAGATGGCCAATAATTAATATTTTAGGAGGAATTATGAATAATAGACCAGTTGGACGTGAAAAACACGTTACAGAAGGTGGAAAGGGAGTAAATCGCAGAGGTAGTTCTGTCGGCGGAAATGGTGTTGGCGGAAATGGTAGCAGACCTAATAGTGATTCTGGAAAATCAGGGGGAAGAGCACCTATTAAAAAGCCTAATGGAAGCTCATCAGGAAGAGTTCCTGGTATGGGCATGAGCGGTCTTGGTGGTTCAGGAGCTAAGCGCGGTGGATCAATGGGCTGTCTTATTTTTGTTATTATTGTGCTGATAATAATCCTTTTATTTACAAAGTTAGGCAGAAGTCTTTTATCTGGCTTCTTATCAGCATCTTCTTCTGGGGATTCAGGTTATAGCAGTTTTTTATCTGATTTTACTAATACCTCGAATTCAAATTCCGGTTGGAATTTGGCGAACAATACTGGAAGCCTTGATAAGTCAGTTGCTTCTGGTAGCAGAGCTAAGTATACTTCTATTAAGGGAAATGGCGAAGACGTTGTTACTTTGATGGTCTTCCTTTGCGGTACAGACCTTGAAGCTAAGTACAGCATGGCTACTAATGACCTTACAGAGATGACAAAGGCTACTATCAGCGATAATGTAAATCTTCTTGTTTATACTGGTGGATGTACTAAGTGGAAGAATAATATAGTTTCAAACGACACTAACCAGATTTACAAGGTTGAAAACGGCGGTCTTAAGGTGCTTGAAGCTGATCTTGGTGAAAAGCCTATGACTGATCCTGATACCTTGTCATATTTCATTAAATATTGTAAAAAAAATTATCCGGCAGACAGATATGATCTTATTTTCTGGGATCACGGCGGCGGATCTATTACAGGCTATGGCTATGATTTAAAGTTCCCTAAGAGTGGTTCTATGACACTTTCTGGTATCAATAAGGCCCTTAAAGACGGCGGTGTTAAGTTTGACTTCGTTGGCTTTGATGCCTGCCTCATGGCTACTATGGAAACTGCTTTAATGCTTAATGATTATGCAGATTATCTCATTGGTTCGGAGGAAACTGAACCAGGTATCGGCTGGTATTATACTGACTGGCTTACTAAGCTTTCAGCAAATACTTCAATGCCAACAATCGAAATCGGAAAGAATATCTGTGATGATTTCGTTGATGAATGTAATAAGACCTGCAGAGGTCAGCAGACAACTCTTTCTGTAATCGACCTTGCTGAGCTTGCTAATACAGCTCCTGATAAGTTTACTGCTTTTGCTGAGTCAATCAGTTCACTTATTACTAATAAGGATTATACAACTGTATCTACTGCAAGAACCGGGGCAAGAGAGTTTGCTACATCTTCAAGAATCGATCAGGTCGATCTTGTAGATCTTGCTAATAATATGGGTACTGCTGAGGGTAAGGCTCTATATGAGGCACTTCTTTCAGCGATTAAGTACAATAAGACATCAAGTAACATGACTAATGCGTATGGTCTTTCAATCTACTTCCCATATAAGAAGCTTGGTAATGTAGATAATGCTACAAATACTTATGAGAGCATTGGTATGGATAAGAGCTATACTAAGGCTATTCAGCAGTTTGCAAGCCTTAATGCAACAGGTCAGATCGTTACAGGTGGTAGCAGTGCCGGAACAGATTCACTTCTTAACTCACTTTTTGGTGCAGCTATGGGAGGATCTTCTAATAATGGCGCTGGCAGCTCACTTGGTTCTGAAGCTGTTGGAGCAATTATTGACAGTCTCTTTAGCGATAGTTCTGATGGTACTTCATCAGACAGCCTTCTCTCAGGCATAGGTCTTTCATCTATTGCTTCAAGCTTCCTTACTTCTGGTAAGGTTCTTAGCAATGAAGACCTCAAGGCTTACTTTACTGACACTAAGAATGTTTTCGATGCAACAAAGCTTAAGTTTACCGAGGAAGACGGCGAATATAAGATTAAGCTTTCAGAGGATCAGTGGAAGCTTGTTGAGACAGCAGATAAGAATATGTACTATGATGATGGTTCAGGCTATGTGGATCTTGGCTATGATAATCTTTTTACCTTTGATGATGCAGGAAATATGATCGCTGATACCGATAAGGACTGGATTTCTATCAATGGTCAGCCTGTTGCTTACTATCACCTTACAACTCAGGGAACTTCTGATGATTATACAATAATTGGAAGAGTACCAGTGCTTATTAACGGCGATAGATCAAATCTTATTCTTGTATTTGATTCAGCTAATAAGGATGGATTCATTGCAGGTTTCACCCTTGATTATACTGAGTCAGGTGATACCCTTGCCGTTGCAAAGAATGCTACACAGCTTGAATATGGTGATACCATTGATTTCCTTTGTGATTACTGGACATATTCAGGAACATTCAAAGGAAGCTATAAGCTAGGTGACCAGATGGTTGTATCAAATGATAAGCTTACTATCAGCAATACAAATGTAGGAGATAGCAATGTAAAGATCACCTATAGATTTACAGATATTTATAATAGATATTACTGGACAGATGCCATTACAAAGTAATTTGATTCAGATTATAATTGCTATGGTTATTTTGAGCTTTAAAACTGAAATTTATAAATTTGCGGTGTAGAATCTTTTCTATACCGATTTTTTAATGGCATAAGCCTGATACCTCTACCTAATTTAATTCAGGCTACATTTATTTGCTTTTTGGTAGATGAAAAGTAGTAGTAATGTTTGCTAAATAAGTAAATAGAATTAAAAAAAGCTATATGAGCGGGGAACTCATATAGCTTTTTGATTTGCTTAAATTTAAATCAAACAAATGATTAATCGAAAGGTTTTATATTTAACAAGCACAATTTAATTACTGATAATTAAAGTTTGCTGTATAACCTGATGAGTAATCAGCTGTTTCATTTGAAACTGTATAGCCTGAAGAATAATCAGCAGTCTCGTTTGTTGCATAATCAATACTACCTGTATCTGCACCAGCTTCAGCAGTAGTATCTGTAGAAGTTGAGTCAGTAGCGGTCTGTTCATTTGCTGCCTGGAAATCCTTATATGTAACAAGGATATTCTTCTTTAAGAAGGTAGTAGGTTTGCCGCAGATTTCACAATATCTTGCGTTAGATGGACATGGATGCTGGTTCTTATGGATTTCGTTTCCATCAGCATCGGTTTCTACATCACCTTCACAGTAATTGTAAATGTCTGATCCACAGATACGACAGAAGAGAGCTTTTTCGCTGAATTCTTCATTGCCACAGATTGGGCATTTTGTCATTTTGTAATTTTCATCAAATGGAACACCATCATTATAAAACATAAGATTACCTCCTATTGGGTTATTTTAAGAGTTTGATGCCACCTATAAGTGGAAGAGGATTTTCTTCTCCGTTAACTGCACTGATAATTCCTAATACTGCGAATATTACTTCGAAAACATAAAAAATTGATCCGAGTAGTGGAATAAAGCCAACGATAGCAGAACCTATAACGCATACTATTGCAAGTACAAGACCCTGATTAAGATGGAACTTGCATTCCTCCCTGTTACCCATAGCAAAGGCAACGATCCATCCGATAAAGGTAACGTAAGCAACAATATTTGTCACTTTATTATCCATATTTCCTCCTTCTGGTTAAAGGCAGCAACTGGGTTGAATATAATATTTCAATGAAAGCGCTTACTTTTGACCAAAATAAAAAAATGTATTTAAAAATACATTAGTCAGTATATCACAAAAATTAAAAAAAGTAAACCAAAATTTTTGTGCAAAACGCTAAGATAAAAATTCTATATTTCTTGATTTTTCGGTGGAAATTTGGTAAAATAGAGTGTTGTGGGCTATATAATATATCATTGTCGAGGTGATGTCGAATTCCTTATATGGTAACAGTATAAGCATACGCACAACCGTATATTGTACGGCATTATGACAAGGCGGGCTTCATCCCATCACCTTAAGGTAATGGGGTTTCACCCGTGGGTCATTTATAAAGGCAAATAGTAAAGATAACGCTTTACAGTCAAAAGTTAAAAAGTATTATGTAGTAAGGATACTTTATGAAATAAATTATAAATATGGAATGGTGATAAAATGATTTCAGATAATAGTGAGCAGCTTGTAGATTGCTGGCCGGATGAGGCGGAGCTTGAAAAATTAAGTCCGATGATGAAACTTTATATCAGTACAAGAAAGCAATATCCGGATTGCCTGCTTTTTTACAGACTTGGTGATTTTTATGAGCTTTTCTTTAATGATGCGGTGACCGCATCTAGAGAACTTGAGCTTGCGCTTACAGGAAAGGCATGCGGCCTTGAAAGACGTGCTCCGATGTGCGGTGTTCCTTTTCATGCAGTTGATACTTATATTTCAAGACTTGTTGAAAAAGGCTATAGAGTTGCAATATGTGAGCAGGTCGAAGATCCAAAGCAGGCTAAGGGACTTGTTAAGCGTGCGGTTATTAGAATTGTTACCCCTGGAACAAATTTAGATCAGGGTGCAATGGATGATTCAAAGAATAATTATCTTTGCTCGATTTTCTGCGTAAATCAGGAGGGGAAGGACGTATTCGGAGTTTCCTATGTAGATATTTCTACCGGTGATTTTTATGTTACAGAGCTTGAGTCAGCTAAGCTTGTTACTGATGAAATTGATAAGCTTGAGCCAAAGGAGCTTTTGTGCTGCCCTGAGATCGAGCTTTACGGAATTGCTTTATCTGAGCTAAAGCATAGACATGATTTTGTAGTTACTAGTCTTTCAAATGCCTATTTTGATACAGATGATGCGGCTAAAGAACTAACTGCACATTTCCATAAAAAATCTGTCCTTGAGCTGGGTCTTGCTGGATATTCTTCTGGTATTTCATGTGCCGGGGCGATTCTTCGCTATCTTCATGAGACACAGATGAATGAGCTCGGTAATATCGAAGAGCTTGTTACCTATAAGTCCGGCAAGTACATGATTTTAGATTCTGCAACTAGAAGAAATCTTGAGCTGACAGAGAATATGCATGATGCAGGAAAGAAAAATACGCTTCTTTGGGTGCTTGATAAGACAAAGACTGCTATGGGAGCAAGACTCCTTAGAAATACCGTTCTGCAGCCTCTTATTGACACAAAGGAAATTAATGATAGACTTGATGCCATAGAAGAGCTTAATAAAAATATGGTGACAAGGGAAGAAATCAGAGAATATCTCTCTAGGATCCATGACCTTGAAAGAATAATGGTAAAGATCAGCTATAAGAGTGCTAATGCTAGAGATCTTTTGTCTTTTGGAACTTCAATAAAGATGCTTCCTGATATCATTCTTCAGGCTAAGGAGCTTAAGGGTGATAGATTATCTAAGCTTGCAGAAGAAATTGATTCCTTAAGCGATCTTGAAAATATGATTTCTCAAAGCATAAACGAGGATGCTCCTTTAGTTATTAGAGAAGGAAATCTTATAAAGGCAGGCTTTGATTCAACTGTTGATGAGCTAAGAAGTGCCAGGACAAATGGTAAGGAGTGGCTTGCAAAGCTTGAAGAGGATCAGCGTAATCTTACAGGCATTAAGGGACTTAAGGTTAAATTCAATAATGTATTTGGTTATTATCTTGAGGTTACTAATTCTTATAAAAATCTTGTTCCTGAAAGCTGGGAGCGTAAGCAGACGACAGTTAATTCTGAGCGTTATACCATTCCAGAGCTTAAGGAGATTGAAAATAAGATCTTAACTGCTCAGGATAGATTAAATGAAATTGAGTATGAGATTTTTAGCTCGGTCAGAGATAAAATAGCTGAGAATTCAATGAGAATCCAAAAGACTGCAAAGGCTTTAGCAGCTCTTGATGTTTATTGTTCACTTTCTTATGTGGCTGAGCATTTTAATTATGTAAGACCTGTATTTAATAATAAGGGCTATCTTTCAATTAAGGGCGGAAGACATCCTGTTATTGAAAAAGTAATTAAGAGGGAGGGCTTTATTCCTAACGACCTTACTCTTAATGATTCCGAGGACAGAGTAGCGATAATCACAGGTCCTAACATGGCAGGTAAATCTACCTACATGCGCCAATGTGCACTTATTGTCATTATGGCTCAGCTCGGCTCGTTTATTCCAGCTGATAGTGCGGATCTTTGTATTGTTGATAGAGTATTTACGAGAGTAGGCGCCTCAGATGACCTTGCTAGCGGAAGAAGTACCTTTATGGTAGAGATGAGCGAGGTTGCTAATATTCTTAAAAATGCTACCAGAAATAGTCTTCTTATTCTTGATGAAATAGGCAGAGGTACCTCTACCTTTGACGGACTTGCGATTGCCTGGGCTGTTACAGAGTATATTCTTAAAAAGAACAGGATAGGTGCAAAGACACTTTTTGCAACCCATTACCATGAGCTTACAGAGCTTGAAGGAAAGCTTCCTGGAATTAAGAATTATAATATTGCTGTAAGAGAAAATGGAAAGGATATCGTATTCCTTAGAAAAATAGTAAAGGGCGGAGCCGATAAGAGCTATGGTATCCAGGTAGCTAGACTTGCTGGACTTCCTGAGGAGGTACTCGAGAGAGCTTCTGAGCTTGTTGAGCAGCTCTCCTGCAGTGATTTAGCTGATAATGCCAGAATTATCAGTGAGGCTGCTGGAATAAAGGGAAATAAAAAGGGACAGAAGGCAGAAAAGCCTTGCTTTGATGGGCAGTTCTCTTTATTTTCTGCTAATGGAGCTGAAAATACTGGTAATGCGTCAGGGGCTGGTAATTCAGAAAACGTTTTAGAAGAGAGCGTTTCTGTTTCTGTAAATTCAACTGAAAGAGAAGTGCTTGAAGAGCTTAAAATGCTTGATGTTGATAATTTAAGAGGCGTTGAGGCTATTCAGATTCTTGATGAACTTAAGCAGAAGCTTAAGACGGTTTAAATACGGTTTAAAGACATTTCAAAGCTTTATAAGCTTTTAATCGATATTTGTTTTGAAAGGAAATGTAATGGCAAAGATTAATATTCTTGATGATGAGACTATCAATAGAATAGCGGCGGGCGAAGTTGTTGAGAGACCTTCTAGCGTTGTTAAGGAACTTGTAGAAAATGCTGTTGATGCTGGTGCGACCTCTGTAAGCGTTGAAATAAAAGACGGTGGCATTAGCTATATCAGAATCACTGATAATGGCAGTGGTATTGAAAAGGGCGACATTAAGAAGGCTTTTATGAGACATGCTACTAGTAAAATTGAGTCAGGTGCGTCGCTTTTAGATATTCATAGCCTCGGTTTTAGAGGTGAGGCGCTTTCAAGTATAGCAGCTGTTTCAAAGGTTACCCTCATTACAAAGACAGAGAATGAAGAAATGGGCTCTAAGTTTGTTATTGAAGGCGGTATTCAGAAGGAGTTTTCTGAAACCGGCGCAAATAATGGTACAAGCTTTATTGTTGAGAATCTTTTCTTTAATACACCTGTTAGAAGAAAGTTCCTTAAAACTTCTACAACTGAAGGAACCTATGTTAGTGAGCTGATGGAGAGACTTGCAGTTTCTTATCCGGAGGTTTCTTTTGAATATATCAATAATTCAAGGCAGATACTTCATACAAATGGTTCTGGTAGCCTTAAGGATGCAATTTACAGTGTTTATGGCCGTAACATTTCTAATAACGTTGTCGAGGTAAAGGGGATACGCAATAATAACGGTGAAATGAAAATAAGCGGCTTTGTCGGAAAGCCTGTTGTTATGCGTGGAAATAGAAATCTTGAGAATTTCTTTGTAAATGGCAGATATATTAAGGATGTAGTGGCTTCTAGATCCTTAGAGGATGCTTTTAAGCCTTATGCAATGAAGCATAAGTATCCTTTTGCTGTTCTCATGATTGAAGCAGATCCTGACATGGTGGATGTAAATGTGCATCCGCAGAAGAAAGAGGTCCGCTTTAGCGATACTCAGACGCTTTATTCTTTGATTTTCCACTCTGTTGGTGCAGCGCTTGCAAATAGCGATGGAATAAAGGATATGAACGGTGATGAGAGATTTTCCTCTGTGCTAGAGCAAAACGCAAGTGAATCGGATAAAGCAAATAATAGCTCAAATTGTGATGACAATAACAGCGTAAATAATAGTGCAAATAATAGTGCAAATAATAGTGCAAATAGTAAAGCAGATACTTCCTTTGAAAGTATATTTAATAGTGGAAGCAGCCTTGTAAGTAAGGTTTTTGACATGACCGATAATTACTCACCTGCTAATAATTTAAATAATACTAATTCTATTAGCGCTGATTTAAATAAAACTAATTTTGTTAATAGTAATTATAATAACAGCAATTATAATAACGGTAATAATAACAGTAATTATAATAACGGTAATAATAACAGTAATTATACCAGCTTAAATGAAAAGAGCAGCTTTTCTTTAAATGACAGTGTTTTAAAGGAAGCAGAAAAGAATGTTGGAGCTATTTTTGAAAGTGCATCGGCTGATTTTTCGAAAGCCTCTACAAGCGCCTATTATAATCAGAATTTAAATGACGAAGAAAGAAATGTTGAAAAAGAGGGTACGGAAAGCGCTAAATATGCGGATTTCTCTTTCAGGGAAAAACTTACAAATGGAGAAAATCCCGTAAATTCAGCTTTTGAAGGTGATATGGCGTCTGAAAGTACCTCAAATACTGACTTTTTTGATTCTAAAAATGATGGTTTTGCAAAGAATCCTGATTTTGACAGTGTTTCAGAAAATAGCGCAGATAGAAATGTTCAAAACACTGGTGTTTCAGAGTATGACATAGCAAAGGATGAAGCTTTTAAAAATCTTGATGCTGCTTTTTCAGAAGGTAGTAACAGAAGTGATATTAATTCTCAGCAGGTACTATCCTGCGTTTCTGATGCAGAAATGGCTGATATGGCAAAGCAGGAGGAACTTGATAAGGAATTTATGAATAGTGCTTCTGCTGATAATTACAGGATTGTTGGACAGATTTTTAAGACCTATATTATTGTTGAGATGAAGGATCAGCTCTTTTATATTGACCAGCATGCAGCTCATGAAAAGATTATTTTTGAGAGGCTTATGCACAAGGATGATAATAAGCCGTACGCTTCTCAGCTTATCAGTCCGCCTAAGATAATCACTCTTACGGCAAGAGGACATGAAGCAATTAAGACCTGTAAGAAGGACCTTGAGTTCCTTGGATTTGAAATTTCTCCTTTTGGAGGAAATGATTATAAGATCACTGCTGTTCCTGCTGATATGTACGGAATTGACATTGATACCTTTATTTTGAATTTAGTTGATGGCTTCTCTGGGGGATATCTTCCAATAGGCAAGAACGACCTTATTAGACAAAGACTTGCTACCATTGCCTGCAAGGCGGCAATCAAGGGAAATCAGAAGAGAGAAATGAATGAGATGAAGACTCTTGTGGCCGAGCTTTTAAAGCTTGAAAATCCTTATCATTGCCCTCATGGCAGACCTGTAATTATCTCGATGACCAGATACGAAATGGAAAAGAAATTTAAGAGAGTTGTTTAAATGAAAGAAAAATTAGTTGTTATTGCGGGGCCTACAGCGGTCGGAAAGACTTCCATTTCCATAGCTGCTGCAAAGAGGCTTAATGCAGAAATAATAAGTGCAGATTCGATGCAGGTTTATAAATACATGGATATCGGAAGTGCAAAGATAAGACCTGAAGAAATGCAGGGAGTAAGGCATTTTCTGGTAGACTGCATTGAACCTACGGAAAATTATGACGTTGCGCGTTTTAAAGAAATGGCTGGTGAAGCCATGTCTGAAATAAGGAAAAACGGACATATTCCTTTGATAGTTGGAGGCACGGGCTTTTATATTCAGGCTGTGACTAAAAATATTGAGTTTTCCGATAATTCAGGTGCAAGCAAAATAAGAGATGAAATCTATGAAAGAGCTAAAAATGAAGGAAATGAAGAAGTGTATAAGGAGCTTTTAAGGCTTGATCCCGAGGCTGCTGAAAAAATACATCCGAATAACCTTCAGCGTATGGCTAGAGCCATTGAATATATAACTCTTACGGGTGAAAAATTCTCTGAAATGAATAAAAGAGAAGGTCTTAAGGAATCTCCTTATGATCTGAGCTACTTTGTTCTGACCAAAAACAGGGAGCAGCTTTATAAGGATATTGAGTATAGAGTTGATCTGATGCTTGAAGATGGACTTATTGCTGAGGTAATGAGGCTTGTAAGGCTTGGGGTTAAAAAGGATATGACCTCCATGCAAGGGCTTGGCTATAGGGAAATGTATGATTTTGCGACTAAGCTGCTTTCTATGGGCATTAAAGAAGGTGAGGCATCGTTTGAAAATGTAAAAAAGCTAGCTGTTAAGGAAGTTTCTTTAATGGATGAGTTGAATGGAATCATCTATGCCATAAAAGAAAATACAAGGCATTATGCAAAGCGCCAGATGACCTGGTTCCGTAGAGAGGCAGCTAGGGGAGAATGCATTTTTATTGACAAGGATAAATTTTCATCGAATGATGAAATTCTTGAATTTATGGCTGCTAAGGTAGGCATCTGAATTAAAACTAATAAAGGCGGTTTTTTATAATGGAGAATTTTACAAAAACTGAGCAGGCTAAGCTGGATATGCTCACCGGCGGAAGTAAAAAGGCCAATTATATTGGCGGAATTATATTTGCAATAATTATGTCTGCTTTCATGATTTTAGTAGATGTAATTGACAGGGCGGTGTTTGTTGATGGCGCACCTGATAGCGGAACTAAGGGCTTTCATTACGAGATGACCTTGGTGGCTATTGTTTTCATTGTGCTTGCATTTTTTACCGAAAAGGTGCTTGTCAGTAAGTTCCATGCAAAGCCTTTTAGACTTTATGTTACCTGTATCTTAGGAATGCTTGTAATAATGCTGATTCTTATTTTTATTGGCATGGCAAATGATAAGAAAATAAGCGGTGCTGAGGAAGTAGTTGAAAATATTTATTATACCTATTCACTTGCTATTTTTGCAGAAATATTCCTGCTGCTTCTTTACAGAATTGTATTTCACATAATTAAGTCGATTTATGTGCGCTCTTTCCAGAGAAAGGAAGCTAAAAAAATCATAAGAGATGCAAATATAGCTTATAGAAATTCACATCCTGTGAAGACAAAGAACCGCAGTGCTACTAAGAAGAAGCGCAGAAAGTAAAGAAAGAAAAGTAAAGAAAGAAAAGTAAAGAAAGAAAAGAAAGTAAAGGTAAGGAAAATGATAGATTTAAATGCTGAATATCTGAAGATGGGTATTGATAAAAAGGTAATAGACTTTGTAAATAAAAATGAGAATAAGGTAAAGGAGAGATTTGAGAAGATCGATGAGGTTGCAAGCTTTAATTTTACCAGAGTTTTAAATGCTTTCAGAAATGCAGCCGTGTCAGAGGCAGATCTTGGCTCAACTACAGGCTATGGCTACAATGATACAGGAAGAGAAAAGCTTGAGAAGATTTTTGCAGAGCTCTTTGGCGCTGAAAGTGCGCTTGTACGCCCGTCAATTACCTGCGGAACTCATGCGCTTGCAATTGCTTTATCTGCAAATTTAAGACCAGGTGATGAGCTTTTATCACCAGTAGGAAAGCCTTATGATACTCTTGAGGGCGTAATCGGCATTAGATCTACGGATGATATTTTTGATTCAACAAAAAGAAGCATGGATGTATCTGATATAAGGGAGAGCCATGAAAATGCGGATGAGACATATAGAAGACATCTGACCGGCTCACTTGCTGAGTACGGCGTTACATATAGGCAGGTAGACCTTAAAGAGGATGAGAGCTTTGATTTTGAAGGTATTAAGGCTGCTCTTAATGAAAAGACAAAGCTTGTTACAATTCAGCGTTCTAAGGGTTATCAGACAAGACACACCTTTTCTGTTGAGGAAATTGGTGAGCTATGTAAATTCATAAAGGATTTAAGACCTGATGTTGCGATAATGGTAGATAACTGCTACGGCGAGTTCATCGAGCCTATTGAGCCGGGAATGGTAGGGGCAGACCTTGTTGTAGGCTCACTTATTAAAAATGCAGGTGGTTCTCTTGCACCTATCGGCGGATATATTGCCGGCAGAGAGGATTTAGTTGAGAACTGCGCCTATAGATTAAATGCACCAGGACTTGGCAGAGAGGTCGGAGCAACCTTAGGACTTAACAGGAATTTCTTCCATGGTCTTTTCCTTGCGCCAACTGTTACAGCTGCTGCAGTAAAGGGCTCAATCCTTCTTTCTTCATGCTTTGAGGAAATGGGCTTTAAGTGCGTTCCTTCAGCTAGTGAAGAAAGACATGACATAATTCAGTCAATAGTTCTTGGAACTGCCGAGAGAGTTATTGCCTTTGCGCAGGGAATTCAGGCAGCATCACCTATTGACAGCAATGTTACACCTGAGCCATGGCCTATGCCGGGGTATCATTCAGATGTAATTATGGCAGCAGGTACCTTTGTTTCAGGAGCTTCCATCGAGCTTTCAGCAGATGCACCGCTTGAAGAGCCTTATGCAATCTACTATCAGGGAGGTATTACTTATCCTCATGCAAAGGCTGGTATTCTTATGGCAATTCAAAAACTCTATGAAAAGAATCTTATAGATATTTAATTTTTTGTTGTACTTTAGGGGGCTTTTGTGATATAATGCGCCTGTACTGTTTTTAATCTGCATTTTTTGGAGAGAAAGTGCAGGAAATATGAAAGATAATTTAACCATGAAGACTCTTCCTGAGTCAGAGCAGCCTTACTATATCTGTGAAAGGTATGGGGCGAAAATGCTTACTGATGCCCAGCTTTTAGCTGTTATAATTAAAACTGGCACCAGGGAGTTAAGGGTGACTCAGGTTGCCGAAAATCTTATTAAGGAGCTAGGCGATAAAAAGCTTGCAGGACTTATGTTCATGAGCAGCAAGGAAATGGAAAAGCTTCCTGGAATAGGAAGAATAAAAGCCATGCAGCTTGAATGCGTCTGTGAATTAGCGAAAAGGATTTCGGAGTCTAAATACAGGTCTAAGATTGCCTTTAATTCGCCGCGCAGCATTGCGGATTATTATATGCAGAGAATGAGGTTTTCACCTACTGAAAAGTGCTATGTGCTCTATTGCAACGGTGCCGGAGCTCTGCTTGGCGAAAAGGAGGTTTCATCAGGAGATCAGAAGCATTCTGTTGTGCCGCTTAGGGAAATATTCATAGAGGGCATAAGGCTTAATGCGACTGGCTTTGTGCTTTTGCACAATCATCCCGGAGGAAATCCAAAGCCGTCATCAGCGGATGTTGCGCTTACAAGGAAATTCAAGGAGGCTTCAAAGCTGCTTGATACGGCATTGATAGACCATATTATTATTGGTGATAATGAGTATTTTAGTTTTTTAGAAGCAAACATGTTGTAAAAAGGAACGAAATGGCTAATATAAATAGTGTTGTGAGGAAAAAACATAGACGCAGGGAAAAAAGGAGAGAGAAAGAAAAGAAGGAGCGCATCAATATAAACATAGATGCAAAATATTTTCTTTATCTGCTTATCTTCCTTTGCGCGATTTCGGCCTACTTTTCATACGTTTATCAGGATAAATTTGCACCTGCAAAGACCTTTGTAGGGTCTATACTTACGCCGATGCAAAATGGAATAAATACGGCCGGAAAATATATTTTAAGTAAAAAAGAGCTTTTAAAATCAAAGGAAGAGCTCATTCTTGAAAATGCAAAGCTTAAGGAGCAGGTTGCTTCTCTTGAAGCTTTAAATATTGAGTATATTACTGATACTGCTGAATTATCAGAGCTTAGAGAGCTTTATTCGGTAGGTCAGAAGTATTCTGATTATCCAATGGTGGCTGCAACTGTCATAAGCCGTGATTCTACTGGCCTTTATGATGTATTTACCGTTAATAAGGGCTCTAAGGATGGCATAAAAAAGGATATGAATGTTATAGCCGGTAATGGTCTTGTCGGCATAGTTACCGAGGTCGGAAGCCATTATTGTAAAATCAGATCCATCATTGATGATACAAGCTATGTAAGTGTTATGTCAGTTCAGACTTCGGATACCTTTGATCTTCACGGTAATCTTGAAATGATGGCTGACGGTGTTGTAAAGGCCGAAAATATCAGTATTGATGCTAAGCTGAAGGATGGAGATGAGGTAGTTACCTCGTACATTAGTGATAAATATCTTCAGGGAATTTTAGTGGGTTATGTATCTGATATTAAAATGGCTTCGGATAATATGACTAAAATAGGAATCATAAAGCCTGCTTCTGATTTTATGCATATTAATAATGTGCTGATAATTACTGAGCTAAAGCAGGGCATTGCAGAAGAATAGAGGATAATAAATTGGTTATAGTTAGGATAGTTTTAGGTCTGGTCGGCATAATCCTTGCATATGTTGCTCAAAGCAGCATTTTTATTAACCTAAAGCTTGCCGGGGCAATACCTGACCTTCTCATCATAATTGTCATGATGACGGCCTTTGTCAGGGGGAGAGGTGCTGGAATGTTCATGGGACTTTTTTCCGGCCTTCTGATTGATTTTGCCATAGGCAACTTTATCGGAATGTACGCATTTATTTATTTAATTGCGGGCTATTTTGCCGGTTATTCAAACAAAATATATAATAAAGCTGACAATCTTCTTCCTCTTGGAACGGTGCTGATCAGCGAACTTATAATAAATATTTATTTATATGTATGTCAGTTTCTTCTTAGGGGAAGGGCTGTTTTTGGATATGTATTCTTTAAAATAAGTCTTCCTAGAGTAATATATACTCTTCTTGTAGCGCTTATTGTATATAAGCCAATTATTCTTCTGATTGATTTTCTCAGCAGACAAAAGTCTGACGAGGAAGATGATGAAGAGATAATACTTGAGAAGGTTTAATCGGAGGCAGTTTTGCAGGATTTTTTTGTTAAAATTAAAAAGCTTTTAAATAATAGATTTGTGCCTTTGGCAATTCTCTTTACCTTAGGTTTTTCAGTGATATTAGTAAGGATGTACAGACTTCAGATTCTTACAACAGCTACTGAAATCAGTGAGGAAAGTGAAACTACTGAAATCACCAGGGATATAAAGGCAACCAGAGGAAATATTTACGATAGGAACGGGGTTCTTCTTACAAAGAATAACGTTTCTTATTCTGTTGCAATCAGCAATACCGCAAATTTGAACAATGCGGCTAAAAATGAAATGATTTTAAATCTCTTAAATCTTTTAGAGGGACAGGGGTATGATGTAGATCTTGATTTCGGTCTTGACCTTAACTCTAATGGCACGGTTAGCTTTAACCTTGAGGATAATGCTCTTTTAAGATTTAAGAAGAATGTCTATATGCATGCCTATGTAAGTCAGCTATCTGCTGCCGAAAGAGCTGCTACGGCCATGGAGGTATTCAATTATCTAAGATATGGCTCAGGTTCAACTAAAATGTTCAATATTGATGAATCTTATAGTATGGAAGATGCTTATAAGATCATGGTCCTTAGATACAATCTTCTTATCCAGAACCCACAATATACTCAGATTATTCTAGCTACAAATGTAGATGATGTGACTCTTTCTGCTGTTAAGGAATCTTTAGGCAGCATGCCGGGCGTAGAAATAGTTAAGACAATGACAAGAGAGTATTGTTCGGATATCTACATGTCACAGCTCCTTGGCTATACAGGTCTTATTACTGATTCTGAAAGAGAAAGCATGAATGCTGCAAGAGCTGAGATTACTCCGGAGCCTTCGATTTTAGAGGTTGAAGGGGCTGATAAAACTTCGATGATTGAAAATGCCTCTAATGATCTTACTGCCGCAAATGCCGGCACTGCAAGCTCTAAGACCATAACAGATTATTATACCTCTGACGACTATGTAGGTAAAACCGGCGTAGAAAAATCAATGGAAAATTATCTCGGAGGCACAAAAGGCACAAGTCTTGTTACTCTTGACGCTTCGGGAAAGGTAATTAAAACTGAAGTTGTAAGTGAGCCTAAGGCAGGTGATGATGTATATCTTACCATCGACTATGACCTTCAGCGTGCAATTTACGCCATATTAAAGAAAAATGTAGCTGCAGTGCTTATTTCTAAGATAAATAACAGTTATAGTTATGGAACTAAGGGCACTAGTGCCTCAGGTATTCAGATACCTATTTATGAGGTATATAATGCGCTCATTGCAAATAACGTAATTGACATTACTCAGTTTTCAAAGGATGATGCATCTGAACTTGAAAAGCAGGTCTATTCAATATATAAGACTGAAAGCAAAAAGGTAATAGAAAAGCTTTCCGTTTATTTTGCTAAGGATAACAAAGTTTTAAATAGCGATACAGGTGAGACCATGTCAGATTATCTTTCTTATTGCTATTCAGTACTTACCTCTAATGGCATTATAGACCTTACAAAGGTAGATAAGACTGATGAATTTTACCTTGATTATTCTGAAGGTCTCATTCCACTATCAAAGCTTTTACTTCATGCCGTAGCGTCAGACTGGATCAATCTTGATAAGCTTGGCATTACCGAAGCCTTTCTTAGTACGGATGAGATTTATTCAAGGCTTTATGATTATCTGATTGACTATTTTGCTAATGACACTGACTTTGAGAAGAAAGTATATAGGACTCTTATTTTCGATAATCAGGTGACAGGAAAGCAGCTTTGCCTGCTGCTCCTTGATCAGGAGGCTGTAAAGGTCAGCGAGGCCGAAATTAATGGCCTTAAAAACGGCAGCATTTCGCCTTATGATTATATTATCGGAAAGTTAAAGAGCCTTGAGATCGAGCCTGCTCAGCTTGCGCTTGAGCCTTGCAGTGCTTCCTGTGTTGTTGTAGATGTAAATACAGGTAAGGCCCTTGCGGTTGTATCTTATCCGGGATATGATAATAATAAGCTTGCAAATAAAATTGATTATGAATATTATTCAAAGCTTCTTGATGATGAATCCTATCCTTTGATGGATAGACCTACTCAGCAGAGAACTGCGACTGGTTCTACCTTTAAGCCGCTTATGTCCTTTGCCGGCTTTGGTGAGGGCGTAATAACTCCTGAAACCTATATTCAGGATAAGGGTGTTTTTGAGCTTGTAGTTCCTTCGCCTAAGTGCTGGAGATATCCTAGAAATCACGGCTATGTAAATGTTTCTTCTGCAATTCAGCACTCCTGTAACTATTTCTATTATCAGATCGGTTACTGGCTCTCACTTGATGCAAGAGAAATGTATAATGATGCACTTGGTATATCAAAGATACAGAGCTATGCTTCAATGTTCGGTTTTGATTCTAAATCCGGAATTGAGACAGAGGAGCTTGAGCCTATTATTTCAGACACTGATGCTGTACGTACCTCAATCGGTTATTATCATAGATTTGCACCTATCCAGATTGCTAGATATGTTACGGCTATAGCCAATAAGGGTACAGTTTTTGATATATCCATGATTGATAAAGAGGTGGATCAGGAAGGAAATGTTGTACATGTTGATGAACCAGTGGTCCACAACCAGATAACTCAGTTCAGCGATGCTGAATGGAATTCAGTTCAAAAGGGCATGTGGATGGTTGTAAATACTTCAGCAGACTCACTTGATAAACTGTATAAAGGCGCAGGAGCTGTGGTAGCAGGAAAAACCGGAACGGCTCAGGTTTCTTTAAATCACCCTAACCATGGTCTTTTTATTTCTTATGCACCATATGAAAAACCGGAAATATCAGTTACTGTAGTTCTTCCAAACGCTTATACTTCAGCTAATGCAGCCTATGTTGCAAGAGAGGTCTATGGACTTTACTTTAAGGATGAAAATAAAGAGGATCTTCTTTCGGGGAATTATACCGCGGGTAACGCTACATCAATTAATATTTCTGATTAAAAATACTTAAAAACCTTTACAAAATACTAGATTTGTGTTATAATAAAGTGATTATGTTTATGATTAAAAAATAAAATTTATGCTATAAGGGGATGTTATGGCAGATAAAACTGTTATGATAAAAGGCAATAGCAGCGGACTTACGGTTAATCTCGATGAATCCGCTGATTTTGCTGCGATTAAGGAAGCAGCAGCTAAAAAATTCCATGATAGTGCTAAGTTTCTTGGCACGGCCAGTATGGCGGTTGAGTTTACAGGCAGGCCTCTCAGTGAAGAAGAGACAGCAGAAATGCTAGATGTTATATCGCAGAACTGCGACATAAATGTCGTTTATATCAGCGATAATACAAAAAAAGAGCTCTTTAAGAATGCAATGGCTAAGGCAGATGGCGCTGAAGAAGGTAGTCCTGCTTCGGGAAATTCTTCTGATAAAGCGTTAGATGAGCAGAGCGCAGCATCTAATGGCGGCGTGGGTGTTACAAATGGCTATGCGAATGGCGTAAATGGCGTAAATGGCGTAAATGGCGTAAATAGCGGCGTAAATAGTACTGCAATTGGTGATGCGTCAAATGTGAGCGGTGAGGTAAAAGCAGTTAATGATGATAGGCCTCATGTTAGCTGCGATGCTGTTATAAATGCTTCAGATGATGAACCATACAGGCTTGCAAATGAGCAGCTTGCAGTTGTAACAAAGGGTGCTGGCGCTGATAAGGAACCAGCTGAAATGTATGTTGGAAATATCAGATCCGGACAGACACTTAAATTCAAGGGAAGCGCTACCATTATAGGGAATGTTAATCCTGGCGGAGAAGTGATTGCAGTGGGAAATGTAGTTGTTCTCGGAAGTCTTAAAGGAATGGTTACTGCAGGTGCAATGGGCAATACCAAATGTTTTGTTGTTTCGACAAATCTTGATCCAATGCAGGTCAGAATCGGAAATGTAATAGCAAGATCCCCAGACCAGCCAAAGAAAAAGAGCCGCTTTAAGAAAGAGGATAAGGAAATGAAAATTGCATATGTTTTAAATACCAATATATGCATAGATACTTATAGCGCTGATCTTATTTCTGAAATATATTCTTAAGAGTGTTTTATTAGTTTTGGGAAGCTTGATTCATTAAACTTAAAAGCTAATAATTAAGTTTGCAAGTAGCTGATATTAGCTGTTATTGTCTTAAATTAAAAATAAAGAAATAAAAAAATATATTTACAAGTAAATGGAGGAAAATTTAAATGGGTGAAGTAATAGTCATCACATCCGGAAAAGGTGGCGTAGGTAAGACCACTACTGTATCAAATATCGGTACAGGACTCGCAATGCTTAATAAAAAGGTAGTTCTTGTCGATACTGATATAGGACTTCGTAATCTCGATATCGTTATGGGTCTTGAGAATAGAGTTATTTTCAATCTCGTAGATGTTATTGAAGGTACCTGTAAGATCAATCAGGCACTCATCAGAGATAAGAGACAGGAAAATCTTTATCTTATGCCGGCAGCTCAGTCTCGTGATAAGACAGCTGTTACACCAGAGCAGATGAAGCTTTTATGTGATGATTTAAAGCAGGAGTTTGATTATGTACTTATGGATTGTCCTGCAGGTATTGAACAGGGCTTCCTTAATGCTGTTGCAGGTGCTGACAGAGCTCTGCTTGTTGTTAATCCAGAAGTTTCTTCAGTACGTGATGCCGACCATGTTACAGGTCTTCTTCAGAAGAACGGCATCATGAATGACAATGTTGGCCTTATTATTACAAGATACCGTCCTGAGATGGTAAAGAACGGTGATATGCTTTCAAAGGAAGATGTCCTTGATGTTATGGGACTTAAGCTCATGGGAATTGTTCCTGAGGATGAAAATATAATTGTTTCTTCTAACAATGGTACACCTCTTGTAGGTTCTGACTGCAATGCAGGAAGGGCATATATGAATATCTGCCGCAGAATCCAGGGCGAGGATGTTCCTATTATGGAATTTGAAAAGAAGGGTTTCTTTGCAAGACTTTTCGGTAAGAAGAACTAATTATATAAAATACGGAGGAATTCAATATGGGATTTATGGATCTGTTTAAAAAGAAGGAGGTTAATTCTGGCAAGACAGCTAAGAATCGCCTTCAGCTTGCTCTTCAGGCTGACAGAGCTGGCGTATCACCTGATGTTATGGAACAGATGAAAAGAGATATTATTGCAGTAATTACTAAATACATTGACATAGATACAGAGGGCCTTGATATCAAGGTAGATCATAATGGCCTTGATGGACAGGGCGATGGCCCATCAATCTATGCTAGTATCCCTATTCGTGGTACAAAGAAGGATGAATAATTCCTTTATTTCTAAAAGAGATTAAATCATGCATATTTTCAATTTTAAAGCCTATAGTCTAAAGGATTATAAATTCCCGCTTTTTATTGCGGCGCTATGTCTTAATCTGATAGGCCTTAGGATTATCGGAATCGTACAAGATCCTGTTGACAGGCTGTATGAAAAGCAGATTTTTGGTATTTTGGTAAGTGTTTTTGTGGTAATTGCAGTTTCGATAATAGATTATCATTTTATAGCTAAATTTTTTATTATACTATATATTATAAATATAGGACTGCTTTTACTTGTTTTTTCACCTATAGGTCATGCTTATTATGATGCCAGAAGATGGATAGACATACCAAAGCTCGGACAGCTTCAGCCTTCGGAATTTTCAAAATTCCTTATAGTAATTACGATGGCGGCTTTTTTTAATCATTACAAGGATAAGCTTGGCAGATTAAGGACTGATATCTGGCTTGCCGCTCTTGCTGCAGTGCCAGTGCTTTTAGTATTGCTAGAACCTGACCTTTCAACTACCATCGTTCTTACTGTTACATTTATCTGTATGGCATATGCTTCAGAGATACCATACAAGATAGTGCTACCTACACTTCTTATAATGGTTATGCTTGTTGCTGGTATTATGTGGTACGTAATGCAGCCAGGAGAAAAGATACTCATTAAGGACTATCAGATCGATAGATTTATAGCGTTTCTTCATCCGGATGATCCTGCTTATGCAGATCTTAACTGGCAGCAGAACTTGGCCGTAAGGGCTATTTTACATGGGGGCCTTTTCGGCAGGATGTTTTCTAGCACGATATTAAAGGAAAGCCTTAATTGCTCGATAATTCCGGCTATCGAGAGTGACTTCATTTTTTCAGCAGTAGCTGAGATATTTGGTTTTGCCGGATGCGGTATAGTTCTGGGTCTTGAACTATTTATCGTAATTAAGGGAATAAAGATTGCCAGAAAAGCTCCTGATTTTCTTGGCAGAATGATAGCTATCGGTATTTCATCGATAGTAGCGCTTCAGACAATTGTTAACGTTGGAGTGTCTGCAATGCTGTTGCCTAATACTGGTATTCCATTACCATTTATGTCCTCTGGACTTAGTGCTCTTATGGGAAACAGTCTTATGCTAGGCGTTCTTATGAATGTAGGTCTTCAACATAAGGTTAAGGAAGAAAGTAATGGTGAATCTTTATTTTACGGAATGAGTCTAGGCTCATATAAAGGTCCACTATATTAATTACTACTGATCAAACGGCGAACAGATCGGTTAATTATTTTTCGCCATTATGGAGGAAAAAATGAATATTGGGTTAATTGCACAGGATGCAAAGAAAAAGCTTATACAGAATTTTTGTGTAGCTTACAGAGGAATTCTTGCTAAACATGAGCTTTATGCAACCGGAACAACTGGAAGAATGATTGAAGAGGTCACAAATCTTAATGTTCATAAATATCTTGCTGGCCATTTAGGCGGCGAACAGCAGATGGGTGCTCAGATCGAGCATAATGAAATAGATCTTGTTATTTTTCTTCGTGATCCTCTTAATCCTTCACTTTTTGAAGGGGATGTAAATAATGTTGTTAAGCTTTGCGACATCCACAATATACCACTTGCAACAAATCTAGCGACTGCTGAGCTACTTATACGAGCTCTTGACAGAGGTGACATGGATTGGAGAGAATTGTATCGTTAATGGTTTTTTTTAGAAACAGAAAATTATTTAAGATTTCAATAATTACTTTATTTTCAGCTGTTTGTTTTAGCGGCTGCAAAATGAATGCAAATGATGAAATCTGGAATAAAAATGCCAGCGTTTATGGAGCAGAATCAGTAGAGGGAAATAATGAAGGTCTTTCTGAGAAGACCAGTGATGAAGCTTTTGTGTTTAAAGCAGCTTCTATATCAAGTGATTCTCCTGATTATGAGCTTATAAAGGAATATGATCCTGATTCTAAGCTTACAGGCTTTGTAGAAAATTATAATAACTCAATGGCAATGCTTATGTATGACGACGTTATTTCCTGTACAAACAATTACAGCGAGGGTATTAGCTCTGATACGGTAAATAGCTTTTATGCTCCGAGCGAGTTTTTGTTTAATATTACAGATAATGAGCCGGTATTTGCCAAGCAGATATATAAAAGGCTTTACCCGGCAAGTACAACTAAGCTTCTTACAGCTTATGTAACTCTAAAATATAATCTCCTTGATGAGCAGGTTACCATAAGCACAGATAATGGCGGAATAGATAGATACGGCGCTCAGTTGTGTGGTTTTAAGGCGGGCGATGTCATTGACATGAAGAGCCTTCTTGGGGCAATGCTTATCTATTCAGGAAATGATGCGGCATCAGAAATAGCAAGGTTTACTGCCGGGAAAATCAATGGTACTGCAACTGTAGACAGCTTTGTTGGTGAAATGAATAAAGAAATAAAGCTGCTCGGAGGTCTTAGATCGTCGTTTTTGAATCCGCATGGACTTCATGAGGACAATCATTATACCTGTGCTTATGACATGTATCTGATTTTAAATGCCTGCAATAAGATCGAGGGCTTTGATGAAATTGTTAAAAAGGGCAGCATTACTGTAAATTTTAAGGACAGCGAGGGAAATGCAAAGGAGCTTACCTTTGATAATACCAATAAAATGCTATCGGGCGAAGAAAGTGTTCCAGCCGGAGTTACGATAATCGGCGGAAAGACCGGAAGTACGCCTTATGCCGGGAGCTGCCTTATACAGATGTTTGAAAAATCTGGAAAAAGATATATTGTAGGAGTATTTGGAGCTTCCTCTGGAGATGCCTTATATAATGAGATGAGAAAACTTATGGATTTGGCTAAATAAAGGCAAAAAAAGGGTTGTTTTTTAGGCTCATCTGGTATATAATAACTAAATAGGGGATTACAAGTAAATTCGCGGTATTGGGCGGTAATGGATTTACTTAAAACTTATAAATATTTTCTAAGGAGGATAAGGCGATGGTTCAGATTATTGCAGGAGAAAAGGGGAAGGGAAAGACAAAGATCCTTCTCGACAAAGTTAATGCTGAAGTAAAAGATGCTAAGGGATCAATCATCTACATCGATGCGAACGTAAAGCACATGTACGATCTCAACAGCAAGGTTCGTCTCATTGCTATTGGAGATTATGCAATCGAGTCTAAGGAAGCTTTTGTTGGATTTATTCTTGGAATCATATCTCAGAATCACGACATTCAGACTATCTATCTTGATAGCTTCAGACATGTTGCAAGCATCAAGGACGAGGAAATTGAAGAAGTCGTTTCAGCTCTTGAGGTTGTTTCAAACAAGTACGAAGTTAATTTTGTGCTTTGCATTGGCGTTAATGCGGATGCTTTGACAGAGGAAACAAAGAAGTATATCACAGTTTCACTATAATTATATTTTTAAATTCAGCATTAAAAACTTGTGGATGGCTGTGCTGATTGCTTTTTTTACAGCTGTTTATCTACAGGTTTTTAATGCATTATGTTTTATAGGGCAATAAAATAAAAGAATGGACGAATAGGAAGCAATGGCAGGAAATAATAAAAGAAGGGGAAGTAATGTAGTAAAAATAAGAACATTTAGAGGTCAGATGTTTATGGTTTACATGATTCTGATCGTTTTTGCTGTTGTTATTGCTATTTCCCTTATTAATGCAATGAAAAAGCCAAAGCTTGCCATATATGACATTTCATCAACTGAGATGTTTATTGGAGATAATTATAAAACAGCGCTTATAATACGTTCTGAGGAGGATGTAAATGCTTCGCAGGACGGTTTTGTGCGTTATTTTGCGGGAAGTGGTACAAGGGCAAAGGTCGGAGATTCTATTTTCTCAATGAGTGACAGATCTGACATTATTTCAGATGACACCTTGAAGGATAATTCAACTTTTTCCGAAGCCTCTCTATCAAAGCTTACCACTTTAATTGAAAAATACGAAAAAAATGAAGCTTCTTATGATTTTTACGAGGTTTATGACTTAAAGGAAGATTTTGAAAGTGAAATCGTTACTCTTTCGATGAATGAATCCTTTGACATGCAGTCAAAACTCGTTGGTAATTCTGATGGAAGCCTATATACATATTATGCACTAAACAGCGGTATTGTTTCATATGACGTAGATACCTTTGATGGAATATCTTTAGATACCTTTACTAGTGCTACCTTTACTAGAACCGGTGTAAATGTAGAGTCGGTCAGAACGAACAGACGCCAGTACAAGACGGGCGATAAGATATTTAAGATGGTCACTAGTGATACCTGGTACTTAGTATTTCCTATTACAGATGAGCAGTATCAACAGTATTATTACGATAAAAATGCTATAAAGTCGCCAAAGACTATTGATTTTAGAATTGAGGATGACAATCTTTATATTTCAGCTCCATATGAGGTAATAACAAGAGACGGTGAGAATTTCATCGTAATCACCATGTATAATTATATTGCTAATTATCTAGATCATAGATTCCTTGAAATAGCAATTGGCGATATGAATCAGAATACTTTAAAGATTCCTGCAACGAGTCTTGTTAAAAAGAGATATTATCAGATTCCTGAAAATTATGTAGTTACCAAGAAGGAAGCTGAAGATGCAGGTGCATATATCGATGATGTTCAGCTCAGTATTTTTAAGAACGGTAATGCAGTTAATCTTTCAGATAAGGCAAAGGGTGTCATTCATCATGAAATTACTACTGAAGGTGTGGTTACCGATAGTTTTTACCCTATCAATGCACTCTTTAACGACGATGATTATTACTACTCAGAGTATTTTGAAGAGCTTGGTAATTCCTTCGTTATTCTTGAACCGGAAAATCTTACTGAGTATATTCCTTCTGTTACCGAAATTGAAGGTGTATATAATGTAAATAAGGGCTATGCTTCTTTTAGAAGAATAGAGAGAGTTAAATCAAATGGTGAATATATCCTGATAAGGGATGATTCAGTTGGCGGACCAAGACTAAATGATCATATTGGTCTTGTAGGCAATTTGTTTGAAGAAAATAAAATTATTTACTAAGAAGGGGATTATTATGAACGGCCAGTATAATCATATAATACCTGAAAATGAGTTAGATAGTAAGGTAGATGTTGTTAAGAATCTTCTTGAT